>Ga0207641_10002099_pt1 | contig 18842 bp, 16 predicted proteins | sample KBSSwiS62_FD_184306 | JGI IMG/M metagenome (GOLD analysis project Ga0207641, IMG submission 184306) | Switchgrass rhizosphere microbial communities from Kellogg Biological Station, Michigan, USA - KBS Switchgrass S6-2 (SPAdes) (version 2) | ecosystem: Host-associated > Plants > Roots >... | reverse complement strand
TGCGCGCCGACCCGCTCGGCACCGGCGCCGCCGTCATCGGCCGGATCGTCGACGACCCGCCGGGCCTGGTGCTGCTCAACACCGCGTTCGGCGGGACCCGCATCGTCGACCTGCTCGTCGGCGACCCCCTCCCCCGGATCTGCTGATCCCGCGCCGTCGGCCGGCGCCGCGCGATCGACGAGGAGACCGACGAGGAGGGGAACGCTGCCATGCACGAGCTGGGTGTGACCACGGAGATCGTCGAGCAGGTCAGCGACCGGCTGGCCACGGTCGCGCCGCCGGGAGCGCGGGTCGCGGCGGTGCGCCTGGAGATCGGGCGGCTGTCCGGCTACACGGCCGAGTCGGTGCGCTCCTGCTTCGAGCTCGCCGCCGCCGGGACGCCGCTGGAAGGGGCCCGTCTGGACGTCACCGAGCCGCCCGGCCATGGCAGGTGCCGTGGCTGCGGCCAGGACGTCGAGGTCCCCGACGCCCTCGCCAGCTGCCCCCACTGCGGCGGCGTAGACCTGGCCGTCCAGGACGGCCAGCGGCTACGCGTCCTCGCGGTCGAACTCGCCCAGGTGGGCCCCGGACACTCCGCCCCCAGCGCCTGACACCCAGGAGGCGGCGTGCGGAGGTCTCGCCGGAGCGTCGGGGTCCCTGCGGAATCGGCGAACGGGGTCCCTCGGAGATCGACGAACGGGGTCCCTGCGGGATCGACGAAGTCGATCTCGGAGGTCGTGATCCCGGAGGTCGTGAGGGCGAGGCCGGAGTAGCAGCCGACGGAGTGGCAGCAGAGGTACTGAGCCCGAGAACCGCTGCCGGCACAACAACGGGTCATGCGTCATGGTCGTCGGGGAACGGCGATCAGCGCCACCACGCATGACTCAACCCGCGCGCGCCTCGGCGGACCGGCCCACGGCGCAGGGGCGGCGCTGGCCGGCGCACGCGGCGGCCACCGCCGCCTGGCCGAGGCTGATGCCGCCGTCACCGGCGGGCACGCGGGAGTGAGTCAGGACGGTCAGGCCGGCCGCGCGCAGGCCGGCGACGGTCTCGGCGAGCAGGCGCCGGTTGGCGAAGACCCCGCCGGACAGCGCGACAGCGCGGACACCGGTCTGCTCGGCCAGGCCCGCGCAGACGGCCACCGCCGTCCGGGCCAGCGTCGTGTGGAACCGCGCGGCGATGACGTCCCGGCCGGCGCCGGCCCGCAGGTCGTCGACGACAGCGGCCACGAGGTCGACGCCGCGAATCCGCCAGGGCGCGCTGCCTGGCCCCTTGACGACGGCGGGCAGTGGGTAGGCGCCGTGGTCGGCCGGGCCGGCGAGCTGCTCCAGCTCGATCGCGGCCTGGCCCTCGTAGGTCACGGTGTCCCGGACGTCGAGGATGGCGGCGACGGCGTCGAACAGGCGCCCAGCGCTGCTCGTCGGCGGCGCGGCGATCCTGCCGCGGGCCAGCCTGGCGACGTCGGCCCACCGGGCGGCGTTGCGCGCGTACACCGGCAGCCGCCGCGGGTCGAGGCGCGGCGGGGCGCCGGGCGCGGTCAGGTAGGCGGCGGCCATCCGCCAAGGGGCGCGGATCGCGGCGGCGCCCCCTGGCATCGCGACGGGCTCCAGGTGGGCCAGCCGGGTGAACCCGGCCAGTTCCGCGAGCAGGAACTCGCCTCCCCACAGCGTGCCGTCGCTGCCATAGCCAAGGCCGTCGAAGGCGACCCCGAGCACCGGGCCGGGGTGTCGGTTCTCGGCGAGGCAGGAGGCGACGTGCGCGTGATGGTGCTGCACCCCGACCAGGGCCGTGCCCAGCTCCTCGGCCCGGTCGAGGGCGTACTTCGTCGATAGGTACTCGGGGTGCAGGTCGTGGGCGATGACCTCGGGCCGGACACCGAACAGCCGCTCGTGGTGGGCGATCCCGGTGGTGAACGCCCGGAAGGTCTCGTAGTTCTCCAGGTCGCCGATGTGCTGGGAGACGAACGCGTGCCGGCCGCGGACCAGGCAGAACGTGCTCTTCAGCTCGGCCCCGCACGCGAGGACCGGCCGCGGCGCCCGGGCGGCCAGGGTGAGCGGCTCCGGCGCGTACCCGCGGGCCCGCCGTACCAGCTCCTCCTTCTCCCCCACGGCTGGCTCCCCGGTCACCGGACCGGGCGGTGGCCAGGCCGGGGCGACGCGGACGACCGAGTCGTCGGCGCGGATGTGAATCGGGCGGTCGTGGACGAGGAAGGCGTCGGCGATCCCGCGCAGCCGCTCGAAGGCCTCGTCGTCGCGGTACACGATCGGTTCGTCGGAGACGTTCCCGCTGGTCATCACCAGCGGACCGCCGAAGGCGGCGAGCAGCAGGTGGTGCAGTGGCGTGTAGGCCGTCATCACCCCGAGCTGGCGGGTCCCCGGCGCGACCGACGGGGCGACGCCGCCCGCCCCGGGCAGTGCGTCGAGCAGCACGATCGGCCGGCGCCGGCCGACGAGCAGGCGCTCGGCGACCGGCCCGAGGGGGCACAGCTCCCGCGCGGCGGCGAGGTCGGCGACCATCACGGCGAACGGCTTGTCCGCGCGTCGCTTGCGGGCGCGCAGCCTCGCCGTCGCCGTCTCGTCGCGCGCGGCCACGGCCAGCTGGTAGCCGCCGAGCGCCTTCAGCGCGACGATCGCGCCGGCGCGCAGCAGCTCGGCCGTCCGTTCGACCGGGTCGGTGTCGACGGGGCCGCCCGCGCCGTCGAGCAGGCGCAGCCGCGGCCCGCAGGTAGGGCAGCAGACAGGCTGGGCGTGGAAGCGGCGGTCGGCGGGATCGTGGTATTCGGCGGCGCAGGCCGGGCACATCGGGAAGCCGGCCATCGTCGTCGCCGGGCGGTCGTACGGGACGTCGCGGATGATCGTGAAGCGGGGGCCGCAGTTGGTGCAGTTGATGAACGGGTACCGGTACCGGCGGTCCGCGGGGTCGGTCAGCTCGGCGAGGCAGTCCGCGCAGGTGGCGCAGTCCGCCGACACCAGCGTGGCCCGGGCACCGGCCTGATCGGTGGCGGCGATCCGGAACGCGCCGCCACCGGGGTCCTCCCCGGGCCGCCGCGCCGCCCGGGACCCGGCCGCCGCCGCATGGCTGTGGACGGGCCGGCGGCGGACCACGATGTCCTCGATCTCGGCGAGTGGCGGCGCCTCGTCGCGCAGCGCGGCGAGGAACGCCTCGACCGCTGCGGGATCGCCCTCGGCCTCGATGTGGACGCCGGTGGGGTTGTTGGCGACCTCACCGGTCAGGCCCTGGCGGCTGGCCACGGCGTGCACGAAAGGGACGGAAGCCCACACCCTGCACGATCCCGTCGACATCCACCGCGACCCGCACGGCCGCGTGCGGTGCGCTGTCCCCGGTGGCGCCGCTCACCCGCTGTCGCTCCACCTGCCTCGTCATGCCCACAGTGTTCCCAGTGCGTTCCCGGCCACCACCGACCTCGCGAACCACCGGCGTGTGCAGCCATCGTCCTGGTTGCGGCGCCACCCGCCTCGCCAGCCCCGGGCCGGCGACGCCGGGGCTGGAACCTCCGGGACGCACGGCGGGAATGGCAGCGGCCCACCCGCGCTTACAGTAGTTGCACAAGCAACTATCCTCCCAGCGGAGAGGACTGACAGGCCGCCATGGCTGCTTCGACCACGACCAACGCCTCGGCCAGGGACGGCGGGGCCAGCGTCGACATTCGGCGGGGCCGGGACAGGTTCGCGACCCGGACCGGCTGGCTCGACTCCAGGCACTCGTTCGCGTTCGGGCACCACTACGCACCCGACAACACCCACCACGGCCTGCTGCTCGTCAACAACGACGACGTCGTCGCGCCGGGAACCGGCTTCGAGACCCACCCGCACCGGGACATGGAGATCGTGACCTGGGTCCTGTCGGGGGCGCTCGTCCACCAGGACTCGATCGGTACCTCCGGCGTGATCTACCCGGGACTCGCCCAGCGGATGACCGCCGGCACGGGTATCCTGCACTCGGAGAAGAACGACTCGTGGCGCCTGACCGGCGGCGACGAGCACCGCGATCCGGTGCGCTTCGTGCAGATGTGGGTCGTCCCGGACACGGCCGGCGTCACCCCCGGCTACCAGCAGCTGGAGATCGACGGCGAGCTGCTCGGGGGCGGGCTCGTCACCGTCGCCTCCGGGCTGGAGCGCGACCGGGACCAGACGGCCATCCGCATCTCCAACAGGTACGCCGCCCTGCACGCCGCCCGCCTGGCGCCAGGCCAGGCCGTCACCCTGCCGGACGCGCCGTTCCTGCACCTGTTCGTGCCGAAGGGAGCCGTGGACCTGGAGGGCGAGGGCGCGCTCGCCGAGGGAGACGCCGCCCGTTTTACCGCGACCGGCGGCCACACCGTCACCGCGGCCGAGCCCAGCGAGATCCTGCTCTGGGAGATGCACGCGACCGTGCGCGGGTGACGGCTGGCCCTCGCTGGCCGCAAGGGACGGACACGGCGAGACGCATACCCGCGCCGGCACGTCCCGGCGCATGTGGCGGGCGGCCTTACGGCAGGTGTCGCGGGCTGGTCCCGTCTACGATCAGCGATGTGACCCAGCAGACAGCGGCGGCCGACCGGCCGCTGCGACGGGACGCCGAGCGCAACCGCCGGCGGATCCTCGAGAGCGCCGCCGAGGCGTTCGCCCAGCTCGGCCTCGATGTCGCCACGGACGAGATCGCCCGGCGGGCGGGCGTGGGCATCGGCACGTTCTACCGGCGGTTCCCGACGAAGGAACTGCTCATCGACGCCCTGTTCGAGGACCGGATCGGCAAGCTCGTCGAGCTCGCCGAGGAGTGCCTGCGCGCCGAGGACCCGTGGACCGGGCTGGTGTCCTTCCTCGAGCAGTCCACGGCGAGCCAGGTGGCGGACCGGGGTCTGAAGGAGCTGATCTTCTCCACCGCGCACGGTCGGACCCGGATCGCCGCCGACCGGGAGCGCATCGGCCCGCTGTTCATCGCCTTGGTCGAGCGGGCGCAGCGGGCCGGCCAGCTGCGGCCCGACGTCGCCGGCACGGACCTCGGGCTGGTGCAGGTGATGCTCACCGCCGTCGCCGACTTCACCCGCGACGTCGCGCCCGAGTCGTGGCGCCGGTTCCTGATGCTCACCCTCGACGGCCTGCGCGCCGAGCGTGCCGCCCCCAGCCCGTTGCCCGCCTCCGCCCTCGACCCAGCCCAGCTCAGCGACATCATGGACCGTTACCGCCCGCACAGCCGCTGAGGCCACCTGGGCCCACCCCGCAGGCAGCCGGGAAGCGGCCAGGACGATAGCCTCGTGGAAAGATCGAGGCGGGCGCGCGGCGCGGGGCGTCGCGTCGCGAGGAGGGGTGGTCGGGCTGCGGGACGTGATCCCCCTCGGGCCGGGCGACCCGCGGCTGGTCGGCCAGTACCGCTTACTGGGCCTGCTCGGCAAGGGCGGCATGAGTTCGGTCTACCTCGCCCGTCGCCTCGGTGGCGCCGACGCCGACCCGGAGGCGACCAACCGGCTCGGCCACGCGGGCACCGGCCCCCTCGTCGCGGTCAAACTGGTCGACGAGGACCTGGCCCGGCTACCCGCGTTCCGGGAGCGGTTCCGCCGGGAGGCCCGCGCGGCGCAGCGGGTCGCCCGGTTCTGCACCGCCGAGGTCCTCGACGTCGACGTCAGCGCCCAGCGGCCTTACCTGGTGACGGAGTTCATCGACGGCCCGACGCTCGGCGCGGCCGTCGAGCAGCGGGGGCCGCTGCCGCCGGCTGAGCTGGAGCGGTTCGCGGTGGCGGTCGTCTCGGCGCTGACGGCGATCCACGCGGCCGGCGTCGTGCACCGCGACCTGAAGCCCGGCAACATCATGCTGTCGCCATCCGGCTGGAGAGTGATCGACTTCGGGATCTGCCGGCCTCTCGACGATGACACCAACATCACCATCGGCCGGGTCGGCACGCCGGTCTTCATGGCGCCCGAGCAGGCCAGGGACCTGCCCGCCACGACCGCCACCGACGTGCACGCCTGGGGCGCGATCATGGTGTTCGCCGCGACCGGCCGGCCGCCGTTCGGCGAACCGCCACTGATGGAGCTGCTGCGCCGCGTCATCCACGACCCGCCTGACCTGACCGGCCTACCGGCGGCGCTGCGGCCCGTCGTCGCCCGGACGCTGGCGAAGAACCCCGCGGCCCGGCCGGCCGCCCGCGAGCTGCTCCTGAGCCTCACCGAGGTCACCGGCGACGCGAACGCCGATCAGGACGGCGAGCCGGGCCGGGACGCGGACGGCGAGTCCACCATGCGGCTGCCGTCGGGCCGCGCGCTGCTCCCCCTGCCACCGTCGCCCACGAGCCGACACCAGGGTGCCGGGCCGGCGTCGCCCGCCGGTCGACAGCCCGGCGCCACCGCGCCGACACCCGCCAGGTGGCCGAACGACACGACCCCGCCACCCGCCGTCAGCCGGCTGACCGACGCGGCACCGCCGCTGCCGCAGTCACCCGGGCCGGTCTCCCCCACCGCCCGACTGGTCGCCCGCGCCCGCCCCTGGATGCGCCGCCTGCCCGACCCCCGCCGCAACCGCTCCTGATCCCAGAGGCCGCCGAAGGCGCGGACCAGGGGCGCCGGGTCCGCACCCCTGGCGAGGCAACCAGCGCGCGCACGCCAGACACCGCAACCAATCAGACACCGCAACAATTAGACACCGCAACTAATCAGCGGCACACCACCACTGCCCCAACCCCAGAACCCGCCGCCCCCACCTGCTCCATCCACCCCTGACTACGGGGCGAAGGGCGCTCAGCGCCCGAAGCAGGCGGAGCGGCCGCAGGGCGCTCAGCGCCCAGTTCCGGCCGACCGCCCCACCCCGGACTACCCGGCGAAGGGCGCTCAGCGCCTGTTCCGGCTGACCGCCCTAAGCGCCCGGTTCCGGCTGACCGCCGTTGGCGTCGAGGTGGCCGCTGGTGATCAGCGCGAGCAGCAGGAGGCCGAGCGCCAACCGGTAGATCACGAACGGCGCGAAGCTCTTCGTCGAGATGTACCGCAGGAACCAGGCGATCGCGGCGTAGCCGACTCCGAAGGCGATCAGCGTCGCGAGCGCCGTCGGCCCCCAGGCCACCTCGCTGTCGGGCACGTCCTTGAGCTCGAACAGGCCGGAGGCGAGCACGGCCGGGATCGCGAGCAGGAACGAGTAGCGCGCGGCGGCCTCGCGCCCGTAGCCGAGGAAGAGCCCGCCGCTGACGGTCGCGCCGGACCGGGACACCCCCGGGACGAGCGCGAGCGACTGGCACAGGCCGTAGATCAGCCCGTCCCGCGAGTTCAGATCCTCGATCGTCTTTCGCCGGCGCGTGAAGGCGTGCCGGCCGCGTCGGCCGGCACGGGCCGCGTAGCCGTCGGCGGTGCCGAGGATCAGGCCGAGGACGATGAGCGAGATCGCGATCAGCCGCAGATCGCGGAATGGCCCCTCGATCGTGTCTTTCAGGGTGACCCCGAGCAGGGCGATGGGGATCGTTCCGATGATGATCAGCCAGCCCATCCGCGCGTCGAGGGAGTCACGCAGGTTCGGGTCGCGCAGCGACCGCGCCCAGGTGCTGACGATCCGGGCGATGTCCTTGCGGAAGAACAGCAGGACAGCCGTCTCGGTGCCGATCTGACTGACGGCGGTGAACGCGGAGCCCGGGTCGTCCCAACCGGCGAACGCCGCCACGATTCGCAGGTGAGCGCTTGAGGAGACGGGGAGAAACTCGGTCAGCCCCTGGACCAGGCCGAGGGCGCCCCCCTGGAACCAGTTCACCGGGCGCGGCCCCGGCTCGCCGCGGGACAGGCCGACGCGCGGCAGTGCGCCGCGGGGCAGGAGGTGGCGGTGGCTCCGGGGGTCAACCGGCGCGCGGCCGCCTCGGCGGGCGTTCCGTACCAGGTCACGGCGCCTGACAGTAGCCGACGGCCGGCCGGCCGCCGCAACCAGCCCAGAACGCCTGGCCGCAGGGTCTCGTCCCGAGAGCGGCCAGCGGGGCGGGGCAGGTTCGGGGCACGCCGCACCAGATCTACTCTGAGACGACAGACTCTCTACGAAAAGAGCTAGTGGGCGCCCCGGGCCGCCCCCTTGGCTATGCGGATTCGGCACATTGGAGAAATCTGGGACGAACGCTGTGGAAACTCCGATAGAACAGGCTGTGTGATGTGCGGACACCACAGGGAACTTCTCCGGGGCGACCGGTTCACGTCCCGCCCCGCCGCCACCACCAGAGCCATCCGCAGAGCCACCGACCGCAGCCGAGCGGCCGAGGCGACGCCGTGACCGCGCCCGTGCCGACGGCGCCGAGCACCCGGCGCCCGCTGACGAACGGCTCGCCGGCCGCCACCTCGTCGCCGGGCCGCCTCGCGATCGACCTGACGGCCGTCACATCGGTGCGAGACGGGCGCACGGAGCAGCTCGCCGACGAGGTCGTCGCGGTCGCGCGCCAGCTGTGGCAGGCCGCCGGCACCCAGCGGCCGGCGAGCGTCCCGGAGGCGTTCGCGCAGCTGCGGCCCCGGCACATCCAGGTGCTGCGGCTGCTGGCCGCCCAGCCGGGGATCTCGGTGCGGGTCGCGGCCGAGGCTCTGTCGATGCGCGCGCACAACCTCTCGACGCTGCTCACCGACCTCGTCGGCGCCGGCCTGGTGGAGCGGCGCGGAGATCCCCGCGACCGGCGGATCGCGCGGCTGTACCTCTCGGAGGCGGCCCACGCCGAGGTCGAGCGCATCGAACGCGGCCGCCTGGCGGCCGTCGTCGACGCGCTCGGCCGCCTCACCGACGTCGACCAGGGCCGCATCCGCTCCGCCCTGCCCGCCCTGCGGCGGCTGCTCGCCGGCCTCGCCGAGCCGCCCGGCCCCTCCTGACGGCCCGACGGGGCGCGACGGGCGGCGTCCTGGGGCGGCTCAGGAGCCGTGGGCGGGGTAGACGTCGAGGTCGGTCGCCTTCACCGTCGCCCAGACCAGCCGGCCGGGGGCGAGACGCAGGTCCGCGAGCGCGGCGGCGGTGATGTCGGCGTGGATCGCCGGTGTCGAGGCGACGGTCACCCGGACGCGGTCACCGAACGGTTCCAGCCCCTCGACCGGGCCGGCCAGCACGTTGCGAGGGCTGCCGCATGACGGGGCCTCGGTGTGCAGGGCGACCGCCGTCGGCCGGATCGCGACGAGGACCGCCTCGTCGCCCCGGTCGCCCTCCACCCGGCCGACGTCGGCGGGGACGCGTAGCTCACCGCCCCCGGCGAGCGCCACCCGGTCGCCGCTGGCCATGCCGGCGTAAAGGTTGAGGCCGACGAGCCGCGCGACGTAGGGCGTGCGCGGGCGGCGGGCGACCTCGGCGGCGGGCCCGGACTGGACGACCCGACCCGCCTCGAGGATCACCAGCCGGTCGGCGAGGATCATCGCGTCCAGCGGGTCGTGGGTGACCATCAGGACCGAGGCGTCCAGCGTCCCGAGGGTCGCCGCCAGCTGGGCGCGGACCTGGGAGCGGGTGGCGATGTCGAGCGCGGCCAGCGGCTCGTCAAGCAGCAGCAGCCGCGGGCCCGGGGCCAGCGCCCGGGCGATCGCGACCCGCTGGGCCTGGCCGCCGGACAGGTCCGCGGGGCGCAGGTCACCGTGCGCCGCGAGCCCGAGCCGCTCGAGCCAGCCGTCGGCGGCGGCGCGGGCCGCCCGCCGCCCGGCCCGGTGCCGGGCCCGCAGTCCGAACGCGATGTTGTCGCGGGCGGACAGGTGCGGGAACAGCAGATAGTCCTGGAAGACGACGCCGACGGGCCGGCGGTGCGCGGGCAGGAACGCCCCCGTGGCCGGGTCGTCGAGGACCTGGCCGTCGAGGACGAGCCGGCCGCCGGTGAGCGGGAGCAGCCCCGCGAGCGCGCGCAGCAGCGTCGTCTTGCCGGCGCCGTTCGGCCCCAGCACGCACACGATCTCGCCGGCGGGGACGGTCAGCGCGGCGCGCAGCGTGAAAGAGTCGCGTTCGACCCTCACCTCCGCCGCCAGGCCGCGAGGTCGCATGCTGGGCGCCGAGCCGCCCTCGCCCGGGCTGGTACCGGCCGGGCCTGTGCTCGTCGGGCCGGAGCGCGGCGGCACAGGTTCGGCTGGGCGGTCGGGGCCGGTCACAGCGCGGCGGATACGCCCCGGGCGCCGGGCAGCCAGCGGCGGCGCAGCGCGACCAGGACGACGACGCAGACGGCGAGCAGCAGCAGCGACAGGGCGATCGCCGCGTCGGGGTCGGTCTCCAGCGCGAGGTAGACCGCGAGCGGCATCGTCTGCGTGGTGCCCGGAAAGTTACCGGCGAAGGTGATGGTCGCGCCGAACTCGCCGAGCGCCCGCGCCCAGCACAGCACGGCGCCGGCGGCCACCGCGGGGCCGGCCATCGGCAGCGTGACCCGACGGAAGGCCAGCCAGCGGCCGGCGCCGAGGGTGGCGGCCGCGTCCTCGTACCGGCGGTCGGCGGTGGCCAGCGCGCCGGCGACCGACACGACCAGGAACGGCATCGCGACGAACGCCTCGGCGACGACGACGCCCGTCGTGGTGAACGGCAGCGTGATCCCGAACCAGGCGTCGAGGCGGCGCCCGATGACGCCGTTGCGGCCGAAGGCGAGCAGTAGGGCGACGCCGTCGACGACCGGCGGCAGCACCAGCGGCAGCGTGATCAGGGCCTGGATCACGGACCGCCCGGGCAGCCGCGAGCGGGCGATCACCCAGGCCAACGGGACCCCGATCAGTACGCAGACGCCGGTCGCCACCGTGGCGGTCTGGACCGACAGGAACAGCGCCTGGCGGACGGAGGACTGTCCCAGCAGGTCCGGCAGGCCGCGCCACGGCGCGCGGATCAACAGCGCGACCAGTGGGAACAGGAGGAACGCGAGGGCGACGGCGGCCGGCAGCGCCAGCGGCCAGGGCACCTGCCCGTCCGCGGCCCGCCGCCGGCCGCCGCGCCGCGCACGGGCGGCGGCCACCACCGGGCCGGCCGGGCCGCCGGGAGCGCCGGGACCGGTGGCGTCGGCGGGCCCGGCAGCGGTCCCGGACGTCACGGCTTGGCGAACCCGGCCTGGGTCAGCACGGCGCTGCCCGCCGGGGAGAGCACGTAGGCGACGAAGGCGTCGGCGGCCGTCCTGTTCTTCGAGGCCGTCAGCGACGCGATCGGGTAGTCCGTGGAGCTGTTCTCGTTCTCCGGGATCTCGACCCCGACGACCTTGCTCCCGGCGGCCCGCACGTCGGTCTTGTAGACCACGCCAGCGTCGGCCTCACCGAGCTCGACGGTCGTGAGCACGCTCTTCACGTCGGCGCCCAGCGTCACCGGCGTGACCGTGATCCCAGCCTTGCCGAACGCGGCCTGGGCGACGACCCCGCACGGGACCTGCGGCTGGCACAGCGCGACCTTGACCCCGGGCGCCGCGAGGTCGCCGATCGTTGTGATCTTCTTCGGGTTGCCGGGCGGCACCGCGATCTCGGCCTCGTTCGCGGCGAAGGTGGTCGGGCTGGCCGCGTTGTGAGCCTCGGTCACCTGCGCCATGTTCTTCGTGCTCGCCGAGGCGAAGACGTCGGCCGGGGCCCCGGCGTTGATCTGCTGGGCCAGGGTGGAGCTCGCGCCGAAGCTGAATTTCACCGTCACCCCGGGATGCGCCGCCTCGAACTGCTTGCCGAGCTGGGTGAACGTGCCGGTCAGCGACGAGGCGGCGAAGACGGTGACCGTCCCGGACAGGGCCAGCGCCGTCGCGGCGGCGCCGGTGGCCGGCCCAGCCGAGCCCGAGCCGCCCGCGGTGGTGGAGCCGCAGGCAGCCAGCGCGGTGACGGCGATCAGGCCGGCGACGACGGCCGCCGTGGGACGGGGCAGACGCATGGCGATCCTCCGGGGCGCTCGGGTGGGCGAGGCGGGACGTCCACCGCCGGCCGGTCCGGCCAGGCGGCGGTCGGGCTGCGTTGCGGCGACCGGCAGGGGGCGGTCAGGCAGGCCGGTCAACGACCGGGGTTCCTGCCGGATCGACGACGGGGTGCCTGCGGGATCGACGAACGGGGTCCCTGCGGGATCGACGAAGTCGATCTCGGAGGTTGTGATCCCGCAGGTCTGCGATCTGGGAGGTCGTGTTCGGGGACCTCGACGACGACGTTGGTCGCCTTCACGGAGCCGACGGCCAGTACGCCGGGCGCCAGGCCCAGCTCGTCGGCGGCCTCGCGGCTCATCAGGGACACGACCCGGTGCGGCCCGGCCTGGATCTCCACCTGGGCCATCAGGCCGTCGCGCTGCACTCGGGTCACAATCCCCGCGAACCGGTTGCGAGCCGACTCGCGGACGACGGCGGCCCGCTCGGTCGCCGACTCGCCGCCCTCGGCGAGCTCGGCGGCGAACCGGGCGAGCACAGGACCGTCGATCGCCTGGCGGCCGGCGTCGTCGCGGACCGTCGCGAGCCGCCCGACCTCGGCCCACCGGCGGACGGTGTCGTCACTGACGCCCAGCACCTCGGCGGCTTCACTGATCCGGAACATCGACACAGCCGGACTCTACCGCCGCAACTGCGGCGCTATCCACGGATTGGGGGCGCCCACGCGGATCCCCACCGCCATAGCGGACGCATCCGCGGAGAAACCCATCGGCCGCCGCCGCGCCGCCGACCGGTCGCCTCCTCCGCTCAGGCGAGCACCGCGAAGAAGCGCCAGTCGAGGACGTCGCGTGCCGGTCCGTCCGCGGTCCCAGGGTCGGGCGACCGCGGGTCGGCACGGACGACCGTGCGCAGACGGACCAGCCCGCCGCCCCCTGGCAGCGGCGCCAGCTCCTCGACGGCGATCTCACCGCGCAGGGTGTCACCCTCGTGGACCGGGCCGGTATGGTCACAGCCCTCCCAGCCGGCGACCGTGACCAGCCCGGGCAGCGCCCGGGTGACCTGGGCGAACGCGAGGCCGATGGTGTGGCCGCCGTAGACGAGCCGGCGGCCGCCGGCCGCGGCGGCGTCGTGGTGCACCTCGGCCACGTTGAGGGTCAGCCTGGCGAGCTCCGGCGCGCTGGACACGACGTCGCCGCCGCCGACGGCCCAGCGCTGGCCGACGGCGAGGTCCGCGAAGCGGGGCCCGGCTGCGAGCCGGTCGAACGGCTCGAGGTCCCAGCCGTCGACGACGGCCGCGAGCCGCTCGCGAGTCGGCTGGACGCCGACGCCGTCGGTGTCGTCGGCGTGGCCGGTGGCGCGGTCCGGGTCGCGTAGCGGCAGCATCGCGCAGCGCCAGAAGTCGAGCACCGGACGGGCGTGCTGGTCGACGGTGGTGATCCGCAGGACGGCGAGCCCGGTCGGCCGCCGGGCGGGGCGGGCCTTGTTCTGCCGCAGCGCGACGACCTCGGTGGTCGTCCGCAGGGTGTCGCCGATCCGCGGCGTCCGATGGAAGACGAGCCCCCGGTAGAACAGGTTGGCCTTCACGTGGTGAGTCACGACCGTCGACTGGCCGATGGCCACGTCCCAGACCACGTTCGGCGCGACCAGCGGCGCATCCTCGCCGGTCACGGCGGCGGCCAGCGCCGCGTCTAGCGCCAGCGGGAGCCGCCCGCCGACGATCGCGCGGTGGGTGTCGGCCAGCCCGCTGGTCAGCGTCATGCCGGGCGCCGAGCGGAACACCTGCCCAACGGCCAGCTCGTCAAAGTACGGCCCCTCTGCCACCGCCACGGCACCGATCTCGGTCACGGTGTCGGTCTCGGCGCTCACTGGTGCCCCCTCCTGGCCGGCGCGCCGGTCACCTCGTCTCCCCCGCGGCGGCCGGCCGCGAGCCGGCGCCGGGCCCGCTCCCGCCGGCGGGCGCGACGGTCCTGGCCGGGCCGTCGGCCGCGGCGATGACGCCCCTGCCGGCGAGCTGGCCGATCTCGGCGTCGGACAGGCCGAGGACCTCGGCAAGGACCTCCGCCGTGTCCGCCCCTAGTCGGTGCGCCTCCCCCGGCGCCCCGTAGGCACCGTCCCAGCGCAGCGGCGAGCGGGCGGTGATCGCCGGCACGCCCTGCGTCCGCACGTCGCGGCGCGGCGCGTCGTCGGCCGGCACCAGCACGTGCGCGAGCACCGGGTGCACCCCGCGCGCGTGCGCGGCGACGACGTCCGTCATCCCCCGGTAGCGGCCCCACAGCACTCGGGCGGCGTCCAGCTCGTCGGCGACCTGCTTGGAGTCGCGCGCGGCGAACCACGGCCGCAGCACCGCGGCGATCGTCTCCCGCAGCCGGTAGCGCTCGTCCTCCAGCGTAAGGTCAGCGTCGAGCGCCTTCTCCAGGGCCGAGAACACCGCGCCCGTGCCGGTGACGGAGCACAGCGCGGCCCACTGCCCCTCGGTCAGCGCGACGACCATGACGCGCTGACCGTCACGGCAGGCGAAGTCGACGCCGAAGCTGCCGTAGACGTGGTTGCCGTGCCGGGGCCGCTCGTGGCCGCTGGCCGCCGCCTCCGACAGCCAGCCGAGGTTCGCGACCCCGGCGAGGGCCACGTCGGACAGCGCCAGCTCGACGTGCGCGCCCTCGCCGGTTCGGCCGCGGGCGTGCAGCGCGGCGAGGACAGCGGTCGACACCGCGAGCCCGGTCACCAGGTCCCAGGCGGGCAGCACGTGGTTGACCGGTGCCCCGCCCTCCTCGGTGCCGGTGATGCCCGGGAGACCGACCTCGGCGTTGACGGTGTAGTCGACGGCGGGCTTGCCGTCCGGGTAGCCCTGGACACGCACGTGGATCAGGTCCGGGCGCCGCGCCGTGAGGACGTCGTTGGCCATCCAGCGGCGGCCGACGACGTTGTCGACGAGGATGCCGCGGTCGTCGCCGGGAGCGGTGATCAGCGCGGTGAGCAGCTCGCGGCCCTCGGCGCAGCGGTGGTCGACGGCGATCGACCGCTTGCCCTTGTTCAGGGAGTGCCAGTAGTAGCTCTCGCCGGTGGGGGCGACCGGCCAGCGCCGGTAGTCGCTGCCGCCGCCCACCGGGTCGACGCGGATGACGTCGGCGCCGAGCTGGGCGAGCGTCATGCCGCCGGTGGGCCCGGCGACGAAGCTCGCGCACTCGATGACCCGCAGTCCGCGCAGCGGGCGCGCGCCCGCCGCCGTGGTCACGCCACCCGCCTGTGGCCGGCCGGGATGGGGCTGCTGGGACCGTGGGGACGGGGGGTGACGGCGCGCACCTGAACTCCTTCGCGCGGGAGCGATCCGGGCCACGGCCGGTGGCCGGCGGCCAGAACACCTGACGGACAAATCGTATGGCGGCGCCCGGGCGCCGCCGCCCCGCGTCGCCCGCCCGTACCTGGTTGTGACCTGCCCCTGACCCGGCGCGGCCCGGGTGGCGAGTCCCGGCGGTGGGCCGCCCACGAACGGGCGCGCGTCCGCCCGAGCCGGCCTGGCGGGCGGGCGAATGGCCGGGGCCGGGCCTCCGGGCCCGACGGCAGCGGAAGTGGCCGCTGGCCGGCTGTTACAGCCGGGTACCACCCGTCGCGCACGATCCGGGGACGGTCCATTCTGGGTCCCGTGGACGACGATATTCGTGAGCTGGTCAAGGCTCCGCCGGCCTTTCTGTTCGGATGGCCCGTCCCACTGCTCGACGAGATCGGTGAACTGCAGCGCGCCGCGTACGACGGCCGCATCGACCTGGAGACGTGGCGGCGCCGCGACGGCGAGCTGCGCGCCCACATGCCGCCGCTGGCCAGCGTCGGCCTGGTCCAGGCGATGCACCGCCGGGTGACCGAGGCGTGGCGGGAGGCCCGGCGCGGCTCGGCGGACAGCTCCGACGCGGAGACGCTGCTGACGCTGATGGGCCGGCTGCGCTACCTGACGGCGACCGCGCCCACGGACAGCGAGCTGTTCCACGAGCTCGCGAGCGTCACCCTGCAGCTGCGCGAGTACAGCGAGCACGACAACCTCAACCGCTCGTTCTCCCGCCGGGCCGACCTGATCCGCGGCTGGCTCGCCACGTCGCCGGAGTACGACCTCGTCAGCGGCCTCGAGTGGGCGACGATCGGCCGCTACCGCTGGGTCAGTACGGCGCTGGGCGCGGTGCCGGCCTTTGTGGACGAGGCCCGCCGGGTGGCGCTGCTCGACCCGGCCAACGCGCAGGCCGCGGCGGCGAGCGCCGGCATCCGCGGGCACGACGGCGTGCCGCCCGAGATCGCCGCGGCCGAGGCCCGCCAGGCGCTGCTCTACTCCTCGTTCGCCGTGCTACTGGAGGAGACCTGGCAGCGCGACGGGTTCGAGGAGCTCGGCGACGCCCTGGCCGCGGTGTGGAACCGCGCGTCGACCAGGCGGCTGCTGCTGGAGATCACGACGGCCGGCTGGCCGCCGGTGTACGCGTCCTTCGACCCGGGCCTGCCGTCGATCGCGACCGGCCCGTCGGGCCGGCGCGGCCGCACCACGACGCCGATCTTCCAGGCCACCTCGCAGCATCTGTCCACCTCTCCGCTGGACTGACCGGTCGCCGGACCGACCGGACGCCTGGCCCGGCGCTCAGGCCGGCTGGCCGGCGCCCGCGTCCGGGGTCGGGGTCACGCCGCCGGAGCCACCGTCGGTGCCACCGCCGGTCCCGGCCAGGACGCCACTGGTGCCGCCCGTCCAGCCGTGCCGCGCGCACAGCGCCTCCCGCTCGGCCAGGCCCTGCGGGGTGCTGATGTCGCTCGTCATCGCCAGCCAGTCGGCACGGAAGTCCGGCGGCGCCGACCGCTTGGCCATCACGCTGGATGCGAACACCGCGTAGGCGAGGTCGAGGTTGCCGACCCGCTTGCCGCCGTTCGACAGGTCCTGGGCGTAGTCGAGCCAGAAGCAGGCACCCTGGCCGTTGCCGTCGAGCGTTTGGTCCAGCGGCGCGTCGCCGTCGAAGGCCAGCTCGGCGACGTGGCGCGGGCAGTAGTTCGGTACGGCGGCGCGGGCGAGCGTCGTCGCCGTGGCGATGGTCAGCCGGTCGTCGGAGACCAGCGCCGAGGTGATCGCGGCGCCGCGCAGCGTCATGCCCTCGTCAAGCTCCAGGCAGGTCCAGGTCGCCTGGTCGATCTTCCAGTTGTCGTCGGCCCGCAGGCCGGGCAGCGTCGCGGCGAGCTGGGCCAGGTACGCCCGGTCGCCGGGCGGCAGCGACGCGCTGGCGCTCGGGGTCGGGACGGCGGCCGACGCAGGCGCCGACGCGGACGTGGTCGACGCCGGGGGCAGGTCGTTCTCGATGTTGGGACCGCATCCGGTGGTGACCAGCGCGGCCGCCGCGGCGAGTACCGCCAGCCTCCCTGCCGCCCGACTCCCCGCCATCCGATGCGCCGCCATCCGGTTGCCTGCCACCCGCTTCCATGCCCGCATCGCCGTGCCTCCACAGCCCTCCGGGCGGTGGGCTCGCGCCCCCTGACCGGAACGGTCAGAACGAAAGAGATATCGCCATCATCGCCCGGTTTCGACCGAGCGTCGCCGCGGGTGTCGGCTCGCGGACGGGCGAGCCACCTTGATCGGACGACGTCGCCGCCCGCACGTCAACAGCGTGGACCACAGAGTAGGTGGTTCCTCGCGAGCCCATACCCGCGCCCTGCGCTCAGATCGGTGCCGGGCTCGCAGTCAAGCCGCAACGCCGAGACATTCCATGGTCGACTCGTCGGCGCCGTCACCCTGAGTGAGGATGCGGTCGTGAACAGACGCATCGGATCTTCGTCCCGCCGGCCGCGACGCGGGCACGCGGCCCTTGCGACGTGCGCCGCCGCGAGCTGCCTGCTCACGGCCGCGCTGGCGACCGGCTGCTCCGGGGACCAGCCGCGTGCCGCCGCGGTCGCGACCAGCCCGACCAGCCCGACGGCGACGCTGCCGACCGAGGGCACCGCCTCGCCGGGCACCGGCTCCCCCACCGCGACGGGCACCGGCACGGCCAGCCCCACGGCCACGGGTACGGCCAGCCCCACCGGCACGGCCAGCCCCGGAGCGGGCCAGAACCTGACCGCCACCACGGCGCCGTACAAGCTGCCGAACCCGGTCACCGGGGTCACGGCCGTCGCCGACGACGGCAAGATCCTCGCGCTGGGCGGCCAGGACTCCAGCGGCCGGCCCACCGACCAGGTCACCGCGATCGACCCGAGCGCCAACTCGGCCTCGCCCGCGGGCACCCTGAACACTGCGGTCACGAACGCGGCCGGCTCGGTCGTCAACGGCACCACGACGGTGTTCGGCGGCAACTCGAAGGGCTCCAGCGACGCCAGCGGCGTGACCGACGTCGTCCAGACCTACACGAACGGCACCAGCCAGCAGGTCGGCAAGCTGCCGGCGAAGCGGGAGAACCTCGAAGCCACGACGGCGAGCGGCAAGACCTACCTGGCCGGCGGCGACGACGGCAAGACCGACCAGAGCGACATCTGGGCGACCAGCGACGGGAAGACCTTCCAGACGGTCGGCAAGCTCGACACCCCGGTACGCAACGCGGCCGTCGCGACCACGGGCACCGGCTCGGACCAGAAGGTCACCGTCTTCGGCGGCCAGACCACCAGCGGGCCGACGGACGCCATCCAGCAGTTCGACCCGGCAACTGGCAGCACGTCGACCGTCGGCAAGCTGCCCGCCGCCCTGACCGGTGCCTCGGCCTTCACCGTCAACGGCACCACCTACCTGGCCGGCGGCCAGTCGGGCGGCACGGACCAGACAAAGATCTACAAGTTCGACCCGGCCACCAACACGGTCACCGAGGCCGGCGACCTGCCGTCCGGCGTGACCAACGCAGCCGCCGCGGCGACGGGGAACTCGGCGTACCTGGTGGGCGGCGAAAGCTCGAACAAGCCAATCAGCGACGTCACGGAGCTCAGCCCGCGGTAGCGCGGCGCTCACCGGCGGGCCCCCTCCCGAGCCCCGGCCCGGGAGGGGGCCCTTCGCGTACCCGGTCGGCACATCTCCTGGTTCAGCGGTCAGCGGTGAATATCACACGTGTCCCGGCTTCCCGCGCGGGTCCCGCGCGGCCGGTCTGCGGCGGATCTCGTGGCAACCC
>Ga0207641_10002098_pt1 | contig 18851 bp, 19 predicted proteins | sample KBSSwiS62_FD_184306 | JGI IMG/M metagenome (GOLD analysis project Ga0207641, IMG submission 184306) | Switchgrass rhizosphere microbial communities from Kellogg Biological Station, Michigan, USA - KBS Switchgrass S6-2 (SPAdes) (version 2) | ecosystem: Host-associated > Plants > Roots >... | reverse complement strand
TCGATCCAACGACGGAATTGTCGTTTCTCGGCGATGCGCCAAATGCTCGCACTGGTTTTCAAGGCCTAGCGGCGTTCGACAGCAGCGGCGATGGCGTTCTGAATGCTTCGGACAAAGCATTCTCGCAGTTCCTTATCTGGCGTGATCAGGACGGCAACGGTGCGTCGCGCACGGGCGAAGTTCAGACGCTTGATCAGGCAGCCATCACCCAGATCGATCTGGCTGGCAAAGTAAACCCAGATCGTGGCCAAGCCGACAGCAATGACGTATTAGGCGTATCCAGCGTCACCTTTGGCGATGGATCGACACGTGCCATATACAACGTCGCGTTGGGCTATGCCGACGCCGCGGACGGGAATTCGTCTCAGGCCGCTCAAGCCAATGACGTTTCGGAAGCCTCAGCAGCAAAGGATGCGACGACTCCGTCAACTGGCAGCCAATTGCAGGCCGCGCTTGAACTGGCGGCCCCCTCGTCCTCATCGTCAGTTGCTACCGCACGGGCATCGCTTGATGGCCCCTCGTCGAGCATCGTCTATGCCACGCAAGTCGAAAGTTCGGATCCACAATGGTGGCGGAACGCATCGATCGTTGGTTCGACGCTCGCCTCGCTTGCGGCGCCCTTACGCGACAATGATCGCTCTCTCGGTGCAAACCTTGGGAGCCCCGTGGCAACCCCCGGGGGCGTCGATGCGGCCGCATTGCAACGTCTGGCTCTGCTGCGCCAGTCGATGGCGTCGCTGCAGGGCGCGAGTGGCGGAACAGTAGCAATCTGGCTGAGAGATTCGGCTAACGACGCTTCGCCATCGCTCGCGGCCAGTCAGACGACTATCCCACTTCAATCGGCGGGGATTGGCGGCTAACCCGGCCTCCATGTTCAATAACTGAAAGAACAAACGTGTCATCCACTCCGCCCCAAGGCCAAGGCCTCAAAACCGTCGCGCAGATGCTCGGCGAAATCACCTGGCTCCTCACTCAGTCGCCGTTACAAAAACAGCTATTTATCAGCGATCTCGAATGGTTTTGCATGCCGCCACTTATGCTGGAGCAATATCGGATATTTTACGGTCCATCGACACCGGCCGCCGTTGCCTTCTGGGCTTTCGTGTCTGACGAAACTCAGGAGCGGCTTGTCGCCGGGGCGCATAAGCTTCGTGCGGATGAGTGGAAGGCTGGCGACAATCTGTGGCTGATGGAGTTGATCGCACCCTTTGGTGCAGTCGACGAAATTCTGCTCGATTTGTCGAAAAACGTGTTTCCCGATCGCTCTTTCAAATTCCATCGGACGACCCCCGAAGGGAAGCGCGAAGTCGCAGTCTATGAGCCGACCCCGGCAAGCGTGAATTGATCCATCGTGCTCGCAACATTGCTTATCGCTTCCGTCAGCCTCTGGCCGTTTGGATCATCGCAGACTTCAACCGATAATTATCGCGTACCGGCGTGGAATATTCGCGTGGTCAGCGACAAGTTTACCGGCGCCAAAAAATGCCTCGTGTTTCAGGGCAAGCGGCACAAACCATTGGTCAGCTATGATCATGGCGCCGTTGCCTTTCAGTTTGCGCGCAAGCTGAACACGACCAAGGCTGCGTTCCAGATCGACGGGGGACCCGTACGCGCGTGGGACGACGTCTATCCAGCATTGGTGCAGACCGGCGCTCAGTTGGAAGGGCGAAGTCTGGCCAATCCAACGGGCGGCAAAGTCATAATTCCATTGTCGGCGCTCAAGGCTGCGCATGTGGTTGTGATACGGCCGACGCCAAAATCCCGTCCGCAGAGCTTTGCGATTCAGGGAATGGGCGACATGATTGCGTCCGCCCAAGGGCTCGGTTGCAACTCGACTGCGAGAACGGCCGGATAACAACGTGGGTAAGATCTTTACGTCAGGATCTCCGTGTACGTCGGCGTGGCATGAGCGCACGCGATCGACATCGGGCGGATCAAAGATTGCTCCCTTCGCGGTGTTCAGTCTGATTTTTGGTACGCTTTCTCAGCCAGCTAACGCTGAGACTCTGGCCGAGGCTATTGCTTATGCCTACCAGTCTAATCCCACACTGCAGGCTCAACGAGCGCAGCTACGGGCGACGGATGAAGGCTATGTGCAGGCTCGATCGGCGTATGGGCCCAATGTCCAGATTCAGGCCACCGCGAGCTATAACGACGATCGGTTGCGGCGAAGCTTCATAAACGGCGCGTCGTTGCCCGATAGCCATCCGAAGAGTAATTTGGGCAGCGCTCAAGTGGTCGTCGATCAATCCTTATATAGCGGCGGACGCACAACCCTTGAAGTGCAGGGGGCAGAGCAGCGAATTCGTGCTGCGCGGGAAGCCTTGCGGGCTGTCGAGCAGAATGTCGTGTTCTCCGTCATCCAGTCGTATCTGGACGTTCGCCGTGATGCCCAGGCGCTCGAAATTCGCCGCGTCAATCTGGAAGCACTCAAGCTGCAGTTGAAAGAAACCGCCGCACGACGACGCGGCGGAGAAGTAACGCTCACCGATGAAGCTCAAGCCGAGGCGCAACTCTATGCCGAAGAGGCTAACCTCGCCCTTGCCGAGAACCAGCTTCGGGTGAGCCAGGCGGCGTATACGACAGCCGTTGGTCATAATCCGGGTGCCCTCGCGGCCGAGCCGCCACTGCCTGGGCTGCCGGTTACTGCAGAACTCGCTTTCGATTTGGCCGCAGCAGTCAGCCCCGAGTTTCGGCAAGCGTTGCTGACGGAGGAGGCCTCACGGACGAACGTACAGATTGCGCGTACCGAACAACGGCCAACGGTCTCTTTGCGTGGAAGCTATGGCTATTCCTCCACGATAGATCCCTTCAACGAGCGCAATCGCGATCGTGCGCTCACGGGCCTTGCTACGCTATCCATTCCCATCTTCACGTCGGGACGCACCAGCTCGCAGATCAGACAGGCACTGGACGTCAACACCAGCGACCGCCTGTCGATCGAAGCATCGCGGCGTTCGATGGTTCAGAATGTGGCGAATGCGTGGAATCAGCGTGTCACATACACTGCTAACATTAATCGCAATGAAGCTCAGGTTCAGGCCGCGCAACTTGCCTTCAAAGGTATGCGTCTAGAATATCGCGCCGGGGAACGCTCGACACTCGACGTGTTGATCGCGCAACAAACCCTGACAGAAGCAGAGCTCAATCGCCTTTTCTCACGCCACGACGCGTATATCGCAAGCGCTCTGGTGCTGCGCTATATCGGAAGGCTAGATGCTCGTGACGTCGTTGAAGGCATTCCGGCCTATGACCCAGCAGAACATTTCCGCCGCGTCGATAACAAGGGCGCTCTACCTATAGAGCACATCGTCAAAGGCATCGATGGGCTGTTTGCACCTGGTGCCGGGCAACGATCGATTCCAGCGCCGGATGAAGCTCTTTATCCGCGAATGGCACCAACACCGCAATCGCCGTCAGTTGCTTCCATAACCCGATTGCCGGTTGCGCCGGTGCCGGGAACCGTGAGCCCTATCTCAATTCCGCCCGACGAAGACGCAAGCGAGCTACCCAATGACTGACTGTCGCAGGCAGCTGCTGCGAAATGTGGGATCTAGGCAGCCGAAGCTGCACCCACCGAAGCATCGAAGGCTTGGCGCTCGGCAGGCCGGATTATTATCGCTAGCAATCTTACGGGTTGTCACGCCAGTCCCAGCGCCTGCGGCTACCGCAAAAGATGCGCTGCCGTTGAGCAGTCGCCAGCTTTTCGACTTTGCCGACAGAGCTCGTGATGCAGGCAATTTTGGAGTGGCTGCCGAAGGTTATCGCGCTCTGGCCACAAATCCGAATTTGGAACTGCGTACCGAAGCCCATTTCAGGCTCGGTATGATGCTCGCCGATCGCGAGCACAAATATAGCGAAGCTGCCGTCGAGTTTCGCGCAATTCTCGACGAGAAACCCAATGCTGTCGGCGTTCGGCTCGAACTCGCGCGAATGCAGGCGCTGCTCGGCAACATCGGTGCGGCCGAACGTGAATTGCGCGCCGTTCAGGCGTCTGGCCTACCGCCGGAAGTCGAACAGATGGTTCGGTTCTACGCCCGTGCGCTGAGCGACAATAGGGCATTTGGCGGCAGCATCGAACTGGCGCTTGCGCCGGACAACAACATAAATCGCGCGACAAGATCCTCCACACTTGGAACCGTGCTTGGAAATTTCACGCTGAACGATGATGCAAAGGCAAGATCAGGGTTGGGTTTCACGCTGCGGGGGCAAGGCTATGCACGCGCGAAAATAGGGACAAACACGCGGCTGCTAGCGCGACTTTCCGAGAGCGCTAACGTCTACCGCAAAGCGGATTTCAACGATATCGCAATTGCTCTTCAGGCAGGGCCGGAATTCCAGTTCGGAGGGGGGCGCATCACGCTTTCAGCCGGGCCGGCCTGGCGATGGTATGGAATGCATCCTTACACCACCAGCTACGGCCTGAGCATCGACTTGCTGCATCCTTTGACGAACCGCAGCCAGTTGCATGCAGGAATTGCTGCTAACCGCAGCGTCAACCATAGAGACGATTTGCAAACGGGGAACATCACATCGGGCGCGATAGGCATCGATCAGGCGTTTTCCTCGCGCTTCGGAGGCGGCTTTCAGCTCAGTGCCATCCGCACGACGGCACGCGATCCGGGCTTTGCCGACGTGACCGTTGTTAGCAACGCCTATCTGTTTCGGGAGTTTGGGCACACCACTTTGGTTGTCGCGATGAGCTATGCTCGCCTTGAGGCAGATGCTCGCCTGCCCCTGTTTCTCAAGCGGCGTACGGATGACCGTTACGCAGTGAGCGCCACCACGACCTTCCGGGCACTCCGTGTCGGCAGTTTGGCACCCTTCGCTCGCCTGCGGCTGGAGCGCAATTTTTCGACAATAGGGATTTATAACTTCAAACGGCTGGCAGGCGAATTGGGCCTGTCATCGGCCTTTTAGGATGAGGGAAGTGGCAATGATCAAGTCAACGATGCGCGCAGCGCAAAAGTCGATCGTCTTTTTTCCATTGATGTTGGCGGCCTGCGGAGGCGGTGGAACAACATCCGGCGGTGGCGGCGTTGTAAGCACGCCGACGCCTGCCAGCTACACGAAGCTGGCAGATATGACCGGTGATCGCTCATTTCAGACCGCTGGGGTTCAGTACCGCGTCGTTACCGACCCGCCCGCATATTTTGCCGAGGGGGCGACGCAGTCGTTCGGGTCCGGCGTCGTCATCGCTTATACAGCAGCAAGCGATAGCTATAAGCTGACGGCGGCCGATGGGAGCACGGTAACGTTCACCCCGGCTGATACCATCACGCCCGGCGCGGAAGCGTCTTTGCAACGGCTCAAGACCAACGGGGCCATCAACGACCAGCTGACGATATTCAAGACAGCGGTCAATGGTGTGTCCCTGAGCTACCTGATGGCCGGCAGCTGGGTGCATCGTGATCCTGCCAACAATGCTTCGATCAGCCGCCTGGCAATCGGCGGATCGCCGACCATTGCAAGCGATATGCCCAGGAGCGGGAGCGCAACCTATAGCACCGCTGTGAACGGTACCATGCTGGCCAACGGCACGCCCTTTACGCTCACAGGCAGCAGCACGGCGACGTTCTCGGCAGATTTCGCCGCCAATTCGGTAGCGACGGCGCTTACGCTCACCGGGGTTCAGTCCACCGGTACAACCGTCGCCAATTTCGGCACATTTTCCGGCACCGGGGCTATCAGCTCGAGCAACTCAGCCTTTACGGGAACTCTGTCCGGAACGGGCGCTACAGGTGTCTTCTCCGGAGCCTTCTTCGGTCCACAGGCGAAGGAAATGGGCTATTCGTGGTTTCTCAATGCCGGCATTGTACAAGGGGCTGGATTTGTCGTGGGCGTGAAGAATTGACGCTCAGTTGGCGAGGTCAGGGAGGAGTCGGTAGGGACGCCGAGCACCGCGGATCTGGCTGCCATGGCCAGCTGCATGGTAACGTGCGCTATAGGTGTCGATGCCTTTACGACGGTCTGTAGCCATGCCTATTGAGAAGCGGATTGGCACTCAGTACAATAATGTGAAAATGTCATGGGACAAGATTGGGTGGCGGCAGCGGCCGCACTTCCAGGCTCGACCTTGGATAATGTTCTAAGAGCTATGCAGTGGGCATTATGATGGTCGTACCGGTCAAGGCCTTCACTGGGTACAACAGTATGAGCACATTGTAGGTTGTATCAAACGCCTCCGCGATGCATTCGCGAGCGATACCATTCTTATCGAGCAATGACAGGGTTGTAGGTCGCGTCATACGCCGCCCGATAGGTACGATTGGGCCCAAGTGATGGTCCGCTGTGACAACCGTATCCAACGGCAAACCGAATTCTTCGCGATATTTTGGGGAAGCCTCGACGCGGCGGATCACTGCTTTGAAACCGCTGCCTTCCACAAATTCAACTTCCTCAAGTACATACACAACGCAGGCACGAGGGTTGGTACGGGCAAACTCGCGCACCGAGGCATAGACCGATGCGCCGAATTTTTTCGCCAGCTTCATCGGCGTTTTGATTTCGAACGCGCAGTCCGCCGCATGTTGGCGATAGATGTCACCCTTGAAGAGAGCGAAACGCGCGAAGTTGTTAGCTTCGCGTTCAAACTGATCCGCAATGTCGGGCGACAGCGTCTTTTCGCAGTCCTGGAAGAAGCGAAAGAGCTTCTTATGCGTCGGAATATCGTGGTGGCCGGTTTCATGAAGCTTCAGGAAATTCTGCTTGGATTTGATCACGGTCTGATCGATGTGGATCAGACTGTCCCCCGCATCATAGATCCCCAAGATTTTGGATACGGCTGACTTGATATTCGTCGCTGCAGTTGCGGCTTTCCCCTTGAGATAAGCCAGCACGTTAGCCGCGTCGAATATACTATGCGAAGCGACCTTGACGTTCGCAGCTGCTAATATGTCGTCGATGGGGACAGGAAAACGTTCCCATGCGGCCGCATCGCTGAGAAGGCGATGTGCACGGGCTTCGATTATCTGCAAATCATAGGGTAATAGGCTACTATCGTCCGGCTTCAACGCGGCCGCTTTCTGTTCCGCATGAATTCCAGATACTCCATCAGCTCAACCTCTTCTTCCGGCGTCAAATTATGTTCGGCGAAGGTCGGCACTCGACCATGACGCTCTGCGTTTCCACGCACAGACGAATGCGTGATGAAGCCAGCCTTCTCCATCAAACTCTCCAAGCTGATCTCGTACAGGTCAGCCAGAGCATTCAAAATATTAGGCGACGGCTGTCGGATTTGATCATTCTCAATCTGACTTAGGTAGGCGTTCGATACCTGCTTCTTTGTCTGCTCCTCCACAGCCCGCAAACTCAGCCGACGATCCTTTCGGATGGAAGCCAGGTATTGGCCTAATGTAACGGTTGCTTCCGGTGAGAGTGTGCGACCGACATCATTTTCATCGGCGGTAGCCATCTTGGCCTCCTTCATAATGCTGAATTCTAGGCGAAATTAGCCTGTTTTTGCTTGCATCGTCAAGCGCGCTAATAATTCGCTTGATATACCAAGCGCGCTATGAGATAAGGGAATCGTGATTTCGGGCGGCCCGGGTCAGCCCCAAAAGGGCAAACAATTCGAAGAAAGCGACTGAAAATGGAAAAGATTGATCCCGGCGAAGAAGCCGTTCTCGATGACATCATCGATTTGGAAGAATACGCGAAGCGGGGCCAACGCCCGCCGCTTGCCAAGGGGTATCGCATCCGCATCAATGGCGATCCGTATGTGGTCAACACGCCGGTCGTAACGGGTCGCGAGATATTGACGCTGGCTGGCCTGCTGCCGGTAGAAAACTATACGCTCCGGGTGAAGGCAGCGGGCGGAAAGCCGGAAAAGATCGGCCCCGATGAGAAGGTTGATCTGCGCAAACCCGGTGTCGAGAAGTTCAAGGCTCTGCCGCGCGACCAGACGGAGGGCTAATCGATGACCGTCCGCCGTGATTTTGACCTGTTGCCCGAGGACAAGCAGTTTCTCGATGATTACGGCCTGCCGTGGGAAACGGTAAGCGACGGTTCGCAGTGGGTGCTCGTTCATGAGTTCCCATCGCAGCACGAAGGCTACAGCCATGCCGCTGTGACCGTCGCGATCCGGCTTGAGACTGGTTACCCGAATACACCGCTCGACATGGTGTATGTTTTCCCACCGCTTACTCGCAAGGATGGGCAGGTTATCGGCGCGACACAGGTCCCTCAAAACATTGTCGGGCAGACCTACCAACGTTGGTCGCGGCATCGGACCGAGTGCAATCCGTGGAAACCGGGCCAAGACGGCATCGGCACCCATATTTTTCTGATCGAAGATTGGTTCGCCCGGGAGTTCGAAAAATGCCTACCCCGGTAACGCTCGCCTTTTCAGGTGATCAGCATGTCCATCTCAAGAATTTCCTGTTTCCAGGCGATGGGAACGAAGCTGTAGCCTTCTTGCTCTGCGGGCGACGCGAAGGTGATCGGCGGCATCGCCTGACTGTGCGGGAAATACATGAGATCCCCTACGACCATTGCCTTAAACGTACCGCAACGCGCGTGACCTGGTCGCCTGATTATATCGATACAATCCTCGAAAGGGCGGCGGCGGAGCGCCTTTCGGTTATGAAGGTCCATAGCCACCCCGGCGGATATGCGGCGTTCTCAAGCACCGATGACGAAAGCGACGGCCAACTTTTGCCAATGATCCGTGGCTGGGTGGAAGGCGACTTGATGCACGGAAGTGTTGTGATGCTTCCCGATGGGCAGATGTTCGGGCGCGTTTTGCGCGGCCACGATCTGGAAGCTATCGACTGCGTGAGCGTTGCCGGCGATGACCTTCATTTCTGGTATGCCGATGCAGGTTCAATTACCGCACCGAGCTTCGTCGCGTCGCACGCCCAAGCTTTTGACGAGGGCACCATTGAGCGCCTGCAACGCTTGTCGGTTGCCGTCATCGGAGCCTCCGGCACCGGCAGCCCGACGATCGAACAGCTTATGAGGCTGGGCGTCGGCGAAATCGTCAGTGTGGACGATGATCTTATGGAAGATCGAAACGTCAACCGTATCCTCAATTCCACGATGGAAGATGCAGCAGATAATCGCGCCAAAGTGGACGTAATGGCGGATGCCGCCACGCGCATCGGGCTTGGCACTCGCCTGATCCCGATAAAGAAGAACCTTTGGCACCCCGATGTCGTCCGGGCCGTCGCGCAATGCGATGTCGTGTTCGGCTGTATGGATACGATTGACGGTCGCTACCTGCTCAACATGATATCGACGTTCTACAACATCCCTTATTTCGACATAGGGATCAGGCTGTTGGCGGATCAAGGCCGCATTCGAGAGGTATGCGGTACGGTCAATTATATCCGCCCCGGTCGGTCGAGCCTCGTCAGCCGTAGCCTTTTTACGATGAATGACGTCGCGGCGGCGGGGTTGGCCCGTAATGACCCGGCGGCGCATGATCGGCAGGTCAAGGATGGGTATATCAGAGGCGCACAAGGTCGCCGGCCTGCGGTCATCAGCGTGAATATGTTCGGCTCGTCGCTGGCTGTGAACGAGTTTCTCGCTCGCCTTCATCCCTATCGGGAAGAGGCGAATGAATATCATGCGGCTGTCACCTTCAGCCTCGCCAGTATGGAACTGATCAGCGATCAGGAAGAAGGCATTTGCCCCCTTTTCAGCCGAGCCGTCGGCATGGGCGATGCACGTCCGCTGCTGCGTTTGATGGAACTGGCAGAAAAGGCCCAATCGTGATTTTTAAAGTCATCCTGAACGTCCGGCGGGTCGTCCTCGGCTGGTTTGACACGCCATATCGAACCGTCATCGTAAACGGTTACCTTCCCATGAAGCTCAAGAAGCGCATCCTCTATGTTGTCGAGGAAGATGGTTATGAGGAGCAGGCAGCGATGTTGTGCCCGTGCGGCTGCGGTCGCGTTCTTCAAATGAATCTTTTGCCGGATGAGCGCCCGTGCTGGAAGGTCACCCGCCACGCTGATGGAAGCGCGTCACTTCATCCATCGGTCTGGCGAAAAAAAGGCTGCCATTCGCATTTTGTGTTCCGAAATGGACGCGTGAAATGGAGCTGATAATCGCTTCCACATTCTGGTGCCGCACCGAGAGAACGGACGCGGACATCCGCTTCGACCTCCAACATTCTGGGCACCATCGGGTTTGGCGCAGGGGCACTCTTATCATTGTGGGGATGACGCTCGAGTGTATTGGATACTGGGAGATTCTTATCGAACCTGTTTCCCGTGAAACGGGCTGGTGACGTTATCGCGAAGCGCTGTGGGGCGCACCCTCCGCTGTAAGCCGGCTTCCAAGCTCTTGCCCATTCCTCTTGTCGATGTCTAGGCGCCGGAGTGAAGGCAGCCGGATATATGGGCGCCCGATGTCCAAATACATCTTACACTCATGGCATCGCACGGCTCAATAACGCCCCAAACTTGGCTTATATTAAATCGCCGAGTCTGCTGCTAAGCGCTCAAATGATGTCAAAATTGAATTGGGGCCCGCATGCCGTCTGATGCCAAGATAAGGTCATTCTCGCTGTTAATCTACTTAGCGATCATGGTCTTCGTGCAGGCGACTATGATAGATACCGGGCTAACGCCAAACAGCAATGCGATTTGGCTGTATTCCGGCATTGCGAGCCTCCTCTTGGGTAGCCGCCTTCTAAATCCTTACTTCACGCCACCCGCTGACTCGCTGACCAACGCCTTCGCCGCACTGTTGGCCATCATCCCCGCCGCACAAGAGATCGCACCTTGGACCCAAGACGCGTATGTCCTTGCGGCCGTCGTCGCCTATGGGTCTATCCTTTCTATCGCGGCGGTTGGAGTTCTTCTTACTCGGCCTTCCCCTGGAATTCAGGCGGGTATGGTTTGGCGATTGTTCGACAGGGCAGTGAAGGGCCTTGGGGATCCGCATATCATATTTACAGTGTTGGTCCTCGCGTCGGCTTGGCTGTTCCACCGCGACACGCCGTTGGAGATGTTCGCTATCCTGGCGACGCTGACTGTGATCGTTGTCCTCAAGCCGCTTGAGTCAATCGCGGCGTATCTCGTGTGGTGGCTCGGTCAGCCTAAAGCGCTGTCTGGCGCCAATGCAATTGGGACCGTTGCAGCACACCAATCCCCGGGCATCGTCCTAATCCGGCAGGGACAGCCGCAAGCGTTGAGCACAGGGGCCGTCATGCGCGTGACTGACCCTCACGGCCCCGAGTTGTTGGGCATAGCGCTCAACTACGTGGGTCGCGACGAGGGCAACCTCCTGCGCGTGCTGACGACCCAGATGCCCCAACGATTCGCGGGTAACAGCCCCACCATCGTTGCCGACGTAGGCATGGCATTGCCCCTTCATATTGAGGAGCAAGAGGCGGAGGGAATCCAGACCCTACAGTGGATCAAGCGGTTGAGGGGCATCGTCGATAGCGAAACAAGCCCCGGCTATCTCCTGTTCGAGGTCATAGACGACGAGGGCATTGCCGAGGGCTGTCTCGCGGAGGTGCGCATCGGGGAAACTCGGCAAGTCATATACCAGGTAATCGACGGCGTGACCCGCGAGGAAGTAGTTCAGCAGAAGAACAAGTATGGATACGCGCGGGCCAAGGCTCGCAAAATCGGGGGATGGGATGACGGCGCCTCCAAGTTCGTTCCCGTGCCTTGGATGCCCCGACTCAATTCCCCGGTTTTTCTGATGGAGAGCGACGAGGCCCCGCCTGCTCAGGACTGCATCGGTCATTTCCCTGGCACGCCTTACGGTATCCAGGTCAACGTTTCAGATTGCGTCACACACAATACTGCGATCCTCGGTATCTTAGGGGTCGGCAAGAGCTTCCTCGCAATCGAGCTCGTAGAGCGGATGATCGCTCAGGGCATCAAGGTCCTCTGTCTCGACCTTACCAACCAGTACGAGACTTTGTTGGCTGACTTTCTCGATCCCGCATACGAAGACATGAAGAAAACTGAACTGACAGCGGCCGGTAACGGCGGAGCGGCTCACCAGAATAAGGAACTTGGCGGCTCTCGGAATGCATTTGTTACCGCCGTGATCGAACAAATCCGCTCGTTCCTTAATGCGGACGACGACCACTATCTCCGAATCTTCAATCCGGCTCAATTCCGCGTCACCAAGCAAGTGTCTGGTTGGAACGCTGAAACGGCGGCATTTCAACGCCTCACTGCGTCAGAAATAACCGCCATTTTCTCAGATGCCGCATTACACGTCTGCCAAGATTTGGGCATGACTGACATGGCGCGGCTCTGCCTGGTGTATGAGGAGGCTCACTCCCTCGTGCCGGAATGGAATTCGGTGGCGGCAGAGGGCGACAAAGCCGCGACTGCTAAAAGTGCTCGGGCAATCCTTCAGGGACGCAAGTATGGATTGGGCTGCCTATTGATTACCCAGCGGACCGCAAATGTAACCAAGACCATCCTGAATCAGTGTAACACCGTGTTCGCGATGAGGACCTTCGACGACACCGGTAAGGACTTCCTTGGCAACTACATCGGATCCGACTACGCGAGCGTCCTGCCATCGCTGCAACAGCGTCACGCCGTCATCTTTGGCAAGGGGTCGTCCTGCGAGAACCCCGTCCTCATTCGCCTAAATGATCAGGCCGCCTTCCGCCAGCGCTTTAGGCCCGCCAATCCGCCGAGAGTCCCAATTCCGCAAGTCGCGCCAGAGGAAGGTGATGCAGCCGGCGCAGGCTAGGTCGTTGAGTGGTAGATAAGCCAAACTTTTGTCCGCTTTGGCAGGGCCGAATTAAAGCCGACAGATCGCTATCGGCCCAATTCCTGCCGCCGTTACAATAGTCGCAAAATGTCATGGGTGCGAAAAGGTGGCTTCGCGCCTTAGAGGCAGTCATTCGGCTATGCTGCGGCGGCCCCTGAAAGCAACCATCCCTTCAATCTAGAGTTAAGGCTCGCGCGCTCCGCCTGACGATTGATCGGTGCGCAAAAAGCACCTAGATCATTCCAAGACGCGCACGGCGAATGCCGTGGCAGCGGCGAGTCCATCCTGGCCGACGGTGTGTCCCACACCTGAGGAGACGTGGGTTTCGACCCTGACGCCTGCCGCGATCAGCGCTGCCGACGCCGAGTCCATCGAGCTGAAAGGCACAATGTCATTTTCTGTGCCGTGGATCAGCAGCACCGGTGGGCGACTCGTGATTTCCGCCTGTAGCCGTTCAGGCGCGACGAGCATGCCCGACATACCGACGATGCCAGCGAGAGGTTGCTGGCGGCGCAAGCCAACATGCAGCGCCATCATCGTGCCTTGGCTAAAGCCTATAAGGAGAACGCGGTTGCTGGGCAGGTCGGCCTGCTCGAGTTCGTCGGTAATGAAGGCATCAAGGCCCGATGCGGCTGCAGAGGCGCCGACAGCACGCTCGGTCATGGAGAAGGTCTCTATCGGCCACTATTGGTACGCGGCGGCCATCCGAGGGATCTGCGAAGGTGCGTTGGGCGCTACGAATGCAGCGTCAGGGAGTGCCGGCTGGATCATGCGAGCCAACGAAATCAAGTCGTCTCCGTTCGACCCGTAACCGTGGATTAAAATGACGAGTGCGTTCGGTCTTGAGCCGGAGAGAGGCGCGAGGCGGGGACCGTCGAGCACCACGGTGATCCTTTCAGCTTTGGGAGATTGCAGCGGAACCGCCCAATTCGTTATTTGTCGCGTTCAGCGCGCTTGCGATCGGCCTTTCGCGCACGGCTTATAGCTGCCGCCCGCTCGCGCGCTCTTTTTTCTGACGGCTTCTCATAATGCCGACGAAGCTTCATCTCCCGATAAACACCTTCGCGTTGCAGCTTCTTCTTCAAGGCGCGAAGGGCTTGATCGACGTTGTTGTCCCGGACGATTATCTGCATGCTACATTGGCTTCCAGATGGTGTAGAAATATCGAATTCCCGGCGGCTTACAGCCAGAGGGGCCGTAAGCCAAGGATCGGGCTTCCGGCAGACCACAGAGATTACATTGCTGCACGCGCCCACTTAGCCAGTGGCGAAAGCTGTGGAGGACGACAATCGGAGGGGCGGCAGCTGTGCGCCTCAGAGCCGGTCATTAAAGGCCACACATCCTGGTCCTGAAAGCGGTCGGTTATTGGCGGCCCGCGAAGGACATGGGGTGCACAGCATTGCGGATTGCTAGCATCGGCTCGACGATCCACCTTTCCGAGCGGCATCGTCCTGGGCTGCGAGGTGTCGTTCCGCATGATCTCTGATAATCGGAGACGAATGACTTCGAACTTAGGGGAAGCAAGATGGGCGCGGCTAAGCGGAAATACGATGAAGCTCGCGCGAAGTTTCTTGCCGAGATCGAGGTTTGGACGCAGCCGCCCACGGATGAAGAGCGCCGGACGGTTGCCGAGATCGAGAAGCTACCTTTCGTGACCATTAAGCGTATCGAGCCGCATATTCTCGATTATATGGGAATGCAGCCGCAGCAATGTCACGAGAATGCGGGGCAGTACGTCAAGATGGCTCCGCCCGATCAGAATTACACCGCGGTCACGGGCTGGTGGCGGATCGGAGACACCTACGTCGCTCATTCCGTAATTGCGAATGCAGATGGCGATATGGCCTGCATTACGCCGCACCCGATTACTAACACCGAAATCGACTTCGCCCCTGATCCACGCATAATCTGGAGCGAAGATGGTGAATATATGCGCGCTGCGATGGCGGATGGCACCAAGGTGCCGCAGCTTTTGCGGTCAAACCCTGAGCGCGTGATCGCACACCAGATGAAGATCAAGGGTCGGCTTGAGAGTGGGATGAACCCATTTCACGCGGTTCAACTCGAATATGTCATGGACGATCAGGAGTCGCACAAATAGCCCTTATTGGGGCCAGGTTCTCGGGGCGGCCGTGCAGTTGCGGTGGGTATCCCGGCGGCGAGGGGCAAAGATGACGGAACAAGCACTGCCCACCGGCGGATCGGTCGAGGTTCTGAAGGTGCGGCTGAGGAAAGCGCTGAAGGGATTCGAGAGCGGCTTGCCTGAAGGTGTCCGCGACTGGGACCTGAGGTTCCATTCTCCGGACAGGAAGCTGTTCCCGGTACCCGAGCTGGTGCTGTTCGCGCTCCGCAACATGCTGGGATTTCCCTGGAGCGGCCCTTGGGAGAAGGTGCGCTGGACCGTGTACGCGACGGTCGATGGCGAGCCCTTCGCCTTCGCGCTGCAGAAGTTCGGCTTCCGCATCCTGACGCGCAGTGAGGTCCCGCCAAAACTGCTGAAGCGCGTCACTGGTCAGTTGTCCGGATCGCTCAAGCTCCTGGAACCGCTGCTCAAGATCTACGCGGAGGAGCAGATCGCCGATGGCAATCTGACGCTCGAGAATCGGATCGGGCTCTATGACGGGCGCTACACCTATTTCCGCGAGCTGGCCGACCAGGCCTTCGCATTCAAGCCGAAAGTCAGGAAGGCGCGGCGGAAGAAGTCGGACGGCAATGTGGGCGTCTTGGCAGGCGTCACCGAGCAGATGAACCAAATGGCGAATGCCGAGCACCGCGGCTTCTTCGCCTCGGGCGCGATGGTAGATGCGTGGTTCAGCCGGCTTGAGCACCGCATGCTGCTGCTCCGGGCGTTTCTCGGCAAGCCCATGGCGAGGGGCGCGTTCACCACCTTCCTGGCGGCACGATGGGACGACCGGCTGGTCGCGCTTTTCGAGGGCAAGATGGACGCTGCCGCCGGCGAGCTTCTCGGGCGGCTGCGCGACGTGAAGGCGACGATTCGGAACCCGCTCGCGCATGGTGGCGTTGAAAATGATGGCGGAGCCTTCTATTTTCATCTCGAAAGCGTCGGCGCGGTCCCGGCGAATCTTTCGCGCTATCGCGGGAGGCTCCGGATGAGTTTCGTGCCGATACCGGCAACCACGCACGCAGAGGAATGCGCCCTGTTCGACGCGGTGGATATGCTGCTCACAACCGGTCCGTTCGAACTAGCCAATGAGTTCGTGCGGTGGGGCATCGATCCGCAATTCGACGCCGGAACGGTCCAGGCCTATGGGCGCGCAATCGCCGACGGTCCCGAGGCTGTCGAAGCGCTTGTCGACCAACTCGGCCGCGAATGGGAGCGGCATACCAACATGGATTATTAGCCCGTCCGGAAGGTCACCCAGTGCGACGCGTGAGGCGCGACGGACCATGCACTACAGCGTCCATGCCGTCCTCAAAGGTCTCGGATTCCTCGCCGACGCTCCCGGGATATTGCTCGGCCAGAAAGCCTCGCATCAGCCATTGGCGATGCTCGTGGTCTTGCTTCGCCGACAGAACCTGGTCGATGCCATGGTCGCGGCACGCCACGAGCAGTCCCTCCACCCGCCGATAATGCCCGCAACCATCGTCGACGCAACTGCCAAGAGTCTAGCCCGCAGGCGCGGACGATCCGTCCGACACGCGGCGCGAAATTAAATCGAGCGCTCGGTGAACTTGGCGTTTGGCGCCCCCATATCCCGTGCAAGCGAGGAGGGGTCTCGATGGCGGGAAAGCGACAGCACTACGTTCCAAGGTTCCTGCAGAGGGGATTTCTCGCGGAGCCGGAGGGCCCGACGGACGAGTCCGAGCGCACGTGGCTGCATCGTCTCGGGGCGTCCGCGCGCCGCGTCGGCATCGGCGACGTCGGCGTTGAGGACTGGTTCTATTCGCGCAAGGGAGCTCCCGGCGAAGTCACGCTGGACGATGCGATCACCGAGTTCGAGAAGAGCTTCAGCCGCGGCGTGAAGGACCTTCGGGAGTCGACTCCCGGCACCATGATTGAGCCGGAGCTTGCGGCACGGACGGTCGTGCACCTCGTCATGCGGACGGCGCATCTCCGCAAGACGATGTCGAGCGGCATGACCAGCGTGTTCGCGGAGATCGGCGCGCTCTTTACCGACCCGGCGCGGCTTGCGGGACTGTTCGGCGTCAACAATCCGATGCTCTCGCTTGCCGTGACCGAAGCGATCAAGGACAGCGCTCGCCAACTGGTGCCCGTTGGATTTCCGGAGGCTTTCAGCGAGCGGCTGCTAACCTTCATCGTCCGCGAGTATGGCGATGACCTCGCGGGACAGATGGTTGCAATGCTGTCTCCCCTGCTGTCGGGATTCCTCGAAGGACTGGGCGCCAAGGTCCGCGAAAGTCACAATGGTCTCGTCGCGAAGCGACTGGAAGATCATGGATGGGTCAAGCTCCTGTCCGAATTCTCTTGGTCCGTGGAGGAGGGAGTCGACCTCATTCTCCCGGACGCGGTCGCGCTGTCTCGTGCAAGCGATGCTCCGCTAGAGGCGCTGCTGTTCACCGGCGGGGCGGACGTGACCGTTGTGCTGCTCCCGCTCGCACATGATCGCATTCTCGTCGGGTGCCGCGACGCGGTGGAGGTCGTCGACCTTGCCACTTTCAACGCCGAGGCGGCAGCGAGCTGCCAGGGGTTCTTTGTCGCGCCGCGGTCTCATGAGGCGGAAGGCCTCGCCGCCATGATCGGAAGCGGACCTGCGAAGGCACTTAATGAGGCGATCTCGGAGGCAGTGGCCGATGCCGAGAAGGTCCGGTCGCTGGCGCCTGGTGAGTTCGAGCCGGCCTGCCCGCACGAGTTCCAGCAGGAGGAGTTCTCCTACCGGGTGACGCTGCACGACTTTGGCGACGAGATACTCGCCAAGGAGTATGCCGACATCTTGCAGACGGTCGTCGGTACCTTGTCGCGCGACATTCCGCTGCACGACCTCGACGGTTTCACGATCGCTGCCGACTACAACGATGCTCTGGCCAAACTCGATCGCGGTGACCCCGACCTTCCTCATGTCACGAGCGGCGCGCTCGCTTACGGCCTCGGTGTTGCAATGCCGGTGACGGTCGTGCGGGAAGGGAAGCGCAAGGAGCATCTGGTGCTCGCGGCTAGCATCGCGGAAGGCTGGACCTCCGACGATCCCGAGCTGCGAGGGATGTGCCTGCACACGTTGGTGAAGATGCTCGCCGGGATCGCGAACACCGCGCGCTTCAGTCAGGAACTGAGCTTCAAGCCCGACGCCATCGGGCGCGAGCTGCACCTCGCCGTCGCCCGTTCGCCGTCAGCTTACTGGAGCGCGAAGCAGGCGGCGTTCGTATGGCCCGACGAGGGCGCGATATACGCGGACTTAGTCATGGACAGCTTCGAGCATGCGAAGGACGCCGTAGCCGAGGCTAGGTCGCGCATGTCCGGCCCGAACGATGTGCTTGAGACCTTCCACGTCGCACGCGAGGCGGTGTCGGCCGTACTCGGTCACGCGGCGGACTGGATCGGGCATCGCGATGGCCTCGCGGAGGATCAACCGTTCGATGGCGCCGATTTGCCGGGCCGGCTCGCGGCGCATGGGCTGGGACGATGGATCACGCTGTTAGGGCGTGATCTCGCCGCCTGTTACACAGAGGAGGGAGCTCTTGACCTCAGCGTCGTGACGACGCTCAGTCGGCACGTCGAGCGCCTGCTCTGGAGCTTGGGTGTCTACTGCTGGGCTGAGGGGGAAGACGTGCGGTGCACCGTGAGTGACCAGCCGTTCGTTCCCGCTGACGTTCATGGTTTGGTGGAACACGACAGTGCCGAGGTTTTGTCGCATAGCAGCGGAGAACTTTCCACGGGTGCACGCGTCTAGTTGTCGGGCGGTTAGCCTAACAGAAGTCCGCTACCTGCCTTCGCCTGCTTGGAAGCTGCCTGTCTCCTAGCGGCCCAATTCCTGCCGCCGTTACAATAGTCGCGAAAATGTCATGAAGCGCTGAACGGCAACCCACCCCATGTATACGATCGCGCATTGAGGAATGCGTCGTGATGAATGGTGGATAAAGTAACAAGTAGCGCATCGCGGCTGTGCTTCGTCATGCCCTTTGAGCTGACGCTCATACGTCACTGAGCGTCAAAGTCGCGCGAAGGGTCATAGTCT
>Ga0207641_10002096_pt1 | contig 18867 bp, 15 predicted proteins | sample KBSSwiS62_FD_184306 | JGI IMG/M metagenome (GOLD analysis project Ga0207641, IMG submission 184306) | Switchgrass rhizosphere microbial communities from Kellogg Biological Station, Michigan, USA - KBS Switchgrass S6-2 (SPAdes) (version 2) | ecosystem: Host-associated > Plants > Roots >... | reverse complement strand
AGCTCTCCGAACTGACGGGACGCGAGGTCGAGTTGACCGCACTGCCGCCGGCCGAGGACACCAGCTTGCACAAGCTGAGTCGCGCAGAGCGCGCCGAAACCATGTCGGCGGGATGGCTGCGCGCCGCGTTCGGCCTCTCGGACGACGAGAAGTTGCCCGATCTGTCGATGGTCCGGGTGTCGGACATGGTCAACTTCACCCGCTTCTCGACTCCTCCCGGCATGTTCGTCGACCTTGCTCCGATTCATGTGCTCACCAAGACCAGCCTGGCAACCATCGGCGCAGAGGTGGGCAGCGATCTCGATGTGCGCCGCTTCCGCCCCAATGTGCTACTGGCGCTGGACAATCCATCAGATGAGTTACCGGAGTCGCACTGGACCGGGTCCCGCCTCACGGTCGGCGACGTCGGTCTCAACGTCGCGATGCCGACGATTCGCTGCGTCATGCCCAGCCGTGCGCAGCCCGGTATCGAGGTCGACCGCCGCATCACCAAGGCTGTGGCGACTCGAGCGGACCGGTGCCTGGGCGTCTACTGCTGGGTCCAGAGCGGCGGCAGTGTTCGCGTCGGGGACGACGTTGCGCTCCGACCTGTCTCAGCCGGCCGAAAAGCGGTCCTCAACGCCGCGCGACGTACCAAGCGGGTCACTTTCGGCTTGGTCAACGAGGCGATGGACCGTCTGTCGCGTTGACTCTGGCATCCCAGCAGAAGCCGGCAGGTGCGCAGGAGTAGCTCACGCTCGTCGTCTGCACAATCCATTGCGCGAGTTGTCGAAACGACGTCCATGCATCGCTTACGCACGCGCTCGGCGTTCATCCCGAACTCGACGAAGCACTCGCTATCGGGTGGTCCGCCGTAGGGCGCCCAGCTGAGCACGAACGTAAGCAGGTCGCGGTCGAAGCGATCCAATTGCCGCTTGCGCGACCCGCTTGTGGTCACAGACCCGCTGCCACGTGGTGGTACACGTCGTTCCATCTCAGCTCCCTGGTGAATCCGCGGACGGTGGTTTCGCCGTCGATCACCAGCAACTCGGTATCGGTCATCATGGCGAAATCCTCGAGAAGCTCCGTGCCGACGGCGGTGGTGAGCACCGTGTGGTGCGGCGCGCCTGCCATCAACCACGTTTCCGCGGCGACCGACCAGCTTGGGCGTGGCTCCCAGACCGCGCATGCCACCGGAAGGTTCGGCAACGGAGCCGTGGGTTCGACGACACGAACCTCGTTGGCCACCAACCGGAATCGCGACCCGATATCGCTGATTCCGAGGATCACCGCGTCGGCAGGGGCCGCCGTGAACCGCAGCCGGACGGGATCCTCGCGGCCGCCGATGGACAGTGGGTGCACCTCCAGTGACGGCACGTCGCCCGCGATGGACGGGCAGACCTCCAGCATGTGGGCACCCAGTACGCGTTCGTCGCCCGGAGTCAGGTCGTAGGTGTAGTCCTCCATGAACGACGTACCCCCGGGCAGCCCCTCGGCCATCACCTTGACGGCCCGCAACATCACCGCCGTTTTCCAGTCGCCCTCGGCACCGAAGCCGTAACCGTCGGCCATCAGGCGCTGCACGGCGAGACCAGGTAACTGGCGCAATCCACCCAAGTCCTCGAAGTTCGTGGTGAAGGCGTGAAAACCGCCTGTCTCCAGGAACTTTCGCAGGCCGGCTTCGATCTGCGCGCCATGCCGAAGCGAGGTGTGGCGATCACCGCCTGGCCGAAGCTCTGGCGCGAGCCGATAGGCGTGCTCGTACTCGCGGACCAGCTTGTCCACCTCGGACGCCGGGACACGTTCGACCATGTCGACGAGCTCGTTGACTGGATAGGTGTTGATCGACGCCCCGAAATGCGCTTCGGCTTCGACCTTGTCGCCCTCGGTGACGGCGACGTTTCGCATGTTGTCGCCGAATCGTGCCACCCGCAAGGTCGCGAGTTCGGCGGCGGCCAGCGCAGCCCGTGTCCACGCCCCGATCCGAGAGCGGGTGCGCTGGTCGTTGACGTGCCCTGCGATGGTCTTGCGTGAGGTCGACAGCCGTGACTGGATGTAGCCGAATTCGCGGTCGCCGTGGGCGGCCTGGTTGAGGTTCATGAAGTCCATGTCGATGCTGTCCCACGGCAGTTCGACGCCGAACTGCGTGTGCAGGTGCAGCAACGGCTTTTGAAGCGTCTTCAGTCCACGGATCCACATCTTCGCCGGGGAGAAGGTGTGCATCCAGGCGATCACCCCGACGCATTGGGCGCTGTCGTTGGCTTGCCGGATCACCGACGCGATGCTGTCGGAGGTGACAACCGTTGGCTGCCAGACGATCTTGACGGGAATCTCGGCACAGCCGTCGAGCTGTTCGGCCAGTTGGCGTGACTGGCTGGCCACCTGGTCGAGGGTCTCCTCGCCATACATCGATTGGCTGCCGGTGACGAACCATACTTCGCCATCGAGCATTCGGGAGTCGATCACGTTGCTGAGCCTTCCTGTGGAACGGCCGTCTGGCCGTAGACGTTCTGGTAGCGGTCAAAGAGCGCGGCGACGTCGCGGTCGTCGATGCGGTCGACCGCTCCGAGCTGTTGACCGATGTGCACGGTGCGCGCGACGTCCTCGACCATCACGGCTGCCTTGACCGCCGAGCGGGCGTCGGGTCCCACGGTGAACGGTCCGTGGTTGCGCATGAGCACCGCAGGAGATCGGCTGCCGCGCAACGCTTCGACGATGCCGCGGCCGATCGAGTCGTCACCGATCAGGGCGAACGGGCCGATGGGGATGTCACCGCCGAACTCGTCGGCGATCATCGTCAGCACACACGGAATGGGTTCGCCCCTGGCCGCCCACGCGGTGGCGTATGTCGAGTGGGTGTGCACCACTCCGCCGACCTCGGGCATGTGTCGGTACACATAGGCGTGCGCCGCTGTGTCAGACGACGGTGCGAGGCGGCCGTCGACCAGGTTTCCGTGCAGGTCGCATACCACGATGTCGTCGGGCGTGAGGGCGTCGTAGTCCACACCCGACGGTTTGATCACCATCAGGTCGTGGCCTGGCACGCGCGCAGACACGTTACCCGCCGTCCAGATGACGAGCTGATACTTCGTCAACTGCGCGTGTAGCTCGCAGACCTCTCGCCGCAGTTCTGCGACAACGGAATTGATTTCAGATGTGACGGTCATTCGGTTGCTCCAGCTCGTGCGGTTGCCGATATCTCGCGAAGCGTGCGCATCATTGCGTTGCCGCGCCCGAACCAGTCGTGCAGCTTCACGTACTCCGCATACAGCGCGTCGTAGCGCGCAACGTTGTCGGGATTCGGAACGTACGCATTTCGGACGCGACCGCCCATCTGCTTGGCAGCGGCAGCCACATCCTGGTACGCGCCCGCCGCCGCGGCGGCGTGAATCGCTGAGCCAAGTGCCGGAGCCTGTACCGAATTCACTGTCGACAGAGGCAATCCCAATACGTCGGCGTAGATCTGCATCAGCAAGCGGTTTTTGAGCAGGCCGCCTGCAACGACGAGTTCGGTCACGGGCACGCCGCTGTTGATGAACGTCTCGACGATCATCCGGGTGCCGTAGGCCGTCGCCTCCAACAAGGCGCGATACATGTCGACGGACGTGGTGGCAAGGGTCTGCCCGACGATCGCGCCCGACAGCTGGTGGTCGACGAGCACCGACCGATTGCCGCTGTGCCAATCGAGGGCGATCAGGCCATGCTCTCCGACGGCCTGGCTCGCGGCGGCTTCGGTGAGCAACTCGTGAACCGTGATGTTGCGGGCCAGCGCCTTCTCGTATGCGGCGGGCGGCACGCAGTTGTCGACGAACCAGCCGAAGATGTCACCGACTCCTGACTGGCCTGCTTCATAGCCCCAATAGCCCGTGACGATGCCGCCGTCGACCACGCCGCACATGCCAGGGACTTCGCGCAGGACACTGGAATTCATCACGTGACAGGTAGACGTGCCCATGATCGCCAGCATCTGGCCGGGGTCAAGGCAGTCGGCCGCTGCAGCCGTTACGTGTGCATCGACATTCCCGACAGCGACCGGAAGACCGGCAGGCAAGCCGGTCCACGCCGCGGCAGTCTCGGTCAAGGTTCCTGCCGCGTCACCGAGCGCGCCGATCGGATGGCGCAGTTTTGTGTCGACGAAATCCGCGAACTCGGGATCAAGCGCTGCAAGGAAGTCCGGGGTGGGGTAGTGACCGTCCTGGAGGATGCCCTTGTAGCCGGCGCTGCACGCGTTGCGCACATAAGTTCCGCACAGCTGCCACACGATCCAATCGGCAGCCTCGACCCACCGGTCGATTGCGTGGTAGACCTCCGGATCCTCGTCAAGGATCTGCAGGGCCTTGGCGAACTCCCATTCGCTCGAGATCAAGCCACCGTATCGCTTGAGCCATGGCTCTTTTCGGTCAGCGGCCAACGCGTTGATCCGGTCGGCCTGCGGTTGCGCGGAGTGATGTTTCCACAATTTGGCATAGGCGTGCGGGCGGTCCGCGAACGCTGCTGTCTCGCACAGCGGTTTGCCGTCGGCCCGGACTGGGATCATGGTGCAGGCCGTGAAGTCGGTGCCGATGCCGATCACGTCGTCCGGATCGACACCGGAGCGGCGGATTGCCTCTGGGACAGCAGTTTTGAGCACCCGCCGATAGTCCTCGGGGACCTGCAGGGCCCATTCGGCGGGCAGGCGCACGTCGCCGACCGGTAGCGACTGGGTGAGCACGCCGTGTTCGTAGTCGTGCACCGCGCTGGCCAGTTCCTCGCCATCATCGACGCGGACTACGACGGCGCGGCCCGACAGCGTGCCGAAATCGACTCCGATCGTGTACTTCTGGCGCTGCATGTCGTTCCTCACTTGGTCGGGTATGCGCGAGTGCTGTCCCGAACGATGAGTTCGGGAGCGAGCAGTGGTGTGGCGTGGGAGACCCCGTCGATGACGGCGGTCAGAAGTTCGATCGCGCGTTGGCCCACGGCGTGGAAGTCCTGTCGGACGGTGGTCAACGCGGGATTGAGGTACGCGGCCTCGGGCACGTCGTCGAAGCCGACCATGCTGACGTCGCCGGGCACGGAGATGCCGGCTTCCGCGAATGCGTGCAGGATGCCGATCGCCATCTGGTCGTTGGCAACGAATACGGCCGAGAAGTCGTTGCGGTTGACCAGTTCCCGGCCGATGGCGTAGCCGCGCGCGGGGGTCCAGTCGCCTTCGAGGTCGGCCCGCACCGGTAGTCGGGCTGCGTGCATGACCTCCACGTATCCGGCACGGCGGGCCCGGGCCTCGGTCCACGTCAGTGGGCCGCTGACGTGGATGATGTCGCGGTGGCCGAGATCGACGAGGTGTTGGGTCGCCAGCCGTGCTCCTGCGGTCTGATCGACACCGACGCTCAAGCCTCGCCCCGACAGCTCGCCTTCGACAACGATCAACGGAATCGACGTGGCCTCTGAGCGCACGACGGCGAGCGCGTCCTGCTGGGTGACGATCATGATGATCGCCTCGACCGACTGGCGGCTGAGATAGTCCAGCGCGCCGCGTAATTCGTCATGAGTTACCGCGGCGACGGTCACCAGACTGGTGAAGTAGCCGGCCGCGCGGGCCGCGTCCTGAATGGAGAATTGGATGCTGGCAGGCCCGTGGAGGGCGGTGTTGCTGCCGATGATCCCGATGATCTTGGAGCGTCTGGTGACCAGTGCGCGGGCGGCCGTGTTGGGTCGATAGTCCAGATGGGCGATCGCGCGCTCCACCCGTTCGCGGGTGCTGGGCCGGATGTTCGCCGAGCCGTTGATGACCCGCGAAACCGTCTGGTGGGACACGCCCGCGAGTTTCGCGACGTCGGCCATCACTGGTCTGCGTGGAGTGGGTTCGACGGTCATCGGGTGTCCCTGACCAGTACGCGTTGCACCAACACGAACACCAGCAGTAGAACCCCTGTCATGATGCGGGTCCAGTAGGAGTCGAGGTTCTCGGTGGTGACAAAGACCTGGATCGTGCCGAGCACAAGTACCCCGATCACGGCACCGAGCACGAAACCGACTCCGCCGGAGAGCAATACACCGCCGATCACCGCGGCGGCGATCGCGTCGAGTTCCAATCCGATGCCGTTGAGGCTGTACCCGGACAACTTCTGCACGCCCAGCAACACGCCTGCCAGTGCGGCACAGAAGCCGCTGATCACATAGACCGAGACCTGGGTCCGGGCGGCGGCCAATCCCATCAATTGCGCCGACTGCCTGCTGCCGCCGATGGCGTAAACCGTGCGTCCGAACCGCGTTTCGTGCAATACGTATATCGCCACCACCACGACGATCAGCGCGATGACCACGGTCCAGCGGATGAACTTGTCCTCGTACAGATACAGGTAGTTCAGCCCGAGCTTGCGCAACAGCGGATCCTTGATCGGCAGCGTGCCGACACTGATGACGTAGCACAGCCCGCGGGCAAGGAACATGCCTGCCAGCGTGACGATGAACGGTTGCACGTCGAAGTACTCGATGACCGTGCCCATCAGCAGACCCAGCACCGTGCCGGCCAGCAGCACGAACACGATGGCAACCGGTGCGGGCCAACCCGATTCCAGCGTCTTGGCGAGTATCACCGTGGACAATGCGACCACCGAGCCCACGCTCAAATCGATGCCGCCGGTGAGAATGACGAAGGTCATTCCGACGGCCAGCACGATCAGGTGAGCGTTGTCGACGAGCAGGTTCAAGAACACCTGGGAGGGACTGGTGAACCCGTACCGCACGACGATGGTTGCGAACAACGCAACGAACAGGATGAACGACGCGACAGGGGACAGGTAGCGGCCGCGGATTCGCTCGGTCACCGCCGGAAGGAAGCCATCCCGGCGATTCAAGGTCTGGGTGCTCACGACGCCGCCACCGTGTCCGTTCTCGGCGCAGATTCGGCGACGTCGTCATCGGGGACCGTGGGCGGCCCCGCTGCACCGCGTCGCCGCCGAAGTAGCCTCCGGAATTTTGGTGCTTGCATCAGGCACACCGCGATGACCACCACCGCCTTGAACACCAGCGTGGTCTCCGGCGTGATACCAGCGGTGTACACCGTGGTGGTCAGCGTCTGAATGATCAAGGCGCCCAGAATGGTTCCGGTCAGGCTGAAGCGACCACCCAGCAGCGATGTACCGCCGATGACCACTGCCAGGATGGCATCCATCTCGATCCACAACCCCGCGTTGTTGGCGTCTGCGGCCGAAATGTTCGACGCGATCATCAGGCCGGCGATGCCGGCGCACAACGCGCTGAACACGTAGACCGCGAATACGATCGTCCGGTACCGCACACCGGCCAGCCGGCTGGCCTCGGGATTGACGCCGATGGCTTCCAGCAGCATGCCCAGGGCGCTGCGACGGGTGATGGTTGCGACGACGGCGAACACGGCCAGGCTCACCAGGATCGCCACCGGCAGCCCGAGCGCGTAGCCGGCGCCGAGAACCCTGAACCGCTCACTGGTGACCGTGACAATCTGCCCGTTGGTGATCAGAAGCGCGATGCCACGACCAGCCGTCATCAACACAAGCGTGGCGATGATCGGCTGAATCCCGAAGCTGGACACCAGAATTCCATTCCACAAACCGAGCACCACGGCCGCGCCGAGCGCGATCAACATCGCCGTCGCAACCGTGGTCACGCTGTTGCCGTCCGGCTGCGCCGCAATATGTGCGCATGCCAGCGCGCCGGAAATGGCGACCACCGCGCCGACTGACAGGTCGATGCCGCGCGACGCAATGACCAGCGTCATCCCAAGTGCGACCAGCATGGTGGGAGCGCCGTTGCGGAGAATGTCGATCAAACTCCCGTAGAGGTGGTCGTCCTCGACGCGGATCGCCAAAAAGGACGGTGTGAGTACGACATTGAGGCCAAGTAGGGCGATCAACGCCAACGCCGGCCAAAGCAGTGGTGAGGCGATCACGCGGCGAGTCATTGTTGGCTCCCGCTCGCTATCAGCCGGGTGAGCTCCGAAACCGGGCAGCCGCCGTCCAGTTGGGCGATGTTGTGGCCGTCACGCATCAGCGCGATTCGGTCGCTGATGCGAACGACCTCATCGAGTTCGGTCGAGATGAACAGCACGGCCATGCCGTCGGCGGCCAGTTCGGTGACCAGCTTCTGGATCTGCGCCTTGGCGCCGACATCGATGCCGCGGGTGGGCTCGTCGAGGATGAGCAGTGCGGGTTGGGTGATCAGCCAACGGGCTAGCAGCACCTTCTGCTGGTTGCCGCCGCTGAGGTTCTTGATGAGCGTATTCGGATCGCGGGGCCGGATGTCGAGTGCTTCCATGTAGCGACGAACAAGCCTGTTCTTGGCCTTCGCCGACAGCGGCCGGGCGAAGCCGCGCCTGGCCTGCAGCGCCAGCACCAGGTTGTCGCGCACGCTGAGCTCGCCGACGATGCCGTGCGCCTTGCGGTCCTCGGAGGTGAACGCGAACCTGCGAGCGATCGCGGCTCGCGGCGAGCGCAGTCGGGCCTGCTTGCCGTCGACGCTGAGGTGTCCGCTCGTCGGCCGGTCGGCACCGAACAGCAGTCGGGCGAATTCCGTTCGGCCCGAACCGAGTAGCCCCGCCAGGCCGACCACCTCGCCGGGGAAGATGTCGAGGGTGACGGGGTGCACTCGGGGCGGCCTGCCGATGTCCGAGGTGCTGACAATCGGCGGGACCATGTCGTTGCGGTGGGTTTCCTGCGCCGTCTCCGCGATTTCGTCGAGCAGCTCGAGTTCGCGGCCCAGCATCGCGGTGACCAGCTGGTGGCGACCGAAGTCGGCGGTGACGTATTCGCCGACCCGCCGTCCGTTGCGCAGCACCGTCATTCGGTCCGAAATCTCGTACACCTGATCCAGAAAATGTGAAACGAAGAGCACCGCCGTGCCGTTGTCGCGCAGCTGCCGGATCACCCTGAACAGCTCGGCGACTTCTTCGGCGTCCAGGCTGGACGTCGGTTCATCGAGGATGAGCACCCGCGCCGAAACCGCCGTGGCGCGGGCGATCGCGACGAGCTGCTGAATGGCGATCGGATGGGCACCGAGCGTCGAGCGAGGGTCGATGTCGAGTTCCAGGTGCGAGAGCAGGTCGCGCGCGCGACGGTTCAGCGCACGGTGATCAATGCGTCCGAACCGTCGCGGTTCGCGGCCGAGCAGAATGTTCTCTGCGACAGTCAGATTGGTGCAGAGGTTGACTTCCTGGTACACGGTGCTGATTCCGGCGTCCTGCGCCTGGCGCGGGCCGGTGAAACGGCATGGCACACCGGCCACCGTGATGCTGCCCGCGTCGATGTCGTACACACCGGTAAGAGCCTTGATCAGAGTCGATTTGCCTGCGCCGTTCTCGCCCATCAGGGCGTGGACCTCGCCGGGTAGCAACCGGAAGGTGACGCCGTCGAGCGCCTTAACCCCGGGAAAGCTGATGCTGATGTCACGCATCTCGACCACGGGAGTCGGCGACTCTGCGGTGGATGTCGGTGCCATGGGGCAATCGCTTTCCGGTGTGGAACTTGGCGCCGCCCCAGGATGAGGGGTTGGGCCGACCGGGGCGGCGCCAAGAGTCTTCAAAGGTGTTGTCAGTACTTGCGATCGGGCAGCGCCGCGATTGCCTGCTGCTGATCGAACGTCTTGTCGGGCACGACAACACGCGACGGCACCGTCTCTCCGGCGACAACCTTCTTGGCCAGATCCATCAGTTGCGGGCCAAGCAAGGGATTGCACTCGACGAGGAAGTTGAACTTGCCGTCGGCCAGCGCCTGCATGCCGTCGTGGGTGGCGTCGACTGCGACGATCTTGACGTCTTGTCCCGGCTTGAGTCCGGCCGCCTCGATGGCCTCGATGGCTCCGAGACCCATGTCGTCGTTCTGGGCGAACACCACGTCGATCTTGGGGTTGGCCTTCAGGAAGGCTTCCATCACCTGCTTGCCACCCGAGCGCGTGAAATCTCCTGTCTGCGAAGCGATCACCTTGAGTTTCGGGTTGGCCGAAATGGCATCGGCGAACCCCTTGCTTCGGTCGATGGCAGGGTCGGCCCCGGTGGTGCCTTCGAGTTGGACGATGTTGACTTGCGCTGGCGCCGTTGCATATTGCTTCACAACCCAGTCACCGGCGCTGCGGCCCTCGGCCACGAAGTCGGCGCCGACGAACGTCTTGTAGACGTCGGTCTCCTGAGTGTCGACCGCGCGGTCGGTCAAGATCACCGGGATGCCGGCGTTCTTGGCTTCGAGCAGCACCGCGTCCCAACCGGTCCGCACGACGGGGCTGAACGCGATCACGTCGACGTGCTGCTGAATGAACGACCGGATCGCCGAGATTTGGTTCTCCTGCTTTCCGTTGGCGTCGGAGAACTTCAAGTCGATGCCGGCGGCCGCCGCGGCCTCTTGGATGTTCTTTGAATTGGCCGTGCGCCAGCCGCTCTCGGCTCCCACCTGGGAGAAGCCCATGGTGACCTTGCCGTCCGCGGAGCCGCCGGGCGCCGGACCGCTTCCGCAGCCCACCACCGTTGCTGCGATCAGCGCACCCAGCGCCGCTGCCAGGGTTCTCTTCACCGCGACTCCTCACTTGTCGGTTGTCGAACTCGGTCGCTACGGGCCAGGTCGGCACGGGTTCGCGCTGCACCTGCAGTGTGACCGGCGTTACAGTGCCTGGATGTTAGCGCTAACAATGAAGGGGTGTCAACGCCTGGACCGGGATGCGAATCCAGGCCGAGGGGCCGCGTCATCGTCGGACCGAAATTTGCCAACGCACCTGTTCAGTGCCCTGATTCACCGAAGTTGTTGACAAGCCAGTGAGTTGGCTCACATACTATCGCCTTGCATGTTAACGCTCACATTCTGACCGGCCCGTGTGCCGCGTCCATCAGGAGGATCTCGTGAGGAAGTTGATCTGGCTCGCCGTCGTGGCGCTGCTGACCACGCTGGCTCTCTCGGGCTGCGGCCGGTCCACGGACACCGCCAGCGGCAACGGGGAGAAGGGCACCGTCGGAATCGCGATGCCGACCAAGTCGTCAGAGCGATGGGTCGCCGACGGCAAGAACATGGTCGATCAATTCCAGTCGCTGGGCTACACCACCGATCTGCAGTACGGCGATGACGTCGTGCAGAACCAGGTGTCCCAGATCGAGAACATGATCACCAAAGGCGTCAAGCTACTTGTCATCGCACCGATCGATGGGTCCTCGCTGACCACCACTCTGCAACATGCGGCGGACGCCAAGATCCCGGTGATCAGCTATGACCGGCTGATCAAGGGCACGCCCAACGTCGACTACTACGCGACGTTCGACAACTTCAAAGTCGGTGTGCTGCAAGGCAGCTACATCATCGACAAGCTCGGGCTGGCCCAGGGCAAGGGACCGTTCAACATCGAACTGTTCGCCGGTTCACCCGACGACAACAACGCCACGTATTTCTTCGACGGCGCGATGAGCGTGCTCAAGCCTTACCTCGACAGCGGCAAGTTTGTCGTCAAGAGCGGCCAGACGTCCTTCGATCAGATCGCGACGCTGCGGTGGGATGCCGGTCTGGCCCAGTCGAGGATGGACAACTTGCTCAGCCAGGCCTACACCACGGCCCGCGTCGACGCTGTGCTGTCGCCTTACGACGGCATCTCCCGCGGTGTCCTGTCGGCGCTGAAGAGCGCCGGTTACGGCACCCCCGCCAAGCCGTTGCCGATCGTCACCGGACAGGACGCCGAATTGGCCTCGGTGAAATCGATCGTCGCCGGTGAGCAGACCCAGACCGTATTCAAGGACACCCGTGAACTCGCGAAAGCCGCTGTGCAAGAAGGCAATGCCGTGCTCACCGGCGGCAAGCCGGAGGTCAACGACACCAAGACATACAACAACGGCGTCAAGGTGGTCCCGTCGTATCTGCTCCAGCCGGTGAGCGTCGACAAGTCGAATTACCGGGCCGCGCTTGTCGATTCGGGCTACTACACCGAAGCGCAGGTGCAGTGACCTCGACGCTGCTGGAGATGCGGGGCATCACCAAGCGGTTCCCCGGCGTCACCGCGCTGTCCGATGTGGATCTGACGGTGAAAGCCGGTGCCATCCATGCCATCTGCGGTGAGAACGGCGCCGGTAAGTCCACGCTGATGAAGATCCTGAGCGGGGTCTATCCGCATGGGGACTACGACGGTGAGATCCGCTTCGACGACCAGGTATGCGAGTTCAAGGGCATTCGGTCCAGCGAGCGGGCCGGCATCGCGATCATCCATCAGGAACTCGCGCTGGTGCCCTACCTCTCGATAGCCGAGAACGTGTTCCTCGGCAACGAACTCAGCCGTCGTGGCGTAATCGGCTGGGACAAGACCCTTATCGAGGCGCAGGCGTTGCTCGACCGGGTCGGTCTGCGGGAGAGCCCACAAACCCGCGTCGCTGACATCGGAGTTGGTAAGCAACAACTGGTCGAGATCGCCAAGGCGCTGTCAAAGAAGGTTCGTCTACTCATCCTGGATGAGCCGACCGCGGCACTCAACGACTCGGACAGCCGTCACCTGCTCGACCTCATCGTCGACCTACGCAAGCAAGGCATCACTTCGATCATCATCTCGCACAAGCTCAACGAGGTGATGCAGGTGGCGGACACCATCACCATTCTGCGTGACGGGCACACGATCGAGACGATGACCGTCAACGATGAGCTCTCGGAGGACCGCATCGTGCGCGGCATGGTCGGCCGCGACCTGACGCACCGATTTCCGCCTCGGCCGCAGCGCGACATCGGTGAGGTCGCGTTCGCGGTGTCCAACTGGACCGTTCTGCATCCAATCGATCAGCACCGCAAGGTCGTCGACGATGTGTCGCTTCAAGTACGCGCAGGCGAGATCGTAGGCATCGCGGGCCTGATGGGCGCGGGCCGGACGGAGCTGGCCCTCAGCGTGTTCGGCCGCTCGTACGGAAAGTACGTGAGCGGCAAGGTCTTCAAGGGTGAAAAGGAAATCAGTACGCGAACCGTCTCGGATGCGATCCGCAACGGCATCGCCTACGCGACCGAGGATCGCAAGCATCTCGGCCTGAACCTGATGGACAGCATCGCCGAAAGCATCACGCTGCCGTCGCTACGCAAGATCAGCAAGCGGTGGGTGGTCAACCAGCACGAAGAATCCGGTGTTGCCGAGCGGTTTCGCGCCTCGATGCGTATCAAGGCGTCGTCCGTGTCCGCGGTAACGGGCAAGCTCTCGGGCGGCAACCAGCAGAAGGTCGTGCTCAGTAAGTGGCTTTTCACGGACCCCGACGTGCTCATTCTCGATGAGCCGACCCGCGGTATCGACGTCGGCGCCAAGTACGAGATTTACACGATCATCAACGAGCTGGCCGCGCGAGGAAAGGCCGTGCTGGTCATCTCGTCGGAACTGCCTGAGCTGATTGGCATCTGCGATCGCATCTACGCACTGAGCCAGGGCCAGCTCACCGGCGAGGTAGCGCAGGCTGACGCGACGCAGGAAACATTGATGCGTTACATGATGAAAGGACGTGCCTAGGTGACCACCACCGTTGAGCAGCCGTCGCAGACCCCCGAGGCGCAACCACAATCGAACAAGCCCACGCCGCCAGGACTGCGCCAACGGGTGTCCTCATTTCTCGTGTCACACATTCGCCAGTCCGGCATGGTGGTGGCGCTGGCCGCGATCGTGTTGCTGTTCCAGGTGTGGACCGGCGGAATCCTGCTCAAGCCGCTGAACGTCACCAACATCATTCAGCAGAACGGGTACATCCTGGTTCTGGCGATCGGCATGGTCATCGTGATCATCTCCGGCCACATCGACCTGTCCGTCGGATCCATCGCCGGATTCATCGGGGCGATGTCCGGAGTCTTGATGGTGCGCAACGACATGCCCTGGCTGCTGGGCGTCGCGGTGTGCGTCGGGATAGGAGCCCTCATCGGCGCCTGGCAAGGGTTCTGGATCGCCTACGTCGGAATCCCGTCGTTCATCGTCACCCTGGGCGGAATGCTGGTCTTCCGCGGCGCGACTCAATACCTACTCGAGGGCCAGTCCATCGCCCCGATGCCGCATGGGTTGGAGCAAGTCAGCAGCGGATTTCTGCCGGAGCTTGGAGCCAACGCCGTCTACCACTGGCCGACCGTCATTCTCGGAGCCGTCGTCACCGTTGCCGCCGTGGTGGTGCAGGTACGTCGTCGGCGTTCACAAATCCGATACGGCCAGGAGGTTTCGTCCACCGCGGTGTTCGTCGCGAAGTGCGTGGCCATCATCGCTTCCCTCGCAGCATTCACTCTTCTGCTGGCGAGTTACCGGGGCGTGCCGATTGTCGGCATCATCCTCGTCGTGCTGACCATCGTGTACGCGTTCGTCATGCGCAACACCGTCCTCGGGCGTCAGGTGTACGCCGTCGGCGGAAACTCCGCTGCAGCAAGGCTTTCGGGGGTCCGCAACCAGCGCGTCACGCTGCTGGTGTTCGTGAACATGGGCATCCTCGCCGCGGTCGCGGGCCTGTTGTTCGCGGCGCGACTGAACTCGGCGACACCTCAGGCGGGCCTCAACTTCGAGCTCGAGGCCATTGCTGCGGCGTTCATCGGCGGCGCATCGTCCAGCGGCGGTGTCGGCACCGTGTTCGGCGCGATCGTCGGTGGGCTGGTGCTTGGCGTGCTGAACAACGGCATGTCGATCCTCGGCATCGGCAGTGATGTGCAACAGGTGATCAAGGGCCTCGTGCTGCTCGCCGCAGTCGGTTTCGACGTCTACAACAGGCGAAAGGGCGGACGCTAGAACGTCAGCGTCGCCTGGTGCTCTGCCGGACGACGAGTTGTGCGGGTACCAGGATCGGTTGATCGTCGATCGGCCCGTCGTCGGTGTTTTCGATTCGAGCGATGAGCATTTCGACGCTTCGGCGGCCGACCGTTGCGAAGTCCTGGCGGACTGTGGTCAGTGGTGGTGAATAGAACTCGGCTTCCGGGACATCGTCGAATCCGGCCACCAGGATGTCGTCCGGGACCGTGCGGCCGGCCTCGGCCAGTGCGCGCAGCAGGCCCAGTGCCATCTGATCGTTGGCGACGAAGACGGCCTCGACATCGGTGCGACGCGCGAGTGCGATGCCGGCCTGATAGCCCGACGCGGCGGACCAATTGCCGTGCAGCGGTTCGGGAATGGGCCGCCCTGATGCGGACAGCTCCTCACGCCACCCGGCCAACCGGGCATCGGTTTCCGTCCAGCCGTCGGCACCAGTCACGTGCCAGACGGTCGATGCGCCCTGCTCGAGCATGTGCCGCGTGACCTGTCGTGCCCCGTCGAACTGATCGACGCTGACCACCGGCAACCCCAATCCGCCCGTGCCATCGACGGCCACGACGGGCATGTCGCGCCGCAGTCCCGAAAGCGCCTCGCGGGTTTCGGACAGCGGCGCGATCACCACCACGCCTTCGACGGACTGTTCGGCCAGTCGGTTCATCGCGCCAGGCAACGTGGTGCTGTCGATGGTGGATTCGCTGGCTACGCTGACGAAATAGCCCGCGCCGCGGGAGGCGTGCTCGATCGCGTAGAGCATGCTCGCGGGGCCGTACAACGTGCTGTCAAAGCAGATGACGCCCAACGTCTTTGACCGGTGAGTCGCAAGTGCCCGCGCTGCGAGGTTGCGGTGGTAGCCCAGCTGGTCGATGGCGGCGTGGACGCGGCGCCGGGTGGACTCCTTCACCGCAGCGGAGTCGTTGAGCACCCGGGACACGGTCTGGTGCGAGACGCCAGCGGCCTTGGCGACGTCGAACATGTTCACCGGTCGGCGCTCGACCCGTTCAGCCATCGAAAGCCACCTCCTTTGCTGTCGCATCGTAGTCGGAATGTGAGCGCTCACCGGGCTTTGACGAACCGAATGTGAACGCTAACATTCAGGTATGCCGGCCGAGATGACCGTCGCGCGACTCCACGGGGTGCGGGATATCAGGTGCCACAGCGAGGCTGTGCCATCCGCGGGTGCCGGTGAGGAACTGGTGCGCATTACCGCCGTCGGGCTGTGCGGATCCGACCTGCACTGGTTCACCGAGGCGGGTATCGGCGACGCGAAGCTGACGCGACCGGTGGTGCCGGGCCACGAATTCGCAGGAGTCATCGAGGGCGGACCGCGCCACGGCGTGGCGGTAGCGGTGGACCCGGCATTGCCATGTCGTCAGTGCGAGATATGCCTCGGCGGTGATCTCAACCTTTGTCCGGATGTCGTCTTCGCCGGGCACGGCAGCCAGGACGGTGGACTGCAGCAGTACCTGGCCTGGCCGTCGTGGGCCCTTCATCCCTTGCCCGCCGGGATGACCGCGATTGATGGCGCAGTCCTCGAGCCGCTCGGCGTCGCACTGCATGCATTGGACTTGGGCCACTTACGAATTGGGTCAACGATCGCTGTCGTTGGCGCCGGTCCGATCGGCCTCCTTCTGGCGCAGGCCGCGAGGAGGTCGGGAGCTGCTCGTGTTGTTGTAGTCGAACCGCTTGCGCACCGGCGGGACGCAGCCAAGCGGTTGGGGGCCGACGTGGTGCTCGACGTGGATGAGGCGGGCGACGATATCGGCGCCGACACGGTGTTCGAAATGGCAGGCACCGACGCAGCGGTTGAGATCGCGCTGCGCGCTGCGCGGCCGGGCGCCAGGGTGGTGCTCGGCGGCATTCCCGACGGTGACCGCACGTCGTTTCAAGCGTCCATGGCGCGCCGGAAGGGGCTGACGCTGGTATTGGTCAGGCGCATGAATGAGGCTTACCCCCGGGCGATTCGGCTCGTCGAGCAAGGCCTGATCGACGTCTCGTCGATCGTGTCCCATCGATACCCGCTCGAGCATGCCGCCGAGGCGTTCGCCGTGGCCGCCGACCGGCAAGGGCTGAAGGTCGTCATCGAGCCTTAGCGTCGTGGTAGCGGATCGCCCACGACATCGACCAGCACTCGCCGGGCTTGAGCCACCGAAGTCCTTCGCCGCTGTTGAACGCATCGGCCGGTGCGGTCATCGGTTCGATCGCGACAGCAGTGGTCAATTCGCCCGCGCCGGGGAACTCGCGGGTGATGAAAACTTGCACATAGCCGAACTGCTGATCGGCCCAAAGGGATACGGACCGTCCGTCCGGTGCGCTGAGCCAGTGGGTGCTGCCACCGCCGGTCATCGCCACGCCCGACCATGCGTCGTCGAGGTCGAGGGTGGCCACGAGTCGGCCCTCACGCAGGTCCCACTGTGTGCCTTGGACGGGCGTCACGCCAATCGGATTGAGTCGTTCGTCGACATCGATGTGTCTGCTGGCCGAAACTGTCAAGGTGAGTGAATCCGTTGGCACGTCCCCGATTCTCAGGAACGGATGGGTTCCGACAGCGACTGGCGCGCAGGCGGATCCGACGTTGCGGACGGTGTGCGTCACCTGAAGGCCGACGGAGACGACGGTGTAGCAAACGGTGGTGTCCAGCGTGAACGGGTAGCCGTTCTGCGGGAAGACGGGTGCCCGCAGGGTCACCGACTGTTCGGTGCGTTCGGCGAGTTGGTACGGCGTATTGCGCAGAAGGCCATGCAGCGCGTTGCCGCGCGCTGGTTCCGTGATGTCGAGTTGCATTGTCTGGCCCGCGTAGGTCCATCGCCCGTCGCGCACTCGGTTCGGCCACGGCACCAGGACGATTCCACTTCCGAACGGCGGCGGGGTGTCGGCATCGTAGCCGGCGGTGAGCTCCACGCCGTCGATCGAGAGGTGCCGGATGGCGGCCGCGACCTCGGTGACGATCGCCCGCACGGAGCGGCCGGCAGCGTCGAGAGATAGGTGGAATTGCTCACCGAGCGCGGGCCAGGGCGTAACCGTCACCCGGCAATGTTAGCGCTAACATTCAGGCGCAGGTTACAGCTTGCGCGCGCTCGCTGTCGCCTTGTCCAGTTCCCAATAGGCCCGCAGCGCCACGATCTTGCCGTCGTCATTGATGCGGTACGTGAACACGCCCTCGGCGGTGACTTCGTAGCCTGCGGACCTGATCACGATGTTGCCCACGTTGGCTTCCTCGTTGCCGCAGACGTAGGTCTTCTCGAAGTTGAACGTCAGCTCGCTCGGGGCGATCGCCATGTCGTAGAACTTCGCGATCGCCTCCTTACCGCGATGGCCCGTACCCTCCGGGTCGAAATGCGACGGACCGATCGGATCCTCGACGATGGCGTCGTCGGCGAACACCGCCAGCCATGCCTCTTTGTCGTGAGCCATGGCGGCCTCGCGGGAACGCTTGCCCGCCAGATGAACTGGCGCCGTCACTGTTGCCAACCCGAGTGAATGAAGGTGTCGGCGTACCGCTTCAACGAGTCCTTCTTCGCCTCGAGCGGAGCGTCGAAGCCGTGCCCCTCGAGAACCCACGGGATGACGATGTTGTCGGTCACACCGGCCTCGGCGAGTTCACGGTGCCCGTCGACGTCGAACTTGTCGATGCATACCGCCTGGAACTCGAACGGTGCGTCGGCGCGGTCGTGCTCGGCGAGCAGAGCCTTCAGCTTGCCGATGATCTCGGCCAGCTCGCCGCAGGTGAGCATCGCGCTGGTCCAGCCGTCGCCGATCCGGGCGGCGCGCTTCAGCGCGACATCGGTATGGCCGCCGACGTAGAAGGGGACCGGCTTGCTCGGCGCCGGGCTCATCTGCAGCTTGTCGAAATCGTAGAAGTCGCCGTGGAATTCGACCATGCCGCCGGCAAGCACGAGCTTGATCACCTCGATCATCTCGTCAACGCGCTTGCCCCGCTTGGCGTACGGCACGCCACACCACTCGAATTCCTCAGGCGCCCAACCGATCCCGACACCGAAACCGAACCGGTTGCTGGTGAGGTTGGCCACCGAGCCCACCTGGCGCGCGAGCAGCAGCGGATTGCGCGACCCCAGCTTCATCACGTTGGTGTAGAAGCGCAGCGTCGACGTCACCGCACCCATGGCGCCCGCGACGATCAACGGATCGGCCCACGGGGTGTCCTCGTTC
>Ga0207641_10002088_pt1 | contig 18922 bp, 18 predicted proteins | sample KBSSwiS62_FD_184306 | JGI IMG/M metagenome (GOLD analysis project Ga0207641, IMG submission 184306) | Switchgrass rhizosphere microbial communities from Kellogg Biological Station, Michigan, USA - KBS Switchgrass S6-2 (SPAdes) (version 2) | ecosystem: Host-associated > Plants > Roots >... | reverse complement strand
TTGTCCGTCGAGCAGGAAAGGCCATACATAGTAACCGAATTGGCGCTTAGGTGCGGGCACGTAGATCTCGATGCGGTAATGGAAATCGAACAGCCGCTCCACCCGGGGCCGAAAGAAGATCAACGGGTCGAACGGGCATAGCAGCGCCGTCCCGCGATCTCGGCGCGGAATGCTCTGGCCCGCACGTAGATACGCCGGCGCCGACCAGCCGTCGACCTCGACCGGCTCCAACTCCCCGTCGGCCACGAGCTTGGCGATCGCGGGCTTCGACCGTTTCGGCGACAGCCGGAAGTAGTCGCGGATATCGGTCTCCGTTCCGACGCCGAGCGCGGTGGCGGCCCTCAGCGTGAGCTCTCGCACCGCTTCCTCGTCGTCGACCTCACGGGCCACCACTTCCGGCGGCAGCACGTTCTCGACAAGGTCGTAATGCCGAGCGAACCCGACCCGGGTCTCGGTGGTCAGCACCCCGGCCGAGAACAATGCCTCCGTCACCCATTTGGTGTCGCTGCGGTCCCACCACGGGCCCTTCTTGCCGGGGCGTTCTTCGCCGACGTACTGCTCGATCTGCCCGGCCGTCGACGGACCGTGCTTGGCAATCGCAGCGACGATGTCGTCGGCCAGCCGCTTCCGTTTCTTGACGACCTCGGTGCGCCACCGCCCGTGGGTGTACTCGCGCATGCGCCAGCGCAACAGCGGCCAGTCGTCGACGGACATCAACGCGGCTTCGTGCGCCCAGTACTCGACGAGCAGTCGTGGCGAACGCGTGGTGTGGCTCCACGCGGCACGGTCCAGCACGTCGCGGTCGTAGGGTCCGAGCCGGCTGAACACCGGCGAATAGTGGGCGCGCACCGCCACCGACACCGAATCCAGTTGCAGCACCTGAATGCGTGAGATGAGCCGCCGCAGGTGTGCACGGGTGACCGGGCCACCCGGCTTCGGCTCCGCGAAGCCCTGGGCGGCGACGGCGATACGACGCGCCTGAGCGCCCGTCAGTCTCGGCGGCATCTCGTCATCGTGCAGCACACCACCGACAAGTGCCTACCCGGGCTCGCGCAGGTAGCTGTCGAACCGATAGCGCAATCCGGAGCCGCTGGTGAGCCAGTCTCCCGTGGTACCGAGCCAGCTTTCGTCCAGCACCGGGGCGACGGCGTCGGCGTCCTGCCGCGGCAGGTCGATCTCCACCTCGGTGACCTCACACCGCGTCGCGAGCGGCAGCGCGAGCGCGTAGATCTGCGCGCCGCCGATCACCCAGGTGTCGTCGTCGGTGAGCGCGTCGTCGAATGACGGGACGACCTGCGCTCCCTCGGCCGGGTAACCGGCCTGCCGCGTGACGACGACGTTGCGGCGTCCCGGCAGCGGCCGAACCTTGGCCGGTAGCGACTCCCACGTCAGCCTGCCCATCACCACGGTGTGACCCATGGTGAGGTCCTTGAACCGCGCCTGGTCCTCGGGTAGCCGCCACGGGATACCGCCGCCGCGGCCGATGACACCAGAGGTGGACTGGGCCCAGATCAGCCCCACGGTCATACGGCTGCCCCGGTCATGATTCGGCCCTGCAAGCAGGCCTCATACCGCGACGGGGGCCTTGATCGCCGGGTGCGGGTCGTAGTTGACGATGGCGACGTCGTCGAAGGTGTAGTCGAAGATCGAATCACGCGGCGCCAGAACGAGTTCCGGGTATGGCCGCGGGTCGCGGGACAGCTGCTCGGTCACCTGCTCGACGTGGTTGTCGTAGATGTGGCAGTCGCCGCCGGTCCAGATGAAGTCGCCGACCTGCAGCCCGGCCTGCGCGGCCATCATGTGGGTGAGCAGCGCGTAGCTGGCGATGTTGAACGGCACGCCGAGAAACAGATCGGCGCTGCGCTGGTACAGCTGGCACGACAGCCGCCCGTCGGCGACATAGAACTGGAAGAACGCGTGGCAAGGCGGCAAGGCCATCTGCGGGATCTCGCCGACGTTCCAGGCCGACACGATGTTGCGTCGCGAGTCCGGATCAGACTTCAGCAGCTCCAGCGCCGCGCTGATCTGGTCGATGTGCTCGCCTGACGGCGTCGGCCACGACCGCCACTGCACACCGTAAACCGGGCCCAGATCGCCGGTGTCGCTTGCCCATTCATCCCAGATCGAAACACCGCGCTCCTGCAGCCACCGCACGTTGGAGTCGCCGCGCAGGAACCACAGCAGCTCGTAGATCACCGACTTGGTGTGCACCTTCTTGGTGGTGATCAGCGGGAAGCCGGCCGACAGGTCGTAGCGCATCTGGTGGCCGAACAGGCTGCGAGTTCCGGTGCCGGTGCGGTCTGACTTCGGTGTGCCACGCTCGAGCACCAGCCGGAGCAGATCCTCGTATGGCGTGGCAACGGACACGTCGGTCAGCTTACTGTCGGCGCAGCGAGTAGAACGGAAGCCATGCCGAGTATCTCTGCGACCGTCACCACGCCCGACGGCGCCTGCCCCGTGACCCTGCACACCCCGAACGGAACCGGCCCATGGTCGGCGGTCGTGATGTATCCCGATGCCGGCGGTGTCCGGCCGACCTTCCAGGAGATGGCGGCGCGGCTGGCCGGCTTCGGACACGCCGTGCTGCTGCCCGACGTGTACTACCGCGACGGTGACTGGGAGCCGTTCGACATGCAGACCGTGTTCGGCGACCCCGAGCAGCGCAAGCGCCTGATGACAATGGTCGGCAGCATCACACCCGACATGATCGCCTCCGACGCGACGGCGTTCTTCGACTTCCTGGCTTCGCGGCCCGAAGTGAAGGGCGATGCGTTCGGCGTCTGCGGTTACTGCATGGGCGGACGGACGTCGGTGATCGTCGCGGGCCGGGTGCCCGACCGGGTGGCGGCGGCCGGCTCGTTTCACGGCGGCGGCCTGGTCACCGACGACGCCAGCAGCCCGCACCTGCTGGCCGACCAGATGAAGGCGACGGTGTACGTCGCGGGCGCCGAGAACGACGCGAGCTTCACTCCCGAACAGGCCGAGACGCTCGACAAGGCGCTGACCGCCGCCGGCGTCACACACACGGTCGAGTTCTATCCGGCCGCCCACGGTTTCGCGGTGCCCGACAACCCGCCATACGACGAGGACGCCGCAGAGCGGCACTGGATCGCGCTGCAGCAGCTGTTCGGGTCAGCACTGCCGAATTGACGGTTTCGCTGCGAGCGCTGAATCGGGCCACTCTCGCTCGACAGCTGTTGCTGCAGCGCTCACCGATGGGCGCGCTCGCCGCGATCGAACACCTGGTCGGCATGCAGGCGCAGGCACCGTTCGCGCCGTACTACGGCTTGTGGAGCCGGCTCGACGGCTTCACGGGCGACGAGTTGTCCGGCCTGCTCACGGCCCGAAAGGCTGTTCGGATCGTGCTGATGCGCGGCACCATCCACCTCGTCACGGCGAAGGACTGTCATCGGCTGCGTCCGCTGATCCAGCCGGCACTCGATCGGATGCTGCGCAGCAACACCGCGCATGGCAAGGCGCTGGCGGAAATCGATGTCCGAGCCGTCGTCAAGGCCGCCCGGCGGCTTCTTGACGCAGAACACCTGACCCCCGGGGAGGTCGGTGTGCGGCTCGCCGAGAGGTGGCCCGAGACGCCGCCGGGAGCACTGGCCGAAGCAGCGCGCAGCACGTTGCCGTTGGTTCAGGTTCCGCCGCGGGCGCTCTGGCAGCGCAGCGGACAAGTCCGTCTGACCACCGCGACTGCCTGGCTGGGCGAGCCGCGCAGCAAGCCGCTGACGATCGACGAACTGGTGATGCGGTATCTCAAGGCGTTCGGCCCGGCGAGCGCTGCCGACGTGCAGACGTGGAGCGGGCTCACCCGGCTGAGCGAGGTTCTCGAGCGGATGAAGTTGATCCGACTGAAAAGCGAAGGCGGACAGACGCTTTACGACGCACCAAACGCTCCGCGGCCCGATCCCGATGCACCGGCGCCGGTGCGACTCGTCGCCCCGTTCGACAACGTCCTGCTCTCACATGCCGATCGCGCGCGGGTCATTTCCGACGAGGACCGCAAGCGGTTGTTCTCGGGCAGGAACGGGGTGTTCCCCGGCACCGTGCTGGTTGACGGATTCGTCTCGGGGACATGGGAACTTCTCGGCAAGGGCGATCGGACGAGCATGCAGGTGCGGCCGTACCGTCGCATCGATGTGGTCGATGACGTGATCGCTGAGGGGAACCGCTTGCTGCAGTTGGCGTTTGGAGTCACGCGTCCGCAGGTGGAGATTGCTCGTCAGCGTCGTTTGAGCGTCGGAAACGGGTGATGGCGCGCAGTAGACCCCGGCCGGCGTAAATGCCTGCCATGACCGACACGATGATCATGACGATGAACATCACCAGCCAGTTGGCCCGGCTGTGGCTGACGTTCCACCAGACGATGGTGAAAAGGATCGCGCAGATGAACACCACGATGTCTCGCCAGTTTCCGGTGTAGGACATCGCGGCGATGCGGATTTCACGGCTGCGCTCATCGGCCTTGATAAGGCTGTCGATCCGTCGGTCGATGCTTTCCTTGAGTCGGGCTTTGAGTTCGGGGCGATCGTCCGGGATCCGCTCGAGCAGATCCATATCTTTGGCGATGTTGCCGCGTACATCTGGTGGCTTGAGATTGCCGGCGGCAACGCCGAGCAGCGCCCCGCCTGCGATCGGCGCTGCACCCAAGGCGAGTTCGGCGATACCGGGCATGTTCCTCCGTCACTCAGTCGGGCGGCCGGTGGCCTGGAAGATGACGCGGCGCCCGATCTCGACGGCGTGGTCGGCGAAGCGTTCGTAGTAGCGGCCAAGCAAGGTCACGTCGACCGCGGCGGCGACACCGTGTTTCCACTCCCGGTCCATCAGCACTGAAAACAGGTGCCGGTGCAGATTGTCCATGTCGTCGTCATCGTCGTCGAGTTGTGCCGCGCGGTCTAAATCTCCAGACGCCACAACGTCTTTGACGCCGTTACCGATGTCGACGGCGATCCGCCCCATCTCGGTGAAGTAGCCGTTGACCTCTTCAGGCAGCGCCTTGGCAGGATGGCGGCGACGGGCGAGCTTGGCGACGTGCAGCGCCAGGGCGCCCATCCGATCGACGTCGGCGAGGTTGGACAGCGAGCTGATGACGAGGCGCAGGTCGCCGGCAACGGGAGCCTGCAAGGCAAGCAGCGTGATCGCAGCTTCTTCGGTCTTCTTGATGCGTAGCGTGAATGCGTCGTGGTCGGCGATCACCTCTTCGGCCAGCACGAGGTCCGCCTGCAGCAGGGCCTGGGTAGCGCGCTCCATCGCCGCTCCCGCCAACCCACAGAGTTCGGCGATATCGGCGGTCAGGGCATGTAGCTGCTCTTGAAAAGCCGTTCGCATAGCGTCACTTTATGGCGTGGGCAGTCTGCGCAACCGCGCGGACAGCCGCTTCGCCTCTTCGAGCTGCTCCCGCAAACGCAGCAACCTGGCCGGTGTGTCGACATCGTGGCGACTGCGGCCGCGTCGGTCGTCCCACTGTTTCTCCGCCCTGCGTACCTGTGCACGCAGCGTCGCGACTTCGGCCGAAAGGATGTCGGCGAACAGCGCCGCCTGTGCGATGTCACACGCTCCCATCGCACGGCGCTTGGTGTGTACGGCCTTGTCCCCCATCGATCAATGCCTAACCGAAAACCGTCTGCTTGACCAGAGAATTAACCGAACTGCCGACATCACGCATGCCGGCTCACTGACGATACCGCCAGGTGTGCAGGACCATGAGCAGAATCGTCGCCATGACAAGCGCGATCCCGTTCAGCATCCGATCCCCAGTCACTCCATCAGCTGAGCGGCGACGGTCGCGCCGAGTTCCCAACAGGATTCAAGGTCGTCTTTGCTCGGCTTTCCCGACACCACCACGTACTCAGCGGCTTTCACCCAACCTAGCCCGGTCGTGATCGCGGTGACTCCCTTTTCCGCTCCCTCGGTGCCCTCGTTGCCATGCAGGTAGAGGCCGAACGGTCGTCCTCGCGTCGCGTCGAGACACGGGTAGTAACAAACATCGAATGCGTGCTTGAGCGCGCCGCTCATGTACCCGAGGTTCGCCGGCGAGCCCAGCAGATAGCCGTCAGCCTCCAGCATGTCGGCCGGTGAAACGGTGAGCGCCGGACGCCGCACCACGTCGACGCCAGTGATCTCCGGGTCGGCGGCACCCTTCAATGCGGCCTCGAACATCTCCTGCATGTAGGGCGACGGGGTGTGGTGGACTACCAGCAGCGTCTTGGTCATAGCTGTCCACTCTTCGCGCAAGCGCTCATCGCCCGCGCTCCTGCATATCGACCGCCTTGCGCATCGTCTCGCGGGCGCGGCCGCGATCACCCGCATAGTCGTACGCGCGGGCAAGCCGGTACCACCGCCGCCAGTTGTCGGGATCGGCTTCGAGCTCGCCGCGGACGGTCTCGAACAGCGCGTCGGCGGCATCGCGCTCGACGCGCCCAGAGGGCATCCGCGGCAGGGAGCTGACGTCGAGCTCCATCCCCTCTTCCTTGGCGATGCGGGCCAGTCGTTGGTGTGCAAGGCCGGCTCTCAGCGTGCTGACCATCACCCAGATCCCGATCAACGGCAGGCCCATCAACGCAAGACCGAGACCGATGGCGGCGGGCCGGCCGGACGTGATGAACGCCATCGCGATGCGGCCGAGCATGAGGAAGTAGACGATCAGGGCCACGCACATGAAGCCGATCACCAACTGGATGCGCAGTGCGCGCGCCCCTTCGCTCATGTCAGGTCGAGGAAAGGCTCGAGACCCACTGTGAGACCGGGATGTTCGCCGACCTTTCGCACGGCCAGCAAGACGCCGGGCACGAACGAGGTGCGGTCCAGGCTGTCGTGCCGGATCGTCAAGGTCTCCCCCTGCGTGCCGAACAGCACCTCTTGATGAGCGACCAGCCCGGCGAGTCGCACGGAGTGGACCGGGATGCCGTCGACGTCGGCGCCGCGGGCCCCCTCGATGCCGGTACTGGTCGCATCGGGATTGGGGGGCAGGCCTTTTCGGGCCTGCGCGATGAGGCGGGCGGTGCGGCCCGCGGTGCCCGAAGGCGCATCGGCTTTCTGCGGGTGATGCAGTTCAATGACTTCGGCAGACTCGAAGAAGCGGGCAGCCTGCTTGGCGAAATGCATTGAGAGCACCGCGCCGATGGCGAAGTTCGGTGCGATGAGCACCGCAACGTTCGGCTTGGTTTTGACCCAGCTCTCGACCTGGTTCAGGCGTTCGTCGGTGAATCCGGTGGTGCCGACCACGGCGTGGATTCCGTTGTCGATCAGGAACTTCAGGTTGTCCATCACGACATCGGGGTGCGTGAAGTCGATGACGACCTCGGTCTGGCTGTCGGAGAACAGGCTCAACGAATCGCCGGCGTCGACCCCCGCCGTGTAGGTGAGATCTTCCGCGGCCTCGACGGCTGCGACCATGGTCGCGCCGACCTTGCCCTTGGCGCCAAGTACTCCGACTCGCATGGGCCTACCCTAGCTTCCGACGCCTGTGGATAAGTTTCTGCGGTTGTCGGTGGTTCGAACTAGTGTTCGAGATATGAGTTCGGGGGTGGTGTCGGATCCCGCGGCCATTGTGGCCGCGGTCGATCGGTTCGACGCGGCCCAGGCCGAACTTGCCGCGTTGTCGTTTGATGCCCTCAGCGGGGCGCAGGCACTGGCGATCAAGGACCGGTTGGAAACCGTGGCACGCCGTCAAGGCGCCGTCGATCACCGACTCACTGCGCACCTGGTGTCACAGACAAGTCCCGGTGAGTTGGGCGGCACGTCATGGACCGACGTGTTGTCCAATCGGCTGCGCGTCAGCCGCGGCCAGGCGCGACGCCGACTGGACGAGGCAGCTGATTTGGGGCCGCGCACCGCGTTGGCCGGTGCCCCGTTGGCCCCGGTGCTGCCCAATCTCGCCGCGGCCCAGATCGCCGGAACCATCGGCGAGGAGCACGTGCGGATCGTCCGCCGGTTCTTCACCGACCTACCCGGCGCAGTCGACTATCAGACCCGCGAGCAGTGCGAAACCACCCTGGCCCGCATCGCCGCCGAACAAACCCCCGACGCGCTACGCAAAGCCGCCGACCGGCTGATGGCGCTGGTGCACCCCGACGGCGACTTCTCCGACGCCGACCGGGCGCGGCGGCGGTCACTGGTGATCGGCAAGCAAGAAGCCGACGGCATGAGCAAGATCAGTGGACTGCTCGATCCGGAAGCTCGCGCCACCATCGATGCGGTGCTTTCGAAGTGGGCCGCACCGGGCATGTGTAACCCCGATGACGAAACCCCGTGCGTGGACGGGCAACCCAGCGAGGCGTACATCCAGAACGATCAACGCTCGCCTGCGCAGCGTAACCATGACGCGTTGAAAGCCATGGGCCGCAGCGTCTTAACCTCCGGCGAGTTAGGTCAATACCACGGCCTGCCCGTCACCGTCGTGGTGTCGACGACGCTGCAGGAGTTGGAGGCCGGGTCCGGACAGGCGGTCACCGCCACAGGCACCCTGCTGCCGATGCCGACGGTGATCAAGATGGCCAGCCGTGCCTACCACTACTTGTGCATCTTCGATAAGCACACCGGTCGGGCGCTGTATCTCGGGCGCACCCGGCGCATCGCCTCGGCCGATCAACGAATTGTGTTGTTGGCCCGCGACCGCGGCTGTACCCGCCCCGGCTGCGTCGTAGCCGGGGCCAACTGCCAGGTACACCATGCGGTCAACGACTGGGCCGATGACGGCCGAACCGACGTCGACGACCTAGCCCTGGGCTGCCCCAAAGACAACCGCGCCGTCAAACCGGACGGCTGGACCACACGCAAACGCGGCGACGGCCGCACCGAATGGATCCCCCCGCCACATCTTGATTCAGGCCAAAGCCGGGTGAATGACTACCACCACCCCGAGAACTACCTACTGCCCGACGACGAACCAACCACGGACTGATCTCGTCCGCGGCGAGTTCAGCATGCGACGTCGACGTAGACCGTCATCGCGGTGACGGTGGTGACTATGTCGTCCATCGCGCCGGGGACGCCGGAATCCATGCGCGTGAATGTCTGCCCTGGCCGCACGGCGCTGACCACACATTCGTCCAGCGGAGCCGGATCGAGCTTGTTGACGATCACCTCGAATCCACGGGCTTGCAGCCCGCTGATCGTCTCAGATGCGTCGGGGGTGGCCGAGGGTGCCGCGGCGGCAGTACCGGCGAGACCCAACGCGGCTGCGCCGACCGCGATGACCGGCAGGATGAAGGACTTCATTGGTCTTCCTTTCGAAGGGGCTTTCTTGACTGTGGTGTGCCGATGCCGGTCATTCGTTACAGCCCCCGCCGTGGATCGCTCGTGCGCTACAGCAACATGCTGAAGAATCCCCAAATTGTCTGTGAACATTGCCGCAAAGACAGCATTTATTTGCGCGCACGTAGATTATTGGATTTGGAAATGTTGCGAGCGCAACCTCCGGCGGGTATCGATCTCGCTTCCGTTTCCCGTGGCTGCCCCGAGGCGTGACTACGAACATAGCTGCTAGACCGCCACAGTTAGCCCACCAAATGCTCCGCTAATGGCCGATGCCCAGGTAAAACCAGGCCCAACTCGACGCGCGTATAAAAATCTCCCTGATTTTGCTATGTCAATCAGACCGTTAGTGGCATTATGTTGCTCGCTGACCTGAATCTATTAGCTGTTCAGCGCGCAGAACTGCATTCGGCAACGAAAGGTATCTCGGGGCGATGGCCAAACACAGCAGGAAGAAAACCTCCAGGAAGCTCAAAGTAACGACCTACCTCGCTGCCGGCGTCATCGCCAGTGGTGGCGGCGCAGCCGCGTTGACCGCGGCGGTGACCCCTGCCCCGCAGCCATCCGGGCCGCATGATGTGCAGCTCACCAGCCTTGGTGGCCTACTCGGCTCGCTGGTGAAGAAAGTGGTATCGCCGGTGGTGTCGACAGTCTCGAATGTCGTATCGACGGCCGTGCCGGTCGTGACCGCGGTGCCGACGGTGGCGACGCCAGTCGTGGTGACGACCGTGGACACCCTCGTCGCGCCAACATCGCCGTTGGCGCCGTTGGCGCCGGTGGTGACGCCCCTGATCAGCAATGGCACCACTAACCCCGACGGGACGGCCACCAACGGAGGCCTGCTGATCGGCAACGGTGGCACGGCGACGGCCGCTGGAGCTGACGGTGGCGCCGGGGGCCTGGTCCTCGGCAACGGTGGTGGCTCGCTCACCGGAGACGGCGGCAACGGCGGCCTGGTGTTGGGCAACGGCGGTCTCTCAGGCACCGGCGACGGCGGCAACGGCGCCGTGCTCATCGGTAGCGGCGGCACCTCCCTCACCGGCAACGGCGGCGACTCCGGCATCGTGCTCGGTAACGGCGGTGACTCGATCGTGAGCACCGACACCGACCCGACCACCGGTAACGGCGGACATGCGGGCTTGATCGGTGATGGCGGCGACGGCGCAGGCGCGCTGCTGACGCCGGGCGCCGACGGTGGCAGCGGCGGCGACGGCGGCATCCTCATCGGCAGCGGTGGAGACGGCGGAAACGGCACCAGCGCGCTGAGCGGGGCGGCCGGTGACGGCGGCGACGGCGGCAATTCCGGCATCGTGATCGGCGACGCCGGCTCGGGCGGCGACGGCGGCGCGGTTGTCGGCCTCGGCAACACCACGGGCGGCGACGGCGGCGACGGCGGCCACACCGTGCTGCTGGGCTCCGGCGGCGACGGCGGCGACGGCGGCAGCTCTTCCGTCCTGGCCGGCACCTCGACAGGTGGCGCTGGTGGCAGTGGCGGCGACGGCGGGATCGTGACCGGCACGGGCGGCTCCGGCGGCAGCGGCGGCGACGCCACGAGCACGTTGGGCACCGCGACCGGCGGCGCCGGCGGCAGCGGCGCTGACGGCGGCGTGCTCGGAGCCACCGGCGACGGCGGCTCAGGCGGCGACGCCAAGGCGCTCGGTGCGACCACTGGCGGCGACGCCGGCGACGGCGGCCACACAACTGTGGTCGGCAACGGCGGCACCGGCGGCACCGGCGGCAGCGCCACCAGCACCGGCACCGGCGGAAGCAGCGATGCCACGGCCGGCGACGGCGGCAGCGGCGGCAACGGCGGCAGCGTGCTCGGCGACGGCGGCACGGCCGGCAGCGGTGGTACCGCCACCTCCGGCAACACCACCCTCCACACCGGCTCCGGCGATGCCACTGGCGGGACCGGCGGCACCGGCGGCACCGGCGGCGGCCTGGCAAGTAACGGTGGTGACGGCGGCTCCGGCGGCAGCGCGACAACCGGAACCAACAAGACCGGTGGAACAGCCACGGGCGGCGACGGCGGCGCAGGCGGCACGGCAGGCGTCGGTGGCACCGGCGGAACCGGCGGAACCGGCGGCACCGCAACTGGCAAGACCAGCTCCAGCGGCAGCGACGGCGCCAACGGCTGACACCGCAACGGTTGAAGAGTCGGCGCCCCTACCGAAATCGGTAGGGGCGCCTTCTCTTTACCGTCACCGGGCCGTCAGCGCGCGGAAGGCCCGCCACGCCTTCGCGATTCCGTACTCCGCGACCAGCAGCAACACCGCGCGCACCTGCTCGTCACCAGCACCCGCGGCGTATGCCAGGTCGATGTGCAGCGCGAAGGATTCGTCGAGGGTCTGGTTCAACACATCGACCGCGATGCACGCCAGTGCCCGCTCGCGCGGCGACAGTTCGCCGCTGCCCCACCGCTGGTGGTACTGGCTGGCGACGAAACCGGCGAACTCCTCATCCAAATCGGCAAGGGCGGCGAGGGTTTCCGAGGCTAGATCCCAATCGTGGGCAGGCTGCGGTTCCTCCGCGTCGCCTCTTCGGCCCACCTGTTGCAGCGCCACCGCTGCGGTCGGATAGCCCGCATACGGTGCGAGATGACGAATCGCCGCAACGCACTCGGCGACGGAAACCCCATTGGTTTCAGCCATTTGAACGTGCGTCAACAGAGGGAAGCCGACATTGGCGGTGCACAGGTCGGCGGCGAGGAACACGAAAGTCTTCTCTCGCATGGTCAACTGCGGCAGCGACCACGCGTGCATCCCCACCTCGGCGGCCATCCTGCCGAACGTCGAATCGAGTGCGGCTACCTGATCTTGGTTGGCGAGTTTCATCGCGAGGCCCCCTCGCGGGCGGACGCCGCAACCATTGAACCCGGCTGCGGGAGGTGGAAAATCCTGCGGCGCAGCGCATCGAGTGTCGATGTCGGTACGAACCGAACCAGATTCGCCAACACTTGAGCATCCTTACCGACGAGGTAACGCGCACGGGGCCGCCGCGCCGTCAACGCCGTCTGCACCTTGCGGGCCACGACGTCGGGGGGACTTCCGCCGCGTTCCCGCTTCAACGCCGCGCTGACCATGCCGAGATACGTCTCGCCGTAGAGCTCTTTGCCTGCGGCCGAGAACTCTTCCACTGCGCTCTTCGAATCGCGCCGCAGCTTGTCGATTGCTTCGGTGTGAATGCTCGCCGGTTCCAGCAACACCACGTCGATGCCCCACGGCGCCAACTCTTGCCGGAACGCGTCGGCGATCGATGCGATCGCCGCCTTGGACGAGGCGAGCGGACCACCGAACGGCGGCGTGAACCGATCCCCGATCGAACCGATGATCACCAGCCGCCCCCTGGCCTGGCGAAGCAGCGGAAGGAATGCCTGGGTCACCGCGACCTGGCCGACCACGTTGACCTCGAGTTGCCACCGCAGCGATTCCAGGGGCACGAGTTCCATCGGAACCGCTACCCCGATTCCGGCGTTGTCCACCAACGCATTCAGTCCGGCCACGCCGACGTGTCCGGCGACGGTCTCGACGGAATCGCCGATCTGTTCGGCGTTGGTGACATCCATCAGCAACGGCGTGATCGTCTCGGCCACCGGCGCGTCTGCGAGCGCGCGAACGCCCGCGTACACGTGCCAACCAGCGGCGGCCAGGCGCACCGCGGTGGCCCGTCCGATGCCCGTCGAGGCTCCGGTCACGACGACATGTCGAAGTGTGCACGTCATGCTTCCTCCAATTGACTCGCTCGGACAGGAATGAGCCAGCGCCGCAGATAGTTTCGAAGGATTTCGGAATCCCACTCGTCGTGACGCAGTGCGAGGTAACCGTCGGGGCGGATGAGCAACATCGCACGCCGGCGGATCTCGTGCTTGCGCCGCAAGGTATTACCTGCGTCAACCAGCGTGGTGACCCCGGTATGCAGCGAACCGTGCAGCGCATCGTCCGACAGCAGCACGTACTGCTGAATCATCGGAAATTCTGTGGCCATTCGGGCGATCGGCGGGTAACCCACCGCGAAATCATCCGGTTCGCCAACCGAGAGAAGCGAGAACTCGTCGCGCCTGATCACCTCGAACAGCCGGGTGACGGGCGCGGTCCGAGCCCGCGCAACACCGAATCGCCGCACTGGCGCGTCGGGCGCTCGATCACCGGTCACCATGGTTCCGGTCGCCACTGCCCCCGGTGCGCGGTACGAGATGTCGAGCTGCGACAGCGCGCGTTCGATCGCGCTTCTGGCCCGGCGTCGCCCGAGCACCAGCGGGGCGACGTGCCGTCGCGCGAACACCGTCGGCGGGCGCCGCAACAACGTCATCCGCGTCGCGCGCCGGGTTCCCCTCACTGTCCGGCTCGCGGCGGGACGCCGCTCCGCTGCATAGGTGTCGAGCAATTCCGGCTTCGCTTGGCCGGATATCACCGCCGCGAGCTTCCACGCGAGGTTGAACGCATCCTGCACACCGATGTTCAAGCCCTGCGCACCGACCACCGAATGCACATGCGCTGCATCGCCGGCGAGAAAGACCCGGCCGACGGACTGCCTTTCCACCGTCCGCTGGTGGATCACGAACCGGGAGCGATCGCCGATCTCCACAGCGCGCGCACCGGTAGGGCCGCACGCTTCGATCGCCGACTGAACCTCGGCGAGGGTGACCTCACCCTCGGGCGCACGACGGGTGTTGTAGGCGATTGCCACACGATGCCATCCGCCAACGAGTGGAAAGTACGCGATGAAGTTGCCCCTGCTGAGGTAGGCGTACAACTCGTCCATCGGCAGATGCCAATCAATGCGGACATCCACGGTGGCGAACTCCTCGCGGAAGGCTCCACCCTCGAACTGCAGGCCCAATTGATGGCGGACCGAGCTGTGCGCGCCATCAGCGCCGATCATCCAATTCGCCCGGACGTGCTCGGATTGGCCATCAGCGCAACGCAATACGGCGTCGATGCCGTCGTAGTGCTGCGTGAAACCAATCAGCTGCACACCGGATTCCACTGCTCCGCCAAGCTCTTCCAACCGCTGCCGCAGAATCTCCTCCGTTTGGTTCTGCGGCAGCATCAACAGATAGGGATACGGGGTGTCAAGCCGGCCGAGGTCGAAATGCGCGATCGGGCGTTCCTCACTCAGGATGTGAAACTTGCGCACCGGAAGCCCTCGTTCCACAGCAGCTTCGACCACATCGAGCCGTTCGAAAAGTTCGAGTGTTTTCGCTTGGATGCCAGCGGCTTTGGTGCTGACGTTGTGGAAACGCTCCGCGTCCACGCATCGCACAGTCACACCGCGGCGCCGCAGTTCTGCGGCTGCGGTCAGACCGACCGGTCCAGCTCCTACGACGAGGACGTCGACGTGATGGCGGTTCATGGTGCATCCGGGAAGGCGGGCAACACGAACCGCGCGAAAAGGCGCATCTGCTCCAGCATTTCGTTGACAGTGTTGGCAACGAACAGCGTCGCGAAGAAGCCCTCGAGACCGGCCTCCTCGAAAGCCGCCACCTTTGCACAGACTTCGTCCGGCGTGCCGATGAGGTTGTCGGCCAAGTACTTATCGAGGTCGACACCCTTCATCATGGTGTCCTTCAGCGATCGCCGGAACAGATCGAACGTGGACCGCTCGAGGCGATCGCGCGCCTCTTGGGTCGTGTCCGCGATGCACACAACCGATTGCAGCCCGATCGTGATGGCCGCGGGGTCGCGGCCCGCTGCGCGCGCATAGCTCGACACCGTCGCCCGGCCCGCGGCGATCTCGGCGGGCCCGATCTTGGCGGGCAGCCAACCTTCGCAGCGCTCACCGGCGCGCTGAAGCGCACCCTTGCCGTTACCACCGGAGAAGATCGGCAACGGGTCCTGCACCGGTTTCGGATACGACTCGACGTCGATGAACCGCCGGTACTTGCCTTCGTAGGTGGACCGGGGCTTTTCGAAGAGCTCGCGCAGCGACTCGATTCCCTCGGCCATCAAGTCGATTCGTGACGCGTCAGCGAGATCCGGTGCGACGCTTTCGAACTCGTCGCGGTATCCGCCTGCCGCAACCGCGAGGGTGACACGGCCGCCGCTGATGTGGTCAAGCGTGGCCACCTGTTTGGCCAGCAGCACCGGCTCGCGCATCGGCAGCACCAGAATGCCGGTGCCAAGCCGCACCGCCGAGGTCTTCGCGGCGATGGTCGCCAGCATCATCAACGGCTCGAAGTAATCCGGCGGCTGCGGCCATGCCTCACGGACGAACCGCTGAGTGCTCAGATGATCGTTTCCAGAGACCTCGTGGTATCCGAGCTGCTCGGCCTCGACTGCGATCCGGACCACCTCGTCGGCGGTAGCGAACGGCACCGGATACGCCATCCCGGCCAAGCAGGTGGGGACGTCGACTCCAAACTTCATACCGCCCACGATGGCGCGCGTACCGCGTCCACCGAATCTGTCGGGTGACTGTATTCAGGGCAAGTCGAGACCCGCGAGCTCGTGCCTACCGGCCACCCCGAGCTTCGGAAATGCCTTGTACAGGTGATACCCGGCGGTGCGCGGGCTGATGAACAGCTGCGCACCGATGTCCCGGTTGGACAGGCCCGCCGCGGCCAGCCGCACGACTTGCAATTCCTGCGGGGTCAGCTGCGCACCGCCCGTTTCAGCCGCGGCGGCGACGCTCTCCCCCGTCGCCCGCAGCTCGGCCCTGGCCCGTTCGGCCCATGAACGGGCACCGATCCGTTCGAACACCCGCAGCGCGCCGCGCAACGGTTCCCGAGACTCGGATCGGCGCCGCATCCGTCGCAACCATTCGCCGTAGAGCAGTTCGCTACGCGCCCGTGCCATGGGCCGATTGATGTCGTCGTAGAGCCGAATGGCCTCCTGGTAGTGCGCTTCTGCTTCATCGTCGGCTCCCAGCAGCGCGCGGCAGCGATGCAGGTGGGCCCTGACGACAGGGTTGTCGCGGTGAGCGGCCCACCGCTCATAGATCGCCATCGTCTCCGCCGCGCGTTCCGGCTGCCCGCTACGCGCTGCGGCCTCGGCCCACTCCGGCGGCGACAGGTAGGCAAACGTCGGATGCCGACGCAGCCGCGGCGGCAACGACGCCAGCCGTTCGAGCGCAGCGGTATACCGTCCGAACCCGAGTTCGAGCACCGCCAGCGCGAGCACCGCCAATCCGACGCTGGACGAATGTCGTTCCACGCCACGGTGTATCGCTTCGCCCGCCAGCGCGACGCAGGTCTCCTCGTCACCTGTCATCGCGGTGATCCTGGCGACAACGCCGCGCAGGTTTGCCGCCGAGTGCAGCTGGCCGGTGTCCTCTGCGATCTGCACCCCCTCGTTGGCGGTGCGCAGCGCCTCACGTAACCGGCCTGCCACCAGCGCCGCCTGCGAGTGCTGCAGCAGAATGTGCGGCAGGCCGCCGATCAGCCCGCGTTCCCGCGCCTCCACCAGCATCCGCCCGGTCTGGGCCCACGCTTCGTCGGCGTCACCGATGATCATCAACAGAAACGCGCTGTGAATTGCGAGATTGCCGATTGTCATCCCAAGCTGTTCCGGGCGGATTGCCCGCACCGCGGGTGGCAGCGGCGGAACCTTGTCCACGTCCTCGCCGGACTGCAGCCTCGCGAGGATCGAACTGGCCGTCAGCATCGGACGCAGTGGATGATCGGCGGCCAGCGACAACGCGTCGATCAGCTCAACGGTGCGTGCCAATTGCGGTGCGTCGTCGGCGAAGTACGCCATCCTGACCACCTCGATCAGCATCCTGGCGGCCTCTTCGCTGTCGCAGTCGTAGACCAGTTCGGCGCCTGAGAGCACCATCTCCGAGGCGTGTCTGGGGGTGCCACGCTCGAACTCCAGCCGCGCCCGGACCCAGGTGAGCTTTGCCAATGCTCGCGGGTCTTCGGTCAGCGCCGACGCGTCCCGTGCGAGTCTGGCTGCCCGATCCAGTTGAGCCGAATCACGCGCGCTCATCGCCGCGGCCGCCAACCGAGCACCGCGCAGTATCGGATCCGCGGTCAGACGCGCCGCCCGCTCATGTGCCGCAGCACTTGCTGCGTATCCTCCGCGCGCGTCGGCACGCAGCGCGGCGGCTTCCATCGCATCTGCCGCGTTGTCGTCGAATCCGACGGCCGCCGCAGCGAGATGCCACGCCCGTCGATCAGACTCCGGCAGCGAGTCGGCAAGCGCGCGATGGACGGTGATCCGATCGGCCGCGGTCGCCCGCCCGTACACCGCCGACCGGATCAACGGGTGCCGAAACGTGACCACACCCTCGTCGAGGCGAATCAACCGGGCGCGTTCAGCTGGCTCAAAGTCGTTCAGCCCCAGCTTTATTCGCTGAGCCGCCGCAAGCACCACACCCATCTCGCCGGTGTCCTCGGCAGCCGCGACAAGCAGCGCCAGCCTCGTCGCCTCCGGCAGCCGATCGGCCTGCGAACCGAATGCGTCAAGCACCCTGCGCGCGGCAGAGGTAAGCCCGCTACCCACGGTGGGTGGCACCCCGGCGGCTGGATCACCTGACCGCGCTGCCGTGGCCAGTTCGAGGAGTGCCAACGGGTTGCCACCGGTCTCTTCGATCAATCGGGCACGCAGATCGGGCGCGAGGTCGCCGGCCTGTTCGGCCAGTAGGGCACCTGCCGCCGATTCGCTGAGGCCGCCCAGGTGCATCACCGGAAGCCCTCGAAGGTCGGTCGCGCTGTCGCGCACCGCGAGTAGCAGCACCACGCCCTCCGCAACCAATCGGCGGGCAGCGAACAGCAGCGCGTGTCGCGAGGCCTGGTCCAACCAGTGGGCATCGTCGATCAGACAGAGCAGCGGTCGGTCGCCGCCTGCTTCGGACAGCAGTGTCAACGTGGCGAGACCGGCCAGGAAACGGTCTACGCCAGGCGCTTCCGCCAAACCGAATGCCGCCCGCAACGCCGACGCCTGCGCCGCGGGCAGCGACTCCAGCCGGTCGAGGCAGTCGTGAAGCAGTAGATGCAATGCGGCGAACGGCAGTTCGGCCTCGGACTCGACGCCGGTGCACCGCAGTACCCGAAAGTCCTTGGCTTCGGCGGCGACATGTTCGAGTAAGGCCGTCTTTCCGCTGCCTGCCTCGCCTGTAAGCACGAGCACTGAGCTGCGACCGGTCCGCGCATCCGCGAGCAACTCACGGATGTCGCCCAGCTCCACCGCCCGCCCGTGCAGCATGAAACCAACTTATAGCGGTGATGCTCCGCGGAGATGTTCGAAGATCAGCGAGGTCTGAGTGCCTGCCACGTCGGCGTCCGCGTTGAGATTCTCCACCACGAACGCGCGAAGATCGTCGGTGTCACGTGCGGCGACATGAAGGATGAAGTCGTCCGCACCCGCGAGGAAGTACACATCCATCACCTGCGGCCTGGACCGGATGTGGGCAATGAAATTGCGGATCTTGCCGCGGGCATTGGACTGCAGGCTCACCGAGATCATTGCCTGCAGCGTCAGACCGATAGCGGCGGGATCGATGTCGGCATAGAAGCCACGAATGACGCCGAGCTCCTGCAGTCGACGTACGCGGCCGTGGCATGTGGACGGCGCGATGCCGACGAGCTCGGCCAGGGCACTGTTGGACATCCGCGCATCGGCGTGCAGGGCGGTCAGGATGCGCCGGTCGACGTCGTCGATCTCGACCGGCCGAACATCCTTCGATGGCCGGCCGGGGGCTGCCGCGGTTTTCGTGACTCCTT
>Ga0207641_10002086_pt1 | contig 18935 bp, 14 predicted proteins | sample KBSSwiS62_FD_184306 | JGI IMG/M metagenome (GOLD analysis project Ga0207641, IMG submission 184306) | Switchgrass rhizosphere microbial communities from Kellogg Biological Station, Michigan, USA - KBS Switchgrass S6-2 (SPAdes) (version 2) | ecosystem: Host-associated > Plants > Roots >... | reverse complement strand
TGCTGAAATCGATCCGGCGAATGCGGCGCAGGCTTGGTTGAACTGCGGCATCACGCTATCGAACGTAGGGAAGTATAAGGAAGCCGTCGAACCGTTGAAGAAGGCGACGGAACTGGATCCGAAGAGCTCCAAAGCGTGGTATTTGCTGGCGTCCGCGATGATTGCAGATCCCAGCATTTACAAACAGACAGCAGGGAAAATTGAAGTGACACCGCTGCCGGGAACCGCCGAGGCCTATCAGAAGGCGATCGATTTGGACCCGAACGGGCCGTATGGGCAACAGGCCAAGCAGGGCCTGGATCAGCTGAATCAGATGACGGGTGGAATCAGCACGCAAGTGGGCGCCAAGAAAAAGAAGCCGTAGAGCGCTGGGATTTGGGTGGCGAAGGCCGGCACAGGTTGTGCCGGCTTTTTTGCATAGCAGCAGACTGCCAGCCGAGCTGCTAATGCTGAAGGCTCTTGCTCAAAATGTTGCGGCAGTAGTCAGAAGCACGCGAGAACGCTAAGATACGGGGCAGTTACATCGGTTCAGGTACGCGGTGGTGGCATTTCACAACTTTCAAGTAGTAAGGCGCCCCAGCCAACTTCAAGAAAGGTAAGCGCAGCGCTATGATCGTTTTTTCGGAGCGCGCCGTAGTTCCATCCAATGTATTGATCCGTTTTCTGGATCAGGAATCAGTATTGCTGAATCTGGAGACGGAACGGTATTTCGGGCTGGACGCGGTAGGGACGCGGATGTGGCAAGTCGTGACGGAAGCGGCGACGGTGGAAGCGGCGCTGGCGCGACTGGTGGAAGAATACGACGCTCCGCTGGAAACGTTGCGCACCGACCTTACCAATTTACTGCAACACCTTGTAGACAACGGATTGATAGCGATGCAACCCGCCGATGTGGGCACGGCTTCGCCGGTTTAGCGCGCTGCCGCGCGCAGCGAAGCTGGACTTCGTACGGGCGGCGCTGCTCCTGCCACTGATTCGCATGAGCCTGCGGTTGCGCGGCTTTCGCGCTACACACAGAACATTGCAGTTGCGCATTCGCCGCGGCGTCGCCGCCCTGCCGGAAATGACAGCGGTGGGCGAAACGACTCAGGTGTGCCGGATGGTACTGGCGGCTGGGCGATATTCCTTACTGAAAGGCACTTGTTTGGAGCGGTCGCTGACGCTGTGGTGGCTGCTGGCAAGGAAGGGAATTGCCACGCAGCTGCGCATCGGCGCGCGGAAATCGGGCGAGAAATTTGAAGCACACGCCTGGGTGGAAAGAAACGGCTCAGCAATTGGCGAGCCTGACGGCACCCACGTGCACTATGCTGCGTTTGAGAAAGAATTTGCCGGGGAGATCTTGTGAGCGGCTTCGCAGGCATTGTACGGATGGAGCCGACGCTGGAAACTGCCGAGGTCGACCGCGCCGCGATCGCGCGCATGGCGGACGCGATTGCGTTTCGCGGTCCAGATGCGCACCAACAGTTCAGCCGGGATGGGGCGTCGTTCGCGTTTTCGATGCTGACTATCGGGCCAGCGCCGCAAGCGGCGGAGCAGCCGGTGACGCTGGATGGGGAAACCTTTTTTCTGGGTGAAGCGCGCATTGATGGGCGAGACGAACTTATCGCCAAGTTAAAGCAGCACGGCTCTGCAATAACCCCCTCGAGCACCGACGAGCAGCTTGTGCTGCATTTTGTGTCGCGCTTTGGTATTGCGTCGCTTCCCGAACTCGATGGTGACTTCAGCTTTGTAATATGGAAACCGCGCGAGCGCAGACTATTCGCGTTTCGCGACCTTAGCGGCACCCGGCCGTTTTTCTATTTGAAGCGTGGCGGCAGAGTGGCCTTTAGCAATACGCTGCAAGCGGTTTTGACAGTCGGCGATCTAAATCTCAGCGATTACGATCAGCAGTTCATCGCGAATTTCCTGTTGGGCGCGCCTCAATACGACCCCGAAAGGACGATTTACGAGGATGTACGCCGACTCCCAGCGGGAAGCTTGTTGGAGTTTTCTGCGCTCGGTTTTTCCCCACGCTCTTTCGCTGCCTACCCCATTGAGGAACCACTTTTAGATGCGCCGGATGTTCAGCTAATCGACGAATTTAGACGCTTGTTTGTCCAGGCCGTTCGCGATCGTCTGCCAGAATCCGAAACGGCCATCCTTCTGAGCGCCGGCCTCGATTCAACGAGCATCGCGGCCGCGGCGGTTGGCCATCGGAAGAGCCACACCACGGGACCTCTGAGACTCAGCGCTTTCACGGTCGATTTTTATCCGCTGTTCCAGGAAGAAGAAGGCTTTTTGGCGCAGGATCTTTCGGCCTCGCTCAATCTTCCGTTCGAGTTGATTCACGTGGCAAGCGTCCTTCCGATGGAGGGCGTGGATGATGGGCCTTTCAAGCTGCCTGAGCCGACCGATCATCCCTATCCCGGGCTTCAGCCCTTCTGTATTTCTCGCTTTCACGAGGGATCACGGGTCTTTCTAACCGGAGACGGGGGCGACGAGATTCTGAGAGCTGAGGGTGCGCCGTTCCTCCGCTACTTGGCGTCGCGTTTCGGCAAAGCGCGCGCAGCGACCGTTTTATTGAATTACGTGTTTTCCCGAGGTCGTCTGCCGGCACTGGGGGCCGGTCTGCGCAGCAGCTTTTTGCGGATGATGCGAAAAGGCCCGCTGGCTCCTGTTTTCCCGGCGTGGATTGCCCCCGAGTTTGAAAAGAAGTTGGGCCTTCGCGAGCGCTTTTTCGAACTTACGTCAAAACCCTGGTCTGCCCACCCCTTTCATCCCTGGTCTTACGCCAAGCTTCTCCGGTTCATTCCGCCGCTCATGGAGGGACAAGACGCCACCTTCAGTGGCCGCCCGCTGGAAGCACGCGCACCGTTTCTGGACCGCCGCCTGATCCGATTTCTTCTTCGCCTGCCGCCTATCCCCTGGTATATGGAAAAGGAGTTGCTTCGCCGGGCGCAGTGCGGCCTTCTGCCGGACAGAATTCGCCGACGGCCAAAAGCGTTCCAGCTCGATCCGCTTCAGCTACACATAGCCGCCGGAAAATGGTTTCCGAGAATACCGGCGCGGCGACCGGCGGTCCTTGATGGCCTCGTGGACTGGCCGCAGCTGGATAATCTCTTGACGACGGCCACAAATAACGAGTTATATGTACATTTAAGTCCAGTCCTGCTAGCTCTCTGGTTAAACGCTGTTGAAAACAGCAATTGGATTCAGTAGAGTCGAAACAGGAGATATCCATGAAACCACCGGCGGAAGTTACACCGAAAAAGAACTACGCGCCGCCGCAATTATCGAAGTACGGAACCCTGACCGAAATGACCGCAGCTGCCGGCACCGGCTCCCATACGGACCCGACGAAGGGGAAAAGCAAGAGCTAAGTGTGTAATATCCCCTCACGATGGACTATTGGGCTTATGGCTTAGGTATTACTTCCAATGTGGAAATTCCGGCCTTCGGTACTTGTACAAACTTAGGGAATTTCGATATCAATTTCCAAATGGGTCCGGCACCAAGCTGGGCCGATGAGGCCTCTTCGGATCGCGGCGAAGTTGATTATTTACCGTCCTTGCCTTTGCGGACCGACTCAAAACTGAAGATTACTCGGCTGCTCTCCGGAAAATTCCTGGAATTGAGTTATGACGACGGGACCAGGTTCCTCATGGATGGCGGGGCAACGTCGATATGGGCCGAAGAAGGCCCCGGCCTGAGCCGCGACGACGTCTTCACCTATCTGGTTGGTCCTATCATGGGCTTTGCTTTACGGCGTCGGGAAAAACTGGTGCTCCACGCAAGCTCGGTTATTGTCGATGACATGGCAATTGCAATCTGTGGAGAAGCTGGATCGGGCAAATCAACGACCGCCGCAGCGTTAGCTCTCCGAGGCAATCTGGTGTTATGCGACGACATTTGTGCCTTAGAGATTTTGCATGGCCGCAAATATGTCTTGCCGGGCTACCCGAGAATCAGCTTGTGGCCAGACTCGGCGGACCACCTGTTATCTTCCGACAATGTCCTGCCGCTGGTCGCCAAAGGGTGGAGTAAGCGGTATCTCCCGCTCGATGGGCAGCGGGCCGGCTTTAGCAAGAGTCCGGCACGGCTTGGTGCGATTTATTTGCTGGCTGCCCGGTCGGGCGTGCAGACCGCGCCGTATATTGAGCGGCTTTCGCAGAGAGATGCTGCACTGGCCCTTGTGCGGAACACTTATATGAATTACCTTTTGACGAAAGAGCAGCGGGCAGCCGAATTTCACGCAATAGCCAGTTTGGTGACCGAAGTGGATTGCTACTGCATTAGTCCTCACGCCGATCCCGCGCGCCTCGGGGACTTGGCTTCACTCGTGGAAGCACACGCGACAGATTCTATATCTGGCCTGAAATCTTCCTCCGCCCACTTGGTGCGCTGATGTACAGCCTCGAGCAGTTCGCCAACATGTTCTCCGATCCGCTGCGCATGGACGCTTATCGCGGCGCGATCGCGAAGTACGTTCAGCCCGGCAATGTTGTGGTTGATCTTGGCTGTGGTCCCGGCGTTTTTGCCCTGCTCGCTTGCAAGGCAGGCGCTCGCCGTGTGTACGCGATCGATCTGAATGGTGTTGTGGACTTCGGCCGTCATTTGGCTGCCGCGAATGGCGTGGCTGACCGGGTCCATTTCCTGTGTGGAGACTCTCGCCAAGTCGAGTTACCTGAACGCGCGGACGTAATTGTCTCGGACGTAAGGGGGGCATTGCCCCTTCATGCTCATTCCATTGGAACGATCGAAGACGCGCGCGAACGCTTCCTGGCTCCGGGTGGGCGGCTGCTTCCCTCAAGCGACACATTGGTGTGCGCCCTGGTCGAGAATGACAAGGCATACCGGGAAATCTGCGATGCTTGGAAGTCCCTTCCTCAACTGGATCTTTCTGCTGGTCTTCCGCTGGCATTAAACAGCATGTATTGCGAAAAACTCGATCCCGCTCATCTAATTTCGGACCATCAGGGCTGGCTTAAGCTTGACTATACGGTTGGCGCCAAAACGCATGCTTCGGTAACGTTGCAGCTCACAGTTTCCAGAGACTCTACAGGGCATGGGATTGGCATGTGGTTTGAAACACAGCTCGGCGATGGCTTCGGCTATTCCACAGCCCCCGGAACCGGTGATCGCGTTTATGGGCACCGATTCCTTCCCCTGCTAGAACCGGTTTCGCTACGCAAGGGCGACGTCTGCCACGTGACCTTGGGCGCTCACTTCGTCGGAGGCAATTACATCTGGCAATGGGAGATACAAGCGCCACCTACGGCCAATCGAGCGGCGGTGCATATGCGGCAATCCACGTTTTACGGAGGCATTTTCTCTCCGTCATATCTCAAAAAGCACGCCAACGATTTTGTGCCGGTGCTTACGGAAACCGGGCTCGCTGAATCCTGGTTGTTTCGATCGATGGATGGCAGGCGCACGCTGGATGAGATCGCTCGTGAGGCGATGCTAGCCTTTCCGCAGGTGTTTCGCCGCGTCGAAGACGCCTACAGCCGCGCCGCCGAGATCGCCGAAAGATTTTCTCGCTGATGTTGGTCGCCGCGCTTCTCGCGTAAACTGGAAGCCTCGCTGCGAGGAGCCATAATTCTGTCGTCTCCCTTTCCATTTGCTCGCAATTTCGCCTCTAATTGGCGGCTCCTCCTTGCCGCTTGTTCGGTTCCTCATGACGACGCAACGATTGCTGCTCTCGCGCAGGAGAGTGAAGGAGTTGACATCCTGCTGAGCCTCGCTGACGCGCACGGAGTGGTTCCTCGCTTGGCTCGCGTGGTCATTCATGCGGGTTCAAATTCTTTGCCGGCCACGCTGGTGGAGGCGGTTCGCGCGCCATGGAAGCTCCAGGTGCTTAAGGCCATGTCCTTGACGGCAGAGCTGTTCCGTGTGGCCGCGATCCTCGAGCAAGCGCAAATCGCGTTTTTGGTAACCAAAGGGCCGGCGCTCGCGGCTCGTGCCTACGGCGATGTTGTCGCCAGGCAGTACCGAGACTTCGACTTGCTGATCGGCCACGTCCACATTTTCCGGGCGGTGAAGCTTCTGACCGGTGCAGGCTACGCATCCAACACACCTCTGGAAGCCGTGAGGTCAGGGCGTGTTCCCGGAGAATATATCTTTCAAAAACCCGATTCGGATCTGATGTTCGAGCTGCATACCGAACGGAGCTTCCGCTACTTTCCGCGCCCGCTGCCTATCGAGGATTTTTTCATGCACAGGACGACTGTCTTCGTAGATGGACGGTCGGTACCGGCGCTGGCACTTGAAGATGAGTTCGTGTTGATTTCCATACATGGCGCTAAGCATTTTTGGGAACGCCTGATGTGGATTTCCGACGTAGCTGCCCTCGTGTATCGCCACCCGGAAATAGACTGGGTTCGCGTGCGGCGGACAGCTGCCGATGTCGGAGCAGAGCGCATGGTGCGTGTTGCTTTGCTGCTCGCGGAGCGGCTGCTTGGGGTTCCGGTGCCCGCTGAAATGAAAAGGGAAGTTGGCGCGGACAGCGCTTGCCTGCCGATCGTAAAGAAAATTGGAAGCTGGCTGCCGTATGCCGGGCAGGAACCACCTCAGCTGGTGCAGAGAGCGTTTTTCCGCCTTCGCATGCGCGGAAATCTACTCGACGGAGCTCGCTATCTAACGCGGCTGTCGCTGTCGCCGACCGAAGAAGATTGGTCCGCCGATCCGGAGGCGCCAGGAACGTCCTTGCGCGAATCCTTGCAGCGTCCGTTTCGTCTGGCCAAGAAGTATGGTCGCAGTCCTAAAGGGCACAGTTTTAAGGAACCAGATTAGTTATTAGAGGTTGCAGGAGTGGCGGCGCTGGCCGCTATTCCCTCCGAGTTATTCCACGCCGAAAAGCCGCCGACCACGTTGTAAACGTTTTTGAAACCATGCTTGGCAAGAATGCTGGTGCCCGCGCTGGAGCGGTAACCGCCCTGGCACATCACCGCAATAGGACGAGCCGGATCGAACTTTGCGAGTTCGCCTTCCAGGTGCGAAAGCGGCACGTTTACAAAGCCCGGAGCGTGCCCGCCGTTGTATTCATTGGGGCGGCGAACGTCGAGCAACTGCATCGGCTGATTTTCTTCCAGTTGGTGGCGCAATTCATCCACTGGCATTTGCGGAATCGCCTGGACAGCTTCGCCAGCCTTGTCCCACGCGTACATGCCTCCAGCCAAAAAACCCTTCACGTTTTCCAGTCCTACGCGCGCCAGGCGCTGCACTGCTTCGTCGACGCCTTCGCGCTCTTCGGCCACCACCAGGATCGGCATGTCGCGTTTGATCAGCGTTCCGGCCCACGAAGCGAACTGCCCGCCCAGAGCGATATTGATCGCGCCAGGGACGTGTCCGTTGCCAAATCCAGCCGCGGGCCGCACATCGAGCACCAGATACCCGGCGTTTGCCAAGCGCTTGAACTCCGCCGCGCCGAGTTCCTGCGGAGGAGGCAGCTCTTTCAGCACCGAAGCGCCCGTGCGGTTCATCTCCGCGTCCTGCGAAAAATAGGCCGGCGCTTCCGGCAAATCGGTGGTCATCATTTTGACGAACACCTCTTTGCTCATCGGCTTAAGGGCGTAGTTGAAGAGGCGTTGCTGACCGATGGTGGACGACGTGTCTTTGGAGATGTTGCGGCCGCACATGGAGCCCGCACCATGCGCCGGATACACCTCTGTTTCATCGGGCAACTTCAGCAATTTTTCGCGCAGGCTGTCGTAGAGCATGCCGGCCATTTGTTCCGCCGAGAAACCTTTTCCGCCGGCCAAGTCCGGTCGGCCTACGTCGCCGATGAACAGGGTGTCGCCGGTAAGCACTTTCATCGGCTTACCCGGATCGTCGGGGTCGGTGACCAAGAGCGAGATGCTTTCCGGCGTGTGTCCGGGCGTTTCCAGAATGCGCAATTCGATCTTGCCGATATTCAACGCCTCTCCATCGCGAACGTCCACATGGTCAAACGTCACGCCCGCTTTTGCGCCGAAGACGATCTTTGCGCCGGTACGTTCCGCCAGTTCGTGATGGCCGCTGACAAAATCGGCATGAAGGTGAGTCTCGACTACGTACTTGATTTTCATCCCGAACCGCTCGGCTTCCTCAATGTATTGGTCGACGTCGCGTTGCGGATCCACCACCGCAGCCTCGCCGTCGGAGCCAATCAGATATGACGCATGCGCCAGACACCCGAGATAAAACTGTTTGAAATACATGGCTCCCTCCAACCGAATGACGCAGCCTGCGCGTCCGCAATTCGCTTGATTATAATCCTCCGCGTGGAAAATCACCCGCGCCCGGCCAACTGCGCTGGTAGGCAAACTCAGTGGACGAAAGCCTTTCGATGCGGCACACTGCTGTCTTGCGGCACCTCATGTCCCCAACCGTCAGGCATCCATGAGCGAAACGTTCAACCTCGATCAAGTCGCCGGAGAACTCAACAGCCGTAAATCGTCCGGCTCCGAAGACACGTCGGGAACCGAGCGGCTCGACCATTGGCTGGCCGGCTTGGTGCATCGCTACGGCAGCGACCTATTGCTCGTCGAAGGCGCTCCGCCCTGTATTCGCAAGGACGGCGAAGTTCGCAAAATCGAAAACACCGTTCTCGATGGCGCGGACATCGAGGCTGCGGTCATTCCTGCCCTCTCGCAACACGCCTTGAATCTCTTTCGTGAACGCGGCATCGCCGATTCCTCTTATCGCATCCAGGGGCTGGGCCGCTTCCGTATCAACCTGCATCGCGAACGTTCCCGCTCCGCCGCGGCGATTCGCGCGTTGCCTACAAAAGTTCCAGCCTTGCGCGAGCTGCATCTTCCGCCATCGGTCGAAAATCTCGCGCGCCTGCCGCGCGGTCTCGTTCTGCTTGGCGGTCCCGCCGGCTCCGGCAAATCCACCACCATGGCCGCGCTGATCAACGAAATCAATCAACGCGAAGCGCGCCACATCGTCATCATCGAAGACCCCATCGAATACGAACACACCCACATTCGCAGCGTAGTCGAACAGGTTGAAATTGGCGCCGATGCTCCCGATTTTCCCACCGCTTTGCGCGCGGCATTGCGTCAAGCGCCCGATGTGATTGTCGTCGGTGAAATGCGCGACCCGGAAACGATGCGCATCGCTGTAGCCGCCGCCGAAACCGGCCACCTGGTTCTCTCCACGCTGCACACCGTCGACGTTGCTTCCACCATTTCGCGCATTTCCGATTCGTTCGCATTGGAGCGGCAAAACTCCATCCGCCAGGAACTGGCCATGGCGCTCGCCGCGGTGCATACGCAGATGCTGCTCCCCAAAAAAGGCGGTGGGCGCGTTCCCGCTGCCGAGTTGCTGATGGTCGCATACGGCGCGCGCCATCATATCCGTCGCAACGCGCTTCAGCACCTGCACCAGGAAATCGCCCTTACCAAAAGGAAAGGTTCTTTTACGCTAGAGGATTCACTCGTTCAGCTGATTCATTCCGGTCAAATCGATCGCGAAGAAGCGCTGCACTGCTCGATTCATCCAGACGACCTGGACATCCTGCTGAAGTCCGCTGCGTCGGGTGCGCACGCGTAGCATCGAACTGTTGTCCGCATCTCGAAAAAAGGAAAGGCCCTCCGAAGCTCGGAGGGCCTTGTGCTTTCATGGATCTTTGATTGAGTGGATCAGATCTTCGTCCGCATCTCCATCTTGTGTACGGTCTTCTGTTTCGCCGCAGGAATCTCCACGTCTAGAGTCAGCGCACTCTTGTTCCGTAGCACGCCCAGTTTGATGGACTTGCCGTCGTTGCCCGCCAGCTTGGAGCGCAGCTCGGCCAGCCCATGGATTTTATCGCCGTTGAGCGAAGTGATTACGTCTCCCGCTTTCACTCCGGCTTTTTCCGCTGCCGAACCGGGATTCACTTCGCGCACCAAAATTCCTTCGCCATCCGGCGCGCCAAAGTACGAACCGAGCTGTCCTCCGATGTCCTCCGCGTCAATGCCCAGTCGCGGCCGGGCCATGAGCAGATCGCCGCCTTCCCATTCGATGGAGGGAATTCCTGGCATAGGCGCAACTTCCGGCATCTCCGGTATGCGAAAGTTGAAAACTTGCGGCGCGGCCTTCGAGATGCGAATCTTGCGGCCTTCCTGCATTTTTCCGAGCGTGGTGCTGATAGTTTGCGCGCGGCCTTTGCGCCACACGGTCAGTTGCACGCTGCGGCCGGCGGGAATTTCGCGAATCATCCGGCGGAACTGCGCAGCGCCTTCGACGCGCTGTCCGTTAATTTCGGTCACTACGTCGTTGTCTTTCAAGCCGGCCTTGGCCGCGGGGCTGTCGTCCAGTACTTTGCCGATCACCACGCCGCGCTCGCCCGGCAGCTTGAATTCTTTCACGTTCTCCGCGGTTACTTCGCGCGTCTCGACGCCCAACCAGCTGCCCATGTCGTCGCTGAGCGAAGTCACAATGTTGAATTCGCGTTCGACATCCGGCATGCCTGGAGCGAGCTCAGCTTCCGGCATTTCTCGCACTCCGGCCTCGGGTGCCGCCGGCGGAGTTGCCTGCGGATCCTGCATCGAACGTGAATGGCTGGGCAAAGCAATCAGTCCCACTGCCAATAGCGCTGCTCCCGCGGTCACCCATAAATGTTTCTTGGTCATTCTCTCCTCCTTGCTACGCCGCGGCGAGCGGCTGTCCATTTTAGACGCGCGCCTTTTCAAAGAGTTGTCTCAAAAAACTTACACGCTCGTGCGCAGCGCCACCACTCGTATTCCGCCGTTGACGGTGTGCAGCTTGATGGGCGATCCGCCCCGCCCCAGTTTCCCGTGGATTTCGCGCGGCCGCAGCGAGCCTTCCATGGCCAATGGCAGCTCGGACTGGAAATTTCCGTTCAAGCAGCGCGCTTCCAGATCGGCTTGCGCGTTTGCTGGCACGGCCAGTATCACCGAACCGTTCGTCGTTTCCGCGACGGTTCCCGAAACTCCATGAACATGCGACAGCTCCAGATGCACATTGCCGTTGGTGGTGTGCGCGTGGACTTCGCTATCCGCCTCGTACACCTCAATGTTGCCGTTCACCGTGTGCAGTTCGTCCACTTCATTGACGCCGGCCACCCGCAACGTTCCGTTCACGGTTCCGAGGTGCTCCACTTTCGCGCCGTGCGGTACATGAATCGTATATTCCACCGCGACTTCCACGCCTTCGTTTTGCGGATAGCGCGTCATCACCGCGACGCCGTTCGGTTGCGCGTGAACGTCAATCGCCACGCGCTCTAGGTCGGATTCGCGCACCTTGGCTGTCTTCACCGCGCGCACTTCCACGACGTCTTTGTCCCAGCCCTGCACTTCCACGGTCCCGTTCACGTTCTGCAACTCAAAAGTGCCGCCAGGTTGCAGCGGGTATGATTGGTTGAATTCCTTGCTGATGGCGAATCCCGGCAACGCCGCAATCGCCAAAGCAAATGACAACACCACCGCCGGAACGAGCAGCTTGCGCAACTTCATCACAACCCCCTTCGAGGAACCTCGCGCTCGGAATCGTTTCCGTTCGTCGCGGAGTTTCCCCCTCTCCCGAAAAACGTTCTCGACCTTAGCCCAATTGGCCGGGGACGCTATCCGCTTCGCCCGGTCAAATTCCCGTTCAAGCGCTTAGTCGCGCAGCTTGAATCTGAACGTGATCGTTGAAACCACGTCCACCGGTTTGCCGTCCGCCGTCCACATCGGCTTACCGCGCCACTGCTTCACTGCCGCCATTGCGGAGTCGGCCAGCACCGTATCGCCTTCCAGCAATTTCTGCACTTCGATTTTTCCGTCCTGGGTCAAACGCACTTGCAGCCGCACCGTACCCTCGATGCCGCCCTTGCGGGCAACTTCTGGATAGACCGGATCGGGATGCCGGGTCACCCGGGTCCAAAATTCATCCGCATCCATGCGCACGCCGCCAATCAACCGCACTTCCATGCGCTCGACCCAGCTGCCACTCCACACATCGGAGGGTTCCGGGGCCGGCGCGGGCCGTGGATTTACCACCGGAGTTGCCGGAGTAACGGGGGCCATACTGACCTGTGGCCTGGTCCACGCGGTGGGCGCTTCGCCAGGCCTTGCGGGTAACGCCAGAGCCGCCCGCGTGAGTTCGCGTTCCATGCGCGCCGATTGATCGCGCATCATGGATTCCCACAACGCCATCTCCGAATCCAGGTATTGCAACTTGATTTTGCCGCCGGTCGTTTTCAAACGGAGCACTGCTCCGCCGCCGTTCAAAGAAGCCCATGCCTTCACCACTCCAGAACCTTGGGCAGCTTTGGAAACTTGCAACGACAGCGCGGGATCGGCTTCGATTCGCCGCGCTCCGCCGTTTTCCACGATGGCTTCAATGTTGGCTGCCAGGTTCTTCGGCAGAAACACCACGATGTCGCCTTCGCCCGAAGTTAGCTGGGAGGCACCCGGCAAACTTACCGTCTCGCTGTGCTTCTCCGCGCTTTCCGGATTGATCCAAGCCGTAATGGTGCCGGAATCCGTAGCTGCCTTTACCGAGCCGGAAACCCGCGTCAGGCAGATGCTGCCGCCGCTCGATTCCACATCCATGGGACCCGCTACGTACATGACGCGGATGCCGCCGCCGCCCGTTTGTGCGCGCACTGAGCCGCGCACCTCGCCAAAATCAATCTGGCCGCCGCCGGTCTTTACGGTGACCAGTTTCTCGGCCTTGCCGACGGTAATGTTGCCACCTTCCGTCGCGAGCTCCGCTTTGCCGCTGATTCCGGCCGAGCGAATGTGCCCGCCACCCGACTGCAGATTCGCTTCGCCAAAAATGTATCCGGTGTTGATATGGCCGCCGGCGGTAAACGCCGTCAGGTCACCTGCCACGTCTTCCACTTGTATGTGGCCACCTTGCGTTTGCAGCTTCCCAACCAGCCGCGCCGCGCGATTATGAGCGTGTGCTCCCTGCCCGCGAACAAAATTGGTACCGATTCTGCCGCCCACGATGTTGCCGCCTTCGGTCACCAGCGTGGCCGTTCCACCGACGTCGACGGTTTGGATGTCACCCGCTCCGGTGGTGATGTCCAGGCTGTACGAAGCAGGGACGGAAATTTCGTAGTGCACCCAGAATTGCGCTCCGCCATTCCCTCGCGAGAGCTGGGGCAGGTTGCCGGTGATTTCTGCGCCAGCTGGCGTGTTTTTGGCGTCCAGCGCATAACGATCCAGCAGTTGCGATGCGGCCGAACCGCGCGCATCGGTTTCAATGTGCACCAAATAGCGTACCTGCGGCACCGCGCCGGGTTGCAGCGGCACAATGCGCACAGAACCCAGGTCCGTATTTAGCTTGAGCGTCAGATTCTCGCCGGTAGACAGAACTCCATTCAAATCGCGCGTCATGTGCCGTCCGCCGGGTTCGGTGGCACGCTCTGCTACTACAACGTGCACTCCCGGCTCGGTTGCAGATAGGGCTATGGCGGGAATTGCTGCAAAAAAAAGTGCGAAAGCCAGTTGGCGAAGGGCAATTCGTGAAATGGAGCTAACCTTGTTCATTCATTTCCTGGCAAAACGCTCTGGCAAAGCAATTTCTTGCGCGAACTTGCTCCGCGTTCTCCTGCATCATTTCTCTCTGACTTCGGAAACTCGCTTCAGACGCGCCCCGTTATTGAAATTCGTCACTGAACTTGGCTATTGAACTTCCGCCGGGCCAATCTGGCGAAGCGCTGCGGCGCTTCGCAGCCGTACGTAATGATTCGGGTCATTGCGCCGTAACTGGTCCAACGCCCGCAACACGCGGCGTACCGATGGATCCGAATCCGCCAGCGCCACCGGAGCTGTCGGTTCGACTATCGGCTCGTCCGAGTTCCCAGGTGGCATGGGCGGCATTGCCGATTCCATTTCCAGCGAACGCACCAGCAAATTGATGGCTTCCACGCGCACGCCAGGATTCGAATCCTCTTGCAGCGATTCCAGCACCGCGTCGCGCACATCATCTTCCGCCGCCGCCTCGCGCAGCGATTCCAGCGCCTTCATGCGCACCGCGGGATTTTTGTCGTGCCGCGCCGCATCCAGCAGAGCATCGCGAATTTCCGCATCGCCGATCTTCGCGCGCAGCGCATCCAGACAATCGAGCCGCACACCAGGGTCAAACTTTTCGCTGTTTTTCACCACATATGTCAGCACACGGCGCATGTCGGAATCGTCGAGACTGCCGGAGAGCACCACCGGCTGCTCCGCGCGCAACTGCACTTGCAGCGTACCCGGCACCCCATCGACATTTGGCGCGAAGTTGATTCCTGACACCGCCATCTTCGCCAGCTGGTCGTCGCTGATTTTCTGCGCGGCTGAAACATTGACGGCCCGGCCGTTCCAGTTGGAATCGTTGGTCGGCAGCCACTGCAACAGCTGCACGCCCACAATCGCGCCGGCGGCCAGCAATCCCGCCGCGCTCCAGCCCGGACGCAGCGCCATCCACCGCCGCACAAAACCAAAAGGCCGCCAGGACTCTTGTTCCACTGGCGGCGCTGACATTTCATCCAGCGATTCGGAAAGTTCGCTACGACATAGCGCCAGTAGCGTGCCGGTGCGATCCAATTCATCTGCCGATTGCGGTATGTCTGAAAGGCTGTCCTGGAATTCGCCAACTTCCGCCAGTTGCGCGTGGCACTGCGCGCATTCCGCGATGTGGCTCTCGATCCCGGCGCGTTCTTCCGCGGTCACTTCGTCGCAGGCCAAAAACACCAACAGCGGAGCGACTTCATCGCAATTCATCTTGCGGCCGCCACTGGAACCGAAGACGCTCATCGGAGCTCTCCCAGTTCCTGGCGCAGCTTACGCGTTGCGCGGAAGAGCGAATTTTTTACGGTCTCTTCCGTGGTGCCCAGCGCGTCGCCGATCGCCCGCAGCTTCAATCCCTGGTAATGCTTCATCTCAAACACCACACGCTCGCGCGGCGATAATCTTTCCATCGCCTTGGCCAGCCGTGTGCGAATTTCTTTGCCGATCAGGCTGCGCTCGGGATCGAGCGCCGGCCGGTGCTCGCGCTGCACTTCAAAAAAGTCTCGCGTGCCCTCTTCCTGGCGGTTTACGAGAATTTCGGGGGCTTGATCCTCGGGGCGGGCTTGGCGGCGGCGCAAGTGGTCGAGGCAAACGTTGGTGACGACCCGGTACAGCCAGGTGTAGAAACTGCATTCGAAGCGGAAGCGGTGCAGGTTGCGGTAAACCTTCAGGAAGGCTTCCTGATAAACGTCGCGGGCGTCCTCTGGACGCTTCATCAGGTTCAGCGCCAGCCGTAACACATCCCGATCGTAGCGACGAACCAGTTCCTCAAAGGCCGCGCGGTTTCCGGCCTGAGCCTCGACGACGAGGGCACGTTCGTCCAATTCCGGCAAAGCTATCACCGTGGCGAGTACGGCTTGGTGTTCGCCGGACTTGCCTGCGCTATTGGCCAAAGCCAAAGCCCAATGGGGAAGTGGCATATTCGCTTTCTATTCGCGTACGATCGCGCTGAACGTTGATTTCCGGCAAGTTAGCCGAATCAACGCGGCCCAGCCTGGCGCAAAGCGCCGCGGTGTCATCCAATTTGGACGCACCACTATCGTTCACGTAAGCAGCCACTCCTCTTATCTCATACAACGAATGAGCTCAGCTATTTGTTTCTGGGAGATCAAAGCACTTCCGCACGCCGTTTTCGTAGGTACCGACAGTTCAAGAAGTTGTAGCGCCGGGCTTTAGCTCGGCAGGGGCGTTGTCGCTGATGCCGTTGGCCTCGTTCGCATACACTGAACCAGCGGCCACACTAGCAGCGACACCATCACCCCTAGCACCACATACCCCTGCTGCCGGTAAAACCCGTTTGGCTGCGACAGCAGTTCCTGCGCGCCCACGACCAGCGAAGGAAGCGCCAGCACCAGGAAGTATCCGAGCAGGTTCATACGCGCCACCCGCGCGACGCCAATCACCACTACCGTAAGGAAAATAATTTGCGCCAGCCACTGTTTCACAAAATCCGCCGGGCTGCCCCATCCGCTCACCACCGCCACCGAACTGGCGACAAACAGCAGCACGCGGAGCATCGGCGACTTGCAGTGCGCCAGGATAAATCCGCCCACGGCCGCGATCATTCCCGCGACTAGCAAACCGTGCAGAACCGCGGAAGCCCCAATCGAAATACCCGGCACATAAGAATCAAAGTCCAACCCAAAGCTGGCGGGAAGGGAGCGGTGCGGAGTGGGCCAACGGCGAAAGACAAATTCAGTCGCGCGACTCACCGCGATGAGAGCAGCTGTTCCGCCCAAGCCAATGAACAGAGCGTCGCGATAATATTCTCGCGTCATCCCGCGCCACCCTGGCCACGCCACTTCTCCATACGCCTGCTTCAGGAAAAACCAACCCATGGCGAACAAAATCACCAACAGACCTAAATAGAAAAGCGCGCCGATGGTGAATCCAATCGCCAGCCCGCCGTACATGAATTTCAACGGAATCGCCGTCTTGTACTGGCTCAGGAACACTGGGATGCGGTCGCCGCAGACTCCTATCGCCACATAGGCGGCCAGCGCAAACAAACCCCAGAACGTGAATCGGCGCCAGGGGATCTGCCTCATTAAATCTGATTTGATTTCCCGCAAGAAGAAAATCAGTGCCGCGAGGCTCAGACCCACTGCTAGGCAAATCACCAGCACCGTGTGCAGCGTCCTCCAGATGGATTGCGATTCCTGCTGGCGCCGCCATTCGTCGGGAATCTTGATGAACGTGCGGAAACTGGTCGGTTCGTCGCCCGCCACGATCACTTGCATTCGCTGAAAGGCGTGTGACGCCGGATCGGCGTTCGCGGCGCCGCTCTCCGAATCCAACGGCTGCTTTGCTTGCCAGATCAGCGTGTGATCAATTCGATTCGGCCGCTTCTCTGAACTGGAATCCACCAGGTTCCAGTTCGAAAGATCGATCTTCTTCTCATTCTGCAAATACGCCGTGGCTTTCGCGATCGCTTCTTCTTTAGAAAGCGAAGCGCCCTTCGCTGCCTCCGCCAGGTCGTGATGCACGCTATGCAGCGCCCCATCCGGCCGCAAAATCACCGAATACTCTTCCGCCTGGCCATCACGGAAAAATCGCGTGTCCCACAATCCGCCCGGCACCTGCTTCTCATAAATATTGTTCAACGCCGGCATGCCGATTTTCTGCCGCAGGTATTCACTCGCCGTCGCGTCCGTCACGTCCACAAACGTGGTCACCGACTTGTAGCTCTGCGGCTCCACGCCCCGCTGTTTCAGGATGGCTTGTGCCTTCGCCTTAGCTTCCTTGGCGTCGCTGGAAAGTTTCAGGTAGTCGCCCAGATGCACGGGTTTCAGTTTCACCGCCGCCGCGACGCCCAGCACCGCGCACAGTGCCAGGAACGCCAGCACTCCCTTGGACAAGGGTCCCGTCGGGGCATGGCCCAACTGACGCGCTGGTTCGGCTTCCTTCGCCGCCACCGCATCTTCCGGGTCGGGCGCGCGATTCAGCAAATCTTCGTCTTCTTCAAACGACCCGCGCTTCAGGCGAGCATACACCGCGTAGCCGAACGGAATCAGGATCGCCAGCCCCACCACGATGCCCGAAATCCGGAAATACAAACTCGTCGAACGAATCAGAAGCAGCCCCACCAACGCCGCATCCACCGTGTAATGCCACACCAACGTCGCCAGAATTCCCCAGCGCAGCATCACAATGCCCGCCACGATTCCGATCAGCCCAACTTCCAGCCCGCGAATGTACGGCGGCTCGTTCGGATACGCTGTGTGCAGAAATCCCCACGAAAATGCCGGCAGAATCACCGCCAGCACATTCGACTTCGTAAATTTCTGCAAAAAAGGAATGGCGAACAACCGGAACAAAAATTCTTCACTGGTCGCCGCCAGCAGCCCGATCGCAATTCCGCCAATCCACGGAATCGCCGTGCTCACCGAATCTTCGTAGTTCACTTCCTGCGGCGACCACGCGCCGAAATGGTTGGCGATCAGGTAGAACGCCACTAGAAACCCCATGTGCGCGCCCGCTAGTGACAATCCCACCACCACCGACGAGAAAAATTCCTTGCTCCGCAGCCCGCGCCATGACAGCGCTTTTTTCAAACGCAAAAGGTGTGGTTGCGCTTCCCGATAAAACGGTTCGCCGCCCGGCAGCACCAGGCTTACGGTCAGCGCTGAAACCACGCCAAACGCCAGCGCCCCCAAGATCTGCTGAATCGCGAAGCTGCTATACGACGAATCCGTGTTGTACGCAAACACTTCTAGCGGCCAGCGATTCAGCTGCATTGCCGTCAGCAGCACCGCCACAATCACGCCAAGCTGCAGCGCCAGCCGCCAGCTCGTTTGCCCGCGCCGCGTCAGCTGGATGCCGTACCACAACACTCCGCCCAGCAGCAGCAAGTACGGAATAATCGCGATTGTGTTGTAAAACTCATTCGTCGAACGCAAGTGCCGGTAATCCCGCTCCCACTGCTCCGGCACTTTCAGCGCCTCATGCGCCGCTCCAACCTCCCCGCCGTTCAGCGCAATCGTTAACCGCTCCGGCGCATCCTTCGCTTTAAATCCGTGCTTCTCCCACGTAAACGACCAGTCCAGCCGGTTCGGTTTTCTCGCCGAGTTCGCCTGCTCCGGCAAAAACTCCCAATCTGTCGCCACCTTTCCAAGTCTTGCCGCAAGAAAATTCTGCGCCGTCTGCTGTGCCGAATCGCGTGCAGGTTCCGCGCCCGCTCGCGCTTCGGGAATCTTGTGCACATACCCGGTGATCTTTCCCTCCGGGCTCACGCCGACCAGAAACTCTTCTTCCTGCTCTGGCTTGAAAAAACGCACCTGCCAGTGCCATACATTCACTTCCGAAGCCATCAGCCGGTTGGCTTCTTTCAATCCGACTTCGCGCTCCAGATACGTCTTCGCGTTGTCGTCCACGCCAAACACGATCACCGAGCGGTAGCCCGCTGTGCTGTTCGCGAGCGACTCCACAAAATTCCGTGCGCGGTCTAGCGCTTCGCCACGCGTCACCTTAAAGTTCACCGACGCT
>Ga0207641_10002084_pt1 | contig 18939 bp, 19 predicted proteins | sample KBSSwiS62_FD_184306 | JGI IMG/M metagenome (GOLD analysis project Ga0207641, IMG submission 184306) | Switchgrass rhizosphere microbial communities from Kellogg Biological Station, Michigan, USA - KBS Switchgrass S6-2 (SPAdes) (version 2) | ecosystem: Host-associated > Plants > Roots >... | reverse complement strand
CATGTGAATCGTACCATACAGGTAGGAAGGTTTGGTTAAGCCATTACCGCTGACCTCCCAAAGCAATGACTTCTCTAATGGCTTCTTATTAACCTGCGCATCTGCATTTGCCGTAATTATACTTAGGGCAAAAAGTGGAAGCAGGAATTTGGTAAATGTTTTCATGAGCTATTTTAAACTGTTATTGATTGAATTGATTCAGACACTACCGCTTCTTCTCCATACATCTGGTCTTTAAATTTCAAAGACGGAGAAGAGATAAAATTACCGATGCCAAGATCATTCCATTTTGCATCTACTGCCATTATGGTAGCATCGTCTGCCACAATAATATTTGGCCAATCACGATTAAAATCGTCAAACTCTTTAGTTTTACGGGTGCCATCGAAGCCGATGCAAGCTGAATACAAGCTACGAGTTGTGAGCTGTGAGCTTCGAGTTTGTTGCTTACTTATATGAGCATCCCTTTTCGGATCGAGATTATTACAAAACCGCCATAAGGCTGTTGGCAGATCATTGACATCAACGGTATGTTCTACATAAAGAATCATCTTCACTCCTGCTATTTCATTCAAAGAATAAATTTGTTCATGCAATTCTTTTATATGTCCTTTCCTGTTCTTTTTTACTGAGATTATTAAGCAAGGGATCAGTTTTGCAAGTAATGATGAATTGACTGCTTTTATTTCTGCAAACTTCTCTTTCAATAAACCATCGATTTTTAATTGTTCATTATTAATTATTAATTGATAGCCCTCATCCGTCTCTTCTTCAAACTTGTAAGTTCCATCAATACACATCTTGCCCCCAAATCCCAATTTACTACAACTATGATCAAGTACATCCATCGGCCCTTGTGAAAAATAAATATCAGTTGCTGGATTTATATTCTTAAACACATATTTAGCCAACTCTTCATAATTCTGAATCTTCATTTCTCCATCCACCAATACCAATATTTTATTAAACATCATTTGTCCGGCGCCCCACATTGCATTCATTACTTTTTGCCCTTGCCCTGCATAATCTTTTTTAATTTTTGCGATCACCAGGTTATGAAACACTCCTTCCACCGGCATATCCATATCTACTATTTCGGGGATCAAGGTCATTTTTATAGGCGCTAAAAAGATCCTTTCGGTTGCTTTTCCCAGCCACGCATCTTCCTGTGGTGGAATGCCAACGATAGTTGCCGGGTAAACCCCATTTTTTTTATGAGTGATCGCCGTGATATGAAATCGCGGATACCAATCAGGCAAGGAATAATACCCGGTATGATCACCAAACGGTCCTTCCCATATCATTTCATCATTAACGTCTACATAGCCTTCAATAATAAAATCTGCATCGGCAGGCACTTCAATTTCTGGTTGAGTGATGCATTTCACTAATTCTACTTTTTTCTTTCTTAAAAAACCGGCGAGCATGTATTCATCTACATTCTCGGGCAAAGGCGCTGTTGCAGAATAAGCATATACAGGATCACCTCCCAATGCAACGGCAACCGGCATTCGTTTATTTAGTTTTTTATACTCATTAAAATGTTTGGCTGAAACTTTATGCTTATGCCAATGCATACCCGTAAGTGTTGGCTCAAACACCTGCATTCTATACATTCCAACATTCCTTATTCCTGTATTCGGATCTTTTGTATGAATAACAGGTAATGTAACAAACGGGCCTCCATCTTTTGGCCAACATGTGATCACTGGAAGTTTTGTTATGTCTGGCGCACTCATTACTATTTCCTGGCATTCACCTTTTCCGCTTTTCACTGTTGGCATCCATGAAGCAAACTGGCTCAGCTTCGGAAGCATTTTTAGTTTATCAAGTATCCCTTCTTTTGGTGCCGATAATAACTTAAATAGATTCTCTATTTCTTTTGCCACATCATCTAAATGCTGAACCCCCAAGGCAAGACACATCCTTCGTTCACTTCCATAAGCATTCATCAATACTGGAAAATCATAACCAGTATTTTCAAACAATAGGGCTTTACCGCCGCCGGGTTGTTTACTCATGCGGTCAGTGATGTCCGATATTTCTAATTTGGGATCTACAAAAGTTTTAATGCGAAATAGCTCACCTTCTTTTTCTAATGTATATATAAAATGCTGTTGATTACGATAGGCCATTGCTTATAAATAAACCTCAAAGTTAGTGTTAGTTGTCAATGAGTATTGAACAATTAACAGATAAGAAATGGAAATGTTTATGAGTTACAATGGAACAGTTGGGCAGCCATATCTTCCTTTTTTACCAAATCCGCGACTACGGCTGCTTCCAGCACCGCCACCAAATGATGGACGAAACATTATATTAAGCCCTGTGAAGTAATACATGTCTTTTTGCTTAGCACCCCCACGTTGTGTGCTCTTTGTCGGAAAAGCCGCATCTCCACCGGGAACTTCATCACCCCGATAAGAAAAATCAACAGCAGTTTGTCCTCTTGCAGCAAGCAGATCATTTTGATCCGGATAACTGGTACTTACATCATCCAAATAATCCGTAAATAATTTTCTTAATCCGATCTCAAACCCTATCCGAAGATTTTCGGTGATCGCAAACTTTACACCGCCACCAAAGGGTATGGTCGGCTGCCATAATGAATAAGGCTTTTTATCGGGATAAATTCCTTGCCCTTCTGTACTCAATGGTTTTAAAAAAACTTTATGTCCGGTTGAATCATATGCATAGGGATCAAAATGAAAAATTCCCAGGCCAACAAAGCCATAAGGAGAAAATCTTCTTTCATAGAGATTGAACAAATAATATTCTCCAACAATGCTGAACTCTGATATGGCTGATTCAAAATGTAAATTTCTCATCCGGAGTTCTTCTTTGTCACTATAAATATCACTCCCGTTTACTCTTGCAAAATTATAAGAACCTCTAATTAGGATCTGATCCTGCAATTCATAATGCACTGTAAGACCAATAAAGCCATTCGTTAATTTATTATGGTAAAGTTTATCGAGTAGGTCCCCATTATAGTTGGAGAGTCCTCCTGCCACACCAATAAATACACGTTGTGCAGGAACAAAAGAAACATTCAATAAAAAAAGAATAAACAGGAAACCTGTTTTCATGCGCCTGATTTGCATTGGTTGTGCAAAAATAAGGCCTGAATCACTGAATTAGCTATAATTGATTATTCCCAGTTAACATGTGGCTATTGTTGCACATTTCGTGGGCAACGGGTATAATAAAGTGCAGAAGAATTTTCAGCATTCACTCCTTTGAATAATTGAGCAAATGCAGAAAGCCTGATTTCGAAATTAACACCGAAGAAATAATACCAATCCATTTCAGTTGGGGTGCCTCTTTTCTCACCATGATTTGGATAAGGCAGGCCTCCTGTAATTTCATCACCGCGATAAGCCATTTCAACTGCTTTAGCACCTTTTGCCTGCAGCAATACATTCTGATCAACATATATGCTGCTTACGTCATCAAGATAATCAGTGAATGTTTTTCGCTGGAGCATTTCAACACCAATAGTCATGTTATCATTAATTGCATATCGTGCTCCAAAACCAAAGCCCAGCGCTATTTGAGTAAGCTTATATGGCTTTTGTTCTGGAAATTGAGAAAGTCCCTGCCCTTCTGTACTTAGTGGTTGCAAAAAAACTTTTTTGCCACTCATGTCATAGGCCCACGGATTGAAATGGTAAAGTGAAATACCTCCGAATACATAAGGGGTAAAATGTGAGGTTGACAGATCAAGCAATGACGCTTCCAAACCAATTGAGACTTCTTTTATCGTTGACTTAAAGCTGAGATTACGTGTTTTTAGATAGTCACGATTATAATGATCCGCTGCATCAATATGGCCAATTGCGAAATCTCCTTTAAATGATATCCATCTATTCAATGATTGGCGGACTGTGATTCCAGTAGTTGCTTTTGAATGGGAAAATGTGAAGCTGTTGGGGTTTAAGTCGCCCTGGTAATTCATTTTCCCCAGGATGAAACCGATATAAGTTCCCTTATTTCCGCTTTGTGAAAATGACTTAGTGTCAAAGAATGACAAGCATAATGTGATTAGCAGCAGGCTTTTAACTCTGTTTTTCATGGGAAAAGGATTTGGATACGAAGAAAAAAATTATTTGCTAAACATATAACGCTCTTGTCTCTCTAAAATTATTTTAGAGATAGCATTTATCAATTATTAAAGGTGACACCAAGTCCAGCCTTGTCAGAATAAATGATCTTTCCATTATCATACGAAATTCCAGTTGCAACATCTTCGGATAAAAGCAATGGCCCATCCATATCAACATGATCAAGCAATGGGAGTAAGTGAGCAATGGCTGCAGTGCCTATGGTGGTTTCATTCATGCACCCGATCATCACTTGCATATTCAATTCTCTTGCTTTTTTTATCATTCTTCTGGCGGGTGTGATGCCACTGCATTTTGTCAATTTTATATTTATGCCATGAAAAAATCCGTGACATTTCTCCACTTCATTTTCTAATGCACAGCTTTCATCCGCAAATAACGGTAATGGAGACTTTTCATAAAGAATTTTCATTCCTTCCCAATTATCTCTTGCCAATGGTTGTTCGACCAACTCCACTCCTAACTCTTTTAACAATGGGATTTTTTGCAATGCCTCTTCAGTGGTCCAGCCTGCATTTGCATCTACACGAAGAATTGAGTCTGTATTTTGCCGTAATGCTTTTACCATTGCAATATCACCTTCGGTTCCCATTTTTACTTTATATATCGGCCAGGGTTTTTCTTTCATCTTTTCTACCATCTTATCGATCGTATCAATGCCAATTGTATAATCAGTGACAGGGTTATTAGAAATATCTAAATTCCAAAGTTTGTAAAGCGGCTTGCCTTTCATTTTACCATAGAGATCCCATGCAGCAATATCCAGAGCACAAACAAGAAAAGGATTATTGGGTATAAGATGATGCAGGTAATGCCAATAACGTTCTGGATCTGTAAAAGCAAATTTTTCAACAAAAGCCTTTTTGCTTTCAAGCTGTTCGACCATCTGTTCAACTGTGATATCATAATATTTTATCGAAGGGGCTTCGCCATAACCCTTTATTCCGAAATGTTCCAGCTCAACTATTAATGTAGGCTGATGAGTTTTTGTACCACGAGAAATTGTAAACGGGTAACGAAACGGAAGATTGAATTTGTAGTAATTCACTTTCATGCATCAAATATAAGATGGGAAATCCTATACATTATCTTCCGCTGCCTTGAATATAATCGCTGAGTTCTTCATTAAATTCATTCTCATTAATTAGATCTTCGATCAGCAAATGCATCCTGTATTTCCATTCGTTATTTGGGTCAGCGGGAACGTTGATTCTTTCTTCGTTTGGATTTTCCCTGCGTAGCTTTTCACTCATGCCAAGGATATCCTGGATTTGAAAAATACTCCACATTGCCGGTGAATATAAATGCTGAATAATGATCGCACGATTCACCCATGGTTCGCAATAAATTGGCGGATTGCCATAATGCCCAAGTATATGATGATAGAATGCAGTTATTTTTGCCCTGTCTTCTTCCCACCAGCTACGGATAGTACTCATATCATGTGTTGACGGAGTAATGACAGATAAGTATGGCGCTTCTTCCGGAAGAAAAAATTCTGTTGCAAATTTTTTTGGCATACGCTGAATTTCCAAACTGAGAATACCGAGCTGTTCCATCACTTCAGGTACACAATGCGGTACCATTCCAAGATCTTCACCACAGATAAGCATGTTGGTAGCACGTTTCAAATAAGGGAGTTTGTGCATTGCCTCTTTCATCCAAAAATCATCCTGGCGTTTGAAAAAATAATTTTCGTAAAGATCATATAGCTTTCTCTTTTGTTCATTATCGAGGTAGCGGAAAGAAATCGTCCTGTCAGCGCCGATCCTGAAATGAAATTGTTTTCCATCTGTACCCGGCTCTTCAAAAAGGATAACATTTGAGAGCAAATCGAATAACCCTGTTTTCAATTTTTCATTATCCTCATCTTCATCAAGCGAAGCAATATAGGCTTCTACTTTTCTTTGCGTAGAATATTCCGGTTTCAGATCATACAAACCAAATTCTTTTCTGATAAGAAAGTTTGCTTTTATTTTTACTGAAGAATTTCCGAATATTTCATCCAACACTGCGTCATTAATAAAAGGTTTACAAAACCGATCATGATCGAACCACATTCCTCTTTCACCAAATTCATTTACATATACAGATATCGCCGGTACAAAATGTCCCAGGATACCCTCCACCGCATCAATAGGAATACTCCATATTCTAAAAAATCCAAGTATATGATCTATTCTGAATGCATCAAAGTAATTACTCATTTGCTCAAATCGTTTGCGCCACCATTCAAAATGATCTTCCTGCATTTTTTTCCAGTTGTAAGTTGGAAAGCCCCAATTCTGTCCTTTCACTGCAAAATCATCAGGAGGCGCCCCTGCCTGGAAATCCAGGTTGTATAGTTCAGGATCAACCCACGCATCACAACCATAACGATAAACGCCAATGGGAATATCGCCTTTAAATACAATCCCTTTCTTATGACAATAGTCAACAGCTTCTTTCAATTGTTTATGCAAATGAAACTGCACAAAATAGTGAAATGAAATATCGCGAAGAGCAGAAGAATTTTTTGCCGAAAGTTTTTCAACTGCCTTTTTGTTGTAAACTGAAAAATCCTCCCAATTACTGAAATCAGATGTTTGATACTTATCCCGCAAATAGCAAAAAGCGGCATAAGGCATCAGCCAGTATTTATTTGCGTGATAAAATTCTTTGTACTCCTCATCATCAAAAAACTCACTTGACGTATTGCTAAAAATTTCATTCAGAACTTCCAGTTTTGTTTTTACCACTTTTACATAATCAACATAAGGGAGCTTATTCAACTCCTGTTGCTTTTGAGACAATGCTTTGATCTTAGCAGCATTTGATTTACCGGCAACTTTTTCAAGATTTATATAAAGCGGATGCAATGCAAATGCAGATATTGCAGCATATGGATATGAATCGGCCCAGGTATGATTCGCAATGGTGTCATTTACCGGTAATATCTGTATGAGACGTAAGCCGGTTGCCTTTGCCCAATCAGCCATCAGTTTCAGGTCAGTAAATTCTCCGACCCCAAAACTTTTTTTACTGCGTAAACTAAAAACAGGTATCGCAACACCGGCTCCTTTCCATGTATTATTTGGTAAATGAATAAACCCATCATGAAGAATAACCAGTTTCTTTTTTTCAGGTTCTGCAAATACGATCCTGTTATCGCCTTCTTCAAAATGGGTAAAAAGTTTTTCTTTTTTATTGTAAATACCATATTTATATGCCAAAGGAAAAAATTCATCTGAAAGATCCAGCTTACAGGTCCACCAGTTTCCATCTTTGTGTAAAATAATTGGCTTTATCATTTGCCACTCATCCATTTCTCTTCCGCTACCACCAATACAAACACATTCATTGTTTTTAAGCAAGGGAGCTTTTACTTTAAAAATGTGTGTGAATTTCTCTTTAGATCTTGTTGATGATTTTGAAGCAGGTCTTTTTAATAATATATCAGCAAATGGAGTTGAATAAAAAGCATTTTCATATTCGCCGGCATGGTTCCAGGTATCGATGAGCTGTAATTCTTTTATACCATGTGCAGGCACTTCAAGAAAACGGTCCTTACCGAACTCAGGAACGATCTCACCATCTTTGTTCTGAAGTATATACTTGTAATGAAACGCGGAAGCTGCTTCTTTATCTATCTTAATCTTAGCGATCCAAAATTCATCGTTCAAATAGGTCATTGGAATAGCCCCTTTGATAAGGTCTGTGCCCAACTCCCCGTTATCGCTAATCCACAATGATTGGCCAAAAGAAGTCTTGAAACGTAAATAAAATTGTATTCTCATAAATTAGTCAGGCAAGCAGACAATCAATGGTTAAGGCTTGTAATTCGAGCTTATAAAAGCATTGAAAACTGTGTCCTTTTGACACATTGACGAAAGTAATGAAAAACTTCATTTAAAAAAGCGATTTTTAGAAAGACTATACAATCATTTTAATATCCGCATCATGAAAAATGATCTTCCACGCTGGCAAAGGCTATTTCTTTTTTGTCTTGGATTATTCATTGCATCGGCTTTTGCAATGAAATGGATGGAAAATGATCTGCTTTTCAATAATGAGAAGATCTCAATTTTTGGATTGGAATTGTTTTATCCCAAAGAAAAGATCGTTGAGATCTTTTCTGGTATCAATGATAAAGTGAAAACCATACTTGGCTATCATTTGAGCTTTGATTTTATTTTTATGGCTGGTTGTTACCCTGGTATTGCCTGCCTTTGTATGATGGCGAGAGAAAAAGTCAAAAGTAAAACTTTAAAAATAATATTGTTTTTGCTCGCTTCACTCCAGTTGGGTGCATGGGCTTTTGACATTACCGAAAACTATTATTTGCTCAAATGGCTAAAGAACCCAGTGATCGGTGATGAATTTGGTTTTTATCATGTCGTTGTTTACAGTAAATGGGCAATTGCAGTAACAGCGGCGTTGATCGCTTTATCTTCATTAGCGTTATCTTTATTTAAGAAAAAAAATCTGCAATCTAAAATCTGAAATCTGAAATCGCTTCCCTTATCTTTGCGCCAACAAATTTTTAACGAATGGAGCAGCAAAAGAATTCTACGATGATCTGGTGGGTAATATTTCTTGCATCAACAGCCGGGCTTATTTTTGCGATCTATAGCCATTGGGAATGGCTTACACTTATTTTACCTTTCGTTGCCACATCTTTCGTAAAGGCATTAAGAATAATGTAAAGATTTTATTTTCACCTTTACCAACACGACGACTAGCTAATTGCTTATAAAAAAACCCGGCCTCGGCCGGGTTTTTAGTTTTCATCAGTTAAGGTTCGTTCTGCGCATCATGGCACTGGCAGACTTTGCTTGTCTTTGCCTGTTCCACATGTCCTGCACAGTAAATAACTTCTTGTTCTGATCTTTTTCAATTGTGGGTTTTGCCACTGTTTCTTTTACTTCTTTGAACAATTGATCTTTTGCTTTTTTGTCTAATTGTTCATGTCCGGGCATAATAATGCTCTTCATAATACTCTCCTTTTTTTTAATCTGTCGGTTAACAATCGTCTGAGCTTGGAAGTAATTAAAACCAGGAAATTTAAATAGGACTGGTTAGGTTACGTTCTTTGTAGTTGTTTATTTCTTGCTCAGTTTTGAGATGCAAATATACGAATGAAACGTTTACTATACAAATGAATGAAGTAGTAATTTGATAAAAAAATTGTCTGCTATAGGTATTGATGTTTCAATTACATATGCTTAAACATAACAACTATGTTTTTAAAAATTCATTGGGGAAATGGGTTACCTCAGTTGTTTATTGATTTGCAGTAGGTAGCAGATGATGATGCAGGAAGTAGTTGCGATGATAAGTTTCAGAATATATTTTATTTACGAAATAAGTAATTAGTTAAATGATAATTTTAACTTTTAAATTACAATGAAAATCGAGCACACATACATTGTTTACATTGTTGAATGCAAGGATTGGAGTTACTATATAGGGATAACCAATGATCTTGAAAAAAGATTATGGGAACATAACACAGGCCAAGATGAAAATTCTTACACTTATTTTCGCAGGCCTGTTGAATTAAAATATTTCGAAACATTTTCTGATGTTAACCAGGCCATAGCAAGAGAGAAACAAATAAAGGGTTGGTCAAGAAGAAGAAACAAGCATTGATCGCTGAAAACTTTGATAAGCTTAAAGAACTTTCTAAATCGAAATCAGGCAAAAAAGATTCTAATTAAAGGAATGTCGGGCTGAGCTTGTCGAAGCCCTGATAATCATTGGTACAAAAAGCCCAGCCACCCTTCGACAAGCTCAGGGTGACAAGACCTAACGACTTTATGAAACCTGGTTTATAAATAAAGGCAAACCCGATGTCCATTCATCATCAATATAAAGTTCAAATGAATAGCGACCAGGCTTTTCAAATTTCATTTGAGCAAAATTAAAAACAAGATTGATGGCTGAGTATTGCCCATTTTGAGGTTTGGGGATATTCATATTCCCTTGTATTGGCTGTATAATTTCTTTACCATCCATATCAATTAATCTCAAACGCATAGAATGCTCCCCGGTTTCTTTTTCTGAGAAACGTAAACGACAGGCAACCGAAAAGTTTGCCTGTACAAAAGGAAACTGTTTTGAATGTATTCCGTCAAAAGTTCCTACTACAGTAAGCTTGCCGCTATTATCTTGCGCAAAGTCGCAGAGTGTGAAGATTTCTATTTCCATAATACTTCTTTAAAATTTGAACTAACAATAAACTACGCGACTGATACACCAAAAGGGATTCTGTATTCATTTATACCAAAAATCGATGACGGTAAATAAAAACTATCGCAATTAGAAATCGTATTAATTTTTGATTTCCCATTTAATCTGTAAACATCGTTAAGAGTCTGCTTCAAAATATCTGCATTGGGATCTTGAATTACAATGCTCTTTTTGGCAACAAAATCTTGCTTTAGATATCCCAAATCTATAAATCTATTGTAGACTGGAAAAGTGTAACCAATTATAATTATATCATCGGACTTGTCTATCAATTCAGAAAGGCTTCGCTTTAAATTATTTTCGTCTTTCTCGTTAAGCTCCCAAGCAAACCGAATTTTGTCCGCATCTTCATCTACACTACTTTCATCGAAGTAATTATTTTCGATCTTTTCATCTATTATATCGTCTATATTAAGACCTATCAAATCGGTACTAGAATTAAATTTTGATGAATAGAAGTATCCGTTAACATTAATAATTTTAATTTTATTATCAATATTCCAAATAAATTCATCCTGCCTTATTTCTTGCAGAAATTTTGCAAAAGTTAATTTCGAATAAAAAAAGTTTTTGATACTATTCAAAAGATTAATATCATAGTTCCATGTAATAAAATTTAGATTGCAAATAGGTTCTGACTTTGCAGCAACAGGTTTTAACAAACCCGCAATTAATGCATCATATCTTTTATCAAATAATGATTGCTTGGTAAAGTCTCCATCTTTGATTTCATTATTATAATTCAGAGATGAAACAGAATGCTCCCATAAAAAATATAAATGCAGAAGTCTTTTGCCTTGATTTATTTTTTCTTCATTCCCAAAATGAAAAAACTTTTTGAAGTATGTATCAAATGATTGATGTGCCCCAAATTCTTGAATTAAAGAGTTAAATACATTTATTGCCCGAGTAAATTTTCTATACCGTTCTTTTAAATTCGTTTTTTGTGTTTCCCTATCATTCAAATACAAAGAAAATTTTGACAACCTACTATTGAAACTTTTTACTATTGGAATTGATTGAAAACTTGCTCCTGCACCTAATATATAAGTAAGTTCTTTTCCCATAAACATTATTTAAAATAAAACCGTAGCCTTTTCAATGCTACGGTTTTTCGATATTCATTAAAACTTTTTTAATCCAATCAAGGTTCTACTTCACTTCCTCAAACGGCACATCCTGTACATTCTCTGCATTACCATTTCCACTTTGTTGTTGACCTGTACCTGGGCCTGCATCAGAACCTGGTTGTTGTTGTCCGCCTCCGGCGGATTGCTGTCCTGCGTTATAAATATCCTGGCTTGCCGCTGTCCATGCATTATTCAATTCTGTGCTTGCCAATTCTATTGCAGCAAGATCCTGTGCCTTGTGTGCTTCTTTTAATTTATTAACTGCTGTTTCAATAGCTGCTTTTTTATCAGCCGGAATTTTATCACCGTATTCTTTTAATTGTTTCTCTGTTTGGAAAACAAGACTGTCAGCTGTATTTAGTTTTTCTATCTTCTCTTTTTCTGCCTTATCTGATGCTTCATTCATCTTTGCATCATTCTTCATTTTTTCTATCTCTTCTTTTGTCAAACCACTACCTGCTTCAATACGGATCTTTTGTTCTTTACCTGTGCCTTTATCTTTTGCAGTTACATGCAAAATACCATTGGCATCTATATCAAACACCACTTCTATCTGCGGCATACCACGAGGCGCCGGGGGAATATTATCCAAATTGAAAACACCCAATGTCTTATTATCCTTTGCCAAAGATCTTTCGCCTTGTACAACGTGTATTTGTACACCGGGTTGGTTATCGCTGGCAGTTGAGAACACTTCTGATTTCTTGGTAGGAATAGTTGTGTTACTCGGGATCAACGGCGTCATTACACCACCTAATGTTTCAATACCCAATGAAAGTGGTGTTACGTCAAGTAACAACACATCTTTTACTTCACCGGTTAATACGGCGCCTTGTATCGCTGCACCCACAGCTACTACTTCATCAGGGTTCACCCCTTTGTGTGGTTTTTTACCAAAGAATTTTTCAACTATCTCCTGCACTTTCGGGATACGTGTACTACCACCCACCAATATCACTTCATTGATCTCTGATATATTCATACCTGCATCTTTCAATGCCTGCTCACATGGTCTCAAACAACGCTGAAATAAACTATCAGCCAGTTGCTCAAACTTTGCACGGCTTAATTTTTTTACCAGGTGCTTAGGCACTCCGTCAACAGCCGTGATATAAGGAAGATTTATTTCTGTTTCAGAAGATGAGCTCAATTCAACCTTTGCTTTTTCAGAAGCTTCTTTCAAACGCTGCAAAGCCATCGGGTCCTTGCGCAAATCGATCGCTTCATCTTTTTTAAATTCATCAGCCAGCCAATCCATCACCACTTTATCAAAGTCGTCACCACCAAGGTGTGTATCACCATTGGTTGATTTTACTTCAAATACTCCCTCTCCCATTTCAAGTATCGAGATATCGAACGTACCACCACCAAGGTCAAACACGGCTACTTTATGATCATGTTTGTCTTTGTCCAAACCATAAGCCAGTGCAGCAGCAGTTGGCTCATTCACGATACGACGAACATTTAACCCGGCAATTTCACCAGCTTCTTTTGTAGCCTGGCGTTGCGCATCGTTAAAGTAGGCCGGCACAGTTATTACCGCATCGGTCACTTCCTGCCCAAGATAATCTTCGGCGGTTTTCTTCATTTTCTGAAGCACCATAGCCGATATCTCCTGTGGTGTATATGGCCTGCCATCTATGTCAATACGAACAGTATTATTGTCACCTTTTACCACTTTATAGCTCCAGTGACTTATCTCTTCAGTCACCTCATCGTGGCGACGACCCATAAAACGCTTCACACTCGAAATCGTGTTATGAGGATTGGTAATAGCTTGCCTTTTAGCCGGGTCACCCACTTTGCGTTCGCCATTTTTAAGAAAAGCCACTACAGACGGCGTTGTACGACGTCCTTCATCATTGGCTATCACAACTGGTTCGTTGCCTTCCATTACGGCAACACAGCTATTAGTAGTTCCAAGGTCAATTCCAATTATCTTTCCCATTGTATAAAAATTTAAGGGTTCAGCCCCTGATACTCAATGATAGTGCCATCAACAGGGAGTGTGAAAAATTGGCAGGCTTTCCATCTGGTTGAAAGTTGAATGTTTAAGGTTGAAGGTTATTTGGATACCAGCTTTTGGAACTCCGATTGAGCTTAGGTTGCGTCGCAATCCGTTCATCGTTCTCCTCGCTATTCAACAAATATAGGGTTGCCTAACTTTCAACTTTTAATTTTCAACCTTCACCTGGTAAAATGGAATGGGTCTGGATCATACTCGGAATTATTTTATGCATTGTTGGTATTATTGGCAGCCTCTTGCCGTTATTACCCGGTCCGCCAATTGCCTATGTGGGCATACTGTTGCAATTATTCCGCAATCCTGATCCTTTCGAAACTAAAACCTATTGGATCTTTGCAGGTGTAGTTGTGCTTTCGTTAGTGCTGGATTATCTCATTCCAATTTGGGGAACCAAAAAATTCGGCGGCACCAAATACGGAGCATGGGGTTGTACGATTGGTTTTCTTGCAGCATTCTGGATCGGGCCATGGGGAGTTATAATCGGGCCATTTGTTGGTGCTTTTGTTGGCGAGTTAATTGGAGGTCAGGAAGCACATAAATCGCTTAAAGCAGCACTGGGCCCTTTTGTCGGGTTCCTGCTCGGATCATTTTTAAAGATTGTTGTATGTTTCTTTATGCTTTACTGGATCATCGCCAGCATTTAGCAACATTCAATAAGAGATGAAATGACCTGAATATTTACTTTTGATAAAATCTTATTTATGGCCAATACTATTTCACAAAAATTAAAGATACAAGCTGGCGATACATTGTTAACCTTAAATGAACCATCCGAATTTCAAAAAGGATTGAATGGATTACCAAAAGGTGTAAAAGTTATAGAGTCAGGAAAAGATTATAACCAGGTGCATTGGTTTGTACTCAACCGTACACAAATGGAAAACCAGATGAGTAAAGTAATGAAGCTGCTAAAACCCGGTGTGATCGTTTGGGTTTATTATCCAAAAGGAACATCAAAATTGCAAACTGATCTTAATCGTGATAAAGGCTGGGATTGTTTGCTCGCAGAAGGCGATAGACTTACCTGGATAAGTTTAATTTCTTTTGATGATACATGGAGTGTATTTGGTTTCCGTGCAAAAACAGAAGCAGATAAAAAGAAAGAAGGAAAACCAAAAGAAGAAAGAGAAATTTTTAAATGGGTAAATCCTCAAACCAAAGAAGTAAAACTGCCAGATGATCTTGTTGCAGCTTTAAAGAAAAATAAAAAGGCATCTGAGTTTTTTAATACACTCTCGTTTACCAACAAAAAAGAATACATCGAATGGATCGTAACAGCTAAGAGAGAAGAAACAAGAAAAGAAAGAGTTGTTGGAACAATCGAGAGACTGGTTAAGAGTTGGAAGAATCCAGGGAATATTTAGATGATAGCTGACAGATGATAACTGATATTTATTAAAGGATTATCATCTGTCAGTTATCAATTATCATCTCGAATTAGTAATTTTAACTATGAACTTGACGAATGATACATATTTGAGGATCGTAAACGCCAAAATGTATATTGACGAAAACTATCATGAGCCGATCGATCTTGAAGAAGTATCAAAGAAAGCATTTATCTCTAAGTTTCATTTTCATCGCCTATTTAGAAAAGTTTACAGGCAAACACCTCATCAATACATAACAAGAAAAAGAATTGACAGAGCAAAAGACCTGCTTTCAGAAAATAAACCAGTAAACGAAGTTTGTAATGAAGTCGGGTTTGAAAGCATCAGTTCTTTCAGCATCTTATTTAAAAAAGAAATTGGCTTCGCCCCTACTTACTATCGCAATATGGCCTGGCTGAAAAAACAAGAAACCAAACAACAGCCAAAGAGATTTATCCCGCATTGTTTTGTTGATTCATATAAGCTAGATCAATAATTATTGATCATTAAAAGCAAGATTCAATAAGCATTTCATCTTCACCTCAACTTATCTTTATAAAAAATATTAGAACATGCAACTAATTACCTACTTAACATTCGCTGGCAATTGCGAAGAGGCAATCAACTTCTATAAAGAAGCTTTAGGGGGAAAAATAATTCAGCTTTCGCACATGGGCGAAGGACCAATGGAAGTTCCGGAACATTTAAAAGGGAAAGTCATGCATTCACGACTTCAAATTGGTGAAAGCGTATTATATATGTCAGACAATTTTGACCCGGAATCAATTCACCAGGGAAATAATGTTCATCTTTCTTTGCAAATTGATGATGCAACAGAACTTGAAAAATTATTTACTAATCTTTCCGCCGGAGGAAAAATAGTAAGGCCACTTGAAAAACAGTTTTGGGGAGCCATCTTTGGAATGTTCGTTGACAAATTCGGCATTCACTGGATGATGAATTGCGAATTAAAAAAAGAGCTAGCATTAAATTAATAATTGAAAATTTAAATTATGATCACCAAACTTTCTCACACATCATTCTTTGTAACTGATCAGGATAAAGCTTTTGATTTTTATGTAAATAAATTAGGCTTTAAAATAAATACCGATGTAAAAATGGAAAATGGGTTTCGATGGCTTACTGTAAATCCTCCTGATCAACCTGACCTTGAGATCATTCTTTTTCCTGCAAATGGCGCTAATGGTTTTGATGAAGATGTGAATGCAGCGCTAAAACTTTTATTGGATAAAGGGGTAATGGGTGCCGGCGCCATGTATACTTCTGACTGCCGCGCCACTTATGAAGAATTGAAAGCAAAAGGAGTTACATTCAAATCAGAACCGAAAGAACAATTTTATGGTATTGAGGCCATCATCACTGATGGATGTGGTAATTGGTTTAGCATGACCCAGCCAAAAGAAGGGTTTTAAAAATTGATGATGGTCAATCTTTAATTCAACTGGTCTTCATCCAACAATAATGCTTGAAAAATTATTTTGTTTTAATCTCCGGGTTCAGGTAAATAACTTTCGCTTCCATTGCTTCCTGCAGTTGAATAAATACAGCTAATGCGATCACAGTTTTAGTATTTGGTTGATCTAAATAAAATGTGAATTTCACCGGGATATTGAATAGATCAGGAATTTCGGATGGGATGATTGGATACGATAGTGAAGCAGCGTACAAAATACATCCGGCTTGGATTCTTTACAATCGTAGAATTACTGATTTGTTAAAAAAGTTATTTGAAGCTTTCGTTCATTTCTGATTAAAGGTATTTTTGATGCCATGTTCAATCCCTTGAAACCAACTCATTTCTTTATTTACTTATTATTTTTGCTGGCAACTTCTTGTTCAAAGAAGATCATTCCTGATAAACCTTTTCTTTCAAAAACAAATTTCAAAATGGATTCTCTACCTGAATCTGAATTGAATATTCCGATCCAGGTAAACATGAAACCGTTTTATCAACTTGCAGAAAAAAAAGTGGCGCTGGTATATGCTTCGCCCAAATGGCCGGATGATTGGATCACTATCGACTGCGCCAACAGATATAAATACCAGTTTGTAAGAGGGCCATTGCAATTTGCAGCTGCAGGAAGTTCCCTGAATTTGGGTTTCACTGGTTATTATAAAATTATCGGGTCAACAAGAGTTTGTCTTGGTAATACAGTTGTATCTCCCTGGACACCGGCTTGCCGTTGCGGGTTTGATGAAGGTGAAAGAAAAGTAAAGATCAGTTTTATAAATACAGTTAAGATCTTACCAGACTTTAAAGTAAACCTAAACATAACCAGGCAGGAGCCGGTACCGATCGATAAATGCACTGTCTGCATTTTTGGTGCAGATATCACAAACCAGGTAATGAACGGATTAAAAGATGAACTTGACCTTGCAAAAAAAGCGATCGAAGATTCTTTTGGAGTTGTTGATCTGAAACCCCAGGTCCAGCAAATATGGAATAAACTGAATGTTTCATATAACCTCTACGGATTAGGTTGGTTAAAGATCAATCCGCAAAAGATCCGGCTTACAAGTTTAGTTGCCCGCAACGATTCTTTGAATATCTTTCTTGGAATGACGGCCAAACCTGTTATTAGTTTTGAAAAAACAACCGATCTTATAACACTGGCCCCCAATCTTGATAATTCAATTTCGAAACCGGGCTTTAATATTTTCTTAGATGCCGTTTTAAATTACGATTCACTAAGTAATATTATAAATGCACAATTAAAAGGGAAAGAATTTGATCTCTCGAAGGGAAAATCAAAAAAGGTTCTTGTTGTAGAAGATTGCAGGATCTATGGAACCGGGAATGAAAAGCTTATTATAAAAATGGGGTTTTCGGGAAGCAATAGCGGCATCGCCTATTTTACCGGCAAACCTTTTTATGATGCAACCAAAAAAATGATCGAAGTAAGAGATATTGATTTTGATGTGAAAACAAAAAGTCTTTTATTGAAATCAGCGGATTGGCTTTTTAATAAACGCATTACTAATGAAATTGCCCGTGTATCACGCTTTGATCTTTCCAGCTATATCGATACTGCAAAAATTCTGATCAATAAACAATTAAATACAGAATGGATCAAAGGAGTAAAAAGTATCGGCTCAATTAATGATCTGAAAATTTCGGGATTCTATCCATTAACGGAATATTTTATAATACGCAGTAATGCAAACGGTGACTTGATGATAAAAGTAGATGCAATGAATTTTAATTTGCAATGATCAGCCCACTCTGAATGCAAACTTCTTTTGTGAGAAATAGCTGAAAGCAACCACAAAAAATGTCGTTGCGATCTTTGCAGGAAGCGGCCACCATCCAAAAACCTCGACAAATAATTTCAGGAAGCCATAATTAAGCAGGAAACATATAAATACCACGGAAAGGTATTTGGTCATTTGCACTCTTTTTCTCGTTGTTGCAGATTCGGGGAACACAACATAACGCATCAGGAAAAAACCTGTTACAAATGTGATCGGGAATGAAAATAAGAAAGCTGCAATATGCGGACTAATAGCTATTGATCCGATATACACAATCTGCTCGTGTAAAACATAATGGATTATGATCGTAAAAAGAAAGATATCAAATACGGTATTGCTTCCACCACAAGCTGCATAGCGAAAGGTTTGCCTATCCATTAGTTTGCTAAAAGGCGGATAAAAGAAATCAATAATAGCAATGATCCTGTCCTTAATATTATAGACTGCTTCTTTCATGAACCGGCAAAGATACAGGTTGCTATTTGCAGATGCAACCCGCCGGGAAACTACTATTTTTGCAAGCATCGCAAATAACAATTGAATAACAAATCACAGAAGAGATGAGCATTGCAGAACAAATAAGAAAGGCATCAAAAAACACTCTCAAGGAACTTTATAGTCTGACCATTGATGAAAAAGATATACAGATCAATGAGACCAAACCAGAATTTGAAGGCGACTATACATTGGTCTTGTTTTCATTTATTAAACAACTAAAAAAATCACCCGAACAACTTGGTAAAGAGATCGGCGATCACCTTGTGAAAAGTAATAGTAATCTTTTT
>Ga0207641_10002083_pt1 | contig 18951 bp, 17 predicted proteins | sample KBSSwiS62_FD_184306 | JGI IMG/M metagenome (GOLD analysis project Ga0207641, IMG submission 184306) | Switchgrass rhizosphere microbial communities from Kellogg Biological Station, Michigan, USA - KBS Switchgrass S6-2 (SPAdes) (version 2) | ecosystem: Host-associated > Plants > Roots >... | reverse complement strand
CTTCTCGCCAAACCGCGAACTTCCAACCCGGATCCGAGCTTAAACAAATTAGCCTTGCAAGCCAATATCAATTTTTACAAGATTTACGATCTTAATGATCCTTACGATATTTATGATTTTTACGCGATCGGAATATCCATAATGAATCTAAGGACTTATCCCATCGTCGACGGAAACTCCAGATCATCTCATTGGGCGGAGCAGGAAAGAGGCGAGTCTGGGAACACGAGTGCGATCGCCGTCGTCGAACCATTCGTCGAAACGACATAACGTTAGCCCCGCTTTTTCCGCGGCACGAAAATAATCGGAGACGTTGTGTGTATAACACTCGACAATTTCTAGGCCGTTGCCGGTTTCAAACCTCGCTTTGGTTCCCTCGTATTGTTTAAAAGGATGAAGTTCGCAGATATAGAAATGACCGTTCAGGTTCAGGTGCCGTGACGCCTGTCCGAAAACAAAGTCCAGATCCTGAATATGCTCAAGGATCAGGCTGCACGTGATGAGATCGGCCGTTGAAGCGGCGAAATGCCAGGGCCGCTTGATGTCTGCTTGTCTAAATTGCACGTTATCCGCTCTTATTTTCGCCCGCGCAATTGCCTGCATTTCTTCGGAGAGATCAACGGCGGTTACATGCTTTGCTTTCGTTACAAGCCACTCGGTATTCTTGCCCGTGCCGCAGCCCAATTCGATCACGGTCTCGAAAGGAATTTCTTCCAGGATTTCGCGGCATGCGAACTTTTCTAGATCGCGAGTCTTGTTTTCGACCGTGTCGTACGTTGATGACCAGGAATCGTAAGATCGTTGAACTGACATTATGCGGCGAAGGCCTCGTACAAAGTATATGTCCCGGAAAGTATGAATATTGCCGCCGCTCCGTATTTGATCACGTTTTCAGGAAGATTTTTTCCCATGACCTTTCCGATAATTATGGCGAGGCCGTCGGCAATCACCATCCCGACCGTGCTGCCGAGCCACACGCCGACAAAGCTGTTTTGCTGACTCGCTATAGTTATTGTCATCAGCATTGTCTTATCGCCGAGTTCAGCGATGAAGAATGTTGTTGCAACAGTCAAAAGCGGCCCGAACATCGGAGAGGAGCTTTCTTCGTCTTCATCGAGCGAGTCACCCCGAAGCGTCCAAAGTCCGAAGAAAACAAAAGCCAGGCCGGCCGTTACCTTTATCCAAAATACAGGGATCGCGATACTCGCCGCTTCGCCAATGCAGACCGACACAAGGTGTACGAGTATCGTCGCGATAAAAACGCCGGCGAGCACAACCGAGGTTTTGAACCTGGTGGCAAATGCGAGAGCCACAAGCTGAGTTTTGTCGCCCATCTCAGCGGCGAATACAAAGAACAAAGAGATCCAAAACGCAGACATCATAGAAATACAACTAGGGCTTGATTCTAAGGCTTTCGTGCGAAGAACAAAAACTGTAGTCAATTGTGCGAGAAACCTTTGCATATTTGGCGATTTTGGTTCAAAATTCGCACATCGCGGTCTTAAGTAGATCAATCCGCTTAAATCTTTCCCAGTCAGGCAGTTCGAGTAAATTGAACCTTTCGAAAATCGAAAATTATGAGCAGCTCGTTATTTCGCACAAAGTCCATTTCACAGATCCAGGAGGACGCAGCCTCGGGTTTGTCTGATCATCTAGGTGACGTCGGCAGCGGAACCGAAGCTACACTTCGCCGCTCCCTCGGCGTCTTCGACCTGACGTTGATGGGTGTTGCCGCGATCATTGGAGCGGGCATATTCGCCATGGTTGGCAAGGCTTCGTTCAATGGCGGACCGGCGGTCGCGCTGTTGTTCGTCTTTACGGCAACGGCGTGTGCGTTCTCGGCCCTTTGCTACGCCGAATTTGCGTCGCGAATACCCGTGGCGGGTTCGGCATACACTTACGCTTATGCATCAATGGGCGAGTTGATCGCGTGGATCATCGGATGGGATCTGATAGTTGAATATGCGATCGGAAACATAGCGGTCGCGATCTCATGGAGCGATTATTTCACCGGGTTATTGAAGGGTTATGGGATCGAGATACCACTCTATTTTACGATGGATTTTTTGACCGCCAGGCGCGGGTACGACGCCGTTACTGAAACTTTGGCTGGCGGAACGACGATCGACGCGCTGAACAAGGCATGTGATGCGGCCGATGCCGCGATCAACTGTGGACAGATCGAGGGCTACACGGCCTGGCTAAATGCTCCACACCTGGGATCCATTCCAATTGTTGCGGATATTCCCGCATTGATGATCACGCTTGTTATAACGACATTGGTTTACATAGGAATTCGTGAATCAAAGTTTGCCTCAAACATAATGACGATCCTTAAGATCGGGATCATTTTGCTTGTTATCTTCCTCGGACTAAATTATGTCCATCCCGCAAATTGGTCGCCCTTTGCTCCAAATGGCATCGCCGGCGTGTTGAAAGGCGTATCCGCCGTTTTCTTCGCATATATAGGCTTTGACGCACTGTCAACAACCGCTGAGGAATGTAAAAACCCTCGACGCGACTTGCCGATCGCGATGATCTTATCGCTTGTGATTTGCACCATCCTGTATATTGCCGTCGCCCTTGTTTTGACGGGGATGGTGAGCTATACGAAATTGGACGTTGGCGATCCGCTGGCGTTCGTATTTGGACCGGATGGTGCAAATATTCCCTGGGTCGCGGGAATTATTGCCGTTAGTGCGGTGATCGCATTGGCAACTGTCTTTCTCGTTTTTCAGATCGGGCAGCCGCGATTGTGGATGGCGATGAGCCGCGACGGGCTGTTACCAAGGGCCTTCTCATCGATACATCCTCGATTCAAAACTCCATGGTTCGCGACAATAATAACAGGCCTGGTAGTCGCCATTCCCGCGCTTTTCATGAATCTAACCGAGGTCACGGATCTCGCGAGTATTGGAACCCTGTTCGCGTTTGTTGTGGTTTGTGCGGGAGTTTTATTTAAAGATAAGGAGTTCAAGGAAAGCGGCACCAGATTTGTTCCGTATGTGAGCTCTCAATTCGCTCTTCCGGTTATTCTTATTCTCGTTGGAGTTTTCGTAAACTGGTTGAACCCTACCTTCATCCACGACCTTGTGACGTTGACCCCAGGCCCTGACGAATCCACGCTCGGCGCGTTTTCACATAAGATCCCGATAATCTTTTTCCTCATCACGGCCGTGATCCTTGTTTTCTTTAGCTTGACCAAAAAGCTCTCTTTGATACCAATACTCGGCTTGTTGGCCTGTCTGTATCTAATGACCGAACTCGGCGTAACAAATTGGCTGCGTTTTGCGGTTTGGCTGCTTTTCGGTCTTTCGGTCTATTTTGGGTTCGGCTATGTGAATAGTCATATTGCAAAAGACGAGCTTAGGGCTCGACGGCTTACGTCCTATCTTCGAATCGCTTCGGTCGGATTTTTCTTTTCTGGCTTAGGATTGGCCGGCTCCGCATTCACCTTCGTTTCCGACCTTGTTGTCTATCTGGTCCCGAGTGTTCCGGCTAGTGGCGTGCTGATCGCCGAGCTTACTTTATTTGCCGCCGGCCTTATCGCGGGAATCGCGGGTGTCGTGCTGCAAATGGGTGAAAAGATCGAGGACGAGGAGGCGTAGGATTTACAAATCTTTACAGACGAGCTTAGACTTTGTGCGCTACGCTAAACGTCTAACCCACGGAAATCTTTCAATATTGCTTAGGAGACAAAAAATGAGATCGAAGTTTCTTTATGCGGCTTTAGCAGGCCTCATATTTGCTACGGCTGCATTCGCACAGAAGGCCCCGAATTTTAGCGGCACATGGACGCTGGACGTCAGCAAGTCCAAGCTCGGCGACCGCAACAACATTGAGTCGCAGACGCTGACAGTTACCCAGTCCGACAAAGATATCAAGATAGAGACGGCTACCAAGCGTACTCCCCCGCCAAATGGCGGAGGCGGCGGTGGAGGTGGAGGTTTTGGCGGAGGCGGTGGCATGGGCCGCGGCGGTGACGGGCCCGCAACCTACACGCTCGACGGTAAGGAAATGAAAATGGATGTAGCTGGCCCCGGCGGCAATACTATTCCGGTTACCATGAGCGGAAAGATCGACGGCGGAAAGCTTATGCTTTCGCGTTCGAGCACCTTTAACGGCCAGAACGGCGCGATCTCGACAAGTTCGAAGGAAACCTGGGAATTGAGCAGCGATGGTAAAACGCTGACGGTTAACGCCGAGCGAGTTTCTCCGCGTGGTACTGATTTGACTACAAAGGTCTTTACGAAGAGCTAAGAGGTATATAGTTCGTAAGTAGAAAAGAGGCGAAAGTTTTTCGCCTCTTTTCTTATTTGTCAATCATCGAAACGGAGTTCTTCAATGATCTCCCGCATGTATTTCTTGCCTAGTTCAAGGTCTTCGGGTTTGAGAGAAACCGCACCAACGACGGCATGGCCGCCACCGCCATAGCGTTCGCAGATCTCCGCGATATTATGACGGCGCGGACGCAGTGCCCAGGGATTCGATCCGACCGAGATCTTTGTGCGGAAGGTGCTGCGAGTCAGAGCAACGTTGTAAGTTGTCTCGGGATAGAAATAGTAGGGGATGAATTTGTTGTAGCCGTCGACGCCGGTATCGGTAAGGTCAAAGCTGACAACGCCGCCCTCGTATTTCGCTCGCTCTTTGATAAGCTCGACGGTTTTCCAGTGCTGTTCGAGCATCGGTTTGAGTTTGGCTTGGATCTCGTCGCTTTCTACAATTTCGTCCAGTGACCGTTCAGTAAGGCACCTGATTATTTTTTCGACAAACGCCGGATCTTTTTCAACCTCGATGATCTGCATGAGCTTTAACGCAGGTGAGCGCAGCTCAACGCATTGTGCAGGCGACTCGTAAAAAGCGCCGTCGATGATATGCGCCCACTCGATCAACTCGTTGAGCGAGGGATCATCAAAGCCGAATTTCTCTCTGGCAATGCGGGCGATGAATTCGGCACACGAGGAGCTTTCTGCGTCGAGAAACTTTTTACCAGATGTATCCGCGAGAAAATGCTGCTCATCAGCCTCGGACAGGAACGCGCTTTCATGATGATCGAACCACCAGGTCAGGCGTTCGTCCGGGCAGTATTTGAAATCGACAATGGCGTTTTCGTCGCCGTCAAACTGCTCGCGGTCAAACGCATTCCCGGCGCGGTGCATTGTCGGCGTATAGACGATCTCGGCGTCACTGTCGATCTTTGCCTGATAAAACTTTGCAAAGATCGCAGCTGATGAAACACCGTCAAAGCAATTGCCATGATAAAGTATCCGTAATTTCATAAGTTAGCCCGCGGGCAAAACATTTTAGGCTAGAGGACGGCAGGCTTTTCGTCAAGCGGTCCGCGTACATATGAATATTCGATTGGCAGGAGCCGCGGATGTCGACGCTCTGGTTGAATTCAACCAGGCGATGGCTCTCGAGACGGAAGGAAAACGTCTGGACGCGGCGGTACTTCGAGCCGGCGTCGAGGCCGTGTTTCAGGATAGAACAAAAGGCTTTTACGTCGTCGCCGATTACCAAGAACAGATCGTCGGAGGATTGATGGTTACGTTTGAATGGAGCGACTGGCGAAACAGCTGGTTTTGGTGGATCCAGAGTGTATATATACGTCCGGAAGCCCGAGGAAAGAGCATCTATCGAAAGCTCTATGAGTTTGTGAAACAGAGCTCAGAGCAAGCTGGTAATGTCTGCGGATTCAGATTGTACGTTGAGAAAGAAAACAAGCGCGCCCAGCAGGTTTACGAAAGGCTTGGAATGAATGAAACCTACTATCTGATGTATGAAGAGCAAAAATGAAAACCGGAGTCTCTCCTGGCGAAAAGGCTCCGGCTATACCATGAAAATCAGTTTCTTAGAGGCAAATAGCAGGATTGAGATAGTTGTAGAAAAATGTTCACCCTATAAAGTTAGTTTGAAGGACCCCCAAGACTACGATTTTCAAAGAACTAGAATTTTTAGAAACTCAAAAACCTTTAAGATCGGGGAAGAAACCGGTGTCGATTCCCGGGCCCACATCCGAAAATCCACCTATTTGAACCGACCTCTTCCCCGAAAACGTTGAACTTAAGACTCCAAAAGATCTCCCCTATCTGTACTTATTGGAGCAAGCTCAACGCATCTTGTACCTTCCCTTGATCGCTAGGCCTCAAAGAAAACTTCACCTTCCGAGGCGTTCGCATTAAATCTTGCCCTCTATTAAGCAACCTACGTGCCAAAAATCCTGGCCTTGGATTAGTTCAACAAAGTCAAACAGTTATGACTTTTCGTCCGCTTTTGCAACAGCAAATTTGTGTTCGCATTACATACATTCATGCGTCCTCTTCCGCGCGCTGTGTTCGGTTTTGATTCATTAGGCGTACATTGCGAATGTGTTTTAATTTAGAGCATGAATATTTCGGAGAGCGAATTTGCGCGAATTTGCGAGGGACTGAAAGAAGATCGCAAGAGCATCATCCAGCACAATCCGATTGGAAGCGACGAAGAGATCCTTTTGTGGATGCTGTTAAGTAGCTTAGTGATCTATCTAAGCCTTACCGAGATCGAAACGCCTTGCTTCAGCGGCACGCCGGATGCGAAAACATATCGAGACGCGATTATTTTTATTCTTGAGAACCGCCGCCTCGCTGATTTTAATGTCGACTCGCATCTGGATTCGCTGCTCGAGCTATAAAACGGGTTAGTGAAATTATGTTGATCGAACGATTTGTACTTACTCCATTTCAACAAAACACACGCATCGTCGCATGCGAAGAAACCCGGCGGACGATCTGTATCGATCCGGGCGAAGAATCAAACGAGTTGATTAGGTTCATTGCGGAAAGCGAGCTCTATTTGCAAGCGATCACCCTGACACACGGACATCTTGACCATGTGGGAGGCACGGCCGCCCTGGCTCGAGCGTTTCCGGAAGCCGAGATCATCCTGCATAAGGATGACGAGGACCTTTATTACGGATTGCCGCAGCAGCCGTTGTTCTTCGGAATGGAACCTCAGCAACTGGCGGCCCTAGGGCTTGAATACGAAGACCCTCCGAAGCTGACGCGAAACTGGGAACACGGCGAGGTTTACCAGCTCGGCTTGTTGCGATTTGCTGTCCGGCATTGTCCGGGGCACACGCGAGGGCATGTCGTCCTCGCCGAAGAAAACGAGAAGAAGGTCTTTGTCGGCGATTGTCTTTTCGACGGATCGATCGGACGCACCGATCTGCCCGGTGGCAACTACGAGCAGCTTATCGATTCTATAAAGTCAAAGATTCTCTCGCTCGGTGATGATTTTGTGGTCTATTCCGGCCATGGACCTGAAACAACCGTGGAACGAGAGAGGATAACGAATCCGTTTCTAACCCGTACGTATCAACCAAGAGGCGGGCGCTTCGTTTGAACGAAGCGAAGAAACAAGAAATCGCCGGAAATCTGTTAACATTGTGCGGTTTTCAAGAACTCATCCTGGAGGTTAGAAAATGCAGCGGATCATTTCCTCGATCCTTTTGTCGGCTTTTTTTTGCGCACCTGTTTTTGCCCACATTGACCACGACCACTACGACGGCGGACAAGACGTCACAATAAAGGTGACCAAGGTCAACGGTAACGTTTATATGCTGCAGGGCCGCGGCGGCAACATCGGCGCCATCAACGGCCCCGAAGGAATCCTGATCGTTGACGATGACTACAAAGACGTCAGCGAAAAACTGCGAGACGCCTTGAAAGATCTCGGCTCACCCACGCCACGATTCATTCTAAACACGCACTGGCATGGCGATCACACAGAAGGCAATCTATTCTTTGGACACGGTTCGATCATCATTGCACAGACAAACGTGCTTAAGCGTCTCTCAACAGTGAATACCATATTCGGCCAGACCATTCAGCCCTATCCGTCCTATGCATGGCCGATGGTCACTTACGATGAAAGCATGACCATCCACCTGAATGGCGAGGACATTCGTGCGGTGCATTATCCAAACGGACACACCGACGGTGACACCGTGATCTTTTTTACCAAAGCTAATGTCGTTCACATGGGAGACGATTTTTTTGCGGGGCGATTTCCCTTTGTAGATCTCGACAGTGGAGGCAGCGTTCAGGGGATGATTAATAATTCTGCCGCAATCCTGAAGACAATTCCGCAGGACACAAAGGTCATACCGGGACACGGACCGCTATCAACAGTAGCTGACCTGCAGGCGTATCATGACACCCTGCAGGAATCGGCAAAGATCGTCCAGGATCAAATGAAGAAGGGCAAGACGCTCGATGAGATCAAGAAGGCGGGCCTGCCTGACAAATTCAAGGAGTGGGGTTCGGGATTTATTAAAACGGACGCCTGGATCGAAACGGTCTACAAAAGTTACACAAGAAAGTAAACAGGACATCCGTAACAAAAAAGGCCGCTAGATCCCGCGGCCTTTTCTGTCTCAAAAGCAAACTCGCTCACGCAACCGCGATATCTTTGGCGAGATAAACGTCCTGAATCGAGTTCAGCAATTCCGCGCCTTCTGCCATCGGTCTCTGAAAAGCCTTGCGTCCAGAGATAAGGCCCATTCCGCCGCCTCGTTTGTTGATGACTGCCGTGCGAACGGCATCGGCGAGGTCGCCTGCTCCTTTTGACTCGCCGCCGGAATTGATCAAACCGCAGCGGCCCATATAGCAGTTTGCGACCTGGTAACGAACAAGATCGATCGGGCTATCGCTTGTAAGTTCGGTGTAGATGCGCTGATCAGTCTTGCCGTAGCTGCTCTCCATGTTAAGAGCGTTGTATCCACCGTTTCGCTCCGGCAGTTTCTGCTTAATAATATCGGCCTGGATCGTCACCCCTAAATGATTTCCCTGACCGGTTAGATCGGCCGCGGTATGCATGTCGCCGGCCTTCGTCTTAAACGCCGGATTGCGCAGGTAGCACCAGAGGATCGTGGCCATGCCAAGCTCGTGTGCGTATGCAAAAGCCTCGGACACTTCAACGATCTGCCGCGTCGATTCATCGGAGCCAAAGTAGATCGTTGCGCCGACGGCGACGGCCCCCATATCGCGTGCCTGATCGACCGTACCGAACATCACCTGGTCAAATTTGTTGGGATAGGTAAGCAACTCATTGTGATTGATCTTTACGATGAACGGGATCTTATGCGCATATTTGCGAGCAACTGAGCCCAGGACACCGAAGGTTGATGCAACCGCATTACAGCCACCCTCGATCGCGAGCTTGACGATGTTTTCCGGATCAAAATATGCGGGATTCGGCGCAAAGGAAGCACCCGCCGAATGCTCGATTCCCTGGTCTACCGGAAGGATCGATAGATATCCCGAACCCGAAAGCCGGCCGTTATCAAAAAGTGCCTGAAGGCTGCGAAGAACGTTGGAATTGCGATCCGACCCAACCCAAATGCGATCAACAAAATCCGGGCCGGGAAGGTGAATATTTTCCTTCGGGATTGTTTTTGAAATGTGGGAAAGGAGCATTTCGGCATCGCCGGCCAAAAGCTCCTGTATCTTGCTGAACTCGACAGCCATTCTCTATCTCCTGATTGTAAAGACGTTATAAAAATTCGATTGATTTTTCGAAATTATAGCACAGAAGTATTTAACAGGCTTTCTGGTCAGACCAGTTGCGTTTCACCTTTTGTATTGTAGAATTATGACGAATGTTCACTCCGGTTCTCACGAAACCGAGTATGAAATAACTCGGCTAGTTCGGAGCTGAATCTACCTAATTTTTTTCTATTTTGAGGTCCAAACCATGCTTACTCCTAAGAGGCTTTCCCTTGTCTGCGCACTGTTCGTGTGTCTGATTTTTGTCGGTTTTGCCCGAGCCGGAGGTGACGAATGGCGCGAGGTAACCCCGGCCGAACTCCAAATGAAAACGCCCAAGGTAGAAGCAGACGCCGACGCCGAAGCTATTTTTTGGGAAGTTCGCATCGACGATAAGAAATACGACAAACTTACCTACGAACACTACGTTCGAGTAAAGATCTTTACGGAAAAGGGGCGGGAAAAATTCGCCAAGTTCGATATCTCGTTCGAAAAGGGGAACAAAGTAGAAGACATCGCCGCAAGGGTAATCAACCCCGATGGTTCGATAGTCGAATTAAATCCCAAAGACATTTTCGAACAAGAGGTCATTAGGACAGATAAATTGAAGATCCGCTCAAAATCCTTCGCGATCCCGGGTATCGCGCCCGGCGTTATTGTTGAATATCGGTACCGCGAAACGCTAAAGAATGCCGATGCAGGAGGCAGGAAACTTATCTTCCAGCGGGACATTCCTGTCCAGCAGATGGCCTATTTTGTCAGGCCGGCCAAAAACGCAGATTTGAGAGCGATTTTTTATAACATGCCGGAGACGCGATTTACGGCGGCAGAAGACGGATTTTATGTCGTAAGGGCATCTAATGTGCCCGCATTTCGCGAAGAACCTTATATGCCGCCGGTTGATCAGGCTCGGCAATGGGCCCTTCTTAGGTACTCCACCTTCGATATCCGCTCGTTCTTCATGGACGCTGGATTTCAGACCTATGTCGAACGCGTCTTTAAAGCAAAAGGAAAAGTAAAGGACAAGGCCGAAGAATTAGTTGCCGGAGTAACATCGGACGAAGATAAGCTCCATAAAATATATGCTTTCGTTCAGGGGATAAAGAATCTTGGTTACGACCCCACCTGGACAAAAGAACAGATCGAAAAGCAGAAGATAAATGAACCGGAGGATGTTTTGAAAAAATCGGCAGGAACCGAATTCGTTCTGGACCTATTATTCGCTGCTTTAGCTCATGACGCCGGTATGGAAGCAAGTATCGTTTTAACGGGTGATCGAAGCAAAACGCTCTATGGACCGAACGACCAGCCAAAGACATCCGAACTCCACTTTGCGGGGGTAGCGGTAAAAACGGCGAAAGGTTACCTGTATTTCAATCCGGGAATCCCGTATATGCCGTACGGAAGTATTTTCTGGTTTGAAGAAGATGTCCCGGCCTATATGATCGGGGATGGGAATGGTCACAGGATAACTACGACGCTTTCATCCTACGAGGCTTCTGTTGCCCATAGAACCGGGAAATTTGAGCTGTCTGCGGATGGAACCATCGAGGGAACGGTAAAACTGGAGTACTCGGGCCAGCAAGGCATCGCTCGCCGACGAAACGATTTTTTGGATACGCCGGCAGAAAAAGAGGAAACGATCAAAAACGAGATAAAGGCTTTATCGAGCACTGCAGAAATATCCGAGATCAAAATAGAAAATTTTCAGGATGGTTCGAAACCGCTGACCTATACCCTCAAGGTCCGAATACCGAATTACGCTCAAAAGACGGGGAAGCGGCTTTTTCTTCAGCCCGGATTCTTTGAGTACGGCACAACCTCTGCTTTCAGTGCAAATGACCGGAAATTCAGTATTTGGTTCACCTATCCCTGGTCCGAGATAGATGACGTCGATATTAAACTGCCGAAAGGATACGCTCTCGACTCGGCGGATTCGCCCGCCGATGTTGTTGACGCGAACAAGGTTGGCAGCCAGAAGATACGAATGCGGATCGATTCGACAAACAACATATTGAAAATGCACCGCGATTTCTATTTTGGCGGAAGCGGTATATACGTGGTGCCCGCAACCGCGTATCCGGCCATAAAAGAGATGTTCGGAGCTTTTCAGATCGCTAACACTCATATTATCACCCTTAAACAAACAGGTAACTAACGCGCTATCAAACGGAGGCGATTTATGTTTCCCCGCATCACTTTCTCAATTCTTTTTTTGGCCATTTTGGTGTCGACAGCAATTGCATCAGACGCTCCGGCTTGGATGAAGCAGGCTATGACGGCTAGCATTCCCAGCTACGAAAAGGATGTTCCCGCAGTTGTGCTTCGCGACGAAGAGCAGGTCACGGTTGGAGATGACGGTAAGATAGTTACGACTCAGAACTATGCGATCAAAATGCTCACTCGCGAGGGTCGCGGTATGGCTATCGCACGCGGTCTTTATTTGGTCAGCTCGGGAAAAGTGCGCGACATTGAGGCTTGGCTTATCCGACCGGACGGAACGACAAAGACATATGACAAGAAATCCGTTCTCGACATTATTTCGGATCCCGATGATGTTTACAATGAGTATCGAATAAAGGTAATCGACGCGAGTGTCGACTCAGATACGGGCGCCGTTTTTGGTTACACCATAGTTTCAGAGGAATCCGCTTTGTTTTATCAGGATTCATGGAAATTTCAAAGCCGCCTTCCAACTGTCTTTTCCCGATATTCGTTGACTCTCCCGGCTGGATGGAAAGCCTCAAGTACTACATTCAATGCTGTCGAAGTAAAGCCGCAGGTTAACGGAAATATATATACCTGGGAACTTAGAAACCTGCCACCGATACCGCCCGAGCCAATGAGTCCGGCCATCGTCAACATGGCACCTCGGGTCGCCATTAATTACGGTCCGAGTGATCCTGCGCAAACCGCAAATAAGGCATTTTCGAGTTGGACTGACGTATCAAAATGGGCAACAGCCCTTCATGATCCGCAGATCATCGTAGACGATAATGTGGCAGCGAAGGCACGTGAACTTACGGCGAATGCGTCCTCCGAGATCGAGAAAATCCGAGCAATCGGAAATTTCGTCCAGAATCTTCAGTATATATCGATAGATATTGGCGTTGGCTATGGAAACGGCTATCGCCCGCGCGCATCGACGACCGTGCTCGGCCGTGGTTACGGCGATTGTAAAGACAAAGCCAACCTTATGCGTGCACTGTTGAGAGCATTGAAAATCGAGGCTTATCCAGTCGCAATATTTTCCGGCGACCCGAATTATGTGCGTGAGGAATGGGCTTCGCCCCTCCAATTTAATCACTGCATCATTGCCATCAAGGTTAGCGATGCGACGAAAGCGAATACGATAATTGATCATCCTACGCTCGGAAGGCTGATGATATTTGATGCCACCGATCCTTACACACCCGTCGGTGACCTTCCAGATTACCTCCAGGGAAGCTGGGCTCTCATAATCGCCGGTAGTGGAGGAGGCCTCGCTAAGATGCCTTTATCACCGCCAGAATCGGACGAACTTGACCGAGATATTACGGTCAGCCTTTCGGAAACCGGCGAGATCACGGGCAAGATCATAGAAAGAGCTAAAGGACAGACTTCATCGCAATTTCGCCGAGAGGTTCGTGGCCAGTCTGCCGGTGATTACAAAAAGACTATTGAAGGTTGGCTTACCCGAGGCGCGAGTGGAGCTCAGCTCATAAACGTGCAATCCAGTGATAAAGGCGTTGACAGCTTTGACTTGGACGTCGATTTTAAGGCGGCCAACTATGGTCAACTGATGCAGAATCGGCTTCTGGTTTTCAAACCCGTTATTGTCGGCCGACGTCATTCGGTTTATCTGACCGAGAGCAAACGAACCAATCCGATCGAGTTGGATTCGAACATGATGAACGAAAAGGTAATTTTTAATCTTCCTCCGGGCTTTTCCGTCGACGAAGTACCCGATGCGGTCAAGCTCGATACGGCGTTTGGAAAATACGTGACAAGTTACGAGGTAAAGGACGGCAAACTTCTTTTCACGCGGTCGATGACAACGAACCGAGCCCTAATTCCGGCCAACAAATATACTTTGGTCAAGGACTTCTTTTCAAAGATCCGGGATGCTGAGCAGGCTCCCGTGGTATTGATCAGAAAGTAGAGGGAACAAGGAAAGGAAAGGCGGAGCCGTTGGGCCCCGCCCCTTTTTTGATTTACGGGTTAGAGGCAACTTTATCCGAAACCGGATTGCCGTCGGCGTCTAGTATCATCACCGGAATCCCCAGTTCCTTCAACTTACTTTCGACAACCTTGCGGTCGCCGACGATAACGATCGCCATCTTCGAAGGATCAAGATATTTATTCGCCACGCGATTGACGTCGTCAAGCGTAACGGCATTGATCTTCGAGATGTAATCGTTGAAATAAGTATCGGGAAGACCGTAGGTCACAAGAGCAGTGAGCTGGTTCGAGATGCCTCCTGCGGTTTCAAATCCGCTCGGGAAACGGCGAATGAACGACTGCTTGTTGACCTCCAACTCTGCGGCTGTAACGGGTCGAGCACCGCGGATGCCGTTCAGTTCCTTCAAGAATTCCTGAACAGCCTCTTTTGTCGAGACCGTTTGGATCTCACCGGAAGCAGCGAATGGGCCAGCACCTCGCCGATATGTAAAGCGGCTGTAGGCTCCGTAGGTATATCCCTTATCTTCACGAAGATTCATGAAGAGCCGTGCCGTACCACCGCCGCCGAGAATCGAATTCATCACCTGGACGGCGTAGTAATCCGGATTGCTACGGTCGATACCGACCTGACCGATCGAGACTGACGACTGCGCCGCACCCGGCATGTCAACCAGGTAGATGCCCGGTTTAGCGGCCATTTTCTGCTCCGCGACGGTAGCGGGGGCCGCGCCGCCGGCCTGCCATCCACCAAAAGCTTTTTCAAGACGCGGCTTGATATCAGCCATTTTTACATCACCGACGACGATCAGTGTTGAGTTGTTTGGGTGATAGTACGAATTGTAAAAGGCAACGAGGTCATCCCGTTTGATGGCCGGGACCGTCTTTTCGTCGCCGGTGAGCTGCCGCCCGTACGCCTGATCGCCGTAAAGCACTTTGTCGTAAACGACTCCGGCAACCGCGGTAGCGCTTGCCTTGCGTTGACGGAACGCTCCCATCGCACGCCTCTGGAGCTGAGCCAATTCGGCATTAGGAAACGCGGGATTGGTCACCTCGTCGGCATAAAAATCCAAAGCCTGATCAAGATTCTTTGTCAGCGTCTGCATCGACACGCCGCTTGAATCCCACGTAGCTCCGGCCCCAACCTGGGCTCCGATCGACTGCAGGCCGTTGGATATCTCGAGGGCCGAACGTTTGTTCGTGCCCTGACCAAGCATCGATGCTGTCAGCGTGGCAAGTCCCGACTTGTCGGCTGAGTCAAGCAAACCGCCGGCATTGATCGCCAGATCCATCGAAACGATCGGCAATTCATGCTGTTCAACAAGCCAGACATTCAAGCCGTTCGCGAGTTTCGTTTTTTGGATCGCGGGCAAGACGAATTTCGGATTCGGGCCGCCCGGCGGCAACATCCCGTCCTGCTTGGCTATCAAAGCATCGTCTTTCGCCTTTGTCTTGGTGGACGCGGGTGCATCGGCCTTGACCGGCGGAGGAGGAGTTTTGCTCGGCACATAGTTCATTACCAGACGGTTGGCCGTCAGATATTGATTAGCAACGCGTTTTACATCCGCCGGTGTAACGCGGCTGTAGCGATCGATATCTTCCTGAAAGTAATTTGGCTTATTCAGATATCCTGCAAAATCCGCAATACGTCCGCCCTTACCGAGTACGGTCTGTAGTCTAAATATTGCCTGGGCCTCGCGTCCGTTGATTGCGCGGCTCACTTCATCGGCTGTCGGGCCGTCCGCTTTTATGCGCTCGACCTCGGTGTTGATCTCTTTTTCTATATCGTCGAGAGACTTGCCGGGGGCAGCGGTTGCCGCGATCTGAAACAAGCCGCCGACCTCATTCGTGCCATCGCTGGCGAACACTTGCTGCGCCAATTCCTTGCCGTAAATTAGATTGCTCTGCAGACGCGAGCCACGGCCCGAGGAGAGTACACTGGCGAGAATGTCGAGCGGGGCCTCGTCAGCAGCGAATTCCCGCACGCCCTCCCAAACGAGTGAAACACGCGAGAGGCGTGCGAAGGGGTCCTCAAAAGTTTTGCGAACCGGCTCTGACAGTTTCGGCTGGGCAGGGTCAGGCCGATTGATAGCAGCACCGCCTTTGATCGGGCCAAAATATTTTTCTATCCAGGCCTTTGCCTGCTTTTCGTCAAAGTCGCCTGACAGAACAAGCACGGCATTGTTCGGCACATAGTACTGACGGAAAAAAGATTTGACATCATCGAGAGATGCGGCCGAGAGGTCAGCCATCGAGCCTATCACCGAGTGATGGTACGGATGGTCCTCAGGATACATGATCTCGCCGACACGTTCGCCGGAAGTCCCGTAGGGAACGTTATCGACACGGAACCGGCGTTCATTTTTTACTACATCGCGCTGATTGTCGAGCTTCTCTTGGCTCATTGCATCGAGCAGATTGCCCATGCGGTCAGCTTCCATATAAAGCGTTCGTTCGAGGAAGTTGGAGGGGATCGCTTCGAAGTAGTAGGTGCGATCCTCGTTTGTTGTGCCATTGACGTTTCCACCGAGTTCGTCGACCGCACGCCATCCGTCGACGTAATTCTCCGAACCTTGAAACATCATGTGCTCGAAAAGGTGGGCAAAACCGGTGCGGCCCGGCGCCTCATTCTTTGAACCAACGTGATACCAGACGTTCACGGCAACGATCGGTGTAGACGTGTCGCGATGAAGAAGAACGGTAAGGCCATTCTTCAACTTATATTCCGATACGTTAATTGGTGGAAGTTTGTCGCCTGTTTGAGCACGGAGCGAACCGGTCAACAGAGACAAGAGGGCGAGCAAAATAGCGAAGGATCTTCTGTATCGCATTTCTCAAGACTCCTGATATGTGTAGTTTTAGGTTATGCAGCAAGGCTACTGCTAATTTGTCCGGCAATCAACCCGGCAGCAGCTCAAAACTAGATTTTCGTATGTTTTTACGGGTTCAGGTGAGCTTAAGTTTCAACCTTGCCAAGGGCCGCGATGTATTTGTCGTCTGAAACCACGACGCCGCCCGGTTTCTCGATGGTAATGGCAAACTGATATGGCTTGCGGGCTTTGAGCTTTGCATTTACTGGGAGTATTACTTCTCCATTCTCATTTACGTCAAAGACCCCGCCATCGATAGGCGTTTTCTTTGATTGGCTTTCGTCGAAGATCCAAAGTTGGTACTGCTGTTTCGACTTATCATTCATCGGCAAGCCGCGAAGTCGCATGTAGCCGCGCTGCATCGAATCGCTCCAAACGATGTCGCCAGAGATGTCAGGCATTTCCTTCATCGGCTCCACAGTCCAAGAGGTCGGCGGCATTTCTTTCATAGGTCCATTCGTCAAGGAGGCCTTAACCAAATCCCCTGCTGACCCCATCAGCCTTTGTCGTTCTTGGGCAAGGGTCGGCTTTTCATCCGTGGGGGTCGGCGTCGGACCTTTAACAACGGGTGGCGATTGAACGCTCGTAAAATAGATATTCGCGATCAGCGCTACACAGGCCGCGGCCGCTACGGCCCAGCCAAGCCAACTCAATATTGTTGGACGCGTTCTTTCTGAACCGGCGAGCGTTCGAACAGTCGGATTTTCTGCTGTTTCTCTCTCGTCGAAATATGTTTCGGCGGCTACACGAACATTCGCTCGCAAATGGGAGGGCATTTGCTCGTCGGCCGTCTGGCCGATAAGTGTGATCGCGGAAACAGTCAGGTCGAAAGAATTGTCGTGCCGGCCGTTTTCGAGCATATCTAGTTGGACCTGTTCGGCCTCAGTCAGTCCATATGTAGCCTTCTTAATAAGGAGGTCGATCAAAACTTCATCTGTATTTTCGTTCATACAGCCGCCTCCTTTTTTGTAAGATCTTTTCCCAAGCCCAGGAACTCCCTGACCTGCAAGATACCACGGCGCGCGTGCGTCTTCACGGTGCCTAGCGGCATGCCCGTCGCGTCTGCGATCTCTTGATGCGAAAGGCCCTGAACGATCGAAAGCTGCAAAACCTTTTGCTGCTCGGGCTTGAGATTTCTCATTGCCTTTGCCGCCTCTTTCGCTTCTACCGAGATTTGCATACTTTCATCCGCGCGTGTCCATGGTTCAACAAGCTCTTCGTCGATGGAGTTGGCCGTGATACGACGATTGGCGAACCGAATACGGTCGATGATCCGCCGGCGAGCGATCATCGCGATGAACGTTGTTTCGGAAGATTGGTTTTCGTCGAAGCGCTCCGCGTTTTTCCATACGTCAATGAATATCTCCTGCACCGCGTCCTCGGCATCATCATTATTCCGAAGCATCTTACGAGCGATCGACCAGACAAGACCGCCGTACGCATTGAGGCAATCCTCAACGGCCGTCCTGTCACCTGACGCGATTCGCTTTAAGATAGCTTGAGCCAATTCGCAACTCCTCTGACGGGAATTTAATCACCTAAAACTATCCTATTTCCGCGAAACGCGCCAGCCTGTCCGGCACGATCACAACAAGGAATTCAGGCGATCCCGGCCTGTCGCAGAGACCTGCAATTCCCTGCATCTATGTATTCGATGAAATGGCCCGATCGGTTTCACTACGACATTGGATTGCGGCGCACGAAGAGCGAGATAACAAAAGCGACGAACAACAAGAAGCTGGTAAAAGCGGAAAGCAAACAAAACTGGCAGAAAGCACCTATGTAATTGGCCTGGACATAGATAAGCCAGCAGGAAAATAGAGCCATCAGCGTCGCCTGAATACCAAAAAGTTTCCAGGTGATCCTATTTCCATATATCGAAAGCACGATCAAACAAAATGCGACGAAGTAGGCCGCGGCGCCGAACGCAGCTAATGGAATGCCAGAAATTTCAGCATACGAGCTTGTCAGTACCTGTTCGCAGCCCGCGACAATACTGCATGGCACTGGCTCGGCCGTGTAGTGATGCACGGTCAGATACACCGAATCGGTTATACCGATCAGCGACAAAACGAGTGCGATGAGCTTAAGAACTTTCATCAATAGGCGGGGAACCGCCGATCATTTATTTCTGACCGCTATTCGAATTTCCCGTATTGGCAGCACCCGTGGACGCAGGCTTGCTAGCCTGATTTGCACTTAGTTCAGAATCGATCAGCGTCCGAAGCGTATCGACTGTCATCTCGGCATACTGTACTGCTTTTCCGTTGATATAAACGGTTGGCGTCGAACTCACTTGCAGTGCTTTCGCGCGGGCCATATCCGCATCGACGCGGCTCTTAGTCTGAAGGCCGGCCATATCGGTTTTCCACTTCTCAACGTCAAGACCTATCTTTTGA
>Ga0207641_10002082_pt1 | contig 18970 bp, 17 predicted proteins | sample KBSSwiS62_FD_184306 | JGI IMG/M metagenome (GOLD analysis project Ga0207641, IMG submission 184306) | Switchgrass rhizosphere microbial communities from Kellogg Biological Station, Michigan, USA - KBS Switchgrass S6-2 (SPAdes) (version 2) | ecosystem: Host-associated > Plants > Roots >... | reverse complement strand
CCGCGAGGTGTTCGAGGCCTTGCCGACCCGCAACAAGGCCTTCGAGACCTATCTGCCCTACGAGGCCTATCTGGCGCGCATGGCCCGCTGCGCCGTCTCGCTCTCGCCGGTGGACGACCACCCGCTGCGCCTGGCCAAGAGCGACGCCAAGTTCATCGACGCCGCCCGCGCCGGCGTCGTCACCATCGGCTCTCCGGCCATCTACGCCCGCACCATCCGCCACGGCGAGAACGGCCTCCTGGCGGCGGCGGTGGAGGACTGGGCGCCGCAACTGATCCAGGCGCTGGGCGACCTGCCCCTTCGCCGCGCCATGGCCCGCACGGCCTGGGACGAGGTGCGGAACCATCGGATGTTCGCAGGCCAGGTCGCCGCGCGCCGCGACTGGTACTGCGATCTCTGGGCGCGCCGGGACGCCCTGTACGCCTCTGCGCTCGACCGCATCCCGGGCCTCGCCGAGGCGCTGGCCGCCGAGCGCGCCGCCCTCGGATAAGGGTTGAACCCACCGCCCCCGAACGCTAGATAGCCAGCCCTCGCCGTCAGGCGATGCGCGCCCGTAGCTCAGCTGGATAGAGCATCAGACTACGAATCTGAGGGTCGGACGTTCGAATCGTTCCGGGCGCGCCATTTCTTTCAGGCACTTAGGAAGATTCTTCTAGCCGAAATAGCCTTCGGGTAACGAGCCAGGTAACGGCGCGCCTGTGCGGCCCGAAGCCAACAAGTAGATTCTAACGATACAATTACGGTGCCTGCCGACCTCCGTGACGCGTGGGATTTCACCGCAGGCGGGGGCGCAATGCCGAATCAGCCTACGTCGAGCCACCTTTCTTGATCGGCTTATGCATCTCGGCCCAGGCATCGGCAGCGAGCAGATCGAGCAGTTCAGAAGAAGCGCTATTGAACTGACGGATAGATGCATGGGATTCGAAGTTGGGCAGCGGCTCGTGTGAGATCCGGACCGTTTGACTGTGTGATCTACAAGCCTCTCTGATGCGACCCACGTTTCCGAGCGCAAAGCGGGCGTTAGCCCCAACCTTGGGCCGCTCGCGTTTACCAAATCCAGCGATCGCGGCTTTAACCCGGGTTGGATGATCGACGCCTTCATAATATTCGACCCAACCGGCGGAGAGGTATTCCTCCAGGCTTCCATCAGGCTGCACCTTAAGACTGAAGGCCTGAGGGTAAAACCCGATCGGCTCGCCCGCGTCATTCTTCTCGCAGAGCGAATATTGAACGAAACGCAGGACGTGCTCTTCGTCGGCGATCGTTTTTAGGTCAGCCAAACCAAGCTTCCGGTGCGTACGGAAGCAGTGCAGTCCGTAAGAAGGCCACAGGGGAGGTGCCGGCGGCGCTAACGCGCTGACCATCAACGTGTCGGGAAAGCACCCAGCGGACCTCGTCCGAGGCAAAGGCTTCGACGACCAATCGATCCTCGCCGCTCCGCCAACTTGCAATGATCTTACCATCCGTCGTCGCGCCTAGGCTCGGCCTGCGGGCGACATGGTTGTGGATGATCATCCGCATCAATGTCTTGAACGACGCGACGGATGGCATTTTGTCGGTGAAGACCCATTCGTCTGGGTCCAGCAAGCCCTCAAGCCCCTTGAACAACCCCGCACGCCGTTCGGAGTTCATGTGAACGGCGAAGTCGGCGGTCGCCATTTTCAACGCGACCAACCGATCAAATACCGCCTCTTCCTCTATAGGTCGGGTGACCGTTAGCACTTGCCCGGGGTCGTCCTTCCGCCACTGCACCCATTGTTCGGAGAGCTTGGCGGGCGGAACCGCATAGGTCGCGGCCGAGGCGTTGCCGGACTTGAAATTCGGCAGCGTCGCCGAACTGATCGGGGTGACGAGAGCGTTGACGCTCAAGAGATCACCTTGCGCATCTCGTCCGTAATGCATGCTTCAAAAATCTCAGTGCGGCGCTGTCGGACGACATCGAGATAAGCGCTTATATCGGCGTCACTTTGCGGCACGTCAACGCCCTCACGGTAAAGGTCGATATCTAGCTCGACGCTCGCGTGATCGATCACGGGCGACTCTACGGTAGCCATGCTGAGATTGACCCGAAGATCATCGGACTTGATGCCGCTGTGGACCTGCATGAGGATTCCGCGCACCGGCTCATCGAGCAGGGCGGGCTCCGTAGTGGTGAAGGTTAGATAGTCATTGAAATTGATTGGCTCGCCATTATTGGTCGGTATGTCGAACCTGTTCACGTACCGGACCCCAATCCGACCGAGCGGCGGCTTGCCGATGACCTTTCGCCACGAGGCGTGGTGCGTCCAAAAAGCCTCAAGCAACGCATCCCAGCCGGGGTACGGTGGAAGCACGGTCGTGGAGTAGTTTCGGCGATCAAGGGCAATGACCTTGTCGGCGTCCGGTGCCGTGTAACGAAGGCCACTGACCCTCCGTCTCGGGGTCGGCATTGTGTCACCCGGTTTCAGCTGCAGCTGAAATTCAATCTGCTCTTCAGCCCGCCACTTCAGCTTCAAGAATTTCGCTTTGAGGCGGTCGAAGTCCTGGGACGAGATTTCATTGGCCAAACGGAATTCAATCACCGCCTGCATCAGGGGCGCTCGAGCGTACTTTGGCCAAGAGGTCATAGAAGCCAGACGCTAGGGTGCGCAAATGGTCGTGACAAGCCTGGGAGCGTAAACGGAACGCATGCAGCACCTGTAAAATGTGAAACTCCGCACCCTTATTGCGTGGTGATTTGGGCCGCGTCTCAAGCCTGATCTGGCACCCGGAAGCTGGCGGCGATGACGTGTCTCAGAGGCAAGCGCTCCTAAGGCAGCGCCGCCTCCACCTGGTCGGCGATCCAGTCGGCCTGGGCTTCGGTGAGGATCAGGGGCGGGGCGATGCGGATGGTGTGGTCGTGGGTCTCCTTGGCGAGCAGGCCCCGGCGTTGCAGTTCCTCGCAGACCGGGCGCGCGCCGCCGGCTTCGGGATGGAGCTCGATCGCCAGCATCAGGCCACGGCCGCGCACCGCCTTCACCGCGTCCGAGCGCAGGGCTTCGAGGTGGCCCTTCAGGCGCGCGCCGACGCGGGCGGCGTTGTCGATCATGCCTTCCTCGACCAGCACCTTCAGCGCCATGCGCGCCACGGCGCAGGCCAGCGGGTTGCCGCCGAAGGTGGAGCCGTGCTCGCCCGGGTGCAGCACGCCCATCACCTCCGAGTTCGAGAGCACCGCCGAGACCGGATAGAAGCCGCCGGAGAGCGCCTTGCCAATCAGGGTGAGGTCCGCCTCGATCCCCTCGTGCTCCTCGGCGAGCAGCCTGCCAGTGCGGCCAAGCCCCGTCTGGATCTCGTCCAGGATCAGCACGACGTTGTGGCGGGTGCAGAGCTCGCGGGCGGTCCGCAGGTAGCCGGGCGGTGGGATGATGACGCCGGCCTCGCCCTGGATCGGCTCCAGCAGGAAGGCGACGGTGTTGGGCGTGATGGCCGCCTCCAGGGCCGCGGCGTCGCCGAACGGGACGGTGCGGAAGCCCGGCGCGAAGGGGCCGAAGCCGCCGCGCGACTGCGGGTCGGTGGAGAAGCCGACGATGGCGATGGTGCGGCCGTGGAAGTTGTCGGCGGCGACGATCACCTCGGCCTGGTCCTTCGGCACGCCCTTGACCTCATAGCCCCACTTGCGGGCCACCTTGAGCGCGCTCTCCACCGCCTCGGCGCCGGAGTTCATCGGCAGCGCTTTGTGCGAGCCGGTGAGCGCGCACAGCTCTTCGTAGAAGGGGGCGAGCTGGTCGTTGCGGAAGGCGCGGGAGGTCAGCGTCAGGCGGCTCGCCTGTTCGGTCATCGCCGCCAGGATCCTGGGGTGGCAGTGGCCCTGGTTGACCGCGGAATAGGCCGACAGGCAGTCCAGGTAGCGGCGGCCCTCCACGTCCCAGACGTAGACGCCCTCGCCACGGGTCAGCACCACGTCGAGGGGCTTGTAGTTCTTCGCGCCGTAGCGCGCCTCCAGGTCGATGAGCCGGGCGGCGGAGAAGCGTTCGAGGGCGATGTCGTTCATGTCGATCTCCTCATTCCGCCGCCAGCACGGCGGCCTGGGGCCCGCTGGCGCGGTCGAGCCGAAGGGTCATGCAGTAGGCGGCGCCGCCCGAGAGGATGAAGGGCGCGAGGTCCACCTCGCTCAGGGCGTAGCCCAGGCCGGCCAGCTTGCGGCGCAGCGAGGCCGGCGCCTTGGCCATGACGATCCGCGAGCCCAGGTTCACGGCGTTGACGCAGAAGGCGGCGGCCTCCGCGTCGCTGGCCTCGATGCGGTCGTTCGGCGCGACGCGGGCGCGGATCGCGGCCAGCGCGGCGGAGGTGAAGGCGGCAGGGTGGTAGAGCACCTTGCCCCCGGCCAGCGGGCAGAAGCAGGTGTCCAGGTGGTAGAAACGCGGGCTGGCCAGCTCCAGGGGCGCCACCTCCTGGCCGAAGGTCCGTTCGATGACCGCCAGCGCCGCCTGGCTGGAGCGCGGGCCATAGCCCGCCCAGAACAGCCGCCGCTCGTGGTCCCAGATCGCGTCGCCCGCGCCCTCGTGGAACAGGCCGTGCGGCAGCTCGACGATCTCGCGCACCACGCCACGCCGGCGAAGCGCCTCGAACACGGCGCGGAACACGGTTTCCTCGCCCTGCCGTTCGGCGTGGCGGAAGCGGGCCAGCAGCACTCGCCCGTCCAGCACCACCGCGGCGTTGGCGGGGAAGGCGAGGTCGGGCAGGCCGGGCGCGCCGTCGATGATCTCGACCCGCGCGCCCTCCCGCTCCAGGGCGCGGCGCAGGTCGCGGGAGGCCGCGCACGCCTGCGCGGCCCGCTCGGCGTTCCAAGCGTCGGGCTCCATCCAGGGGTTGATCCGGTAGCGGACGTCGAAACAGCCCGGATCGGTCATCAGGAAATGGGGACGGCCCATGGGGTTCGGCTCCTTGCGAAGCCAGAATCCCGCCAAGCCGCGCTAGCGGATAGCCCACAGGCTGCTACGATAGGCGCCATCGATGACGCATATCGGCAACCGGCACTGACGATCTGATGGACGAATTCGACCGCCGGCTCATCGCCCTCCTTCGGGATGATTCGCGGACCCCGGCCGCCGCCCTCGCCCGAGCCCTGAAGGTCTCGCGCGGCACGGTGCAGAACCGCATCGACCGTCTGCTGGCCCGCGGGATCATCCAGGGCTTCACCATCCGCACCCGTCCCGAGGCGGAGGCGGGCCGGGTGCGGGCGATCATGAGCATCGCCATCGAGGGCGAGCGCACCGGCGCGGTGGTCAAGGCGCTGCGCGGCTTCCCGGAGGTGGAGAAGGTCCACGCCACCAACGGCCGATGGGACCTCGTCGCCGAGATCGATGTCGAAAGCCTGGGCGAATTCAGCCGCACCCTCGACCAGATCCGCGAGATCGAAGGCATCGCCGCCACCGAGACCTCGATCCTGCTGGCGCCGCACAAGGCTTGAGCTGTGCGCGCGCCACCACGCTGGCGTCGACCTCTCGCTGTTCCGGTACGGTCGAGCCGATCGACGCCGCCGTCTCCCGCGGACCCGGCCAGTCGCCGTGAAGGATCAGCTTTCCAATCCGCTTTGTTTCTGATCGATCCGGCTGGTCCGCATCGGACGGGCCGTCCGATTGACGCTCTGTCGGCCCGTCCATAGACTACTTGCAGCCATGCTCGTCCGGCCTCTGGATGAAGTCTGGAAAGACAGGGATGGAGCTCGACGATGGATGATGCAGCAGCGCCGGTGCATACCGGTATCGGGACCATCATTCCGATCGAGCCGATCATAAAGGTGGAACGCCTTCACGCCCTGGGCATAATCGTTGCAGATCTCGAAAAATCGATGAGGGAGTTCTCCCGCTTCTTCGGTCTCGAAGCGTGGAAGGTCCGGAGCTTCAAGACCGGCCGAAACCTCAAGATCACCGGCGCCGACGGCGCCTCGCAGCAGGCGGAAATCCTGCTCGCCACCGCCTCAACCAACGGCGTGGTGTTCGAGCTCTACCAGCCGGTCAGCGGCGACACGGTCTACAGCCGATTCCTGGAGAAGGGCGACCGCACCCACGACATGACGGTCGCGGTGCTGAGCCAGGCCGAGTTCGAGACCGTGCGCCAGCGCATGGCCAAGGAGGGCGTGCCGATCCTGCAGTCGGTCAGCCTCGGCGACCAGGCCGACGTCCACTATTTCGACTCGTTCCGTCAGCTGGCCGCGGTGGTCAAGGTGGTGGTGCCCAAGGCCGCCGGGGTGAAGTCGCTCGAGGATCTGCCGGCCGACCGGACCGTGCGCCACGAGTTGGTGAACGGCCATTTCCCCTGCGACAAGGCCTATCACGTCTGCGTCAACACCAACTGGCGCCGGCTCTCGGTGAGGGAATCCTACGCCCGCATCTTCGGGATCAAGGACTGGTTCGAATTCGACTGCATCACGGGCTTCAACCAAGCGAACCCCAGGCATCGCGGCCGCCCGGCCGACTGGTCGTTCCGCACCATGTCTGGCCGGCGCGACGCCTTCGCCATCGAAATCGTCGAGACGGTCTGGGGCGAAAGCGGCTACACCGACATGCTGAAGGACTACGGCGAAGGCATCCACCACCTGATGACCGCCTTCTGCGACAAGGAGGCCGTCGAGGCGACCCAGAAGGCGCTGGCCGAAGAGGACTACGAGTACGCCCAGGAAGGCGACACCGGCCCGATCTACTACTGCTACCTGCAGAAGAACGGCCGCCTGGCCAGCCTTGGCGTCGAAGCGGTCTGCCCCATCGACGACAGCTGGCAAGATCACATGGTGGGAGCGATGCGGGACGGGCTGTTCGGGCCCGACCGGCCCGACTACGCCCATCCCCCCCTGATCAACAAGCGCGGCTAAGAGTATTCCCATGGACCTGATCACGTCTCTGCGAAACCCGCTCCACAAGGACCTTCCTATTCCCTACGAGCGTCAGATCGTGGGCGGGGATCAGGTCCAGATCCCGTCCGATTTCCGGATCGTCTCGGCGGACAACCACTGGGACGTCGTCGGCGACATCTTCGTCGAGCGTCTGCCCGACCATCTGAAGGCCCGCGCGCCGCGGGTGTGGGTCGACAAGTTCTCCAGGATCGGCTTCGCCGACGAAAAGGGGGAGTTGCAGACCCCCTTCCAGGGCGAGCTGGTGGAGCGGATCCTGATCGCGGCCAACAGCATCTCGGGCTGTTGGGACACCGAGCGGCGGATGCGCGACCTCGACGCGGACGGCATCGACACCGAGCTCAACTTCCCCAACATCATCCTCTTCCTTTTCGGCCACCCGGATCTCGAGCTGAAGGAAGAGGTGTTCCGGATCTACAATCAGCACATGATCGAGCGCGCCGCCCAGTCGGGCTGGCGCAGCCACGGCGTGGGCGTGGTCCCGAACTGGTGGGACCCTGACAAGGCCGAGAAGACCGTCCAGGAGATGGTGGACCTCGGCCTCAAGACCTTCCTGCTGCCCGTGAAGCCGGGGAACGGCTTGGACGGCAAGCCGATCATGTATTCCGAGCCGGGCTGCGACCGGTTGATGAAGGCCATCGAGGAGAGCGGCATTCCGCTCTGCTTCCACATCGGCGAGGTGCCCTTCTGCACTGGTCGTGGCGGCTGGGGCATCACCAACCTTGGCGGGCTGCAGCCCTTCGTGCCGATCTTCGCGCAGATGGTCTTCGGCGGCATCCTGGACCGCTGCCCGAAGCTGCAGGTGGTGTTCGCCGAAGGCGGGCTCTCCTGGGCGCTGCCGACCCTGCAGGACGCCGAGGCGACCTACGACATGAACGCCTACCTGCTGGACCCGCTGCCGAAGCTTAGGCCGACCGAATACTGGCGGCGCAACATGCACGCCACCTTCATGAACGACCGGTTGGGCCTCTCCCATCTGGAGATCCTGGGCGCGGACCGGGTGATGTGGGCCCAGGACTATCCCCACTCGGAAGGCACCTTCGGCTACAGCCGGCTGTCCATGCAGACGGTGATCGAGATGGCTGGACCCGAAGCCGCCCGGCAAATCCTGGGCGGGACCGCGGCCAAGCTGTTCAAGATCTGACCGGCCCGCCCGCGCGCCGGCGCCCGCAGGCCAGCGCGCGGGCGGGCGGCGGAAAATGCTCTAGCAGCAGTGCTCGTCGACCGCCTTCCACCAACCGGCGAGCTCGGGTTCGCCCAGAACTTTGCGGCGGAAAGCGGCCTTGTCGATATCAAGGTGCTCACAGGCGAAGCTGAAAGGCGTTCTGCCGCCCAGGGTCTTCAGCTTGCGTTGAAAGTTGGCGATCGCAGAAAAGCGATCCACGTGATCCTTGACGGCTTGTATGTCGGGGTGGATGTGGCCGCGCTCCCGCTGCCGATGAAGGCGTTCCCGAACGCGTTCTATCTGCTCGGCCTGCCAAGGGTAATCCGCCGGGCGTTCAATGCACCGAAAGCCATGTTTCTTCGCCGCGGCGTTGATCTCGGCAAGGCCGGGGTCAAGATCCTGGACATCGCCGCACATCGGCACTGTCAAGGTGGTGATGGGGTAAGGGTAGGCGCTCGACATGGCGTCGAGATACTTCCGCGCAGCGTCGGGATCGCCCTTCTCGAACACGCCTCCGTGGCTCCAGCGGCACTGGAGGTCGGTCGTGCTCAACATCCAGACGAGCCGGCCCGCCACCCCGATGAATTGCGTCTGGAACAGGAGGTTGCCGGGCGCAAGCTGGCTTTCCGCACTAACGGTATCTCTATTGAACCGCTCGATAGGCAGCTTGTTGAGCCCGTGCCTGGAGAAGCAGCGATGAAGCGTCGAGCGGGTGAGGTGTGGCAAGTCCGCCTGCAGGACATAGAGGCAATCGTCCAGCGGCAGCATCGAATTGATGCGGAAGTGGATAACGATGGTCTCTTCGTCGCGCGTCAGGCTGAGGGATCGCGACGGACCGGACTTGCGCGTATCGAGCGACCCCCGTCCGCGCCATAGCCGGACCGTCTTCTTGTTGACACCGAGCGCCTTGGCTGTCGCAGCCAGGCTCAGCGTGCTCTGACGGATCGCCAGGCGCGTCGCCTCCGTGATCCGTCCCCGCGTTCGCGATCCGAGATCGACCTCCCCGACCCGGACGTCCGGCTTGTCATCTCGTCCGGCGGACGGCGTCGCCCGCGGCCAAGCGGAGGATGCGACGCTCTGCCGGCCCAGGGGGAATCCCGCACCCCCGTTCGCCTCACCGTTGGCCCTCGCCATCCCATCCTCCCGACGGCATCCGGCCAAGCCTGGCGGTCCAGCTGATTACGGGACTCTTTAGTCGTTTCCCAAGCTTGCCCCTCACGCTAAGCTTGTCATGCTACTTTATCCTGGTCAATTATTTCCCGAAGAAACACCTAAAATATCAACACAATATTCCGCTTAACAAGTATTATTAAATCGTCCGCATTAGATTCTAGTTCATTAGGCGTGTCCTCGCCAAAAGAACAATAGCGATCAACGCTATCGATATTTGGGAAAAATTCAAATCTAGGGAGGCCACGTCATGGTGTCATATCGGACAACCCGCTTGTTCGCCGCTGCGAGCGCGCTTGCGCTCGCTCTCGTCGGCGAGGCGCACGCGCAGGAGGCCGCCAAGGCTGCCGGGCAAGAGCCGGGAATGCTCTCGGAAGTCGTGGTCACCGCCCAACGGCGGGCCGAGAACATCCAGAACGTGCCGTTCACCGTGGCCGCGGTTTCCGCGGAGACCCTCAAGCAGACCACGGTGCGCAACCTCTCCGACCTGTCTGCGATCACGCCGGGCCTGACCATCGTGCGCGCGCAGATCGTCAACGCGGGCAGCTCCACCATCACCCTGCGCGGTTTCGTGCAATACGACGACGTCGTTGGGGCCGACCAGCCGGTGGCCATGTACGTCGATAACGTTTTCCACGAGGGCCTGGGCGGCCTCGCCGGGCTCAATATGTACGACCTCGACCACGTCGAGGTTTTGAAGGGGCCGCAGGGCACGCTGTTCGGGCGCAATGCGACCGGGGGCGCGGTCCAGATTTTCACCCGCTCGGCCGTGCTGAACAAATTCAACGCCGAGCTGCTGGCTGGCGCCGGCAACATGGGCATCCGCCGAGCAGCCGGTTTTGTGAACCTCCCCTTGAACGAGTGGGCCGCCCTCCGCATCACGGGTGAGTGGAATCGACAGGACGGCTGGGTGAAGAGCGTCGTCAATGGACAGGAGCAGGGCGGCGCAAAGAACAAGGTGATCCGCGGCTCGCTGGTCATGAAGCCGACCAGCGAGCTGTCGGTGACGGTGCGCGCCGGCTACAGCAAGTTGGACGCCGAAAATCCGCCCAACAAGATCATCGGTTTCTCACCAAGCTCGCCGGTGGTGCTCTCGACAGCTCTCGAACTGCGCGGAACGACCATCGCGCAGGGCGGCCCGCCTACCGCGGCTCAGATCGGCGCCGCGATCGCCGCGCTGAACGCCGAGGTCGCCTTGCCCTACGACCGGAACTCGGCCGTCAACAACAACTTCCAAACCGTGGAGCAGACCTACGCCAACTTGGAAGCCGGCTACGATCTGAGCGAAAACGTCAGCCTGAAATCCGTAACCGGCTATCGGCACCTGACGTCGCACAGCGAGACCGACACCGACGGAACGCGATTCATCCTGATCCGGAGCCCTCAGCACCGAAGGCTCAATGAGTTCAGCCAGGAACTGCAGGTGTCGGTGCGCGCCTTCGACGACCGCCTCAAGGCCATCGGCGGCGCCTACTACTATCGCCTGAAGGCCGCGGACGACCAATATTCGCAGGCCCTCGCCTATCTTACCGGCCTGACGGCGTCCACGACGCGGCCGGACCTGACGCGCGTAGCCCCGGCGCTGTTCGGACAGGCGACGTTCGACGTCACGCCGAAGATCAGCGTCACCGGCGGTCTGCGCTACACCTGGGACAAGCAGAAGATGACCCAGCGTGGCACGCTTTACTCGGACGCCACTTTCACCACGCCGATCGGATGCACCGTGCCGGACAGCACCCTGCCTTGCGCGGTGAGCGGGAAAACCAAGGACAAGGCGCTCTCTTGGCTGGCGACCGTTCAGTACCGGCCGATGGACGGCGTGATGCTGTATGGCCGCGCCGCGCGCGGCTTCAAAAGCGGTGGCAATCAGCCTCGACCGACCGCGAATCCTTCCACCATCACGCCCTACAAGCCGGAATTCCTGACGGAATATGAGGTTGGCGTCAGGTCCGAATGGTTCAACCGGCGCCTGCGGGTGAACGCCGACGTTTACCAGGACCGGTTCGAGGACGCGCAGCGTATCGTCGTCGCCTTCGCGCCGGGCGCCGGCTTCGCCACGACGATTCAAAACGTCGCCCAGGCGAAGATCACCGGCTTCGAGGCAGATGTCAGCGCGGTGCTGTTGGATGGCCTGACGGTGGGCGGCACGTTCGGCTACACCGACGCCAAGTTCACCCGCTATCCGATCCAGACGTTTGCGCCGCCGCCGGCCCCAGCCGTCATCGACGTCGCCGGCGCCTATGCGATTTCGGGCACGCCCAAATGGCAGTACACCCTGCACGGAGCCTACGAGCATCCGACCGCATTCGGCAGCGTCGTGGCCGCGCTGGACTGGCGTTGGGTGGACAAGGCCTACGCCAATCCCAACGGCATTCGCGGCCCGGAGAGCTTTCCTTCGAACATCGATCAGACCCTGTTCCCGCCCGGCGTGTCAGACAGCCTTCAGCGACAGCGGGCCTACGGCCTGCTGGGGGGTCGCCTCACGGCCAAGTTCGAGAAGGCGGATCTCGAGATCGCGCTCTGGGGCAAGAACCTCCTCGACAAGCACTACTACCCCTTCCGATTCGACCTCATTCGCGCGGGCCTCGGCTCGGTCGAAGTGGTCGCAGGCGAGCCACGGACCTGGGGCGTCGAAGTCCGCAAGGGCTTTTGAGGCCCCACGCGACGCGGCCGGGCCTACGGCCCGGTCGCCCAGGCTGGATTTCGGAGCGGGAGCTGGATCCCGCCCCGTACTTGCTCGCAGGTAGTTCCGGCGGACCGCGGCTATTCCATGGAACCGAACGCGCCCGCGCGCAGAGCGTGGGCGGCGCCCATGCCGTGGCCCGCAAGCGTGATGCCGATGTCCCAGGTGACCAGGGAGCCTGTCGCGATCCGGTTTCGCTCGCGGTCGGCCAGAAGCAGGTAGATCGGAGCGTAGTCCCGGGCCGAGGGATAGATGCCAAGCGGCGTGCTTTCCCGGAGCGATGTCTCGATCTCGGGAAAAAAGTCGCTGGGCGTAAGGGCGGCCTGGCCAAGCGCCTGCGGCCCGCCGATCTGGCTTTCGCGTATCGGTCCTGGCGTCACGGCGTTTACGCGGATGCTCGGGGCAAGTTCGTAGGCGAGTTGTTTGACCGCGCCCGCCAAGGCGTGCTTGGCCACGATGTAGAGCCCGTGCGGGCCGCCGGGGGAAAAGGCTGCCGTGGAAAGCGTCATGACCATGGATCCGCCGGTCTTCCGAAGTTCGGGCGCGGCGGCCCGTGCGCCGTGGATGGGGCCCAGGACATTCACGTCCATGACCTGTCGATAGGCGGCCTCCAAGGCGTCTTCCGGCACCAGGCATATGGAGGGCTGGTAGTCGCATATGCCCGCGCACTGGATGAAGCTGTCCAGCCGTCCAAACCGAGCCACGGTTCGGCCGACGGCTTCGCGATTGACCTCGGCTTCGCGGACGTCGCCCTCGATCACCTCGACGCGGTCGGGATCCAGGTCGCTCCGGAGCGCCGCGGCCTTCTTCGGCGAAACCTCGATCACGCCGACCTTCGCGCCTTCCTCAAGGAAGGCCTCGATCAATCCGCGGCCGAGCCCCGAGCCGCCGCCCGTGACCAGAACGGCTTGGCCTTCGAACTGCATCTTTGGCATGCTTCCACCCTCAAATGTCACGTCGGCGGCGACGAAGGGCGCGCACGCGCCCCTGCGCGGCGGAGTCCGCCCGGCCCTGTGTCTGTGAGGACTTCGGACCGGGATCGCCAGCGGATTTAGAAAGCAATACAGCGTATCAAGAATATTAGATCAAGAAGTTATTTTCCTTACCCGTATTAGGAAGTATTACAACAATACATATTGTTGTGCCGGCTAAAATATAGAGGCGAACATGATAGATTTGACCGGTAAGGTCGCAATCGTGGGCGGCGCGGGCAGCGGCATCGGCGAGGCGTCGGTGCGGCGGTTGGCTTCGTTGGGCGCCAAGGTGGTGGTGGGCGACGTGGCGCTCGCCAACGCCGAGAAGGTCGCTTCCGCCATCACCGCCGACGGCGGGGCGGCCATCGCCCTATTCTACGACCTGCACGACGAGGCCAGCATCCGCAAGATGATCGAGGATACGGTGGGCTGGTACGGCCGCCTCGACATCCTGCACGCCAACGCCGCGGACCTGTCGCCGGAGGTCGGCCGCGGGGATCTGCAAATCGCCGACATGGACGCTGCGGTCTGGGACCGCGTCCTGCACGGCAACCTTACGGGCAGCATGCTGTGCGCCAAGTACGCCATCCCACACATGATCGCCGCCGGCGGCGGCTCCATCGTCTTCACCGGATCCGTCCTGTCCCTGCGAGGCAACCTGGGCCAGTCGGCCTATTCGGTCAGCAAGGCGGGGCTCATCCAACTGGCCCGGCAGATTGCGACGCAGTACGGCAAGCAAGGCGTGCGCGCGAATGTGGTGCTGCCCGGCCTTACGACCTCGGCCTATGTCCTCGAGAACATCGCCCCGTTCCTGCTGGACCTGATGTTGAGCGAAACGCTGACGCCCACCCTCGCCGCGCCCGAGGACATAGCCGACGCCGTCGCCTTCCTGGCCTCGGACGCCGCCCGCGTGATCACAGCCCAGGCGCTTGCGGTCGATGGCGGCGAAGGGGCCCACTTCCCGGGCATCGGACGGCTGCGCGAGATCGCCGCCGCAGGCGGCCTCCACAAAGGTTAGGTCCGCGTGCGCCTCGATCCGGCTGGCGCCGCACAAGGCGTGAAGGGCCGTCCTGGCGTTGCAAGAGGAATAGGCGCGCCCACGCTCCAGACGGGCTATACCTGAGAAGGAGGTGGGAGAGCTGTCGATGAGCAAAACCCTGACGGTCGAGATCTGGTCGGACCTGATCTGCCCCATGTGCTGGATGGGCAAGCGCCGCTTCGAGCGCGCCTTGGCCGCCTTTCCGCATGGCGACCGGGTGCATGTGGTCCACCGCGCCTTCCGCCTGCAGCCGGGCGCCCTTCCCCCGCAGCCGGTGGAGCAGATGATGGCCCGCCGTTTCGGCTCCGCCGCCGACGTCTCGACCATGCTGAAGGGGGTGGAGCAGGCGGCCGCGGGCGAGGGGCTGACCTACCATCTGTCGGGGACCCTCGTTGGCGACACGCTCGACGCCCACCGGCTGATGCAGCTCGCCGCCGCCAAGGGCGTGCAGGCGCAGGCGATCGAGCGGTTCTACCGCGCCTACTTCACCGAGGGCCTTTCGCTGTTCGACCGCGAGACCCAGTTGCGCCTGGCCAAGGAGGCGGGGCTGGACCGCGCGGCCGCCGCGGCGGTGCTGGACGGGGACGCTTACCTCGCGGAGGTCGAGGCCGACCAGCGGCGGGCGCAGGCGCTGGGCGCGAACGGCGTGCCCTTCTTCCTGATTGGCGGTCGTCTGGCGGTGACCGGCGCACAGCCGTCCGAGACGTTCCTAGCTGCGCTCACCAAGGCCTGGGACGCTACGCCCGCCCCCGTTCCGCAGGCCGAGGCCGCAGAGATCTGCGGCCCCGATGGCTGCCCCCTGTAACGGAGCTCCGCCATGATCGACACGCCCAACATCTTCGGCGGCAAGTTCCGCCAGGTCGCCTATGTCACCAACGACTTCGAGCGCGCGCTTGCGGTTCTCGGCGAAAAAGCGGGCGTGACGCGGTTCCTGAAGATCCCCGACCGGGAATTTGTGGTGGCCCCGGACGCGACGGCGACCTGCCACATCGGCCTGGCGATGTCAGGGGGCGCGGAAATCGAGCTCATCGAGCCGGTTGGCGGTCGGGTCGCGATCTATCGCGATGTCCTTCCGGCGACGGGCTTTGCTCTGCGCTTCCACCACCTTGCCTATACCTTGCCAAGCCTGGCGGCCCTCAATGCGCTGAAGGACTCGTTTCGCGCCAAGGATGTGGCGCTGCCGATCGTGGGCGAGGCCGACGAGGGCGCCAGCTACTTCTACGCCGACCTCCGCGACCCCTTCGGTCACTATCTGGAATACGTCTACGGCACGCCCGCGTTCGAGGCCGGCATGGCCGCCGCCATACCCGTCAACTGAAGCCCGCGGCTCCAGCCCGCTCATGGCCAAGCTTCACCCAACCCCCTCGGCGCGAGGGCGTGGAGGCGTGAACCTGCTGGACCTCGCCAAGGTCGCGCCCCAGGCCATGCCGCTGAAGGTTCCCGCCTGGACGCTGGGCTGCTTCCATCGCCGTTCGATCACCTACGCCAACGGCGCGGAAGACGCCTCGACGAGGGTGATCTGGATTCAGACCCATGGGCTGACCGGCGATTTGCGCGTTCCCGCCGAACGACCCGACGTCTCGCATCGCGCCGGCCTCGCCGAATGCAGCCTGGATGAGCTGGCGGCCCTGGCCCATGCGGAAGGCGGGATCGCCGACACAGGCTGGGCCGACGGACGGATGGACTGGTCGAACTGGGCCGCCGTCCAGCCCTATGACAAATGGCCGGAGCCGGGTGAGCTGCGCCGCGTCGGCGGCTGCCTGATGGAGTTCGCGCCAAGCGGCGTCTACGTGGAAGACTGGCGGCTTCAGCCTGGAAGCGCCGGACCGCTGATCGGGCTGCGGCTGCTGGAGGAGGCCGGCGCGCCGCGCGACGGCGGCCTGGTGATCGCCGGCGACCACGCGATCCTGGCGCTTGGCCGCACCGCCGACCTTGCCACCGACGCACCGCTGCCGGCGCAGGTGCTCGCCGGCGTCGACCCAGGCGCGCTGTTCGGAGCCGAGGCGCGCTATGCGGTGAAGGACGGCGACCGCTATGTCACCCGTCTAGCCACCAACCCCTTTCTGGAGGGCCAGGCCCTGGACCTTGAGGGCTTCACCGCCGGACCAGAGCCGGGCCAAGTCCGCCAGGGCGCCCGTCTCTGGCGCATCGACACGCTTCTGCCCGATCGCCAGCAGCCCCCGGCGACGGACGCCGATCCCGAAGGGCTCGCCTGGCTCGAACGCGAAGCGGACCGACTCCCGCACAGTTCGGCGGGATCGTCGCCCCGCCGCCGCTAGCCGGCCGGCGCCTCCTGGCCCTGGCGGGCGAACGCCTTCGCCTCGGCGCTCGTCAGCCACGCCACGGCGTTGCCGAGGAGCCGGCGGTGGCTGGGGTTGTCGTAGGCCGACGGGCCGTGGCCCGGCTGGATGTAGACGATCGGGCTGTTCTTCTCGCGCTTGATCCAGACCGCGACGTCGCTCCCGTCGGCCGGGTGCCAGCCTTCGTTCGAGTTCGGCTTCCCCTTTAGATAGTTCAGCGGCGAATAGAAGTTGTCCCGCGTGGCGGCGTAGGAGCTGCGCATGACGGGGATGATGTCGTCCTCGTAGACGTGCTGCATGAAGACCTCGTCGCGGATTTCGAAGCCCTCCTCCAGCCCCTCGACGATCGGATGGTCGATCACCGGGGTCAGCCGGTGCGTCACGTCGCCGTTGAAGCCGGACTCCAGCACGGCCCGCCCGCCCCGCATGGTCCGCTCGAGAAGGTAGCAGCCGCCGACGATCTGGGCGTAGCGCTCGTTCTTTGGCCAGGAACCGCTGGCGTGGTGCAGGAACAGCATCGGCGTCCCGGCCTCCAGCAGCGCCTCCATATTCGCCATCAGGGCCGCCGAAGGCGCGTGCAGGAAGACCGCGCCCTCCTGCGAGAAATCGACTCCCGCCATGTCGTAGAACAGCACCGCATCGTACTTGCGGACGAGCTCCGGCCTGAGCAGGTCTTCGGCCGCGGGAAACTCCACGCCGGTCCAGGAGAGCCCCCGGTCGCGCCACAGCGCCCGGTCGAGCAGGCGATGGAAGCCCGAGGCGTCGAAGTCGTGCCCGCCGAGGATCACCAGGATGTTGCGGTCGGGCTTGTGCGGCTTCATTTCCATTGCGGACCTGCTTCAGCTCATACCGACGGCTGACCTTCCCCACGCTGCCATCGGAAAGGCCGGTCGTCACCGTCTGGCCGGTCGATTCATACAGGCTTCGCGGCATGATCCATGCGGCTGGAGCCTCGCGGTCGGGACGCGTTAAATTGACGAAGCACGGTGGTTCCGACCGACCATCGCATGATCACAAGCCGGGGAGGGCAGGGATGACGACAATCACGAACGTCGAGGATCTTCGTCTCGCCGCAAAGCGGCGGCTTCCGAAGTCGGTTTTCGAATTCATCGACACCGGGTCCTACGATGAGGTGACGCTTCGCCGGAATATGTCCGATTTCAGAGACGTTCAGCTGCGCCAGCGGGTGTTGATCGATGTCGAGAACCGCTCGACCAAGACGACGCTGCTTGGCCAGGCGGCGGCGATACCGGCGGCGATTTCGTCGGTCGGACTGAGCGGGCTGCTGTGCCCCGACGGCAAGGGAGAGATCTACGCAGCGCGCGCCGCGCAGGCGGCGGGCATTCCCTTCGCGATGAGCGTCATGTCGGTCGCCTCGATGGAGGAGATCCGCGACGCCACCGGCGCGCCCTTCTGGTTCCAAGTCTATATGCTTCGAGATCGCGGCGCCGTCCAAACCCTGGTCGATCGCGCGCTCGCCGCCGGCTGCTCAACGCTGGTGGTCACCGTCTGCAGCCAAGTGCCTGGGCAGCGCCATTCCGACGTCAAAAACGGACTGTCCCTGCCGCCGCGTATTGGCTTCCACAACTTCCTCGAATTCGCGCTGAAGCCGCGTTGGGCGCTCAGCGCCCTTGCTCGGAGACCTGCGCGCCTCGGCAATCTTATGGGATTGGCGCCGTTGCAGGATCTGGGGGCGCTGCTCCGCTGGTCCGGCGAGCAACTGGACACCTCGCTGAACTGGCGAGACATCGCCTGGCTGCGCGAGCGATGGCCCAGGAAGCTGCTGGTGAAGGGCATCCTGGATTGCGACGACGCTCGAGAGGCCGTGAATGCGGGCGCTGACGCCATCTCCGTGTCGAACCATGGCGGCACCCAGCTGGACGGCGCGCCGTCCGCCATCGCGGCGTTGCCTGGGATCGTCGAAGCCGTCGACGGCCGGCTTGAAGTGCTCCTCGACAGCGGCGTCAGGTCGGGCCAGGACATCTTCAAGGCGCTGGCCCATGGAGCGCGCGGTTGCCTGCTCGGCCGGGCGCATCTGTACGCCCTGGGCGCCATGGGCGAACAGGGCGTCGCCACGGCGATCCAACTGATCTCCCGCGAGCTGGACGTGACGATGGCCAAGACAGGCGTGCGCACGGTCGACGAGATCTCGACGGACGTGCTCTGGCCTCCGCCCGCACCGCGGCCCGCCAACGCCCGTTCGCGGAAGTCGTAGAGCTCTCCGGGGCGCGAAGGGTCGTTCACGCGAGGCGTTCCAAAGGACCGCAGGAGCCGTGCGATCGCCGGGCCGTGCCGCTGCTCGCTCCAATAGGGTCCAAGCGCCCGCCCGAAACGTCGTCGGCGAAGCGTTGCGGCCGGCGCCGAAACCGGTGATCATCGAGGTCGCGGACACGCCTGCGCGTGTGGTGACGGTGGCCGTAAGAAGCCGTTGAAAGGGTCGGGGAAGGAAATGTTCGACTACGTCGTGTTAGGCGCCGGATCGGCCGGATGCGCGGTCGCCGGCCTGCTTTCCGAGGACCCCAAGGTTCGCGTCCTGTTGCTCGAAGCGGGGCCGCCGCCGCGCAATCCCTGGATTCGGGTTCCAGCGGGCCTGCCGCGCGTGCTCGCGACGGGAAAATACAATTGGAACATGATGAGTGAGCCGTCCAAGTGCGCGAACGGCCGCGTGGAGCCCATTTTCCACGGAAAGACGCTCGGCGGCGGATCGGCGATCAACGGCATGATCTACATGCGCAGCTATCCAGATGCGTATGGGGCCTGGCGCGAATTCG
>Ga0207641_10002078_pt1 | contig 18981 bp, 20 predicted proteins | sample KBSSwiS62_FD_184306 | JGI IMG/M metagenome (GOLD analysis project Ga0207641, IMG submission 184306) | Switchgrass rhizosphere microbial communities from Kellogg Biological Station, Michigan, USA - KBS Switchgrass S6-2 (SPAdes) (version 2) | ecosystem: Host-associated > Plants > Roots >... | reverse complement strand
CGGGGGCGCCTTGCGACGAACCACCCGGATCCCACGATCACCCGGCGAACGTTCGTGGTCACCGCACTAGCGTCAGGCGTCGTGGACATCTCCCGCGCGCGGTTCGAGGAGCTCGTCTCGGACGCGCTGGACGAGATCCCGCCGCGGCTCACCCGGGCGATGGACAACGTCGTCGTGCTGGTCGAGGACCGCAACGCGGACGACCCGGGGCTGCTCGGGCTGTACGAGGGCGTGGCGCTCACCGAGCGGACCAGCGACTACGGGGGCGTCCTGCCGGACCGGATCACGATCTACCGGGACGCGCTCCTGGACTTCTGCGAGACCGAGGAGCAGGTGGTCGAGGAGGTCGCGGTCACGGTGGTGCACGAGATCGCCCACCACTTCGGGATCTCCGAGGAGACCCTGCACGAGCTCGGCTGGGGCTGACGCCTGGGACGCCCGAGCGTCACCGGGGCGGGGCGTAGGCGCGGAGGAAGACGTCCACGCCGTCCTCCGCGATCGCCGCCACCTCCTGCTCCGGCAGCGGCAGCGCCCCGTGGAACGAGCGGCTCGTGACCTCGCCCGCCGCGAGCAGCACCAGGTGCCGGGCGGCCCGGTGCGCGTCCGCCTCGCGCAGCCGGCCCTCGGCCATGAACCGGGCGAGGTGTCCGGCCAGGACGCTCTGCACCCGGCGGGGGCCGGTGTCCTGCCACGCCTCCAGCGCCTCAGCGGGGATGTGCCCCACCTCCGCCTGTACCTGCCTGACCAGCGCGAAGTGCTCCGGATCGGTGGGCACGGCATGCCCGCGGGCGAAGGCGGCGAGCGCCTCCCGCAGGTCGCCGGGCTCGCCGAGCGTGGCGTCCATCGCCTCGATCTGGGTCTGGGCGACGCGGGCGGCGCTCTCCTGGATCACCGTCTGGAACAGGGCGGCCTTGTCCGCGACGTGGTTGTAGATCGTCCGCGTGGACACGCCTGCCTCGCGCGCGATCTGGTCGATGCTCGCGCGGGCGTAGCCCTCGCGCGCGAACACGGTGAGCGCCCCGCGCAGGATCGCGCGGCGCTTCTCGTCGAGCCTCGGCATCCGTTCTTCCTACCCGGTACAACGATCGTTGTCACCTTGCCATGCACGTTGTACTTTACCCAGTATGAGCACCGAGATCAGGATCGCGATCATCGTGGGGAGCACCCGGCCGAACCGCCGGGGCGGGCTGGTCGGGGAGTGGGTGCGCGCCGGGGCCGCCGCCCGCGGCCGCACCGTCGAGGTCCTCGACCTCGCCGCCTGGGACCTCCCGCTGCTGGACGAGCCGGACCCGGCCATCCACGGCACGTACGTCAACCCGCATACCCGCGACTGGGCCGCCACCATCGCCGGGTTCGACGCCTTCGTCTTCGTGGTCCCGGAGTACAACCACTCCTTCCCGGCCGCCGTGAAGAACGCGGTCGACTACCTCTTCGCCGAGTGGAACGACAAGGCCGCCGGGCTCGTCGGGTACGGGGTCCAGGGCGGCGTCCGGGCGGTCGAGGCGCTGCGGCCGGTCCTGTCCGAGGTCAAGATCGCGCACGTCCGCACGCAGGTCTGTGTGAACCTCATGACGGACTTCCGGCTCAGCGGCCCGACCGACGTCGGGGTCTGTGCGCCGGCCCCGTACCAGGAGGAGACCCTCGCCAGGATGTTCGACGAGCTGGTGGCCTGGGCGGGCGCGCTGCGCACCCTCCGGGTGCCGGCGTGACCCGCCGACGTGCTCCCTCCCGCGGAGGCGGCATCGTGACCGCCGACGTGCTCCCTCCCGCGGAGGCGGCACGATGACCGTGTGGGACCCGCGGACGCGGCGGATCGCCGCCGTCGTCGTGCTGGGGGCCCTGCTCTCCATGCTCGACGCGACGGTGGTCGCCGTGGGCCTGGAGTCCATCGCCACCGACCTCGGCGCGGAGCTGGGGGCCGCCCAGTGGATCGCGCACTCCTACCTGCTCGCGCTGGCCGTGGCGCTGCCCGCGTGCGGCTGGCTGGGCAGGCGGATCGGCGGCGGCCGGGTGTGGCTGGCGGCGTTGGCCGGGTTCACCGCGGCGTCGGTGCTGTGCGCGGTGTCGCCGACGCTCGGGCTGCTCGTCGCCGCCCGCGCCCTGCAGGGGATCGCGGCCGGGTTCCTCGTGCCGACGGGGCAGGCGTTGCTGGGCCAGGCCGTCGGGCCGGAGCGGCTGGGGCGGGTGATGGCACTGCTGGGTGCGGTGGTCAGCCTCGGTCCGGCTCTGGGGCCGGTGCTGGGCGGCGTGCTGCTGGACGTCGCGTCCTGGCCCTGGCTGTTCCTGGTGAACGTGCCGATCGGGGTGGTCGGCCTGGTCGCGGGCGCGCGGTGGCTCCCGCGCGGGACGCCGAGCGACGCGGGACCGCTGGACCTCCCGGGTCTGCTGCTCGCGGGCGTCGGCCTGTCCGCGCTGGTCTACGGCGTCACGGCGTGGTCCGAGCAGGTGTCCGGCGCGGCGGTGTGGGGACCGCTCGCCGCCGGGGTCGCCGGGCTCGCCCTGTTCGTGCGGCGCACCCTCCGGCGGGACCGTCCCCTCACCGACCTGCGGCTGTTCGCGCAGCGCCGCTACGCCGTCGCGACCGTCACGAGCACGCTGACCGGGGCCTCGCTCTTCGGGACCGTCCTGGTGTTCCCGCTGTTCCTGCAGCTCGACCGGGGTGTCTCGGTGGTCGGGACCGGCATGGCCCTGCTCTCCTACGGGCTCGCGACGGGCGTCTCGACCCCCGTGGCGGGCCGGCTCGTCGACCGGTTCGGGGCCGGCCGGGTGTCGGTGTCGGGCTGCGTCGTCCTGACGCTGACGGCGATCCCCTTCGCCCTCCTGGATCCCGACCCGGTGCTGCTGCAGGTCCTGCTCGTGCTGCGCGGGATCGCGATCGGGTTCGCCGCGATCCCGGCCACCGTCGCGGCCTACGCCGCGGTCCGTCCCGAGCAGCTCCCGGACGCGACGACCCAGCTCAACGCCCTGCAGCGGATCGGAGGCGCGGTCGGTGGAGCGCTCGTCGCCACGGTCCTGGCGACCCTGCTCCCGGGCCCGTCCGCCTTCCCCGCGGTCTTCTGGCTGCTCGCAGGCCTCGGCGCCGCCGCTCTCGTCCCCGCCCTCGCCCTCACCCGCCGCGAACCCGCGTACTGAGGGTGGCGGTGCGCGCGTCGGCTCAGTGCCCCTCGGGGGCCGCGCCCGCGGTGACGTCGCCTTCGAGGGAGGGGCCCGAGTCCCACAGCTCCAGGGCCCAGCCGGTGTCGGCGCCCCGGTCCCGGCGCAGGACGACCCGGCCGGTGTTGGGCACGTAGCGGGTCTCCGCGGTGTCCCCGATCAGCGCCGCGGCGGCGAGCCGGATCGCGGCGCCGTGGCTCACCAGGACCACCGCCCCGCCCGGCCCGTGCGCCCGCTCGGTCTGCTCCACGATCCGCTCGACGGCCGGGAGATACCTGGCCCGCAGCTCCGACGCGGACTCCCCGCCCGGCAGGGAACGGGACAGGTCGCCGCCCCACCAGGAGTCGTACACCTCGTCGAACTCGCGGCGGGCGGGCTTGTCCGAGCGGCCCTCCAGGTCCCCCGCGAAGATCTCGTGCACCCCGTCCACGACGGTCACCGCGAGCCCGTGCGCCTGCGCCACCGGCTCGGCGGTCTGCCGGGCCCGCGTGGCGCGGGAGGCGTGCACCGCGCGCACCGGCCAGGCCGAGAGCAGCTCGGCGACCGCGGCGGCCTGGCCGCGGCCGGTCTCGTTCAACGGCGCCCCCGGCGGGCGGGTGTCGAGGGCCTTCGCCACGTTGGCGTCGGTCTGCCCGTGCCGCAGCAGGACCAGCCGCAGCTCGTCCGGCTCGGGCTCCTCCGGGGTCATGTGTGCGCTCCGTTCCGCAGTCCCGCCAACCACTCCTGCGCGGCCTCGTAGGCCGCCGCGTCCGCCCCGTTCACCGGCACGGCGGGTGCCCCGGCCCCCGACGCGGGCTCGGCGGCACCGGCCGCCCGGGGGAAGGACCCGAGGAACCGGACGCTCTGACAGCGCCGGTGCAGCGCGGCGAGCGCCTCGCCCATCGCCGGGTCCGCGACGTGCCCGCTGCAGTCCAGGTGGAACCAGTACTCGGCGTGCCGTTCCTTGACCGGACGGGACTCGATCCGGGTCAGGTCGATGCCGCGCACGGCGAGCTCGGTGAGCAGCCCGAGCAGCGAACCGGGCCGGTTCTCCGTGGTCAGCGCCAGGGTGGTGCGGTCGTGCCCGGTCGGCGCCGGCGGCGGTCCGGGCGGGGTGAGCAGCACGAACCGGGTGACGGCGCCCGCGTTGTCCGCGACGTCGTCGACCAGGATCTCCAGCCCGTTCTGGACGGCCGCGAGCGGCGAGCAGGTGGCGGCGTCGATCTCGCCGCGGGCGACCTGCGCCGCGGCCTCCGACGTCGACGTGGTCACCAGGACCTCGGCCCGCGGCAGGTTCGCCGCGATCCAGCCCCGGGTCTGCGCGATCCCGTGCCCGTGCGACGCCACGGTGCGGATGTTCGCCAACGCCGTCCCGGGCCGCACGAGCAGCGCGAACCGCACCTCCAGCAGCGCCTCGCGCACGATCACCAGCGGCGGATCGAGCACCAGCCCGTCGAGCACCGGGGGGACGGCCCCCTCCACGCTGTTCTCGATCGGCACGCATCCCGCGTCCACCGACCCGTCCCGGATCGCGGCGAGCACGGCGGGATTGCCCGGCAACGGCACGAGCTCGGCGCCCGCGGCCTCGGGGAGGGTGAGCAGGGCCTGCTCCGTGAACGTCGCGTGCGGCCCCAGGAAGCCGATCCGCATCAGCAGCCGGTCCGCATCACAACAGGCCGAGGGTGGCGAACTCGCTCACCGACATCGGGTCCGGGTCCAGCCCACAGCAGGTGAACAGCGTGCGGAGGTTCTCCACCGAGCGGACCGACAGCGCCTCGGCGTCCGCGACGAGCCGCTTCGGGTCCGTCTCGTGGAGCGCGTCCGCCACCGTGCCCTCGCCGATCCCCAGCCGCCGCGCGACGGCGACCAGCAGGTTCAGCACGCCGTGTCGGCCCCGGTCCGCGGCCGTCTCGGCGGAGGGCCGGACCACCTCGCGCAGCCCGATCGCGGTGAACTCGTGGTCCGCGCCCACCGTGACGTCCAGGAAGCGCTCGACCTCCTCGACGGTCGGTACGTCCGACGCGCGCTGCCCGCCTGCCCGCAGCTTCGGCGTGCAGCCGTGCTCGGCGACCTTCTGCACGGCCTCCAGCCAGGCCTCGACCTCGGTGCCGTCGTGCGGACGGCGCGGCTCGACGACCGCGGTCACCTCGTCCGGCACGAACTCCGAGACCCGCTCCAGCCAGACCGCGTCCACGTCCGGCGGCGCGGCGGTCTCGACGGTCCGCGGGGTGAGCAGGCTGGACCGCGAGAACACGGTCGAGAGCGCCTTCGGCACCGCGCCGAGCCCGGTGTCCACGACCAGCGCCAGGTCGACCGGGCGCGCGGGCGCCGACCGGGCCAGCTCGGTGACCAGCTGCGGCAGCCGGGAGACGGGGCAGACGAGGTGGCCGATCATCCCCCCGTACCCGCCGTCTCGGGCCGACAGGTAGCGGGCCACCACCGCGTCGATGCTCGGGGCGGTCAGCCGCGGCTGGACGAGGCTGGCGTCGTCCACCAGGCCGGCGAGCAGGGGACGGATCGGCCACGGGTCGGCGGAGGATCCCGAGGGCACGGTCGTCACGGGTGAAGACGCTAACCCGCCGTTCACATGAGCCGACCAACGGGTCCCGGCTCTTTACAGCACGACCGGATGGAAGCTAACTTAGCCTCACCTAACTCGGAGGTGAGCAACGTGGGACAGACCCGGCTCCGGCGCCCGCCGGCCCCGACGGACGCGGAGCGCGCACGCAGCGTGGCGGCCCGCGGCGGGGAGGCGGCCCTGGTCGGGACCGGCGCCCCCGCACCCGTGGTGCCGCTGGTGCACCACCTGTTCGCCGACGGCTCCGCGGTGCTACTGCTGGCGGACGACTCCCCGGTGCTCACCGCGATCCGCGAGTCCGAGCGCGCCGAGCTCCCGGTGATGCTGGAGGTGTCGGACCGCGCGCCCGTCGCGCTGCGCGAGCCCGTGCGTGCGCTCCTGTGGGTCAGCGGCTGGCTGCGCATCCCGGACCCGGGCACGGCGAGGCGGGCGGCCCTGCAGGTCGCGGACGCCGCGCCGCACCCGGAGCTGCTGGACCTGGGGCACGGGGCCACCCTGGTCAAGCTCACCCCGAGCTCCGCCGTGCTGGCGGACGCCGAGGGCACCGCCGCGCTCGCCCCCGTCGACCTCGCGGCGGCCCGGCCGGACCCGTTCTGCCGCATCGAGAACCACTGGCTGTCCCACCTCGAGGACGCCCACCCCGAGGTGTTCGCCGCGCTCGCCCGGCACCTCCCGGCGCCGCTGCGGCACACCCCCGGCGTGCGTGTCCGCCCGCTCGGGGTGGACCGCTGCGGGCTCCGGCTGCGCGTGGAGAGCGCGGACGGGGACCACGACGTGCGGCTCGCCTGGCAGGAGGAGGCCACCACGGCCGAGGAGCTGCGCGTGCAGCTCGGCCTGCTCGTCGGCTGTCCCTTCCGGCAGGTGGCGGACAGTCCGGATCAGGCTGCGGGTCAGGTCGCGGAGGAGCGCGAGAGCTGAGCCTCCCGCTCGGCCACCCGGTGGGTGACCTTCCGCTCCGCGATGAACGAGCAGAACGGGATGGTCCCCGCCGCCAGCACGAGCAGCGCGAACACCGGCGTGAACCGGACACGCTCGGCGAGCACCAGCGTGACCACGATGTAGGCCATGTACAGGAACCCGTGCAGCATCCCGATGACCGCCACGGGCCCCGGGGTGTCGAAGAAGTACTTCATCGGCATCGCGTAGCAGACCAACAGGATCAGCCCCACGCCGGTGACCCAGGCGAACACCCGGTAGAGCGGCAGCCGCCAACCGGCGGGCTTCTGGGGAGCGGCGGGGCTGGTCACGGCGGAAATTCTACCGCTTGTCGTCGACGTCCTGCGCAGCCAGGGCGGCCAGCATCCGGTTGTACTCGGACAGCGCGGGCGACTCGGCCTCGGTCACCGGCGCGGCGGGGATCGGGGCGCGCGTGAACGGCGTGTCCCACGGCGCGAGCTCCTCCTGCTCGACGGCGGGGGCGGGGCCGGGCTCGGCGGGTGCCCCCGTGGCCATCTCCCGCAGCTCCCGGTGCTCGCGCAGGTCCATGCGCAGGAACCGCCACCACATGTAGGCGAAGAACACGGCGAAGAGCGGCCACTGCACGCCGTACCCGATGTTCAGCGCGGACCCCATCGCCGAGCCCGCGCGGTGCCACTGCCAGATCGTCGCGACCACGGAGCCCGCGATCGCGACCAGCGCCAGCAGATGCCACAGCATCCACTTCGGGGAGAGCACCATGCGCCACACGCCGACCAGGGTACGCGGGCCGGTACGTTCGCCGCGTGCGTCTCCGGTCTCTGCTCGCGGCGCCGCCCTCACCGGTGGAGGAGGTCCGCGATCCGGCGGCGCGCCGGCTGATCGGGCTCGAGATCGCCGTGATGCTCACGGTCACCCTCGGGCTCTCCGCGCTGCGCAGCGCGTTGTCCCTGCTGGACTCGCTGCTCTCGCCGACCCCGCTCGCGGACCAGCAGGTCGCGCTCAACGCCCCCGCGGCACAGGCCGACCTCGTGGACCTGGCGCTGCAGCTCGTGCGGGTCCTGCAGCTCGTCGGCTGGGGCGCGCTCGGCGCCTACCTCCTGTTGCGCGCCGGGTTCCCGCTGGTCAAGGTGGGTCTGGACGGCCGCCGTCGGGGCAAGGACGCGCGGGACGCCGCGGGGCTCGCCGCACTGATCGGGATCCCCGGCCTGGGCCTGTACCTGCTGGCCCGGCTCGTCGGCGCGAGCCTGCAGGTCGCCCCCACCACCCTCGACGACGTGTGGTGGCGCACCCCGGTCCTCGTCCTGTCCGCCTGCGCGAACGCCTGGGCGGAGGAGGTGGTGATGATCGGCTACCTGCTCACCCGGCTGCGCCAGCTGGGCTGGTCCGCGGACCGCTCGGTGCTGGCCGCGGCGCTGCTGCGCGGCTGCTACCACCTCTACCAGGGCTTCGGCGGGTTCGTCGGGAACACGGTCATGGGCCTGGTGTTCGGCCGGGTGTGGCAGCGCACCGGGCGGCTCTGGCCGCTGATCGGCGCGCACGCGATCATCGACGTCGTCGTCTTCGTGGGATACGCGCTGCTCCCGGCGGGTCTGCGGCTCTGACCCACCGCGCTCTCGGCGGCGGGCGCTACCGCAGGGTCACCTGCTTGCCCGCGAGGGCGTCCCGGGCGGCGTGCTCGGCGCTCGTGAGGTCGCCGGCCTGCGCGAGGGCCTGCTCCAGACGCGCGGCGAAGGCCACGGCCGGGGCGCTCCACTCCTTGGCGTGCATCTCCCGGTCCAGGTCCCACACGGGCACGAGCAGGCCGTGGGCGCGGAAGGCGCCCGCGTACCGGGTGCCCTCGCCGAGCTCCAGCTCACCCGCCGCGTGCAGCCGCGCCAGGGCCGCCATCAGCGCGTCCTCCGGCTCCGGCCGGACCCACCGCAGGTGCGCCTTGCTGCCGGTGTCCACCCAGTAGGCCGCCTTGACGCCGTCGACCGCCACGGTCGGCATGATCACCGAGTTGGCCCGTTCCAGGGTCGCGGCGATCTCCGGGGAGTCGCCGTCGGTGTCCTCCGGGATCCACCAGCCGAAGTCCTGGTGCAGGGTCAGGTCCAGCTCGGCGTCGGGCTCGAGGACGTCCTGCAGCCGGACGAGCTCACCCTGCAGGCCCGGCCCGACGACGGGCAGCGCCGTGCCCGGCTCGGCCGTCCGCGCCCAGCGCAGCGCCTTCGCCAGGTCCGCGGAGAGGTCCCCGGAGCGGGTCTGCACCTGCATCCCGATCAGGACGTCCCCGTTCGGGCGGACCAGCGCGGCCGAGGCGCCGGGCAGCACCGTGGCGACCTGGACGGACCCGTCCGCCGGGGTGCGCAGCGGGAGCGGGGCGACCGCGGAGGGGAGGAACTCCCGCATCGCGACGAGGTCCGGTTCGGCGGCCAGGCCCGCGAACGGCCGCGTGACGATCACGTCGTCCCCCGCGCCGTGGCAGGCCTTGTAGCGCTTGCCCGAGCCGCAGGGGCAGGGCCGGCGCGGGTTCTCGCCCGCCGCCGCGGTGCTCTTCTCGCGATTCCTCTTGGCCATGAGGAGGCCTACCGTAGCGCCACCAGGATCTCCCGCCGCACCACCCGGGTCGGCTCCACCAGCGCCTCCAGGTAGCGGACCACGCGGATCGTGAGCACCGCGGTCACCGCGCACAGCAGGTTCAGGAGGGCATGGAGCACCACGCCGTCCGCCAGCGCCTGCACCCCGCTGCGGAAGGTCCACAGGAACACCACGACGCCGAGCACCACCGACGCGCCCCAGGCCCCCCACCAGCACAGCAGCAGCCGCGTGGGCCGCGGCCGCTCGGCCGGGGGCCGGTCCAGCCCGGCGTGTTCGATCTCGGCGAGCACCCCGCCGGGCACCGCCAGGTTCAGCCCCGGCACCAGCCACCCGACGACCACGGCGACCACCGACCGCGAGGGCACGGTGCCGGACCGCTCGGCGGCGGCCTCCCGCATGCGCAGCGACCACAGGATCGCCGGCACCCCGCAGCCCAGCACCGCGGCCACCGACGCCCAGCCGCCGAACGCCACGGCGGCGTCCGAGAACGCGACCAGCCCGCCGGGCAGCGCGTCCTCCCGGCTGAGCAGCAGCAGGACGTACCGCAGCACCTCCGCCGCGAACCCGACCGTCGCGACCGCCGCGAGTGTCCACAGCAGTGGCACCAGGACCTGGGCCAAGGCCCGGGCCCGCTCGATCGCGGGCACCCGCTCGGGCTGCTCCTCGTCCTGCCAGGGGGCCGCGGGGAACCCCCACCGCGGCACGTCCCGGTAGCGGGGCGGGCCGGTGTAGCGGAACCGGGGCCTGCGCGGCAGCGGCGGGTTCGGGTCCGGCGGGGGCTGCGCGACCCAGGCGAGCGGGGCGAGGTAGCGCCCGCAGTACTGGCAGAACGGGCCGCTCCCGGGCGGGGAGTCCCGCCCGCAGCGGGAGCACTGCATCAGATGATCTCGGGTGTGGTCCCCGGGTCGGCCACGACGTCCCGACCGGAGGCGGACCAGGCCTGCATCCCGCCCTCGACGTTGACGGCCGGGTAGCCCTGCTGTGCCAGGTAGGCGACCACGCGGGCGGAGCGGCCCCCGGATCGGCAGACCACGTAGAGCGGCTCGTCCGCGGGCACCTCGGAGATCCGCTCGGTGAGCTGGGACATCGGCAGGTGCCGGGCGCCGGGGGCACGGCCGGCGGCCCACTCGTCGGCCTCACGCACGTCCAGCAGGGAAGCGTCGGCGGGCAGGTCGGCGACGGGGACGGACGGAACACTCATGTGCTCCATCCTGCCACCGCCGCCGTGACCCACCCGTGTGGCCGTGTCCTGGACCTAGGCCGTGTTCACGACCGCCTTCTCGGCGCCGGCGCCGGTCAGCGAGCGGACCTCCATCTCGGCGTACTTCTCCGCGTTGAACGGCTCCCTGCGGCCCACGAAAGTGCCGATCACGCCGAGCAGGAAGGACACCGGGATCGAGATGATCCCCGGGTTGGACAGCGGGAACCAGTGGAAGTCCACGCTCTTGATCATCGCGCTCTCCGAGCCGGAGACGGCGGGGGAGAAGACGATCAGCACCAGGCAGACGGCCAGGCCGCCGTAGATGCTCCACAGCGCGCCGGTGGTGTTGAACCGCTTCCAGAACAGCGAGTACAGGATGGTCGGCAGGTTCGCCGACGCCGCGACGGCGAAGGCGAGGGCCACCAGGAAGGCCACGTTCTGGCCGTTGGCGAGGATCCCGCCCGCGATCGCGACGATGCCGATGACCAGCGCCGTCGTCCGGGCGACCCGGACCTCGCTGCCCGGCGTGGTCTGCCCCTTCTTGATCACGTTCGCGTAGACGTCGTGCGCGAAGGAGGCCGACGCCGTGATCGTCAGGCCCGCGACCACCGCGAGGATCGTCGCGAACGCGATCGCCGAGATCAGCCCCAGCAGCACCTCGCCGCCCAGCTGGAAGGCCAGCAGCGGCGCCGCCGAGTTGACTCCGCCGGGCGCCTTGCTGATCACCTCCGGCCCGACGAGCGCGGCCGCGCCGTAGCCCAGGACCAGCGTGAACAGGTAGAAGATCCCGATCAGCCAGATCGCCCAGACGACCGACTTGCGCGCCTCCTTGGCCGTCGGGACCGTGTAGAAGCGCATCAGGATGTGCGGCAGGCCCGCGGTGCCGAGCAGCAGCGCCAGGCCGAGCGAGATGAAGTCCAGCTTGTTCTTGTACTGCAGGCCGGGGGCGAGGATCGCGTCCCCCTTGGTCGACTTCTCGACGGCGGCGGAGAGCAGCGCCGAGAAGTTCAGGCCGAACTCGCCGAGCACCCAGAACGTCATGACGAACGCGCCCACCACCAGGAGCGCCGCCTTGATGATCTGCACCCAGGTGGTGCCCTTCATGCCGCCGACCAGCACGTAGGCCACCATGACGAGGCCCACGACGCCGATCACGATGCTCTGCCCGAGCTTGTTCGAGTTCGGGATCTGCAGCAGCAGCGCGATCAGCCCGCCGGCGCCCGCCATCTGCGCGATCAGGTAGAAGAAGGACACCACCAGCGTCGACGTCGCGGCCGCGGCACGCACCGGGCGTTGCTTCATCCGGAAGCTCAGGACGTCGCCCATCGTGAACTTTCCGGTGTTCCGCAGCAGCTCCGCGACCAGCAGCAACGCCACCAGCCAGGCGACCAGGAAGCCGATCGAGTAGAGGAAGCCGTCGTAGCCGTAGACCGAGATCGCGCCGGCGATGCCGAGGAAGCTCGCGGCGGACAGGTAGTCCCCGGAGATCGCGATGCCGTTCTGCGAGCCGGTGAACGAGCGGCCCGCGGCGTAGTAGTCCGACGCCGTGCGGTTGCTGCGGCTGGCCCGGTAGACGACGACCAGGGTCAAGAGCACGAAGACGGCGAAGATGCCGACGTTGAGGCCGACGTTGCCCACGGTGCCGTTCACGCCGCGTCCCCCTCGATCTCCCTGCGGATGCGCTCGGCGGCCGGGTCCAGCGAGCGGTCCGCGAAGCGCACGTACATCGTGGTGATCACGAACGTGGACACGAACTGCAGCAGCCCGATCAGCAGGCCGACGGTGAACTCACCGGCGAGCTTGGTCGCCATGAACCCCGGCGCGTAGGACGCCAGCAGCACGTAGACCAGGTACCAGACCAGGAAGACCGCGCTCATCGGGAAGACGAAGCGGCGCAACCGCCGCCTGAGCTGGGCGAACTCGGGCGTCGCCTGGACCCGCTGGTACACCGTGGTGTCCGGCGGGCCCCACTCGTCCGTTGTCGACATGGGGGCTTCTCCTCAACCTCGTGTCGCCCCGACACCCCCTCCGGCGTCGAGTCCCACTCCAGGCGAACGACTCCGAACGCCGATCGAGACGGTTCCGTGGAGAAACGGTGAGTGTCAAGGCGATCACGCAAGGTGATCGGCTAGGCGGTCGACCCCGTGCGGTCCGTGACGAGGCCGGGATCGTCGTCTCGCTCCACCCGGTCCCGGAACAGGCCCAGCCGCTCCGGCGCGTGCAGGCGCAGGAGCAGCGCGTCCGTGTTCGCCGGGCGGGACTTCCGGGTGGCCAGGCTGACGACGACCATGACGAGGAACGCCGCCGGGACGCTGACGATCGCGGGCCGGTACAGCAGCACGCCGAGCCAGCCGGACTCCGCGGCCCCGGCGAGACTCGCCGACACCGCGCCCGCCGACAGCACCCCGCCGACCGCCATCCCGGACATCGCGCCCTTCGCCGTCAGCCCGCGCCACCACACACCGAGCACGAGCAGCGGGCAGAAGGTGGACGCGGCCACCGCGAACGCGAGCGCGACGGTCTCGGCGAAGTCCAGCTGCGTCACGAACACGGCCAGCGCGACCGGTGCCGCGCCCGCCAGGACGGTGGCCAGCCGGAACGCCCGCACGCGCATGTCCGCGACCGCCCGCCCCGGCAGGACGTCCGTGGCCAGCACGCCCGCGAGGCTGACCAGCAACCCCGAGGACGTCGAGAGGAAGGCGGCCCACGCGCCCGCCGCGACGATCCCGCCCAGCACCGCGCCCGCGGCGCCGCTGCCGAGCACGGCGGTGGGCAGCATGAGCACCGCCGCGTCCGTCTTGCCCGAGACCAGCAGCTGCGGGGTGTAGAAGCGCGAGAGCGCCCCGAGCAGCGTGACCAGCACGTAGAAGATCCCGAGCAGGGCCAGCACGATCACCGCGCTGCGGCGGGCCGCGCGGCCGTCGGGGTTGGAGTAGAAGCGGCCCAGGACGTGCGGCAGGCCCATGGTGCCCAGGAACGTCGCCAGGATCAGCGAGTAGATCGCGAGCAGCTGGTGGTCGCCGCCGCCCGCCATCGGCTTCAGCCAGCGTTCGTCGGTGGCGGGGCGACCGACCGGGGTGGGCACGTTCGCGCCCGACTCGAACACCAGCTCACCGCCCTCGGCGAGCCGGTGGCTGCCGCCCGCGGCCCAGTCGACGGGACCGCCGGGCGGGACCCGCAGGCCGTCGACCACGGCACCCACGGGCCCGGCGGTCGCGCGGGTGCCCTGCTCGGAGCTCAGCACGACGTCCGTCCGCAGCTCCACCGTGGTGCGGTCGGCGAACCGCGGCGGGGCGGGCTGGTCGAAGTGATGGCCGCTGCCGAAGAAGAAGATCACCGCGACGATCGCGGGGAGCGCGAGCGCGGTGAGCTTGAGCCAGTACTGGAACGCCTGCACGAACGTCACCGAGCGCATGCCGCCGAACGCGACCGTCGCCACGACGATCACCCCGGCCGCGACCGCCCCGAGCCACACCGGCAGCCCGGTCACGATGTTCACCGTGAGCCCGGCGCCCTGCAGCTGCGGGAGCAGGTACAACCAGCCGATGACCAGCACGAACAGGCTGCAGAGATGGCGCAGCGCCGGCGAGCGCAGGCGCAGCTCGGCGAAGTCCGGGACGGTGTAGGCGCCGGAGCGGCGCAGCGGCGCGGCCACGAACAACAGCAGCGAGAGGTACCCGGCGGTGTAGCCGACGGGGTACCAGAGCGCGTCCACGCCGTCTCGCAGCACGAGCCCCGCCACGCCCAGGAAGGAGGCGGCCGAGAGGTACTCGCCGGAGATCGCACCGCCGTTGGCCACCGGCCCGACGCTCCGGGACGCGACCAGGAAGTCCGACGTCCGGCGGGCCCGGTGCCCGAGCGACCCGATGACCGTGGAGGCCACGGCGACGAGCAGGATGGCGGTCAGCGCGGCGACCGCGGTTGCACTCATGGTCGGCTAGTGTCCCGCACCGGAAATTCGGTGCATAGATCGGCGGATCCAGGTTCGCACGGGCAACGCAGCCGACCCGCAGGTCGTACCGGGCGTACTACGCGGGTCGGCAACGCCGCCCGCCCGGATCTGGGCCGGCGAGCTACGTGGCGGATCTCCGGTGCGGGACACTAGTCCTGGACGTGTTCGGCGAAGTTCTGCTCGACCTTCTCGGCGGCCTTGGTGTGCCACCAGCCGAGGCCGAGCAGGAACGGGTAGACCAGCACACCGAGGATGAGCCAGGGCAGGCGCAGGCCCAGCACCTCGAGCCTGCCGAGCTCGGGATAGACGGCGAAGAGCACGGGCAGCGACCCGAGCACGAGCAGCGCGATCACGCCGATCCGCACCGCCACGCCCAGCTGGCCGCGGATCAGGTTGGCCCGCAGCAGCTCGCCGACGGCGGTGCCCTCCTGCACGTCCACCACGGTGCGGACGGTTCGGGCGACCCCCTTGCGCTCGGCGAGCACCACGCGGACCCGGCGGGGCGGGTCGACGTCCTCGGGCTCGGTGCGCGTGGGCGGCTCGGCGCGGTCGAAGCGGGCGCCGACCGGGCGGCCCAGGTCCGTGGGCGCCTCGGCCTCGGGGGCGAACGCGGGCGCGGCGGCGGTCCGCGCGGAGAGCGGCAGCCGGGTCTCGGGGGGCTGCCGGTCCTCGACGGGCTCGACGAGCCCGACGTCCGTGCGCTCGGGATCGTCCGGGTCGGCGGCCGGGCCGGGCCGGGTGGGTCCGGGCACACCCGTCGGGGTGGTGGACGGCGCCGGCGCGCGTGGGACGAGCCCGCCGAGGGTGTCCGGGGCGGCGGCGAGCCTGCCCGCCCGGTCCATCGGGTTGCCGTACTGGCGCATCCCGCCCGGCCCCGGCGGCAGGCCGGGCTGGTCGGCGGCGTACGCCTCGGGCGGCGGCAGCCGGAGCGGGACGCTCGCCGGACCCAGCACGCGCTCGAAGCGCTCCGCGTCCCGGTCCTCGACGAGGTCGGGGTCCTCGTCCTCGTCCTCGTCCTCGTAGTCGTCGTAGGAGAGGTAGTCCGGGTGCGGGTCGCTCGGGGGCTGCTCCCCGACGCCCTGCAGCGGCGAGGCCGGGGCTGCGGTGGGCTCGCTGCGTGCCGGGTCCGAACGGGGCGCTGGGTCCGGTCAAGGCGCTGGGTCCGGTCACCGCGCCGGGTCCGGTCACGGCGCCGGGTCCGGTCGGGGCGCCGGGTCCGGTCGGGGCGCCGGGTCCGCGAGGTGCCGCGTCGGTGCCGGGCGCGGCGAGTCCGCGGGGTGCGGCGGGCCCGGTGGGGCCGGCCGGTCCGGCGAAGCGGTCCGCGCCCTCGGGACCGGTCGGGGGGACGAGCCCGGTCGGCCCTTCCGGCCCGCGGACGGAGCCGAACCCGTCCGGACCGTCGAGCCGGGCCGGGGAGGCCGACCCGTTCGGACCGGCCGGGCCGAGCGGACGCCGTCGCCCGCCGGGCGAGCGGAGCACGGCCGGAACAGCGGGCGGGCCTGCACCCTCCGGCCTGCCGGCCGCGCCGAACCCGTCCGGGCCCCCGGGCCTGCCGGTGGAGCCGAAGCCGTTCCGACCGCCGGGTGTCGTCGGCGAGGCGAGGCCGTTCGCCGCCGCGTCGGTGGCGCCCGGTCCGTCGGCGGTCCAGGCGCCGCCCGGCCCGGGGTCGGGCGCGTTCGGCGCCGCGTACCCGGGGGAGGGCGCGCCGAACCAGCCTTCGCCACGGTGCGGATCCGGACGCACGCCCGGCTCGGGCGTGTGCAGCCGCGCCGCGATGGCGTCCACCCCGAACTGCTCGGTGTCCCCGTCGTCCCGCGCGTGCCTACCGCGTGGCGACCGGGTGTTGGCGTCCATCCGACGCCGCAGCTCCTCCTGCAACCAGACCGGGCCGGAGTCCTCGGGACCCGCCTGCGCACGCCGCCTGCGCGGACCACCCGGCGGATCGGTGCGGTCCGGGTCCTCCGGGCCTCCGGGGTCCCGGTGCGAGGGGGGGCCGTCGAGCGAGGTGCTCACCCCACGGCCTGCGGAGTGCTCACCGCTGGCTCCACGCCTGCTTCGTGGCGCGGACCAGGCGGTCCTTCAGCTCGCGGGTATGCCGCCGCGAGACCGGGAGCTCGGCGGTGTCCGGACCCGACCCGACCCGCACGACGTACCCCGACCCGGACAGCCGCAGCTCCGTGACCAGCGGCAACGCCACCAGGAAGGACCGGTGGATGCGCACGAACCCGGCGTCTCGCCAGCGGTCCTCGAGCACCGACAGCGGGATCCGGACGAGGTGGCTGCCGTCCGTGGTGTGCAGCCGGGCGTAGTCCCCCTGCGCCTCCACGTACCGCACGGCCGAGCGCGGCACCAGCTTCGTGGTGCCCGCCAGCTCGACGGGGATGACCTCGTCCTCGTCCTTCTCCGGCGCGGCGGCCTCGACCGACGCCACGGTGGCGCGGTTGGCGATGATCCGGTCCAGCGCGGCGGCCAGGCGCTCCTCGCGCAGCGGCTTGAGCAGGTAGTCCTTGGCACCGACCTCGTAGGCGTCCACCGCGCGGTCGTCGTGCGCGGTGACGAACACGACCTCCGGCGGCTGCAGCATCGAGCCGAACACCCGGGCGAGCTCCAGCCCGTCCAGGCCGGGCATCCGGATGTCGAGGAAGACGACGTCGATGTCCGTGCGGTCGGCGAGCCGCGCGGGCGACTGCGGCGGCAGCGTCTGCCCCGCCGCGCGCGCCGCGCTCATCGTGGCGTGGGTGTGCTCGCGGGTGCTCCGAGCGCTCAGCTGGCGCAACGCCTCGGTGGCGTCCGAGGCCTTGAGGACCTCGGCGACCCGGGGGTCCTCGTTGAGCAGGAACGCCAGTTCTTCGAGAGCCGGCTGTTCGTCGTCCACGGCCAGGACGACCAGACCTCCGGAGCTGTCGGTGCTGTCCACGATCTCCTCATCCTGCGTGCCCGATGCGGACCGGACACTCGCTGGCGGCACCCGGTCTCGCAGACCATGGTGACGGTCATCGGGGCGGGATGCCAGGGCATCCCACCAATCTGCGACCGATCGGCTACACATCGAACGGGTGACGCGCTTCCCTCACGTCGGGTTTCGCCCACCGCCGGCGACGCTACAGACCGTAGCGCGCCCAGCTCGCTCTGATGTCGGCCGCCTGGGCCAGCCCGAGAGCGACGTCGACCGCACCGACCTGCGTCCACCCGGCCGGACCACCCGACGCGGACGCCGCCGGAGCGCCCAGGCCGAGCCGGGCGAGCAACGGCTTTCGTCCCTCGACCGTGGTGACCTTCGCGTCCGGGAAGCGCTCGGCCAGCACGGAGCGCGGCGTGCCGAGCCCGTCCACCAGCCCGAGCCCCAGCGCCTTGGCCCCGGACCACACCTCGCCGGTGAACAGCTCGGTGTCCGTGGCCAGCCGGTCCCCACGGCGCTCGACCACCCAGTCCCGGAACATGCCGTGCAGCTCGTCCTGGAACCGCCGCAGCCACGCGACGTCCTCCTCCTTCTCCGGGAGGAAGGGGTCCAGCCGCGACTTCGACGCGCCCGCGGTGTGCAGCCTGCGCTCGATCCCGAAACGCTCGATCAAACCCTCGAGCCCGAACCCGGAGCTGATCACGCCGATGGAGCCCACCGTGGACGTCGGATGCGCGTAGATCTCGTCCGCCGCGCACGCCAGCCAGTACCCGCCGGACGCCGCGACGTCCTCGCAGAAGGCGAGCACCGGGAGGTCGTGCTCCACGGCGAGCCCCCGGATCCGGTCCGCGACCAGGGCAGACTGGGTGCCGGAGCCGCCGGGTGAGTTGATCACGATCGCGACGGCGACGGCGTTGTCCGTGGTGAACGCCCGCTCCAGCACCTTCTCCGTGCTCACGGAGTTGATCACCGAGCGCGGCACCGGCCCGCCCAGCTGCGGCGCGATCACGCCGGTCAGCCGCACCAGCGGCACCACCGCCTGGTCGGCCCTCTCCCCGCCCAGTCGGCCCGGCAACCGCGAACTCAGCCGATCCGGGATACGCAGCGCGTCCATGGGCTCACATTACGCAGAACAGCCGCCGCGGCGGCGGGCTCACGCTCGGATCCCCGCCCGGAACTTGGGGACGCGGAGGGTGATCTTCATGCCCGCCCCGACCGCCGTGTCCACGACCAGGCCGAAGTCGTCCCCGAAGGCGCTTCGCATCCGGTCGTCCACGTTCCCGAGGCCGACGTGCGCGCCGGAGAGGTGCGCGTCGTCCAGGTCCTCGGTGAGCCGGGCGGGGTCCATGCCCACGCCGTCGTCCTCGACGATGATCACGCACTCGGCACCGGCGTTCTCCGCGGTGATCGTGATCGTGCCGCCGTTCGGCTTGCTGGCCAGGCCGTGGCGCACCGCGTTCTCCACCAGCGGCTGCAGCGCCAGGAAGGGCAGCACCACGTTGAGCACCTCGGGCGCGATCTGCAGCTTGATGTTGAGCCGGTTGCCGAAGCGGGCCTTCTCCAGCGCGATGTAGCGCTCGATGTTGGTGAGCTCGTCGGACAGCGTCGTGTACTCCCCCGCCGTGCGGAACGAGTACCGGGTGAAGTCCGCGAACTCGATCAGCAGGTCACGGGCGCGGACCGGGTCCGTGCGGATGAAGGACGCGATCGTGGTCAGCGCGTTG
>Ga0207641_10002076_pt1 | contig 18991 bp, 11 predicted proteins | sample KBSSwiS62_FD_184306 | JGI IMG/M metagenome (GOLD analysis project Ga0207641, IMG submission 184306) | Switchgrass rhizosphere microbial communities from Kellogg Biological Station, Michigan, USA - KBS Switchgrass S6-2 (SPAdes) (version 2) | ecosystem: Host-associated > Plants > Roots >... | reverse complement strand
CGGGTAGAAAAATCATATTGTGCTTCATCCTGGTATACGGCCATGGCCCAATGCTTAACGGTAAACCGCAACGGGTTGGTGTTTACACTGGCGGAAGCCAGTACATCTGATACACTTTTGGTGGCGTTGGCGAATAAAGTACCCGCCGGTACGTTGGCAGCTTTTTTTGTTTCCTCGTTAAACCTCGAAATGTTTTTCGTACACGCGGCAAAAACTATAACCGGTGCAATATATAAGAGTATTTTTTTCATAATTATTCTTTTAGAATTTTACTTTCAGGTTTACACCTAATGATCTTGTTGTGGGATAAGCACCGCTCTGCATACCCTGAATGTTTCCTGCTGACAGATTTTCTTCAGGATCTGAATAAGGCAGGTTCTTATGAATAATCCAGAGGTTTCTTCCGATCACAGAAAGTTCTACACCTTTTATGGCGTTTATATTTCTGAATAAGCTTTGGGGAAGCGCGTACGACAAGGTAGCTTCTCTGAGTTTAATATAACTGGCATCATAAGAAAACTGTGCTGCCGGTAACGCTGGGGAATTGGCATCTATTACCACTCTTTTAGTATTAACTTTTCCGTCTGCGGTAACACCCTGCAGAATTACACCACCGCCGTCTGTTAAACTATTTCTTATAGGCTTACCCAAATCATTCAAGGCTGCGGATTCAGCCAGCACACCGGTATAGTTGGTAGCATAGTACATATCCAATGACCATACTTCTCCGCCCTGTCTCATATCGACCAGGAATCCCAATGTGAAATTCTTATACCTTACTGAGTTATAAATACCGCCGATCCAATCCGGGTTTACATTGCCGATTACATTAGTAGTAGTAGTAGTAAGTGGATAATAACCGTTTGAACCCACGAGTTTAGGGCCACTGCCATCCCATGCTACTGTTTTGGTGGCGTCTTTTGGATCAATCATCTGCCAGGTTTTTCCCTGGATGGTTCCATAAGGTTGGCCGAGGCTGGCGTTTATGCTTACACCGCCCTGGAATGAACCCAGTTGCAGGTTTTTGCTATCGTTGTACAAGGAAATTACTTTATTCCGGTTTCTTGTCCAGTTTACGTTGATATTCCAGGAGAAATCCTTTGTCTTAACCGGGTTGGCAAACAAAGACAATTCGATGCCTCTATTTTCAATATTGCCTGCGTTTACAAATTTGCTTGAATAACCGGTTGCAGTGGAGGTTGAAACGGGTATGATCTGATCAACCGTATTGGTGATATAATAAGTCGCATCAAACCCTATACGGTTTTTCAAAAATGCCATTTCCAGACCAACTTCCTTGCTGGTTGTCTGCTCTGGTTTTAATTCATTGTTGTTTTTTGTACCAGGCAAAGAGAACAATATGCTGCTTCCAAATGGAGTTGGCTGGTCGTATACGTCTTTGATACTTCCCCATGGAGCATCATTACCCACAGTGGCATAGTTAACACGCAATTTTCCTGATGAAAGCCATTCAAAACCCCGAAGTTCATGCGAAAACAACCAACTACCGGATATCGCGTAATAGTTATAGGCGTTCTTATCTACAGGCAGCGTAGACGACCTATCCCTGCGGATAGTACCATCCACGGTCAGGAAATTTTTATAACTGAAAGTAGCGCCACCAAAATAGCCGTCAACAGCTTTCGGCTGGTAGGCTTCGGTAGGATTGGGTACTGTTCCTTTTGAGTTAGCAATTGAATATAACCCGGGTACAATCAATCCGCCTGAAGTGGTTTGAAATACAGAGCTGATTTTGTTTCTTCTGAGATTCGTTCCAACAATGGCTTTGAAATTAATATCCTTTGTCAGGTTTTTATCAATATTGGCCATCAGATCATAATTGGTCTCATTGTAGGTGCGGTCAAAGCGCTGGTACAAAGGCACGGCCTGGCTACCAACGGCAATTCTTTCGTCTTCGAATTCTGTATAGTTGTCAAGAGAGACGCGGCCCAAAAAGCTTAACCAATCGGTTGCCTTGTAATCTACCTGTACATTTCCAAATAGCCTGGAGCGGGTATCTGTTTCATAGTTTTGATAAACGGTCCAATAGTAGTTATCTGTATAGATAGGTATTAAACCCGCCGCATTGGATGGGTCTTTCCAGTTCCAGGTAATGTTTTTCGTGTTACGGAAATAAGCGTCTTTCTGTTGCTGTATATCTACATTGGTCTGGTACCATTGGCGGAAATTCTGGTTTACATTTCTTCCGCTATACCCTGTTCCATATCTTCCTTTACCGTCAACTTTTGAATAATTTGCCAGTGCAGATACCCTAAGCCTGTCGGTAAGGTTATAGCTTGAACCGAAGTTGATGATATTTTTAGTAACCTTGCTATTGGGCAAGACGCCTTTTTCATCATTCCTTGTATAACCCAGCTTTATAGAACCTTTGTCACTTGCGCCATCCAGCATAATGCTGTTATTGGTGGTAAAACCAGTCTGGTAAAAAGTGGAAGGATCGTTTTTAGCAGCCACCCATGGGGTTTTCTTATGATAAGTTGGAGATGTAGGATCAAATGAATCCCATTGATAAACCAGGAGGTTGGGGTCGAATTTAACACCGTAAGAAGCATCCTCAGAGGTGGGTGTTACATAGTCCTTAATACCATCGCCATCCACATCAAAATAAAGAAAACCGTCTTTCTGGTATGTATCAGAATAACCGGCGCCATATTCTTTCTGGTATTTTGGAAAAGTTTTCTTGTCGATCTTTCCCACAATCAGTCCTGAATTGATAGTAATACCCAATCCTCTTTTTGCTTTTTTAGAGGTAATCATGATAACGCCATTGGCTGCTCTTGAGCCATATAGAGCCGTTGCAGCTGCGCCCTTTAACACGTTTACTGATTCAACATCGTCAGGATTAATGTCTGCGGCAGCGTTACCATAATCGTATCCACCACGGCCGGTTCTTTGGTTGGCGGAATTGTTATTGGTATTGTCTATCGGAACGCCGTCTACAACAAAAAGAGCCTGGTTGTTTCCGGTAAGTGATTTTATACCCCGGATAACCACGTTGGTAGAACCGCCAATGCCATTACCCTGTATTACCTGCAAACCTGAAATTTTGCCCGAAAGTGCAGAAGCCAGGTTACTTCCCCTGGTTTTGGTGACATCGTCTCCACTTATCTGTTGGGCGGCGTAAGGCAGGGTATTCTTATTCCTTCTGATACCTAAGGCTGTAACCACCACTTCTGATAGATCACCGGTAGCGGCTAAAACGGCCGTTACACCTGTTCCGGAAGGTTTTAGTGTTACGGCGTCAAAATTAATAGCGGAGATGGTTAGGCTGGAGCCTGGTTTTGTTTTGATGGTGAATTCACCCTTTACATTGGCAGTAGTTCCATTTCTGGTGCCGGTTTCGATGACTGAAGCGTAAGGAATGGGCTCTCCCTTGTCGCTTTTCACTGTTCCGGTAACGGTAACAGTTTGCCCCCATGCCCATGTACATAGCAGTACAAGCACGGCAAGCGTTGCAAGTTTTCTCATTGTTTTGACTTTGTTTTAGTTTAAGAATGTATGCCGAAAAATGCCAATAAATAAATACCCGCATCAAACTTTGCTACGGCAAAAATTCAATTTGGTTAAGAATTCATTAACATAATTATCAGGCAAGGCAACGAAATTACCAAGATAGCTGCCTAAAAGTGCAATTTTTTGTCTGTGGGCGAATATTTTTTGTGCCTTCCGGGTCACTAGATAACTTGAAATTAATCATATTTTAAGGCCGCTTTATTTCGCGCCTCCCGTAAAATCGGGTTGAAAAAAAATGTAGCAGGCAAAAAATGCGCTTAAAAACGGGCAACTGATTTTTTACACTTATTTGCAGGGATTAAGCTGTGTAAGAAAGCTGTCAGACCGTTTTTCTTACATGTGGGTATTACAAAAAGTTGTTAGTTTAACTAAATCTTCTTCAATACCAAAGCTGATATGATTATCTGCAATATAATTCCGGATAGCAGTCGCCCGGTGCGGAAATACTTTTTCAAATTGTCTTGCTGAATTTGCTTTATAAATTTGTTTGGATTTCAGCAACCAGTAGTTTTTTTGAATTTCAACCATGTAATCTCCTTTATAAGGACGCAACATGTATACGTTGGATACGGTGTTGCTTACTTCAGCAGCGTCTTTCTGCGAGATTCCGTTCTTATCAGCAGTGATAACCGCGGGTCTCATTTTATTGGTATAGGTAACATAGAGTGCAGCAGGGGTGGAATTGTTCATTATCACTTCATATATCAGGCCATCAGGACCGGGAATAAAGCGCTTGTTCCGGAAATAGATGGTATCAATTGTTTCCAGCCCGGTTAGGGTTAGAACACTGCCATCTGTTTTTTCAAATACGATGGATTGATCAGCTGTATTGTAATTCAGTAAAGCCTCTTCCACTGTTCCGGATTTCATAAGCACATTGCCTTTTGAAAAATTTTCGTACAGGTATTGACTTCGCTGATCCGTTGTATTAGTAGTATTGTTTTGGGCCTGGCAAAAAAAACATAAAAACAAGAAGGATAGAGCGGTAGTAAGTTCTTTCATGCTGGTGCGTTTTTTATTAGGAGGATGGGGCTGGGTAGTTTGCAAATTAAGATATTCCTTGAAGTTCAGGAATGAGAATTGAAAAGTCATATTATCTTTTGGCTGGTAGACTGCACAGGGTTGGTATAAAAACGTGCCCAATCCAGCAAAGCATTTTGATTTGTCAATAGCCTTCACCATCATTGCTGGTTGCGACTGCACGCAAAAAAAGTTCTAACCGGTATGAATCTGGTATTATCTATGATGGGATAGTAGCATTAAGTCGGAAATATTAATTGGTAAAAAGTCCCGGATGTGCCGGGACTTTTTTATTGCGCAACTATCAATCATGCAATTATTTTTTTACGAAGGTATCAAACACATATCTATAAGCGGTGCCGTTAAACACCAGGTAATAAATTCTTATCGTTTTATAATCGGCGCTCACGCTTATTGTTGGATTGGTTATAAACGATATGCCCCCCGATGCAAAATCAGCCAACCCTGCCGGTGAAATGACGGCGGAAAAATTAGACAGCACGCCCCCAGTATTTTTGAAGGAAATAATATAGTTGGGTGCTGTATAATAGCCCGTAGGTGCAGTTACGGCTGTAGGGCTGGATGGCGCCAACACTGCTGGTTTAGTAGTATGTGTGTCAGGTGTTTTAGTGGAATCATTAAACGGTATTCTGACGTAGTCCCATGTATACGCCCCTGCCAACGGATTCCCAATAGTATGAAAATAGATATGGCCGAAGTTTTTACTAACCTCATGATTAGTGGGTGCTGTTACAGCAGGTGCCAGCATGTAGTTTTTAGTACCATTAATCTTTGAAGGAAAAAATACCACCTGGAAATATGCAATGCTGGTTCCCTTTTTAATAGTGGCTGTATTGCTGATGAACTTGTACACACTATCCGGCATGGGCTCATAGTTAATTGAGTCTTTGCTGAAGTTATCGAGCAGCGCTTTTGTATCAGGTGCAATGGTTACGGCAATATCATTGGCGGCGGCATCTGTACCTGTTAGCCGGACCGCAAAATTGGCGGTGTCGGAAGTGTGTGATGCAGGATAAGTCAGCGCGCCGTTGCCAAAGTACTGAAGCCCTGAATTAATATTTGTACCACCCGATTGAATATATTCCATTGTAAAAACCGGGGCAGAAAGATTGTTTACGTCGATGTTGGCGTCATTCTTTTTTAAACACCCTGAAAAAGAAATAGCAGCCCCAAGAAAAAGTAATAATATTTTTATTTGTCTCATAAATAACATGATTTTAGTAATTATAATGCCCAAAAAATTAATGAGGTAAACGGATTGATATTTTTTGGAACGTTCGTTGAATTTAACGAACCCTCAACTGTCGGGTATAATATTCTTGTTGGTAACTTGTCGGGCCTTGTGCTTTCGGATACCGTTGATGCGAAAGTGGACGTAGCTGATGAGCCGGAGATTGTTGGATAATGCGTTCTGCGGTAATCGTTCCATCCAACTTCACTGTTCACAAAATTCATAGCAATATACTTTTGTGTAATAATGGCTTCCAGTTTTTGCGCAGGGGTAGTTGCCAATGAATAATTAACCAATGGGCTTCCGGCGTTGTCTGTTAAATATGTGTTTGCGGCAGCCGTGGGGTCAGCCGTCGTAACGGCAGTGGAACCAGGGCCGGAAAACAAATACTTAAAAGAAGCCGTTATGCCAGATTTAAATAAACCCGCATCATCGCCCGGTTTGATCCCTTTCATGGCTGCTTCCGCTTGCAGAAAATAACTTTCTGCTGCTGTTATAAGCGGGTATCCTGCATCAGGACCTTTCAGAACACCCGTTGTGTTCCCGGCGCTCGCTCCTGTTCTATTACTGCTGGGGTACCAGAAACTTCCGGCAGGGCTTTTTGGCGTATTCACACTTTCAACACCTAACTGGCCGGTTCCTGTCTTGGGGTACTGATAATAGATCGCCTTTCCCCTTCCTGAATCCTGCAGTTTTGTACCATTGTAAAAAGAAAGAATCCAGGTAGAAGGAATCCATGATTTAGTGGCATCACTTCCCGTATAACCGTAACCCCACCTGTCCCACTTTGGATTTTGTCTGCCGTTGTCGCGTGTATATCCAGGATTTATAAGTGCATCCGTGGTTAAAAAGCCATCTGCTGTGAAAGTGGTATTGGAAAAAGTTACTTTACCTGTTCCAAATAGTATCAACCTCATTTTAATCGTATTGGCCAGTTGTTTCCATTTCACCATATCGCCTTTAAAAAGCACATCTGTAGATCCCATGGTAGCAACACCGGGCGTTGCGATGCCTGTGTTAATAGTTGCGATGGCCTTGTCCAGTTGATCTGCGAGGTCTTTGTAAATAGCAATGGGGTCTGAATAAGTAGGTGTGAGCGCTGAATCTGCCTTCAATGCATCGGTGTATGGCACACTGTTGTAGGTGTCTACCAGCAACTCGAAACCGATTACCTTCATAATTCTGGCGGCTGCATTCACAAAGCTGTAGTTTGGTAAGTGCCCATCAGTTTTATTAAGAATAGTCTGGTAATCTTCCAAATTATCGTAAGTGGTGTTCCAAAGACCACCGAAATCGGCTGAACCGAAATTGTAAGATATAGCTGTACCAAATCCGCCGTATCCGCCGGCGTTGGCCGCGTAGCCTCCTAATTGTTCGCCATAGGTGTTAAACTGGTTCAGGTTGGCGGCAGTGCCGGTAAGCGCCTGCGGAATGATTAGTTCCGGCGTGGTAGAAACAGCAGTGTTCGGATTGGTGTTAATATCCAGGAATTTTTTGCACGATGTTGCCAGCACAGCCGCACCTGCCATAAAAAATATACTGATTTTTTTCATGTTACTTTAATTTTTTTCAATGAATCTCATTATCGTTAGCTACTAAAATCTTACAGTAATGGTACCGCCATAATAACGTGAAGGTGGTGTTTGTCCAAGACCTGTAAGGCCGATGCCGTTGCTGTCTGCACCCGCATCACTGTATTCAGGGTCAGTATATATATTGTCTTTTGGTAGCCAGATAAATAAATTGCGTCCCTGTACACTGATGGTTACGCCTTTTATGCCTTTGGTTTTAGCCAGCAAAGAAGCCGGAAGATCATAAGCAAGCGCTATTTCTCTTAATTTCCAGAAAGCACCGTTCGTTACATAGTTAGACGTAACCCCTCTGTTAACATCATCAGTCCAGAATCCATTGTTTCCATTTCCATTTGCAATGGCAACAGAAGTATTTTTCACATAAGTACCGGGTTTGCTGGCATCTTCAATCACGGAATTAGGAAATACAAAGCTCTGGCGGTTGTATACGGCAGTTCTGTAGCCTGTACCTGACCAGTCCAATTCGGTTCCCATACCGTTGAATGTTTTATAGCCGCCACGGTAATCAAACAAAACCGACAAGTGGAAATTTTTATACTGGACGGTACCATCAATGCCCAATTTGTGTTTTGGAACAGCATTGCCGAGGATGGAAATAGTGTCAGACTTTGTTGGCAGACCCGTAATACTGTTTACAATAACGTGTCCTTCCTTATCTCTTTTGTAATCAAAACCCTCAATAACCGGGAATGCCTGACCTGCAACGGCATAGGAAGCGCCGCTACCGCTTGATGACAATGGAAGCTTAGTTAAATCCGAGCGGATAAAATTCACGGTGTTATCGAGATACGTATAGTTGCCGCCAACGGTTACGCTCCAATCTTTTGTACGAATGGGTGTAAAATGAGCTGTTACTTCAAGACCACGGCTTCCGGTTTGACCTGCGTTGGTTAACAAATTGGTAAATCCTGTGGTGGGAGAAATTGCAGTTGGTACTGTCTGATTATCTGTTTTGGTGCTGAACCAGGTAACATTCGAAACAAACCTGTCTTTAAAAAGGTTTAAGTCAAAACCAAATTCATAGCCTTTTGTAATTTCAGGTTTCAGCCCAGTTTGCACCAAACCGTTTCCAACTGTATAACCTGCAAGTGATCCGTAAGGAAAACCATAGGCATTCGCTGAGAAGATCGGTTGGGTAAGGTAAGCACCGAAATTGTCTGAATTACCCAGGTTCACCTGGCCCACTTTTGACCAGCCACCCCTTATTTTTAAATAACTAACGGTTTTGCTTCCTTTAAGAACCCCAATAGCTTCGCTCGCTATAAATGATAAATCAACTGACGGGTAAAAGAAAGAGCGGTTATCGGCGTCCAGGATAGACACCCAGTCGTTACGCCCTGTGCCGTGCAAAAACAGATAGCCCTTATAGCCAATGCGCAAATCTGCATAGGCTCCAATCTGGCGTGCTTTATAATCAGCTTCACCAACAGATGGCGAGCCCACTCCATTGCTTGGATTATACAAATCGGGAACTACCAATCCATTGGCCGTTACATTAAGATATTTGGCCTGGTCCTGGTGCCACTGGCCACCCGCTATCGCGTTCACGCTGAAATTGCCGAACTTTTTATTGTATTGTCCAAATAAATCTGAGATCAGGTTAGTATTGTAGTTACTCGCATCATATACCGAAGCAGAAATATCGGCTTTAGAACTTTGGTCAGTCGTTTTTGCAAAATTTGTATACTTAAACTGGCCAACCGTGTTTTTCTGGGAATAGTTCCTGGTAGTCATGCCCTGGCGTGCGGTGAAATCAAGACCATTTATGGGACTCCATTTCACTTCCACATTTGCAATCAAATAATCATTTCTCTGGTTAGATCTGTAATTATCTGCTGTAAAATATGGATTCAGGTACCATGGATTATAATAACCATTGGGGTTGGCAAATTTGTCGGTCCGCCAATTTTTATACTTGGTGATGTCTACGTTAGAGGGCATGTTCAGCATATTGGCATACATGCTGGCAGTTTGGGTGGTAATATTATAACGGTTTTGTGTGTAGTCAGTATTGTAACTAACCATCACCTTATTGCCCACTTTGCGGGTTCCGTTTACACTTAAGGTAGCACGATTGTATTTATCACCGGGGGTTGTACCGGTTACAGTAGCATACTGTCCCGACAAATAAAATGTGGAATTATCATCGCCACTGGTGAGGGAGAAATTGGTTTGATTGTTTACACCTTTGTTCCAAAATTTGGTATGACCAGGATTATAAGAATAATAAGCAGAATCCTGTGAGCCATCTTCCAGGGCTGGACCGAGCGGGCGTTTCACGCCATCAAATGCTGGTCCGTAGGACTGGTTTTCCAGGTAATTAAAAACGGGTGAACCGTCGGGATTAAGACCATAGGCAGAACCACCTGATCCAAATTTCGTTTGAATCTTGGGGTAAAAAGCCACCTGCTCAATAGTAGTAGTATTTGAAACAACAATAGAGGTTTGTCCTCTTTTTCCTTTTTTAGTGGTAACAATTAATGCGCCATTGGAAGCCTGCGAGCCATATAAGGCAACAGCACCGGCACCATTCATTACCACTACGTCTTCTACATCTTCCGGATTAAGATTACCCAATACGGAATTTGGAACAATAACATTGTTTAAAACAATCAGCGCCTGGTTGTTACCGGTTAGGGAGCGCTGACCCCTTAAGATCAACCGGTAAGCGGGATTTATTCCGCCCCCTGTTCCACTAATCTGTAAGCCGGCTACCTTACCCTGTAATCCGCTGGCAACATTGAGGGCCTTTCCCGCTGTTAACACCTCTGCTTTGATGACAGAGTTAGCGGTTCCCAGTTCCTTGCGTTTTGTTTTGATACCCCCTGCGGTTACAATTACTTCTTCGATTAACCGGGCTGAACCTTCCAACTGAACTGATACAGTCTTCTGGCCCGCTGCTGAAACTTCTTTTGTAGTAAAGCCAGTTGCAGAGATGACTAGCGTAGTGCCGTTTTTTAAATTCAGATTAAAAGATCCATTGGCATCTGCAACAGTTGCAGCCTTGGAGCCTTTAATCATAATAGTGGCAAATGGGATGGGATCGCCTTTTTCATCAGTTACCTTCCCGGCAACCGTTTTTTGCTGGGCAAAAGCCAGTGCGCTGCACAAAAGAAGTGCAGTGCACAAAAATGCAAGTTTTCTCATGTTAAGACTCAATTTTAGTTTTAGAAACGTTGACTTATAAAAACTTTTTCCGGAAAAACCCGGGAATGTATATACTAATTGATGTAAGTTTTAAAGCGATCGACGATTAAGTCAGGCAATCTTGGATAGGCTGCGCAATTCGGGATTTTCTACCAATAGGATAAGAAATGAAAAGAAAAGCAATATAATTTTTTTAACAAGCTTTTATGTTAATAATTGAAAAAAAATATTTTTTTCCAATTTTAATGCTCATTTAATGAGCTTGTTAGGCAAATCCCTTATCTAAAGTCATCTAGTGAGGTTAAAGTGCTGCTTTTCTTCTTAACTTTTCTTTGTTAATGATATTCTATTTGTAATTAAATCAAAGATTGATATTTATAATGCCTGTCCCGGAAAAAACCATTTTGCTATCTTGTTGATCTAAAACAACTGCTATGAGATATTCCTGCTTTTTGCTTTTACTGGCAATTTCCTTCGCCCAGGCACAGCCCAAATTGCCGGGCATTGAAGAAAAAACCAGCGGATTTAAAAAATATGCAGGCTATCTGAATTTTTATTGGGATGAAAACGCCGGGAAAATCTGGCTGGAAATAGATAAGCTTGACAGCGAACTATTGTATCAAACTTCGCTTCCTGCCGCACTGGGCTCCAATGATATTGGGCTGGACCGCGGACTGCTTGGTGCCACAGCCATTGTAAAGTTTTCTATGATAGGCCGCAAAGTATTACTGATCCAGTCAAATTACGATTATCGCGCGAATACGAACGATGCAGCGGAACGCCGGGCAGTAGAACAATCTTTTGCGCAATCCACTTTATGGGGTTTTACGGTGGAGGCAGAAAGCAATGGGCATGTTTTGGTAGATGCAACTGATTTTTTATTGCGCGATGCAATGAAAGTGGCCAACCGTTTAAAATCGAGCCAGCAGGGTTCCTACACATTGGAAAAAACCCGCTCTGCCATTTACCTGCCCCGCACAAAGAACTTTCCGCAAAATACAGAGCTGGAAGCAACCATCAGCTTTGTTAACAACGATGGAAACGCGGGAGCTTTCGTACAATCTGTTACGCCTGCCCCAGAAGCCATCACCTTGAGAATGCATCATTCTTTTGTACAACTGCCCGACAATAACTATCAACCCCGCATATTCGATGCACGTTCCAGCTTCATACCCGTTAATTTTTTCGATTACAGCACACCCGTAAGCGAACCCATTGAAAAGTTTTACATCATGCGGCACCGGCTGCAGAAGCTGCATCCCGGTAGCGCCGTCAGTGAACCCGTAAAACCGATTATCTATTATCTTGATAACGGCACACCTGAACCCATTCGCAGCGCACTGCTGCAAGGTGCTTCCTGGTGGAACCAGGCATTTGAAGCAGCCGGATTCAAAAATGCCTTCCAGGTAAAACTATTACCAGACAGTGCCGATCCGATGGATATCCGCTATAATCTTATCAATTGGGTGCATCGCTCAACACGGGGCTGGAGTTATGGCGCCGCTGTAGTGGATCCCCGGACGGGCGAAATTATTAAAGGACAGGTATCGCTTGGTTCACTGCGTGTAAGACAGGATTACCTGATTGCGCAAGGCCTGCTGGCGCCTTTTGAAAACGGGGCTGCGCTCGCCAGCGGTAATGATAAAATGTTGAAAATGGCACTGGAACGACTAAAGCAACTAGCTGCGCACGAAGTGGGTCATACATTGGGTCTTATGCACAACTATGCGTCCAGCGCGAACAACCGCGCCAGCGTAATGGATTATCCGCCTCCACTGGTGCGGGTAAACGACAAAGGCGATATTGATCTGAAGGAAGCTTATTCAACCGGCATCGGCGAATGGGATAAAGTATCCATTGCCTGGGGATATGGAGATTATTCAGCAGAAAAAAATGAACCTCAGGTAATGAATAAAGTTTTAACCGATGCGACCATCAAAAAAGGCTTGCAGTTTATCAGCGACCAGGACGCGAGGCCTGCTGGCGGCCTTCACCCGCAGGCGCATCTATGGGACAATGGCAAGGATGCGGTAGCAGAACTAAAGGAAGTGATGAAAGTTCGTGCCGCAGCACTGGAACACTTCGGCGAAAAAAATATCCGCAACGGCGTGCCAATGGCCATGCTGGAAGATGTGCTGGTGCCTGCGTACCTGTTTCACCGTTATCAACTGGAAGCAGTTACCAAAATGGTAGGTGGCATGTATTATACTTATGCATTGCGGGGAGATGGACAGGTGATCACACGGGCACTATCAAAAGATGAACAATTGAAAGCATTGCAGGCCGTCATGGATTGTCTTGATCCCAAAATACTGGTGTTGAATCCTTCCATCACCAAGCTGATTCCACCCCGGCCTGCCGGTTATAGTTTTACCCGGGAATTATTTAAGAAACATACCGGCCTGGCTTTTGATGCACTGTCTCCCGCAGAAGCCGCCGTTGATTTTCCCTTATCGTTCTTATTTAACAGTGAGCGTTTAAGCAGGATGGTACAGTATGAAGCAGATGGCGGACTGGGCGTAAATGAAATGATACGTTTGTTGATCGACCATACCTGGAAAGCGGAGCGGCGAACCGGAATGGAAGGTCTTATTCAATTGCAAACAGAACAGGTATTACTTGGCTATCTGCTTGCATCCTCAGCAGATGAAACCAGCGCTTTTGCGGTAAGGGGTGCTGCACAAAATGCGCTGACACAGTTAAAAATATTTATTGAAGAGCAAAGGAAAACAGCCAAAGATGATAATTATACAGCCCACCTGTTATTGGCGCTGGAGCGGATGAAATCGCCGGAAAAAGCAAAGCCCACCATACAACATGCAGCAATGCCGCCGGGCGCGCCCATCGGTTGTGATTTGGAAGAACAGCAGTAATAGAAAAGCGATACAGTATGGAGGGCAACAATATCCCGCTTGTTTCAATAGTAATGGCTACGTACAACGGCGAGCGTTTCCTGGAAGAACAAATGGAATCGGTGCTGAACCAATCCTATCCGGCTATTGAAATAATTGTAGTGGATGATGGCAGTACAGATGGTACGGCAGCTATTTTACTATCTTATGCCAGCCGGCATAACAACATCCGGCTATACTTTTCAGACGGGGAAAACCTGGGGTATATAAAAAATTTTGAAAAAGGATGCCGCCTGGCAACAGGTGATTATATCTCTTTCTGCGACCAGGACGATGTGTGGCATCCCGATAAAACGCAGATCCTTATGAATGCGATTGGTAATAACCCCATGGTTTACTGCGACAGTGAACTGGTGGATAGCACCCTGAATAGTTTACACCGGAAACATTCTGACCATAAAAAACTGCAATCACTTGATAGCTGCCTGTGTTTTGCGACTGATAACTGCGTGGGCGGCCATGCACTAATCATGAAAAAGGAGATTTTTGTTTACGCAGATCCTTTCCCGGTAGAAATGCCCTACGATTTATGGTGTGCATTTGCGGCAACATTTTACGGCACTATTCAGTATGTTGACCAAACGCTGGTAAAATGGCGGCAACATGAAAATAATATTACTGTTTCAGCAAAAAGCAAAGAATTCAGACTGGCCGAAACAAGAATACGGATGAAACTGTTTTATGAATATTGTAAACCAGAAAACGGTAAGGAAAAGCAGGTCTTGCAGAAGCTGATGAAAAGCTACCAGGACTATTCGCCTGGCAATAATTTCCTGCGAATGAGCTTGTTCTTTAGATACAGCAGATACCTGTTGGCCATGAAAAAGAGAAATGCATTTCGAAAATTTCTTTTTTGCCTCAAAATGTTTTATACAATCAGGTTGCATGTTGCCTGAACATGGTACGGTAATTCAAAATAATATAACGGTCAGACGTGGACGTCAGACCGTGATGGTTCCGGTCTGACGTCCACGTCTGACCGGTCTCTATCATCGTTTTTCCGGCAGTAATGAATGATAGATGGCGAGATATTGTGCAGCTGCAGCTTTCCAGCTAAATTGTTCGGCGCGGGCTTTAATAGCCGCATAAGGCTGCGTCATATTGTAGTGATGCAGGCTATCGGTTAAAACACGCTGCATATGTTCAGGTTCAAAATTATCAAAGTAATAGGCCAGGTCGCCGCCAATTTCCGGTAAGGAAGAAAGCGGCGATAACAATACCGGTTTTCCAAAGTACATGGCCTCCACCACCGGCAGGCCAAAACCTTCCGCCAGGGAAGGGAAAACAAAAGCCTCGCAATGCTGCAGGTACCAGATTTTTTGATCCTCGGTAACAGCGCCTGTAAAAATTACACGGTCAATCACCTTCCACTTCAATGCCTCATCGATTACTCTTTGCCGGTAGTTTTCATCAAGGGTAACCCCGGCAATGATTAATTCAAAATTGTTGTTATGCAGCAGCGCAGGTAATACATGCATGTTCTTTTTTTCCAGGATAGTGCCTATGGTAAATAAAAAAGGCCGGCCAGGTGGATGAGCAGGTTTTGCCGCCCTGGCCGGCGGCTCAACATTACAACCGTTATACACGACCGACACAGGTTTGTCGCCAAGGTCTATTACGCGTTTTACTTCGTTTAGTGTATACTGTGAGATGGTAGTAATATGATCGCTTTGCTGTATTTTTCGCGCCAGCAATGAAAGGTATTTACTCTTTTTTTCTTCCGTCAACTTTCCTTCGTTCATGAAATTGATATCATGAATGGTGAGTACTTTATGGATCTTTTTGCGGAAAGGAAAATAGCTGCTGCCCTGAAACGTGCAATGCCATACATCCAGCTTTTTAACCCCGGGCAATGCAAATTTGTCTATAGAATGCTGCCGGATATACTTCGCAGGGCCGAAACAATTTTTTGCAGAAGGCGGCGTGTAGAAATATAATTCTTCTTCATTCACCTGGCGCTGCAATGCCTGGCCCAGCTTAAGACAGAAATAATACAAACCGGTATGCCTGAACTTCATTCGCTCACAATCCAGCAATATCTTCATATTTATTAATGCAGGTTGAAATACATGTAAAAATATTAATGTTCGGGTTAGTAACGCAACGGTATAAACCAATATCAATGGTAATGTGCGTCTATGAAGGCATACAGGTTGAATCCTTTTTCCGTTGCTGCTTTTTCCAGTTGTTGCTGCAGTTGCTGCCGGTCAATATCCTTCATCCTGATTCTTTGTATCAGTTGATAGCCTTTTTCTGTAAGCAATTGTTCTTTTTTCCCGTTCCCGGCACTCATTGACTCATGCTGTATTATTTTTTCCAATAATTCCTGGATGCCAAGCCTGGCTGGTGCGATGCTTTTGATAATAGGAGCCGCCTGCCGGTGAAAATCGGGCGTGAGCATGGTCCGGAGATTTTTAATAAATAAATCAGCACCGGGCCGGTCAGCCTTGTTCACTACAAAAATATCAGCTACTTCCATCAGGCCGGCTTTCATTGTTTGTATTTCATCGCCGGCTTCGGGAACAAGTACCACTACTGTTGTATCGGCCAGGCTGGCGATTTCAACCTCGCTTTGGCCCACGCCCACGGTTTCTATAATGATATGATCAAAAGGGGCCGCTTTTATAATATCCGTTATTTCAATAATTTTTGGATGCAGGCCGCCCAGCGAGCCGCGCGTTGCCAGCGATCTAATGAATACGTTCGGATGATTGTACCATTCGCTCATCCTGATACGATCGCCCAGCAAAGCACCTTTTTTAAAGGGCGAAGAAGGATCAATACAAAGAACAGCACATTTTTTTTGCTCATTTACCAGCAATCCAACCAGCGCATCCACCAAAGTACTCTTGCCGGCACCCGGAGGGCCTGTTATGCCGGTAATGGTAGCAATACCCGGACCGGGCAGCAATTTTAACAATGAATGATAGTCAGCATATTCATTCTCCACCAGCGATATTGCCCTTGCAAGGGATTTAATATCACCGCTGCAGATTTGCTGTACAAGTTGCTGCCAGTTCATTCCTTCAAATCTAAAGAATGATTTTAAAATGCACCGTTTATATTATGCTATAATTTGCAAAAGCCGGCCTGGCAATAAAGGAGCCCTCATCTTTTGGCAGTAAGCGTGTAGCAATTGCTGTGTGCAAATGCGGTTTCAACACGATAATTTTTTTGTTCCAGGAATTTTTGAAGATAACCGGTATTCCTTTTTTCATTATCCAGGTTATGTACTTCAATGGTAAGCATATCAATTTTATCCCATAGATCGCCAGGGGTCTCATAAATAATCGGGTATTCACTACCCTCGCAGTCGATCTTTATTAAATCTATATGCTGCAGGTTATTCTGCTGTATTATCTGCTGCAACGTAATGGCCGGAACCACGAGCCTGTACTTGTTCTGCAAATCGAAATCAGCGTATACAGAAGCTATTACTGAGTTTTCGGAAGCTTCTTCCATAAACAGTTCAACTGTTTCCGACGCTGTTCCGGTCACCGCTTTGTTATATAAATGAATATGGTTCTGCAGCCCCGGATTCAGTGAAATGTTTTTATTAAACAGCTCATAATTGGAAGGAATGGGCTCATAAGCATACACAAGACCTTCTTTTATTTTTGAGAACAACATGATATTGAAATAGCCGGCATTGGCGCCAATATCAATGATCACCGGGTTTGCGGGAAGTGATGCAACCAGTTCGTCTATATCGTAGAAATCGGAAACAAAAATTTCTTTGAATACCAGGTAAAGGGCTTTTGAAGGTACCAGGAATTTTTTGGCATATCCTTTCGTCATAAATGTAACCGGCCGAAAACCTTTTTTAAGCTTTCTTAAAAAATAGGCGGGCCAGTTCTGTATATGTCTGAATAAATTCCGATACCTCGATCCTGAATTATTTACCATTTCTCTTGTATATGATATATGACGCGCGAAGATATTACATTTTAACAGGGCGTTCATTCATCATTCTGTATCCGCCTGCTCATTGGACTGTCAGTCTTTGATCAAGCATGGTAGTTATTAGAGCCGGATTTATCTCTTTAATGCAATGACATAACGCCGGTGCTTTTTTACAATCCGTACAAAATTTATCCAATACAAAAACCTTTGCGTTATCCCCGATGGGAGCCCACCGACCCGGATGTATGGGCCGCATGGGCGGATAAATGCCGAACGCATCCTTTCCCAATGCGGCAGCGATGTGCAGGGGGCCTGTGCTATTGGCCAGCAATCCATCTGCATGGGCAATAAAAGAAATGAATTCAGCGAGATTCATCTGCCCGGTTATATCGGTAACATCATTGCCCACTGCATCAAACAGTGGTTGCAACAATGCACGTTCGTTTACAGTGCCTGAAATGAAAATATAGTAGGCGCGTTTATCGAGCTGACGAATAAGGCTGATAAAATTGTCCAGGCCCCATTCCCGGGCACTGCCCTGTGATTTTGGATGAAGAATAAGATTGTATTTATTATTGTGCAGTAATGCATTGAACCGTTGCGGTAAAGTTTGCCATTTTGTTAAACCAAACAAGCGGCCAATTTCTTTGAGGGATAGATCAACGCCATAACCAAAAGGTTCCAGCAGTTTAAGATTTAGTTGCGCCTCGTGCAAATCGGAATTACGCCGGCTTAGTTTTACCAGTTTGTTACAGGTGCCCCAGTGGTAAATCCTGTTGGTCGTTCCGATCCGGAGTTTAACACCAAGTTTGAGTGCCTTGATGGCAATCGCGGCATCCGGAAACACATGAATAATGGTATCCGGCACCTGCCCGCAAATCGTTGTTTTGTCTGTCAAAAAATCTTCTCGATCAATAAACTCATCTACATATTCGCAGGCCAGGATAACAGGGCGGGTATAGGCACGGCCAATAAAGCCGATTTTAGCAGAAGGAAAATATTGTTTCAGGATGGCTGCCATGGGCAGCGTCAACACAACATCACCAATGCTATCGGTGCGACTGATAATTATATTTGCTGGAATTCGTGTCAATAGTATGTCCGGAAAATTGAGTTGTCGCCGGTCCCCGTTTTAGCCATGCAATTGTTAAAATTGCTGCCGCATTTTTTTGCAGCCTGAGCGCTAAAATTATTTCTTTTTTTCTTAAACCCCATCCTTGTTTTATTGTAATAAGCAATGCATAACGATCCGTACATCCGGATTGCTGGTAAATTAGTTACTTTGCAGCGAATCTACCGTAGTCGTAAAGGCTACGGTAGATTTTTAATAGACATCTATCATAATGAAACGATTTTCAAGAATATTTTTTTACCTGCGGGATCAGAAATCGAACATCGCCCTTTATTTTCTTTTCAATCTTTTGTCAGTTGTTTTTTCGCTGGTATCATTAGCCAGTGTGGTACCGTTTTTACAGTTGCTGTTCGGGCAGGAAAAGCTCCCCACCGTTAAGCCGGTATGGTCTGTTTCTGTAAACGGTTTGCTGGAAAATTTCAAATTTTATTTAAGTACGCTCATCAGAGATTATGGACCGATGCATGCCCTGGCTGCAATCTGCATTGTTGTGGTTATT
>Ga0207641_10002067_pt1 | contig 19059 bp, 16 predicted proteins | sample KBSSwiS62_FD_184306 | JGI IMG/M metagenome (GOLD analysis project Ga0207641, IMG submission 184306) | Switchgrass rhizosphere microbial communities from Kellogg Biological Station, Michigan, USA - KBS Switchgrass S6-2 (SPAdes) (version 2) | ecosystem: Host-associated > Plants > Roots >... | reverse complement strand
AAGGTGGTGGCCCCGTTGCGGAGGAGCTCACCGACCGCCACCCGCTGGGTGTCGAGGGCGCGGAAGAGCTTGTCGAAGTCGGTGAAGGTCGGTTCCAGCTCCCCGAGGGCGTACGACAGGCCCTGGCCTTGGCCGTTGATCGCGACCGCGGCTTCCTGCATCCAGCTCTGGAAGGCGGCGCGGGTTTCCGGATCGAAAGTGCGGAAGATCTCGTCCAGCTGCACCGATTCGGCGACGTTGGCCTCGGGCACGGTGCCACCGTCGGCCATCTCCGTGCCTTTGCCGTCACCCGGGGTGAGTTCGATGTAGGTCTCGCCGAGCAGGGTCTTGGTGCGGAGGATTGCCCGCGTCGACGTGGGCAGCGGCGCGTACTTGTCGTCGATGTCGACCGTCGCCAGCGCCTGCCTGCCATTGGGGGCGAGGGCGATGTTCTGGACTTTGCCGACGTTGACGCCGGAGATGCGGACGTCCGACTGTTCGGCCAGCTGAGTGGCCTCGTTGAAGGGGACCTTGATCTCGTACGGCTTCGCCCGGAACGGCGTCGGCCCGCCGAAGGTGACCCAGAGGAAGAGCAGGATCCCAAAGCAGGACAGCGCGAAGCCGGCGATGACCAGGAGTTGCGTGGTGCTGGGGGCGCGCTTACTCATTGGGTGGCACTCGGTCCGCACACCGTCGTGGGCAGGAGGGGATCTTTCAGCGCCGGCAGTTCTTTGGGGCGCGGCACGCTAAGGACTTCGAGCAGGGTCTGCAGGTATTTCCTCGTCAGGGCGAATCCGTAGCCGAGGTTCGCTCCGTTGCAGCTGATCATCACCATGCCCCTCTGAATCGGGCCGCCGCCGTCCTGCAGGTTGAAGCTGGCGTTGTAGTTGTGGTTCAGCCATGGCAAGTAGAAGAGGAAGCTCTGCCGCGACCCCTTGGGCTTGTAGGCGAGCTCATTCAGGAAGGTGTTGAACGAGCCAAGCGAGTTGCCGAAGTTCGTGACGGTCTTCTTCAGGGCTCCGGAGCCTTCGGCGGCCTGGTTGAGCACGGGACGGATCTGACGGGTGAAGGGACGGATTTGATCGCGGATCGGGGCGGTCGTCTGGCGGAACATGTCCTCGGTTGCCTTGAAAGCCGGCACCGACGCCTGAGCCTGCGGGATCAGGCCGGTGAGCGCCGGGTAGGCGACCTTGGAGAAGCGGTTGGAGCTGGCAAGGCCCGCGTTGCCGGCGCGCAGCGCGGCGGGGAACTCCTGCAGCGATTCCTGGATCGCCTGCTGCTGGTTGGCGAAGTTGCCGAGGGCGGCGTCGGAGGAGGTGACGAAGCGTTTGATCTCGGTGTCGTGGCGACCGAGTTCGGTGGCCAGCAGGCTGAAATTGTGGATCGCGTCGGCGATGGCGACGTGGCGTTCGGCGACGACCTTGTTGAGCTTCGCGGTGTAGTGGACGAAGGGCTGGAAGCGGCGGAGGGCGTTGGAGACCTGCTTGCCACGGCCGCCGATGCCCTGTGCTCCCCCCGCAAGCAGCAGCTGCAGGTACTGGCGCGTGTCGCCGTCGAGGGTGGCGAGGAAGGCGTCGAGGTTGGTGTTCGGTTCGGTCTGGGCGAGGGTGAAATTGGCGCCGCTCTCGATCGACTTCTTCCCGCTCCCGGGGCTGACCTCGACGATCATGTCGTTGAGGCCGGTTTTCGGCCGCAGCAGGAAGGTCGCGTTGGGGTGGATCAGCTTCATGTATTCCGGCACGATGTCCATGCCGACGACGGCGTGGCCGTCTTCGAGGTCGACCGAGGTGACCTTGCCGATCTGGATCCCGGCGATGTCGACCGACTGACCCTGGCCCGGGGTGACCGCCTGCGCGGTCGCGAACTCGGCGGCGATGTGGTCGAATTCTTCGCCGACCAGCGGCAGCCAGGAGGGCAGCGAGGCCTTTTGCTGGGTGAAGATGCCGAGCATCATCACCAAGCCAGCGATTGCGAGGACGATGATCGCGATCGTGTCTTTGCGGTGGCCGCGCGCCTGGCGTGAGAGCCAGGCGCGGAAGTGCACCCAGCGGTTGGTCTTGGGGGTCGGCTCGGTCATGGGCTCACCACCGTCGGCGAGGGGGCGCCCACCTGGCCCAGCGGTCCGTTCACGTCGGGGGCCGGGTTCGTGTAGCAGCGCACGTCGGGCTTGAGCGGCGGCATGCCGGCGAGCTGGGGCTGGGTGCCGAGCGGCGGCACGGCCGTGTGAGCGTAGTTGACTTCTTCACTCTTCAGTTCCTGCTTGCCGGCGGAGGTGCCAACTAGCTGGGACCCGCCGCCGCCCTGGACGCGGACGTAGGGACCGTTGCCGTCGAAGTTCCCGATCTGGCCGGCGAAGTTGGTCAGGTTGTAGAGGAACTCGCGATAGTTCGGCCCGCCGGTGCTGAAGCGGTCGTTGATCGTCTGGTTGAAGGTCGGGACCGTGACCTTCGTGGCACAGAGGCTGAGCTGATTGATCGCGGGCAGGGTGGTTTCCTTGCCCGCCTGAGCTGCCCCGGCCAGGCCAGGAGTCGATTCCGCCAGCAACCTGGCGACGCCGCCGCCCTCTTTGCCCGACAGCAGCGGCCGCACCTGGGCGAGCCAGGGTTTCGAGGCGCTGATCAGGCCCGGGAGCTCAGCCACGGCCGGGGTCAGCTCGATCGCGTAGGTACGGAGCGGCGGCAGGGTGCGGTTGAGGCTGACCAGGGAGGCGTGGGCGGTGCTGAGCGTCGGCGCCAGCAGCTTGACCGTGGTCGAGAGATTGGTCGACTGCGCCGCCAGGGCGCCGGTGAAGACGTTGAAGTTGTCGATAAATCCCTTGAGGTCGGCCTCGCGATAGGCGAGGGCGCCGAAGGTGCGGCCGGCGCCGGCGACGAGCCTGGAGAGATCCTTCTGCTGGGTGCCGAGCAGGGCGTTGGTCACCTGGGAGCTGTAGCGGCCGGCGGGACCACCGTATTTGAGGGCGCCGTTGAGGGCGCCGGCGCCGGTCACGCCTTTCACCTCAGGCAACTGGGTGGCGTCTTCGGCGGCCGTCGGCTTGTGCGTCAGCGCTTCCCCGTAGCTCGCGAGGAAGCGGCTGAGGTCGGCGCGGGTGGGCGACTGCAGCGCGGTCAGCACTTCGTCGAGCTGGACCGCGGTCGAGGTGTGGCTGATCGGGATCGTCCCACCGCTGTCGAGGTCCGGGGCGCTGGGGCTGCCCGGGTCGAGTTCGATGAAGAAGTTGCCCTCGAGGAAGATCCGCGGTCGGATCGAGGCGAAGGCGTCGTCGTGGATCGGCTGGCCGGAGCCGTCGACGGTGAAGGTGACCGTGGTCGCGTTGCCGTCGCGGCTGGTCGAGATGACTTTGCCGACTTCGACGCCGGCGACCCGCACCGGCGAGTTGAGGGCGACGTTGGTGGAGTTGGCGAAGGTCGCGTGCAGCTCGTAGCCGTAGCTGGTGAAGGGCACGTGCCCGGTGAAGGCCAGGTAGGGGCCGATCGTGAAGATGAGGATGAAGATGATCGCGATCAGGGCGTTGCTGGGCCGCCACTTGAAGCGGCGGTTGCTGGCGCCCTGCCTGGTGTCACGCTCGGGGAGGCGACTCATTCGCTTTCGATCCCCCGCGTCGTCGTGCCCCAGACCGGCGCTTCCCCGATCACGGTCATGCCGGGGAGGTATTTCTCGTTGCCGGCTTCACAGCCATTCGATTGCCCGGGCGCTCCCGTGTTCGGGAAGGGGTTGTAGTGAAGGTGGTTCGCACGCTCGGGCCCGTTGGCGGGGGCGGAGGCCGGCCCGCTCTCACTGTTCGGCCCTTCCGGCGGCGAGAAACCGATGATGCTGAGCCAGTTGCCGTCGCTGTTGCCGCCGCCGGTCGAGAGCGCGAGGTTCTGGAAGGCAAGCGAGACGTAGTTGCACTGGGTCTGGGCCGGAGCGATGAACTGCAGTGCCGGCTTCAGCAGCTTGTTGGTGTCGATCAGCAGGTCGAGGCCATTGAAGACACCGGTGGCATTCTGGAAGTCCACCAGAGCCTGGGCAGTCGGCTCCAGCTGGTTGTTGAGCACCGGCGAGGCGTTGAGCGCCGGCACCCCGGCGTGCAGGGCTTCGGCGATCACCGGCGAGGTTTCGCCAAGCGCCTTGGCGCCCGGCTTGAGCGCGGTGAAGAAGCGGGCCGAGTCGCGGAAGAAGGGGCGCACCGCCGGCAGATCGGCGTTGACCGCGTCCAGGGTGGGTGGGCCTTTTTCGATCGTTTCCTGGATGTAGGGACGGGAGACGCGGGCGAAGGCGGAGAAGGTGCGGTCGAGGGCGACGAAGAGGGCCGCGTTTTCCTCGGCCACCGGCGCGACCGTGGCCGAGAGGTTCTCGAGCGCGCGCCAGAAGCCGGCGAAGTTGTTGCTCGGTTCGACGATCGTGCGTAGAACCGGCTGCGCGTTGACGGCGAAGCGACGCAGGGCCCCGATCGCTTCGTTCAGCTGCGGGCCGCGGCCGGCGAGGGCGTTGCCGAAGCCGGCCAGGTTCTGGCGGATCGCGAGCCGGGTCGGTTCGTCGAACATGTCGAAGAATTCGTCGATGTCGACCGGTTCCGGCGTGTAGGCGCTGAGCGGGATCGTGTCGCCGGGGGCGAAGCCCTTGGAGGAGTCGCCGGGGGTGACCTGGAGGAACTTGAGCCCGAGGGCCGACTTCGGCCGGATCGTCAGGGTCGAGTTGACCGGCAGCGGTTCGGCGTTCTTGTCGAGGCTGAGCGAGAGTTCCGCCGCGACCTTGCCGTCGGCCTCCTGGACCGGGACGACCGTCTTGACGATGCCGACGCGGACGCCGCCGATCCGCACCTCGTTGCCCTTGACCAGGGCATCGGCGTTGGGGACCTTGGCCTTGAGGTTGTAGGTGGAGACGAAGGGGAGGCCGTTGTTGGCGTTGTAGGCGAGGAAGACGGCGACGATGACGACGAGGATCGTCACCGCGCCGACCAGGATCGGGCTGCTCGCCACTCCCTGTATGCCGCTGCGGTTTCTCACGGTCCCAGGAGGTAGTCGAGGAGTGGGGCGGTGCCCCCGGTCTTGGACGCCTTGGCGACGCCCGCTTCGCTGCCCGTCGTCTTCGCCTGGCCAACGCCGGTGGCGGGGCCTTCGCCGGCGGCGGTGCCGCCGCCCTTTTCGGCCATCTCCTGGTACAGGAGCCGGTAGAGACTGGCGCTGGTGGCGGCAGCGCTGGCGGTGCTGGCTTCGGAATTGTCGGGCGCGTTTGGTCCGTTGAAGCGAGAGGTGCAGCTGCCGCCGCTGTAGCCACCACGATTCGCTTCGTAATCCACGCACTGGGTCAGCGCGATCAGGGTGCGGGCGAAGTGGCCGTACTGGTCGAAGCCGTTGGTGGTCGCGGTCGTGTTGTAGATCAGTTCGACCAGACTGTCCCAACCTTTGGTCTTCCTGATGCTGGTGAGGAAGCTCGCCAGTTCACTGGTTGGGATGACGCCGGTCTTGGCCAGTTCGGTGGCCTTGCGGACGATCGGTTCCGCTTCGCGGAAGATCGGTCCCGAGGCTTCGCCGGTCTCGCCCAGGCTCTTCAGCGCCACCGTCGTCGCTTCCGAGAACGGGGTCAGCGTCCGCGTCGCGTCGGTCAGCGACGGCGCCGCTTTGCCGAGTTCGGTGAAGACCGGGGTGGCGGCGTCGGAGAAGCCCTGCAGGCTGCGCATGGTCAGGCGGAACTCACGCAGGAAGGTGGGGAATTTGCGCAGCGACTCTTCCAGTTCGGCGCCGTGTTCGGAGCTGGCCTGGGCGGTGGCGCCGGCACTGGTGAAGAAGCCGGCGACATGGGCCTTCTCACGGGCGAACGGCTTCATGATCGCGCTCGAGTCGGTGGCCAGCTGGGCGAGCTGGTCGCGCTGGGAGGAGAGGATGCCGAAGACGCGGTCGGCGTCGCGCAGGACCGGGTTGGCGCGCTTGACCAGGACCTCGAGGTCTTCGCCGCGGCCGGCGAGGGCGCCCCCGAGTTCGTTGAAGATGAGCCGGAAGCGCTGCGCGTAGGGCAGGGTCTGGATGTCGTTGATCAGGTCCGGGTCGACGCTGGTGCCGTTGCTGCCCAGCGGCAGCAGGTACTCGCCGGCGCCGGGCTGGCCGCTGGGGATCTGCTTCAGCGCCGGCGGCGCTGGCGAGCCCGGCGCGCGCGGCAGGGTCGGGCGGCAGTCGACGAACTTCTCGCCGATCAGCGACTGCGGGCGGATCTGGCAGGTGGCGTCGCGGCGGAAGTCCTGGAAGCCGGGGTCGCTGATGTTCATCACGATGATCGCCTTGCCGGGCACCGCGACCGGCTTGCCGTCGCGGTAGGCGACCGTTTCCCCCGGCATCGAGACGTCGACCGATTCGATCGTGCCGACGTTGGCGCCGGCGACGCGGACCTGCTCGCCGTTGACCATGAAGGCGCCGTTGTCGAAGATCGCGCGGACGCGGTAGCCGCTGTCGCTGCTGCCGCCGCCGGAGACCAGCAGGACCACCGCGACCACCGCCACGACCAGCCCGACCGCGATTATCACGCGTCGGTTCATGGGCTCGGGGGGAGGTCGGCGGGATTGCATTCGGAGGAGCTGACGCTGCCGCTCCAGGGTGGGTCGACGAACGGGTTGGAGCCGTCGGAGGCTTTCTGCGTGGCCCCGCCCGGGCAGCGGCGGTGGACCCCGGCGGAATCGCCGAAGGCTTCGAACTGCTGGGCTTTGGTGATCGGTTCCAGGCTGCCGGCGTTGTATTTGAAGAGGTTCTGCGCCGCGGTCGCGACCCGCAGGTAGTGGCCGTTGCCGTCGTAGTAGCCGGCGGCGGCGCCGAGCTTGCCGAGCCCGTTGAAGAGGTCCGGCGTGTAAGCACGGATGAAGTTCAAGTTCGGCTGGAAGGCGGCGATCGCGGCTTCGGAGTGGGGGAACGCCTTCGAGGCCTGTTCCTGCACCGCCGGCAGCACGGTCAGCAGTTCGGGGGTGTCGTTGGCCTTGCCGGGCCGGGCGACGGTGAGCCGCAGGTTGCGGACGAAGGGCACGAATTTCGACAGGACCGGGCGCAGTTCGGCGAGGAACGGAGCCAGGTTCCTGGTCGCCGGCTTCGCCGTGTTGACCAGCGGTTCGAGGTCGCCGAGGGCGGCGCGGAGGTTGACGAAGGTGGTGTTGGCCTGGCGCAACACCGGCGGCAGGCGGCGCAGGCTCTGGTCGAGGGCGACGTTCTGATCGGCGATCGCGTTGAAGGCAGTGTTGGCGTTGGAGATCGCGCCGGAGAGCTCGTTGCCGCGCTGGGCGACCGTGGTCGAGAACTTGGCGGTGTTGACGACGAAGCGTTCGAGCAGGTTCTGGTCGGCGTTCAGTTCCTTGACGAAGGCGTCGGTGCGGTTGAGGGCGGTCCCGAAGTATTTGTAGGTTTCGTTGCCGGTCTTGCCCTGGCCGGAATAGATTTCCGCGTTGCCCTTGATGAAGTTGCTCAGCCCCTTGCGGACCGAGGGCGGGAAGGTGTTGAAGAACTGGTCGATGTCGATCGGCGTGGTGGTCGAGCCGAGGCCGATTTCGGCGCCGTCGCCGAGGGCCGGTTCGCTGTTGGGTCCGGGACTGATCGAGACGTAGTGGTTGGCGACGCCGGAGAGCGAGGTGGCGCGGATCACCGCGGTCGTCCCCTCGTGCAGCTCCTGTTCGACTTCGACGTGGACTTCGGCGAGGTTGTCGTCGCTGAGCTCGATGCTTTCGACCGAGCCGACCGGGGAGCCGCCGATCAGCACCTGGTTGTCCGGGACCAGCTGGGCGGCGTTCTGGAAGACCAGCGTGTACTTGTGCCCGCTGCTGCCGCTGAAGAAGACCACCGCGAGCACGATCACGGCGATCGCGAGGGCGGCGATCACGGCAATCCGGGCGGGGGTAACTCCACGGCTTGGTGCCGAGCTTTTCTCCTCGCCTGAAGAATTAGCAGCCACGGGTCGTTGCTCAACGTTCCCCGGCCCTCCGACCCGACGGAACGAGCCGTCGAATCGTATCCGAGCCGCCCCCCGCAAAGTGCGTGGCAGCGGGGACTTAACTGGAAATCAACGGGGCTTCGCCCAGTTTCAGACCTCGAACTTGGGCAATGTGCGCTGCATCCAGCGCGGCAGCCACCAGACGCGGTCGCCGATCAGCAGCATCAGCGCCGGCAGGAGCACGATCCGGACCACCGTCGCGTCGAGGATGACGGCGATCGTGAGGCCGATCCCGAGCTGGCTGAGGCCGGCGATCGAGGCGGTGCCGAAGGCGATGAAGACGGCCATCATGATCGCCGCCGCGCCGGTGATCACCCGCGCGGTCTTGTCGAGCCCGAACTCGATCGCCGCCGCGTTGTCGCCGTTGGCGTCGTAGTGCTCGCGCATCCGGCTCAGCAGGAAGACCGCGTAGTCGATCGAGAGCCCGAAGACGATGCCGAAGATCATCACCGCGGTGACCGCGTCGACGTAGGAGTTGCCGCCGAGCGGCCAGCCCGCCGGCACGTTGAAGAGCAGGGTGAGGACGCCGAAGGCGACCGCGACGGTGCTGAGGTTGAGCACGACCGCGATCGCCGCCAGCGGGATCGAGCGCAGGACGAGGACCAGGATCAGGAAGGTGGCCAGGGAGATGACAGCGATGATCAGCGGGATCCGGGCACGGGTGATGTGGCTGAATTCGTTGACCTGGGCGACGCCGCCCGAGATCCCGGTGGCGAGCCCGGCTTCGTCGCTGAATTCCTTCGCTTCCTTGCTCAACCGCTTGTTCAGCGCGATCGAGCCGGGCGTGTTGAAGGAGTACTTGGAGAAGACGGTCATCGCCGCCGCCTGGCCGCTGTTGAGATCGATCGTCTGGCCCGCCGCTTCGCGGGCGGCGGGATTGGCGCCGTCGAGCTCGGAGAGGACGAAGAAGCCCGAGTTGAAGAGGCCGGGAGTGACCCGCCGGACCTGGCGGGTCCGGTGTTTGATCCGCGCCTTGCCGGCGAGCACACGGACGCTGGCGCGTTCCACCCCGCTCTGCAGCGGCTGGGAGCGGACGACGGCTTCGCTGAGCCCGTCTTCCAGCGCTTCGGCGCCGCCGCTGAGCTTGTCGATGCCCTTGACCAGGGCGACGGCGCCGCCGCTGAGCTTGGCGAGGCCGTTGCCGAGGCTGTGGGCGGCGCGGTCGAGTTTGGCGGCGCCGCTGGCGAGCTGCACGCCGCCGGAGTGGATTTCGTAGAGGCCATCGGTGAGTTTTTTCGAGCCCTTGGCGACTCTCCTCAGTTCCACCAGGGTCGAAACCACGAAGTCGGTCACCTTCTTCACTTCTTCGTGGTCCTTGGTCAGGGTGCTCTGCAGGGCCAGGAGTTCGGTCGGGAGGCCGGTGTATTCGGGTGCGTAGGGCGCGTTGGTGACCGGGTCGGTGCCGCTGACCGCCGCGGTGGCGCGGCGGACGGCGTCCAGCGCCGCGGCGTAGTTGGGATCGGATTTCCCGACCGTCATCCCCTGCAGCTGCGCCAGCGCCGCCTTCAGCTGTTCGTCGGCGACCTGGGCCGGCGCGACCAACTTCGGCATCGTCTTGTTGACCACTTCGCTGAGGCTCTTTTCGACCTTCTGCGAACGCCGCCGCGAGTTGAAACGAAGGTTGGGAATCAGAGAGCTGCGGATGCCCTGGGTGATCTGCAGGCTGCCGAGGGCCGCGATCCGCTCGGCGTTGGCAAGTTTCTTGCTGCCTTTCGCGAACTGGTCGAGGGCGTTCATCGCCCGGGTGCTGCCGCTGGTCGCGCGGCCGAGGCCGTTGGCGATCAGCTGCGCTCCCTCGGCGGCACGGTCGGAGCCCTGGGCGAGCAGACCGGCGCCGGCGCTGGCTTCGGAGATGCCGCCGCGCAGCTGCTCGACGCCGCCGGCCGCGACTTTGAGCTGGCGGCCGAGGCGGCCGAGCTGCTTGACCGGGCCGATGTTGCCGCCGGAGGAGAGCGCCGCGTTGCCGAGCTTCTGCAGTGGTTTGGTCCGTTTCGAGACCTGGGCCGGGCCGATCACCAGCTGCACTCCCGGGATCCGCGCGATCCGCCGCTGCCAGCGTTCGAGCGCGTCGAGGTTCTTGGCGTCGGTTATCGGCCCTTCGTCAGTGGCCGCGACCACCTGGTATGGCGCTTCGTAGCCGGGGCCGGCCGAGGCGGCGATCCGTTCGACGTCCTTGCGCGCGGGCGCGTCCTTTGGCAGCTGTTCGGTGCTGGGCGGACCGGTCTTGAGCGCGACCGCCGGCACCGAGAGGACCAGCACCACGCCCCCGATCAGGATCGCGGCCAGCGCCGGGCGTCCCAGCGCCGCTCCGACCAGGACCATCAGCCGCGACCTTCCGTTCGCCGGCCTGCCGATCCGCCAGCGGTTGATGTTGGGTCCGACCAGCACCAGCAGAGCCGGGCCGACCAGGGTGGCGACGGCGACGCTGAGCACGACCACCATCGCCACGGTCCCCGCCAGCGAGGCCAGCAGCGGCCCTGGCACGACGAAGATCGAGACCAGCATTGAGATCAGCAGGGTGCTGCCGGCGAAGATCGTCGTGCGGCCGGCGGTGCGGCGGGTGATCGCGGCCGCCTCCAGCGGCTCCTTCCCCGCCGCCAACTCCTCGCGGAAGCGCGAGACCATCAGCAGCGCGTAGTCCACCCCGAGCGCCAGCCCCATCATCGTGCAGACCGTCAGCGCGAAAGCGTCGATGCTGAACCAGGAGGTGAAGAAGTGGAGGATCCCGCGCGAGGCGACGACGGTGACCGCCCCGAACCCGAGCGGGATCGCCGCCGCCACCGGCGAGCGGAAGACGAGCAGCAGGACGAGGACGAGGAACGGCAGGGCAAGCAGCTCGCCCTGCTCGGTGGAGGCGATCGATTCGTCCTGGATCGCCTTCGAGATCGTCGCGTAGCCGGACTGGGTGGCGCGGACCGGGGCGTGGATCGATTCGTCGATGTCGCTTTCGACCTGGTCGACCGTCTCGTTGACGGCCGTTTTGACGTCGACGTGGAAATCGGCCAGGACCAGCGCCCGCCGCGGGCTGGGGCGGAGCTGCGAGACGTTGCCGCGGTCCCAGGGGGAGAGCGTGGTCACCTTCGGGTCGCGGCGCAGGGCGCGGATCAGTTCCGGCCCCTGGCGATCGAGCGCGGCCGCCGGCCCCTGGAGCAGGATCACGAAGGGAGCGCTGTCGCCGAAGTGCTGGGCGACGAGGGCGTTGGCGCGGGAGGAGTCGGTGCCCGGGATGTCGAGCGTGGTCGGGTCGAGGCGGTTCTCGACGCTGAACCCGATGATCCCGAGGGCGGCCAGAATCAGGGTCGCGACGACCAGCACCGCGCGCGGATAGCGCAACGTCAACGGTGGGCGGCTGTCCGATTCGCCTCCCTGCGAATCGGAGCGGTCCCTGCTCCTTCCCCTTTGCATCCCGTGGTAGTTTGGCGACTCGGGGGGATAAAGGGAGGGAACAGATGCGGAAGACTGTGTTAAGAACGCTTGCGTTGCTTACGGTGGGGGCGCTCGTCGTTGCCGCCTCGGCCTCCGCGATCCGCTTGCAGGCGGGAAATATCGTCGTCGTCACCGATGGTGGCTTCACCCCGACGACGCTGCCCAAGCACGAGCTGGCGCCGATCAAGCTGCACGGCTACGGCAAGATCCTCACCGTCGACGGCTCGCCGCCGCCCGTGCTGAAGACGATCACGCTCTGGTTCGACAAACACGGTGAAGTCGTGACCAAGGGGCTGCCGGTCTGCACGATGGCCAAACTGGCGGCGACCACCACCCCGCAGGCACGCAAGCTCTGCCCGGGCTCGATCGTCGGTACCGGCTTCGGCAAGGCGGTCGTCAACTTCCCCGAACAGGGCCCGATCCCGGCCGGCTCGCCGATCACGATCTTCAACGGGCCGCCGAAAAACGGCAACCCGACCGTGCTCGCCCACGCCCACCTGACCGTTCCCGGCCCGACCACTTTCGTCGTCCCGATCGAGATCAAACGGGTCCACGACGGGCGCTACGGCTTCCAGACCGTGGCCGAAATTCCCCGCATCGCCGGCGGCTACGGCACGCCGATCTACGGCCAGCTGACGATCGGCCGCGAATGGACCTACAAGGGCAAGCGACTGAGCTACGTCAACGCCAGCTGCCCGGACGGCCGGCTGCAGGCCAAAGGGGAGTTCACCTTCAAAGACGGCACGGTGCTCCACGGCAGCCTCCTGAAACCCTGCAAGGGCTCCAACTGAATGACCGCAGCAAGCGGCCGCTAGCCTGGTTGGGGAGGTAGGGATGAGAAGAACGCTGATACGAGCCCTGGTCGTCGCGGCCCTTGCCGCCCTGCTCGTCTGCGCCAGCGCCTCGGCGTTGAAGATCGAAATCGACAAGACGGTGGTCAGCGCCACCGCCACGATCTTCCCGCGCGAGCTGCCGAGCAAGAAGAACGTGCCGGTCCAGGTGAGCAACATCACCCGGATCAAGACCACCGATGGATCACAGCCGCCGACGCTGCGCCGGCTGATCTTCGGCTTCGACAAGAACGGCACGATCGATGCCAAGGGGCTACCGGTCTGCACGCTGGCCAAGCTCGCCGACACGACGACGTCGCTGGCCCGCAAGCGCTGTGCCGGATCAATCGTCGGCGAAGGGGTCGGCAAGGCGGACATCCGCCTGCCCGGGCTGGCGCCGCAGCAGGTGAGCCTGCCGATCACCTTCTTCAACGGACCGCCCATTGGTGGGACCCCGAGCTTGATCGGCCACGCCTACGAGACGATCCCGGCACCGAAGACGCTGCTGGTGCCGATCCCGATCGAACGGATCCACCAAGGCCGCTACGGCTACCGGGTGCAGATCGAGCTGCCTGAAATCGCCGCCGGCTACGGCGCCGCCACCCTCGTCAAGGCGACGATCGGCAAAACCTGGATGCGGGGCGGCGAAACGGTGGGCTATCTCAACGCCCACTGCACGGGAGGGCGACTGCAGGTGCACGGGTCACTGAGCTTCACCGACGGCAGCTTCTTCCCGGGGACGCTGACTTCGCCATGCCACGCGCCCGACTGATCGCGGTCTTCATCTGTCTGATGCTGGCGGGCCCGCTGGTGGGAGTGGCCTGGGGCAGCGGCGCGCTGGTCGCGATCAACAACCTGATCCTGCGCGCTGACGGTGGCTTCCAGCCACGCTGGCTGCCACGCCACCAGTTCGCCCCGATCGATTTCCAGGGCCACTTCGACATCGCCGCCAAAGGCGGCGGCAAGCCGGTGGCGCTGGAACAGGCGGTGATCGAATTCGACCGCGACGGCCGCCTCAGCGCCGGCGGCCTGCCGACCTGTCCCCCCGAACGGATCGCCAGCTCGAGCAGCGCCGAAGCACGACGGCTCTGCGGCGGGGCGCAGGTCGGCACCGGCCGCGTCGAAGCGTCGGTCGAACTGGGCGGGGCGCCGGTCGTGGTCGGGGCGCCCCTGACCCTCTTCAACGGGCCACCGCGGGATGGTGAGCCGACCGTCGTCCTCCACGTCCGCATCGACGTCCCCAGCACCGAAACCTTCGCGATCGTGATCCCGATCGAACGGCAGCCGGGCGAGTTCCGCTACCGCGCCACCCTCGACCTGCCCCCGATCGCCGACGGGCTGGCCTCGATCACCCACGTCGGCGTCAAGGTCGGGCGCCGCTTCAACGCCGGTGGCCGCTCGCGCAGCTACGTCTCCGCCCACTGCTCCGACGGGATCCTCCGGACCCACGGCAACTTCCGCTTCGCCGACGGAACCATCATCGAAGGCGCCGTCGAAAAGTTCTGCCGAGCCCGCTAGGCGCGGCGGGCCTCCGGGCGCTCCGCCTTCCTATACTTCCCGGCTCTGGGCCGCTAGCTCAACTGGTTAGAGCAGGAGCCTCTTAAGCTCAAGGTTGAAGGTTCGAGTCCTTCGCGGCCCACTACTACCCGGCTCACGCGAAGGAGCGCGGCGCGCGGCACGAGGGCGCCGTCTGCATGCATTGCGGCGTAGGCGTGGTAGCGCCGCAGCGGTCTCCCCTGCCGCCGCGGCACGGCCGTCTATCGATTGGCGGGTGAGGCTAACAAGACCCCGAATGCACGCGGTACACGTTGAGGCGTCCGGGTTCCGGTCGTTCGCCGCCGGGATTCATGCAGATCTTCCAGTTGATGGAACCTCCTTCGTTCCAGCCCAATTCCTGTGAAATGCTGCAGCGGTTTTTGGCTGAGTACTGTTCCGGGAAGCCAATGGGAATGGTGCCCACATAACACGCGAGACGCCCCTCGGTTCCCCCATAGGATGCGCCGGTCCAGATACAGACTTCGCTGGTGCCACAGTGATTTTCAGCGCGGGCACCCGAAGTATGGATCCCGAGCAACAGAATCCCAGCCACCGCGGCAAGTACCAACCCGGTTATGAATCGTGATCGATTCGACGTAAAAAACGCACTCGTGTGAGCCATGTCTTCTCCTTCTTGGCGGATACCTGGCCGCCTGTTTGGGTGAGCAGAAACATAGAATATTCTTAGTAATCACATGACTCAGAATGGACAGGTATTGGACTGGGGGAACGCCGGATCGTGATGCCAGGCCGAAGAGCACGGATGTTTGGCGGCCATCACCCAATCGACCGAGATCCCAATGCTGTCGGCGAAGGGGGCGCCGGCCCCTCAGGGGGTTTGGGCGCTCAGAAGTGCCTCGGCGGTGGCTAGGAACTACGCCTGCGAATAGCGGCAGACCTACGGAGCGCCGAGCGGGTTGCTTTCGCCGAGCGGGTTGGCGACACCGGCTTTGCCTTCCGCCCTTGCTTTTTTCGCTTCTTTTTCGATTTCGGCCAGCTGTTTCTGGAATTCGTGGGCGCGTTTGCTGGTCTGCTCGAGTTCGTTTTCGAAGTTTTCCCGTTCGAACTTGGTGCTGGCGTATTTCTTCGCTTCCTTTTCGGATTCGGCCGCGCCCTTGTAGTCGAAGGAGTAGAGGCGGTATATCGCCAGAGTGCTGAGGCTGCCGAGGCTGGGCCGGGCTTTGGCGACGATCTCCTGGGCCTTTGCGGCTGCGCGGATGTTGAGCTCGGCTTCGGGCCCGGTGCGGGCGGTCGTGGCGAGCCCGAACAGGGCCTGGGCGGCGACCTGGGCGCCGGCCGAACTCGGTTCGTCCGTCGCCTTCAGGTACTTCGACCAGGATTCGCTTGCCGCCTGCAGCTCCTGGATCGCTTCCGGGCTGAGTTCGCCGGTTTCGGGGTCGGCCTGGGCGTTGCCGGCGTTGATCTGGGCCCGGGTGAGGCTGAGCAGAAGGTCGGGGTTCTGCGGGTCTTTCTTCAGTCTCACTTCGATCCGCTCCTGCTGCTCTTCGAACTGCTGGGCGGCGTTGCTGACTTCGTTGCTGATCCCGAACAGCTCCTGCAGCGGCGCCGGGCCGACGACGAGCAGGAGGCTGAAGCCCATCAGCACGGCGAGAATCGCGTAGACGACTTTGACCACGCCGCGGCGCCGGCCACCGGTGTCAAAGACCATTCTGCGCTCGCCGTCTTTTTTCGCCATCAGTCCCTCGATGCTCCTAGATGGACGGCTCCGCCGCCTCGTCGGATTCTCCCGGCCGGCCAAAGGCCCGCGCGAGCAAGATACTCAACTCATACAGAACAAGCAGCGGAACCATCTCAATCAGCATCGAAACCGGGTCGACTCCGGGCAGCGCGGCGGCGACGATCGCGATCAGCAGATAGGCGTAGCGGCGGTTCGATCGCAGCTGCTCGACGCTGACGATCCCGAGCCGGGTGACCGCCAGGATCGCCAGCGGCAGCTGGAAGATCAGGCCGCCGGCCAGCATCGTCGTCGAGAAGAAGCTGTAGTAGTCGCGGGCCCGGACCTGGACGTTGAACTGGCTGTCGTTGAAGTTGAGCAGGAACTTGACCGCCGCCGGCATCACCGCGAAATAGGAGAAGGCGATCCCGGCCAGGAAAAGGAGCGGGAAGAGCAGCAGGATCGGCAGCACGGTGCGGCGCTCGACCGGGCTGAAGGCCGGCAGGACGTAGGCGTAGAGCTGGTAGAGCACGAACGGCATCGAGAGGATCAGGGCGCCGTAGGCGGCGACCGTGATCGTCGTCGTGAACGGCTCGGTGATGCCGAAGGTCAGCAGCTTCTTGTGGTCGGCCGGCAGCGGCCCGCCGGCGATTTCCAGCAGCAGGTGGTTCTGCCAGAAGCAGAGCGCGAGGGCGGCGGCGAAGACAGCGATACAGACGACGAGGCGGAACCGCAGCTCGTCGAGGTGCTCTACGAGGCTGAGCTGATCCTCATGGGAGACCGCCCTGACGCGGCGGGGCATCCCGGCTCGCCTCAGCTGTTTTTGTCGCGAACGACCTCAGGGTCGGCCGGCTGCTCGACGGGAGTCGTCACCGGCTTGGTGGAACCGATCGCTTTGACTTCCTCGTCGTCATCGTCCTTCTCGCCCGTGACCGTGCTGCGGAACTCGCGGATGCCCTTGCCGAGGCTGCTGCCCAGCTCCGGCAGGCGTTTCGGGCCGAAGACGATGAGGGCGATGATGAGGACGACGATGATCTCGAGGGGACCGATATTTCCGAGCATCAGCCCATGGTAACGGGGTCCGGCCGCGGCTGGACCGAGTCGAGTTTGCGCAATTAGATACCCGGTAGTTGGGTTTTGTCGGAAACTTTTCCAAAACTGCGGATCAAGTCGGCGGCTTCTGGGTTCGATAGGTGACAGATGCCGGAGCCCAGTCGCCAACAGACCAAGCAAGCCAAGCAGCTGCACGTCTGCCCCGAGTGCGGCTCCTGCCTGGTCCAGCCCACCTGCTGGGAGCAGGCCGGGGATCGCACCCACTGGCGGATCTGGCGCCGCTGCCCAGAGTGCGAGTGGTTCTGCCAGGGCGTCCACGGCGAGCGCGAGATCGACGACTTCGACGAGCAGCTGGACATCGGCGCCCACGAGCTGGCCGACGAGCTGAGAGCGCTGGAACACGCCAACATGGCCGACATGGCCGACGCCTTCGTCGCCGCCCTCGCGGTCGACCTGATCAGCGCCGACGACTTTCGCTGAGCCCGTTCAGCTGTAGCGCTGGACGACGCCGTCGGCGACGAGGCCGAGCAGCTGGCGCTGTTCCGGCGCGAAGGCCGCGGCGTCGAGGCGGCGCTTCCCGGTAGCGACCATCTCCAGCGCCCGGGCCCTGACCCGGTCCAGCGCCCCGGTCGCCGCGATCCGGTCGCAGAGGGCCTCGGCGCCCGCCGGGTCGAGCCCGTGCAGGTCGACGTCGCGGATCCCCGGATCCGAGGCAGCGGCCTCGATCAGCGGCAGGGTGACGGTGCCGTCGAGCAGATCGGTGCCGCGGGCCTTGCCGGTGCGCTCCGGCGGGCCACAGACGTCGAGCACGTCGTCGAGCAGCTGGAAGGCCAGCCCCACCTCGGCCCCGAAAGCGCGCAGGCCGGGATCGTCGTGGCCGAGCAGGCAGGCGCACTCGAACAGCGTCGCGGTCTTCAGCCGGCAGCGCTCGAGGTAGCGGCTCTCGCCGATCTCGAGGTCGAAGGCGTCTTGGCGCTGGGCGAGCTCGCCGCGGGCGAGGGCGACCGAGGCCTCGGTTAGGAGCTCGACCGCGCGGCGGTCGCCGGCGTCGGCGAGCAGGGCAAAGGCGCGGGCCAGGAGCAGGTCGCCGGTGGCGACGGCGCGGTCGCGACCGGAGCTGGCGGCGACGGTGGGGAGCCCGCGGCGCAGCGGCGCCTCGTCGAGCACGTCGTCGTGGACCAGCGTCGCCATGTGGACGAGCTCGATCGCGGCGGCCGCGCGGACCGAGGCGGCGCCCCCCGCCTCACCGGCGCAGAGCAGCACCAGCATCGGCCGCAGCCGCTTGCCGCCGGCGGAGAGGGTCGCTGTCGCGTCCTCGGTGAGCGCCTCGCCGTGGCCGGCGACGGTCTGGCGCAGCAGCTCCTCGACCTCGCCCAACCGCGCCGGCAGCCAGCGGCTCGACGCGTCCAGCACCGCCGTCACCGGCGGCGGCACGGCCGAGGGTCGGGTCACCCGCGGACGCCGCTGTGGATCGCGATGATCCCCCCGGCGAGCACCGTGTAGCGGATCCGCTCGAACCCGGCCCGGTCCATCTTCGCGGCCAAGCCCTCGGGACTGGGGAAGCTGCGGACCGACTCCGGCAGGTAGGAGTAGGCCTCGGGGTCGCTGGAGAAGGCTCCCAGCAGCGGCACGATGCGGTCGAACCAGAGCGAGAAGAAGACCGAGAGCGGCGGCCGGCTCGGCTGCGTGATCTCGAGGATGACGGCGCGGCCGCTGGGCTTCAGAACCCGGGCCATCTCGCTGAGGCCGCGATCGAGGTCGGCCAGGTTGCGGACGCCGAAGCCGACCGTGACGGCGTCGAAGCGACCGGCGTCATAGGGGAGCTGGAGGGCGTCGGCCCACTCGAAGCGGACGCCCTCGGCCTGGCGCTCGGCCGCCTTCTCGCGAGCGAGATCGAGCATCGGCTCGGAGAAGTCGCTGCCGACGATGTGGCCGCCGGGGCTGACGCGGCGGGCGAGCTCGAGCGCCAGGTCGCCGGTGCCGCAGCAGATGTCGAGTGCCGAGTCGCCGGGCCCGAGCTCGGCCTTGGCTGCCGCCCGCTCGCGCCAGCGGTGATGCATCCCCGCCGTCATCACCGAGTTGAGCGCGTCGTAATTGCTCGCGACGCGATCGAACATGCGGTTGACCTGCCCCGCGAACTGGGCGGAGTCCCTGGAGGGTTTAGTCGAGTGAGGAGAGGAAATCGGCTAGCTCGTTGAGCTTTTTCGGCGGTAGTTCGCGGAAGGAGGGCATGATACCCGGCCCGATTTCCACCGAGCGCAGGATCGCCGCCCGCGGCACCCGCGCCGCGATGTGGGTCAGTTCAGGCCCGGGCCCGTTGTTGCCGTTCTCGCCGATCTTGTGGCAGGCCAGGCAGCCGGAGCCGGCCACGACCTCCTTGCCGGCCTCGTATTGAGGCGCGACCTTCATGTCGATCTCGGTCGGCGAACCTCCGGTCGCTCCAAGGTAGGTGAGGTAGGCCATCGCGATGATCGTCAGGCAGCCGGCGGTGGTGGCCAGCGGGCGGCGCTCGGGGCGGCGCTCGGGCCCGCGGTCATAGAAGGGGAGGAGGAGGAGGAGGACCATGCAGATCGTCGGGATCCCGATCGTCGCGATCGGGACCAGCTCCGGCGGCTT
>Ga0207641_10002064_pt1 | contig 19077 bp, 13 predicted proteins | sample KBSSwiS62_FD_184306 | JGI IMG/M metagenome (GOLD analysis project Ga0207641, IMG submission 184306) | Switchgrass rhizosphere microbial communities from Kellogg Biological Station, Michigan, USA - KBS Switchgrass S6-2 (SPAdes) (version 2) | ecosystem: Host-associated > Plants > Roots >... | reverse complement strand
TGCCAGTATTGTTTCTGGCGCGCGATCCTCTGGGAATCAAACCTCTCTATTACACACAGACTAAGCAAGGATTTGCGTTCGCGTCAGAAGTGCGCGCGCTGATGGCCAGCGGCGTTGCTTCGCGCGAGATTTCGCAGGATGCGCTGACGTCGTACTTGTTATTCGGAAGCGTGAGCGAGCCGGTGACGATGTTCGAAGGCGTGTTTTCCGTGCCGCCCGGGCATCGCGTGTTGTTGTATGTCCCGGACCGCCGGCGGTTGCCGCGCGCACATCCCTGGTGGGATCCGCGGCGCAGCCCGGCGGCGAAGGATCCGCGAGCGCCGAAGACATTTGCCGCGGCGGCTGCGACGTTGCGGCCGATGCTGGAAGACAGCGTGCGCGCGCATTTGATTGCGGACGTGCCGGTGGGATTGTTCTTGTCGAGTGGGCTGGATTCGGGAGCGATAGCTGCGCTGGCGGCACGGGAGCAAGCGGGAATTCAGAGTTTTACGCTGGCGTTTCCGGGTACGGCATTTGATGAATCGGAATTGACGCGCGTGGTGGCGCAGCGATGCGGCACGAAGCATCGTGAATTGGTGCTGCAGGGTGAGGAGATTCCGGCGCGGCTCGACGAAGCGCTGGCAGCGCAGGACCAGCCGACGATGGATGCGGTAAATACTTATTTTGTGTCGTGGGCGGCGCGGCAGGTCGGATTGAAGGTGGCGCTTTCGGGATTGGGCGGGGATGAATTGTTCGCGGGATACTCGACGTTCGCAGATACGCCGCGCTTGGCGCGGTTGGCGGGCGCGGCAAGAATGGTGCCAGGAATTTTGCGAAAGGCGAGTGCGGGATTGGTGGGCACGGCCAGCGGTTCGAGACGTTCGGCGGATGCCGCACGAAAGGTGGCTTCGGTGTGGCGGAATCCAGCGCGGTTGCCACACGCATACTATTTTGCGCGTGCGCTTTTTCCACCGGGCGAAATCGACAAGCTAATGGAGCCTCGGTTCCGACCGAGCAGCGTGGCGGCGGACGGCTATTCGCTGGAGCCGACGTGGCTGGGATGGCTGCAGCGCGCAGCGGATGAGGCGCGGCGCGCGGAGCCGGCAGCGGCGGTGAGCTGGATGGAGATGCGGTCGTACATGGCAAGTACGTTGCTGCGCGATACGGATTCCGTGAGCATGGCGCGATCGTTGGAAGTACGCGTGCCGCTGTTGGATACGCCGCTGGTGGAGTTTGTAAATGCGCTGCCGGATGCGGCACGGCGGCGGGAAGGCGCACAAAAAGCGTTGTTGGTGCAGGCGCTGGGGTCATTGTTGCCGGCGGAAATTACCGCGCAGAGGAAGCGGACATTTACGCTTCCCTGGGATCAGTGGATGCGCGGGCCGCTGAAGGCGCGCGTGGAAGAAAGTTTTGCGCACATTTCGCCGCAGTTGGCGCCGCTGTTGAAGAGCGAAGGCCTGCGAAGCGTTTGGCAGGCATTTCTCGCAGGCAAGACTTCGTGGTCGCGGCCCTGGACGCTTTTTGCGTTGAATGAATGGGCTCGCCGAGGTGGGTCAGGGCCCGCCGACTGATCGCTTCCGCAACTGGGTTACACTGAAAGTCCAGCCGCACACGACATGAACATACTTGGAATCAACGCGTATCACGGCAACGCCTCGGCGGCGATTTTGTGCGACGGGAAGCTGGTTGCCGCAGTGGAGGAAGAACGCTTCAACCGGGTGAAGTATGCGGCGGGATTTCCGGCGGCGGCGATTCGCTATTGTTTGCAGGCGGCGGGGATTACCTTGGCGGAGGTGGATCACGTGGCGGTGCCGCGGAATCCGTATGCTCGGCTCGGGACAAAACTGTTTTACGCCCTGCGGATGCCGTCGTTCGCGCGGGAGCGCGCCAAAGTGCTGGTGAAGTTTACCGGGATTCCCGAGGCGTTAGCTGCGTCGTTTGACGTTGCGCCGGAGAAGTTGAAAGCGAAATTTCATCGGGTGGAGCACCACGTCGCGCATCTGGCTAGCGCGTTTTACTGTTCGCCCTTCGAAGAGGCGGCGCTGCTTTCGGCGGATGGTCTGGGTGATTTTGCGAGCTCGATGTGGGGCGCGGGTTTTGGCCGGCGGATGAAATTTCACGGATCGGTGGCTTTTCCGCATTCGCTGGGGCTGTATTACAGCGCGGTGACGCAGTACCTGGGCTTTTTGAAATTTGGCGATGAGTACAAAGTGATGGGGCTGGGCGCCTACGGCGAGCCGGAGTTTTTGCCGGAGTTTCGGGAGATTGTGCATTCGAACGGCACGCGGTTTCACCTGGGGCTGGAATACTTTACTCACCATCGAACCGGACCGGAGATGAGCTGGCCCGAAGCGGACAAGACTCCAGTACTGGGAAAAATGTATTCAGATGAAATGGCCAAGAAACTTGGACCCGTGCGAGCGCCAGAAGCGCCGATCGAACAACGGCATAAGAATCTGGCGTGTTCGCTGCAAGCGCGACTGGAAGAAGTTTACCTGGGGATGCTGCAGCGGCTCCGCGCGGAAACCGGCATGAAATCGGTCTGCCTGGCCGGAGGCGTGGCGTTTAATTGCGTGGCGAACGGGAAGATTCCGGCTTCGACTGGTTTTGAAAATGTTTATGTGCATCCCGCCGCGGGTGATGCGGGGCTGGCGGTAGGCGCGGCGCAATTCGTATGGCACCAAGCATTAGGGAATCCACGCGGATTTGTGATGGAGCACGCGTATTGGGGACCAGAATTTTCACGCGAGGAGATTCGCGCGGCGGTAAACGCGTCCCGTCTGGGACAACACGGCTGCGCAGTCGGCGAACTGGCGGAAGAAGAGTTACTGCGCAAAACGGCGGGGATCATTGCGGATGGAAAGATTCTCGGGTGGTTCCAGGGACGCGCGGAGTGGGGGCCGCGGGCGCTGGGCAACCGCAGTATCGTGGCCGATCCGCGCAGGCCGGAGATGAAGGAAATTTTGAATCAGCGCATCAAGCATCGCGAAACTTTTCGGCCCTTCGCGCCATCGATCCTTGCGGAAAAAACGGGAGAATGGTTCGAACAATCGCACCCTTCGCCGTTCATGACCATGGCGTACGCGGTAAAGCGCGAGAAACGCGACAAAATACCGGCGCCAACGCATGTAGATGGAACGGGGCGGCTGCAAACGGTGACGACGGCGGCGAACCCGCGCTACTCGAAGCTGATCAGCGAATTCGAGCGGCAGACCGGTGTGCCGGTGGTGCTCAACACTTCTTTCAACGACAACGAACCTATTGTTTGCAAACCGCAGGAAGCCATCGACTGCTTCGAACGAACGCAGATGGATGCGCTGGTGCTGGGCGATTTTCTGATTTCGCGAAATCACAACTAATCCGCGTGATCTCAAGTCATTTTCAACGGCGTATTTTTTGCGCGGGTTCGTCTGTAAAACCAGCGTTCGAGGAGCCGTCCGATAAAGTAATACCAGCCGAAGAGAAACGTGGGCATGACCACCATGAAAATCAGCACTTCGCTGGTGCCTTGGCGGCCGAAAGCCAACACCAACGCGAAGGCCGCCAGAAAAGCGGGAAAGGCCGAAACGACCAGCACCTTGTCCAGCCAACCCGGCGCGACCCGGGGAGAGGAAACGTCCCAGCCGGCGCAGTGATCCGGGTCGTCCTTACAGCGCTCGGCGGGCTTCGGGTTGCGGTTGAGCGGATCCGTATCGAGGCGCAGCGAAGACCACCAGTAGTAGCGGTTGGGGGAGCGCTGCAGTTCGTCATTGACGCGTGAAGACTGGTAGCTAACCACTGTGAACAAGAGCAACCCGGCCAGGGGCAAGAGAACACTCCACCGCGCGCGCATACTTCATTGAAACACCGCCAGCCATAGTCTGGCCCGGCGAATTTTGCGGTATGTCGCGATGACGGCAAGCGGGCGGCTAAAGAGTCCCGTGTACAATCCTTTGGTGCGGATCCTGCTGCTGAACCTCTACTACCCCCCCGACACATCGGCGACCGCAAAAATGGCCGAAACCGTCGCGAAGGTACTGGCCCAAGAAAATCATGTCACGATTTTGTGTGGGCGGCCGTCCTACGACCCGACCGAGCGGCGTCCCTGGCGCCTCTATCAAGCGGAAGAGACCGCAGGTTTGCGGGTCGTGCGCGTAGGTTCGACTGATTTTCCCCGCATTCGGATGAAGCGGCGCGTCCTGAACTACCTCACCTACACAGCTCTGGTAATCCCGCGCGCGCTGTTTACGCCGTGCGATGCGGTTCTGGCGATGACCGATCCACCGTTTTCGGGAATTATCGGCGCGATTGTGGCAATGCTGAACCACAAGCAGTATTTCTACAACATTCGCGATATGTACCCGGATATGGCGGTAGGCGGTTCGATCGTGAAGCCTGGTATGCTAGCGCGGGTTTGGGAAAGGTTGCATCGTTGGGCTTTGCGGCGCGCGACAAAGGTAATCGTGTTAGGCGACGACATGCGCGCACGCATTCTGGCCAAAGGCGTTAGGGCTGAGCGAATTGAAATCGTGCGTGACGGCGCCGAGATCGGGCCGGTTGATGCGCCGCAGCCGCCCCTGGACCCGGAAGTCCTTCAGGCAATCCGCGGTAATTTTCGCTTTGTGCTGCTGCACGCCGGCAACCTGGGATTTTACGGGGCGTGGTCCACGCTAGTTTCCGCGGCGAAACAGCTGGTGGACGACGGCATCGGCTTTGTATTCGTTGGTGAAGGCGCGCAGCGAGCGGAAATCGAAGCGCTGGCCGACGGAGCGCGCAACATTCGATTCTTGCCATTTTTTCCGGCTAACAAGATCTCTTCCGTTCTAGCAGCGGCTGACGCTCACTTGATCACCGTCAAGCGCGGGCTGGAGGGAGTGGTAGTGCCCAGCAAGATGTACGGGATCCTTGCGGCCGGAAAGCCGATCATTGCTGTGGCACCGCGGGAAACCGACGCGGTGGCCCTGGGGGAAGAACTGGGGTTCAGCCTAGGCGCAGATCCCGACCGTCCCGAAGAGGTGGCCAGCGTGATTCGCGCGCTTGCGAATGCTCCGGAGCGTCTGGCGAAGATGGCAAGCGCAGCCCGGCAGGCTGCTCCCGCCTATGACCGGGCGAAAGAACTACGAAGATTTAGACGCATCGTCACGGGTCAGTACTCCGGCGAATGAGAAGCAAAAATTCCGCTTCTATGAAGAATAGTTTCTGCTTCTCCTATGACCTACATAGTGATCTGTATTTTCAAATTTCTCCGTATTTTAACTAGCCAATCTTGATTTTCCGCGCTATGGTCTATGGGCTGCGTGGGGCAGCCCGTTGACCGTCCCCGGTCGACATCCTGGCAATTTCACTTGGGAGCCGGATCCCCAATCCGGCATTGAGTCGCGTGTGTCCACCGATGACACCGGCCCGCATCGGTTCCGTAACTCTGAAAACTGAGGGCGCATGGCCGCCGGCCTGCTTGCGTTTTTAATTGCACTACTGGCATCTCTAACCCTCACTGTTCCCGTTCGCGCATTCGCGTTGCGCGTTGGAATGGTGGACCGTCCCGGACCGCGAAAAGTTCATTTGCAGCCAATTCCATTGCTCGGCGGTCTGGCCATCTATGGCGGCGTCGCACTTTCGGTGCTCTTTCTTGTGCAAGGCGCGGCTCGTGACCAAGTGTGGGGAATTCTGGGCGGTGCTACCCTGATCGCCACCGTTGGCATCCTCGATGACCGAGGATTGCTGCACCACCAGATCAAGCTGTTCGTCGGAATGCCGCTCGCTGCGGTGATTTTGCTGCTGAGCGGAATTCGTGCGCAGATTTTCTCCACAGTGGTTGGGGGATGGACGGGCGACGTTCTCGACGCCGCCCTGACCATTGTCTGGGTTGTGGGCATCACTGCTTCCTTCAGCATTCTCGACCACATGGATGGCTTGTGCGCCGGCGTGGCCGCGATGGCCGCCGCGTTTTTTGCGCTGCTCGCCTACTTGAACGGCCAAGTGCTGGTCACGGTGCTGGCAGCGGCAGTGCTCGGCGCGGCTTGCGGTTTTCTGCGCTGGAATTTTAAGCCCGCCAAGATTTTCATGGGCGACGGCGGCGCAATGTTTCTGGGATTCCTCATGGCCACCTTGGCGTTGAAGCTGCGTTTTGCGCAGCCGAACCTGGTTTCCGCCTGGCTGGTTCCCATTCTCATTCTGGGCGCTACGATTTTTGACACCACGCTGGTCACCATTTCGCGCAGCCGTCGCGGATTGCTTCCTTTTGCGACTCCTGGCAAGGACCATGCCGCCCATCGCCTGGCCAATATGGGACTCGGCCAGCGCGGCGCGGTGTTGACCATGTACATGATTGGCGCGATTTCTGGAGCCCTGGCCCTGCTGGTGAGCACCTTGCCGATCTCGTTTGCGATTGTCGCGGTGGTCTTCGCGATCACGGCCGCCTTGGCGGGAGTCGCATATTTGGAACGCGCCCCCTACGAGCGCCAGGTGCGCAAGCCCGCCACCGCGACTGACTGAATCTGTGCGCAGTAAAGTTTCCCGCCACCAGTGGATTCGTTATACTTTTTGTGGCCGCTCGCGGGTTTAGCGCTAGCTACTGCGCATGCCCGAAAGCCTGCGAGTGGAGTATCAAGGACATTTTGCTGAGAGCACCTGGAGCCGCGAGTGGGCTTCAGGGTTGATGTGATGAGCCAGACGAGTGTACGAAAACCAGCCTGACAAGACAAAAGGCAGTGTGATCGTGGTGGGCAGCTCCGCAGCGGGACTGCTGACGGCTGCCAAGGTAGCGGCGGGTGGCTGCGATGTGCGCGTGCTTGACGCCAAATGCGGGCTGGATCCAGCGCCCCGTTCGTTGATTGTGACTCATCATTTTCGTGAACAGTTGCGCGAAGTGGCGGCCTCCAGCATCGTCAACGAAATCCGAAGATTTGAATTGTTTACCGATGGGCGTTCCGCGGAAGTTGCGCTCAACAAGCCTGACTTGATCATCGAGCGTGCGCGCTTGATTCCGTCACTGGCCCGTGAGGCCGGCAAAGCCGGCGCCAAGATCTCATTCGACACACGCTTTCTGGGTCTCGGCCCGAACTCGCGCGGCTTGCGCTTGGAAGTCGAAAGCGGCGGACGGCGCGAGGAGTTGCACGCGGATCACGTCGTGGGGGCAGACGGCGCCACGACTCGTGTTGGCCGCTCCGCAGGTTGGCCGCCCGTCGAAACCGTGCCTCTTGTGCAAGCCATCGTGAAGTTGCCCAAGGATTGCAGGGTGGATACCACACGTGTGTGGTTTGTTCCCGACGACACTCCTTATTTTTACTGGCTGATCCCCGAAAATGAATCGCGCGGCGCGCTGGGCATCATCGGCGAGGGCAGCGGCCAGGAAACAAAGCGGCGCATCGAACGCTTTCTGGAAAAGAAAAAGATGGAGCCGATGGAGTGGCAAGGCGCGCGCATTCCGGTTTACCGCAAGTGGATTCCCGTGGAGCGACGCGTCGGCAACGGCAAGGTGTTTCTGGTAGGCGACGCCGCGGCGCAAGTGAAAGTTTCCACAGTGGGCGGCATTGTTACCGGATTCCGCGGCGCTCAAGGAGTGGCCGACGCGTTGTTGCGCGGGAACGGCAGCGGAGAGTTGCGCGCGCTGCGACGCGAACTAGCCACGCACTGGCTGATTCGCAAGACGCTGCATCACTTTGAGCAGGAACACTATTCCTATTTGGTTGACCTGCTGAATTCGGCCACACGGGAATCGCTGGGCGAAATTCACCGTGACCATTCCACTCGGTTGCTGTGGAACGTGCTCCGCCGCCAGCCGCGCCTGATTCTGCTCGGTTTGCGCGGCCTGTTGATGGGCGTTCGGCCGCGATCGTCCTTTTGAACCGTTCTGATGGCTTGCCGTTTCTTGCAGACAGTCTTACGCTGCGCTTCCCAGTCCGCGCGGTAATTCTTGAACGAGGGAGATGCCCTTGCGTTTATCGGTGATCGGTTGCGGCTATGTGGGTCTGGTTACGGGCGCGTGCCTGGCGGAAGCTGGCCATGAGGTGATCTGCACGGACATTGATGCCGAGCGCATCGCGCAATTGAAGGCCGGCCAGGTTCCCATCTACGAGCGCCACCTGGACAAAATCTTAGTGTCCGCAGGCAAGAGCGGGAAAATTTCCTACACTGCCGACGCCGGTGAAGCGATTCGCTTCGGCGAAGCCATCTTCATCTGTGTTGGCACACCGCCGCGGCCCGATGGCAGCGCGGACCTTTCCGCGATTGATCACGTGGCGCAGCAAATTGCGGCGGAGGCGCGTTCGCCCAAGCTGGTGGTGGAGAAGAGCACTGTGCCGGCGCGCACCGGCCTTGAACTGCAACGCGCCCTTTCCGCTTACAGCCGTGGCGGCAACGGCTTTCGTGTGGCGTCGAATCCGGAATTTCTGCGCGAAGGCACGGCGGTTGAGGATTTCTTTCATCCCGATCGCATCGTGGTCGGCGTGGAGGATCAGGCAGCAGCGGATCAGCTGCGTGAAATTTACCGGCCGATTCTGGAACGTAATTTTACGTGCCCGGTACATGCCGGCGAGTGCCCCGACATACAGAAAGCCGAATTTCTGGTCACCACCATCAGCAGCGCGGAACTAATCAAGCATGCTTCCAATTCGTTTCTGGCGTTGAAGATCAGCTATGCCAACGCGGTGTCCGATTTATGCGAAAAGCTGGGCGCCAATGTGGAAGAAGTCACCCACGCGATGGGGCTTGACCCGCGCATCGGAACGCAATTCCTGCGCGCTGGGCTGGGCTTTGGCGGCTTCTGTTTTCCCAAGGACATCCAGGCGTTTATCAGCCTAGCCGCGACGGTCGGCGTGGATTTCGAAATATTGAAAGCGGCCGAGCGAGTCAACAAACAGCGCATTGACCGCTTTTTGGAAAAAATCGGCAAGGCTCTGTGGGTGGTGAAGGGAAAACGCTTAGCGATACTCGGGCTGGCGTTCAAGGCCAACACCGACGACATCCGGTTTGCGCCGGCGTTGGACGTGATGCGGCGGCTACTGGAGGAAGGCGCGGAAGTGCATGCCAGCGATCCGGAAGCGCTGGCGAAAGCTAAAAAACAGTTCCCACAAGCGCATTTCCATGAAGATCCGTACAAGGCATTGGAAGGCGCTCACGCTGCCTTGGTCTGTACGGAATGGGATGAGTACAAGAAACTGGATTGGGAGAAGGCCGGCAAAGTAATGGCGCGAAAACTGATTGTGGACGGACGCAACCTTTATTCCCCGGCGAAAATCAAGGCGCTCGGCTTCGAGTACGTCTCCTTCGGCCGCGAATAGCCTCAACCTTTCTACGCGGTTTTCTTTGCCACAAATTGTTCCTGAAAATATTTGATGGTGCGTTTGAGGCCTTCTGCCAGGTGCACCTTGGGTTCCCAACCCAACAGGCGCTTCGCTTTGCGAATGTCCGGGCAGCGGCGCTTGGGGTCATCTTGCGGCAGCGGCTCGAAGACGATCGGTCCAGCTTTCGGAAAATGAGAGCGCACGCGCTGTGCGAACTCCAGCAGCGTAATCTCTTCCGGATTCCCGACATTCACCGGCAAGTGCTCTTCGGACACGGCCAGACGATAGATGCCGTCAATCAAATCAGAAACGTAGCAAAAGCTGCGCGTCTGCTTGCCGTCGCCGAAGACCGTAATGGGCTTCTCGCTCAGCGCCTGAAAAACAAAATTGGGCAGCGCGCGGCCGTCATTCAGCCGCATTCGCGGGCCATAGGTGTTGAAGATGCGCACGATGTGGGTGTCCACACCATAATGCCGGTGGTAGCCCATGGTCAGTGCTTCGGAAAAGCGCTTGGCTTCGTCGTACACGCTGCGCGGACCGACGGAGTTCACATGACCCCAGTATTCCTCGGGTTGTGGAGAAACTTCGGGATCGCCGTAGCACTCGCTGGTGGAGGCCAGAAAGAATTTCGCACCCTTGGCTCGCGCTAGTTCCAATGCGTTCTGTGTTCCCACCGATCCCACACGCATGGTTTCAATCGGATAGCGCAGATAGTCAGGCGGGCTGGCCGGTGAAGCGAAGTGCAGGACGTAAGCCACGTCGCCCGCGACATTCAGCTGATCGCTGACATCGGCTCGTTCAAACGAAAATTTCCCGTTGCCCTGGAGATGTGCGAGATTTTCTTCCCGGCCGGTGATGTAACTATCCAGCCCGAGCACGTCCCAGCCTTCCGCCAGAAAACGGTCGCACAGATGCGATCCCAGGAATCCCGCCGCTCCGGTTACCACCGCCCGCATGCTTCCTCCAGAAAAATTTCCATTGTCAGTGTATCTTCGGTTGGAGTGATTGACCACTCGTGCCCGGCGGAACTACCATGCGCGGTTCACGATGAAGATCCGATGAGCGGCACCCCGCCACCATTCTGCCTCTCGCGCCGCACTTTGTATTGGCTGGGTGGCTGCCACATTGTTCTGTTCTTGCTGGCAGTTGGCGCATTCTTTCACGCCGGCACCTGGCTGGTTCGCGAGGATCCCGTGCAAAAGGCCCAGGTTGTTGTGGTGCTGAGTGGCGGTCTGCCTGAGCGTGCTTTGGCCGCAGCCGAGGTTTTTAAGGCGAGCGGGGCGCGGGAGGTTTGGCTGACGCGTCCGCTGCAACCTGGCGCGGCGATGCAGCAACTTCGCTTGCCCTACGCGGGCGAAGAACAATACAGCCGAATGGTCTTGATTGACCGCGGCGTCCCGCCAGCCGCGATCCGCGCGCTGACGCCGCAAATCAGTGACACCGCTGACGAGCTCAAGGCCGTGTTCGACGAATTGAATACGCAACCAGAGACTACGCTAGTTGTAGTTACGTCCAAGGCGCATACCCGGCGGGTTCGAGCGATCTGGAATGTCGTTTCGCGCGGAAGCACGCGCGGCCACTTGCTGGTTCGCGCCGCTGCGCAGGACGCGTTCGACGCCGAGCACTGGTGGCGCTCCACGAACGACGCTTTGAGTCTCGTGCGCGAATATCTCGGCCTGCTCAACGCGTGGGTCGGGCTTCCCATGCATCACAGCCGCTGACCTAGAAAAACCAGAAGCGCCTCTTCTTCTTCAGCTCGACGCTGCTAATCTCCGGCACGTACGGTAAGCCTCGTCCTTCGAACGCCGCCAGCGGATTTTCGACAAACAGCGCCTCGGCTTTTTGCGAGCCAAATTCCTTTCGCACCAACTCGTACGCCGCGCGCAATTTGTGCGGCCGCGCCGTAGTATTGTGGGCGTCGCTGGCGACGAAGTGCACCAAGCCACGCGCAATCCATTCCATCGATGTTGTTTGCAAGTTCGATCCGAACGCGCCGGTCAACGAACCGCCGGTGACCTGGCCGTAGCAGCCGTTGCGGACCCAGTTCTCGAGGCGTTCTGGCTGCGCACGCAGGATCCCGTTCCGTTCGGGGTGCGTGACGATTGGTCGCAGCCCCGCTAGCTGCAGCTCGTACAGCGTACGGTCCATCGATGGCGGAATCGCGAACTCGTTGAATTCCACCAGTAGATAGTCTTTCTGGTGGATGCAAAAAGGCAACGGAGCTTTTTTCAGTGCGGAGATGTTTTCCGGGCTCAAATGAAGGTCGCACCCGGTCGCGAGCTTCAAACGATCACCCACCGTCTTCTGTAATTCCTCAGCGGACCGCTGCACGTTGGCATAGTCAAACCGAAACTCCGGGCTAGCGTGCGGCGTGGCCACCACGTGTGTGATTCCGTCGGCGATCGCCATCTCGGCCATGGCGACAGACTCCTCGAACGATCTCGCCCCATCGTCCATTCCGCTCAGGATGTGACAATGCAAGTCAACCATCGCTCACGCGGCCTTCATCCGCGAACTGAACTGTAAATCTGGTACACGCCCAGCAGGAACATCAACGCCGCAAATATCTTCCGCATCGCCACCGATGGAATGCGCTTCGCCAGATTTCCGCCGGCGATGCCTCCCAGGAAAACTCCTGGGACCAACAACAAACCCGTTCGCCAGTCCACGTAGCCCGCTTTACCGTACGCCAGCACCGCCAGCAACCCCGTCGGCGGAATCAACGCGACCAGGCTCGTTCCCTGCGCGCGATGCTGCGTAAAACCCAGCAGCAAACCCAGAATCGGCACCATGATGGTTCCTCCGCCGATCCCGAAAAGCCCCGACGCAATTCCTCCGCCCAATCCAGTCGCCAGCACAGCCACATCCAGGAGAATTCTGCGGTTCACGCGCCGCCCTCTTTCAACGAAGCGGGTGCCGGAGCTTTTTGTGCCGGCGTGGCTTTCATCCACAGGAGCACCGCGGAAAATATCAGGTATCCGCCAAACCAGGCTTTGAGCGCTGGCGTGGACATGGGCACCGCAATCAGTCCTCCGGCCCACGCGCCCAAAATCATGCCCACCGCGCACAAAATTCCCGCGCGCAAGTCGACATGCCCCGCCTTCCAGTATTGCCGCAGCGCACCTAGGCCGATCGGCGGCAATAAAATAAACAACGAAGTTCCCTGCGCCAGGTGCTGGTCCATGTGCAGAATATGCACCATCGCCGGCACCAGCACGATGCCACCACCAATTCCCAATAAGCCCAACATAATTCCCGCTACAACTCCCAACACCAGTACCAACATGGTCAGCAAATCAACGCTCCGCGATTTCCAACTTTGCTATTGCCCGCAGTTCCATTCTCTGCGGCAAACTCTGCCCAAGCAATGCTGCAAGACCTTAAACAACGCGTAACATACATATCACCTGCCCGGCCGGCCTCCGCAGTGAACCTGTTATATTGATAGTGCAGCCCTTCGCGCCCCGTGCGCGTGCTTATTCAGTTCATTCTTTTCAGGGTTTTCTGGCTGGTACTCACGGACCCTGATCCACTAATCGAGGAGCGATCACGTTCAGATGCCTACCGACCGGAAACCAGAATTCTTCAAAGGTGCTCAGTTAAAAGTTGGGATTATCGGGTGTGGTTATGTAGGTCTCCCCCTCGCTCTGCGCTTCGCCGAAGCTGGCCACAAAGTCACGGGATTTGACACCGATCCGTCCAAAGTTTCCCTGCTAAACGCCGGCAAGTCGTATATCGAGCACATCCGCCAGGACAAAATTCAGCAATTCGTGAACAGCCGCCATTTCAGCGCCACCACGGATTTCGAGCGCCTCAAGGATGTCGATGCCATCATCATCTGCGTTCCCACTCCTCTTGACGAACGCCGCGAGCCAGACCTCAGCTATGTTGAACAAACCGCCATCTCCATCCAACCCAATCTGCAAAAGGGCCAGCTCGTGGTCCTCGAATCCACCACCTATCCCGGTACCACCGAAGAACTCGTTCTCCCCGTCCTCGAGAAATCCGGCCTCCGCTGCCCCATCGCCGCGGGCATCGAGAGCGAAAACATCCCCACTGACTTTTTCCTGGCCTTCTCTCCCGAACGCGAAGATCCCGGTAACAAACAGTACGGCCTCGCGCAAATTCCCAAGGTTGTTGGCGGCACCAATCCGCCCAGCGCCCGCGCCGCGCAGGCCCTTTATGCGCAAGTCGTCGCCAAAGTTGTCCCCGTCAGTTCCACCCGCGCCGCTGAAATGGCCAAGCTCCTCGAAAACATCTTTCGCTGCGTCAACATCGCCCTCGTCAACGAACTCAAACTTCTCGCTTCCCGCATGAACATCGACATCTGGGAAGTCATCGACGCTGCCGCCACCAAACCCTTCGGTTTTATGCCTTTTTATCCCGGCCCCGGTCTTGGCGGACATTGCATTCCGGTCGATCCGTTCTATCTTTCGTGGAAAGCCCGCGAATATGACTTCGCCGCGCGCTTCATTGAGCTCGCCGGCGAAATCAACACCTCCATGCCCTATCACGTGGTCGAAGCCATATCCGATTCACTTAACAAACACAAGAAAAGCCTCAACGGCTCCAAGCTCCTGATCCTCGGTGTAGCCTACAAGAAAGACGTTGACGACCTCCGCGAATCTCCATCGCTTAAAATCATGCAACTGCTCCAGCAGCGCGGCGCTCAGCTCGATTACAACGACCCTTACTTCCCCCAGCTCCACAAAATGCGCCACTACAATTTCGAGCACATGAAGTCCGTGCCGCTTTCCCCGCAGACTCTCGGGCAATACGACGCTGCCATCATAGCTACCGATCACTCCAGCTACGATTACAACGCCATTGTCGACGGTTCCAAGGTCGTGGTGGACACGCGCAACGCCACACGCCGGGTCACTCGCAATCGCACTCGTATCGTCGCCTGTTAGCCATCATCGTGTTTCGTTTGCAGCGGCCACCTTTAGGTGGCCTTCTTGGCGTGCTGCACCCTTCGCTTTTTCCAAAGTGCGGTTTTTCCTTAGCGCCTTTTCGTCTATTCCGGTAGTGCCGGCTTCAGCCGGGCCGTAGGCGGCATCGCGCGGGAAACGTCCCTCTTTGGCCTTCTTCCCGCCCCTGCTAAGATAACGCCACAATGCCCGACGCCCCCTCGCTCATCGGACAATCCATTTCCCACTACCGCATCGCCGAAAAGCTCGGCGGCGGAGGCATGGGCGTCGTTTATAAGGCCGAAGACACTCGGCTCCATCGTTTCGTCGCGCTTAAATTCCTTCCCGACGAGGTCGCCAGTGACACCCAAGTCCTCGCTCGCTTCCAGCGCGAAGCGCAAGCCGCTTCCGCTCTCAACCATGCCAACATTTGCACCATCTACGACATTGGCGACGAAGCCGGCAAAGTCTTCATCGCCATGGAATTCCTCGACGGCCAAACTCTCAAACATCTCATCATGGGCCGCCCGCTCGACATGGAAGTTTTTCTCGACATCGGCATTGAAGTCGCCGACGCCCTCGACGCCGCCCACTCCCAGGGCATCGTTCATCGCGACATCAAACCCGCCAATATTTTTGTTACCAAACGCGCCCACGCCAAAATTCTCGATTTCGGTCTGGCCAAATTGCGCGCCGTCCCCGCCTCCGATTCGGCTTCCGCCATCGAAACCATGGCCACGCAAGGCATCGATCCTGAACACCTCACCAGCCCCGGCAGCACCATCGGCACCGTCGCATACATGTCGCCCGAACAGGTCCGCGCCAAACAACTCGACGCGCGCAGTGATCTTTTCTCTTTCGGCGTAGTCCTTTACGAAATGGCCACCGGCCAGCTTCCCTTCCGCGGCGAAAGCTCCGCCATCATTTTCGAATCCATCATGAACCGCCCGCCCGTCTCGCCGGTTCGCCTCAATCCCGATCTCCCCGCTGAACTCGAGCGCATCATCCGCAAGGCTCTCGAAAAAGATCGCGAGCTCCGTTACCAGTCCGCCGCCGACCTTCGCAGCGATTTGAAGCGCCTCAAGCGCGAACTCGATTCCTCCCGCAGCTCCGGCTCGATCGCCGTCGAATTTGATTCCAGCTCCGCGCCTGCCTCCGGTTCCGTCTCCGCCGTGGGGGCGCAGCATGCTGCGCCCCAGCTCGGTAAGATCGCTCCGGATCGGCTATCCAATCCCGCTATCGCCGCAACCGGTTCGAGTTCTCAAATCTCGTCAGCGTCCGCTCCTTCCGCCTCTGTAACTAGCTCGGCTTCGTCGCCTTCCGCCGCCACCGCCCCTCGCTCCAAAACCTGGCTCGTGGCCGGCCTCGCCGCCGCCGCGCTCCTCGCCGCCGTCGCCAGCGGACTCATCTTCACCCGCCGCACCAGCGCTCTCACCGAAAAAGATTCCATCCTTCTCACCGAGTTTGTTAACACTACCGGCGACCCCGTCTTCGACGGCACGCTCAAGCAAGCTCTCGCCACCCAGCTCGAACAATCTCCCTTCCTCAACATCGTCCCCGAATCCAAAATCCAGCAAGCTCTTCAATTCATGGGCCGCCCCGCCGGTGAACGCATCACTTCCGAAGTCGGCCGCGAAATCTGCCAGCGCGAAAACATCAAAGCCATGATGACTGGCTCTATCGCCGGCATCGGTTCTCACTATGTCGTTCAGCTGAAAGCCATCAACACCCAGTCCGGCGACGCCATCGCCAACGAACAGGTCGAAGTCGACAGCAAGGAACAAGTCCTGAAGGGCATGGATCGCGCCGCCACGCAAATCCGCCAAAAACTCGGCGAATCCCTGACCACGGTTCAGCAGTTCGCCACCCCGCTCGAACAGGCCAGCACTTCTTCGCTCGAAGCCCTTAAAGCTTATAGTGCCGGCCACGCCAATCACGCCAAGCTCGACGACCACGCCGCCATTCCCTTTTTCCAAAAAGCCGTCGAGATCGATCCCAACTTCGCTCAGGCCTGGGCCGAATTGGGCGTTTCGCAGGGCAATGAGGGCATGCCCAAAGCGTCGGAGCTCGCCCTCAAAAGAGCCTTCGATCTGCAGTCGCGCGCCAGTGACGTCGAACGTTTCTACATCAATGGCCACTACTTCAACACCATCGGCGACCTCGACAAATCCGTCGACACCTATGAGCAGTGGCATAAAACCTACCCCCGCGATTCCATCCCCATGAATAACCTCGCCCTCATCTACGGATCGTTGGGCCAATTCGATAAGGCGCTCGCCTCCTCTCTCGATGAAATGCGCGTCGATTCCAACAGTATTTATTCCTACCAGGATCTCGCCGATGCCTATTTCAACCTCAACCGCCTCGACGAAGCGAAAACCGTCGCCGAGCAGGGCCTCGCCAAGGTTCCCGATGCCATTGGCTCACACCGCCAGCTGATGGACATGGCCTATATGCGCGGCGACCGGGCCGAAGTCGATCGCCACTTGGCCTGGGCCAAGGGACGGCCCGACGAGATGTTTGTACTCCTGGGGAAAGCTTTCTACGAATTCAATGCCGGCAAGCGCAAAGTTTCTGCGCAAACGTTGCAGGAGGCGCAATCTGTCGCGCAGAAATTCAACAATGCCGAATTCTCGGCTTTCGTAGGCGGCCTTTCCGCCTATTCAGCAAGTCTGGTTTCCGATTGTTCTTCCGCCAAGTCTCTGGCGGCTGCTTCTATGCAACAGTTCCCCGGCGGTGTAAACCTTGAGCCCGCTTCCAACGCGCTGGCGATCTGCGGCGAGTCATCCAAGGCGACACAGGCCATCGACGCCCTGGTCAAGCAGTATCCTAACGACACGTTGTTGAATGTCATCCGCAAGCCCGCCGTACTCGCGGCTATCGCTATGCGTGAAGGCAAACCAGATGAGGGCATTCGCCTCCTGGAACCAGCTCGCCGCGTGGAACTTGGCGTCGGGCCGGGTGCTGCTCCGGCCCTGGCTCCCTACACCCGCGGCCTCATCTACCTCAGTAAGAAAGATGGAGCGAACGCCGCCGTCGAATTCCGCAAAATTACCGAGCGTCGCTACTTGTACATCAGCAGTCCCGCGTTCTCCCTGTCCCAACTCGGCCTCGCTCGCGCCTACGCCCTGCAAGGAGACACTGCGAAAGCCCGCACCGCCTATCAGGACTTCCTCGCCGCCTGGAAAGACGCCGATACCGAGCTCCTCCCCCTCAAAGAAGCCAAGTCCGAATACGCCAAACTCCAGTAACCTCGCTTTTTCCCAGTTCCTCGCTTTCTTCGGCTTTCTTTCGCACTTCCGCTACAATTCATGCAAGTCTGTTGGCCTATCTATGAACCCCTTCGACGGCACTCCGCGAAGAACCTGTGCATTGCTCTTCGTGTTTACGCTTTTCGCCAGCTTCTGTTCTCCGTTAGCATCGGCGCAAACTTCACCATCCAAGCCCATCCATTTCACTGACGTCACGGGAAAATCGGGCATCCGCTTCACCCATTTCAAGGGCAGCAATGGCATCTCCATCAATCTCGAAGAGTTCGGTCCCGGCGTTTGCGTTTCGGATTTTGACGGCGACGGCTGGCAGGACATCTACTTCGTAAACGGGCGCGATCGCTACGACCGTGGCATCAGCGTCGGCAACGCGCTTTACCGCAACAACCGCGATGGCACGTTCACTGATATCACGGAAAAAGCAGGTGTCCCCGGTACCGGCTACGGCCTCGGCTGCGTCTGGGGCGACTATGATAACGACGGTTTCCCCGATCTCTTCGTCACTCAATACGGCAAGAACGTCCTTTATCACAATAACGGCGACGGCACTTTCACGGATGTCACGGACCAGGCTGGAGTCGGGGGCATGGAGTTCGGTACCTGGTTTCATTCCGGCGCCACGTTTTTCGATTACGATCGTGACGGCAAGCTCGATCTCTACGTGGGTGGCTACGTCGCTTTCGGTCCCGGCGCACGCCGTTATTGCGACCTCGCCGGCATTCAATCCAGTTGCGCGCCTAGCGCCTATGCTGGCAGCGCCGCCATGCTCTATCACAACAATGGCGACGGAACGTTCACCAACGTCACCAAAGCCTCGGGTATCTTCCAGCCGAACGGCAAAAACCTCTCCGTCGGCGCCGCGGACTACGACAATGATGGCTGGCCCGATCTCTTCGTAGCCAATGACGGCGTCGCTGCCTACCTCTACCACAATGAAGGAAAGGGGAAATTCCAGGAGAGCGGTTCGATGGCCGGCATGGCCTACACGCTCGCCGGCAAAGTCATGGCCGCCATGTGTATCTCACTCGGCGATTACGACAACGACGGCCTGCTCGACCTCTACATCTCCGACTTTCAGAAAAGTTCCGATCACCTGTGGCACAACGCCGGCCGCGGTTTTTTCGACGAAGTCAGCTCCGAAGCCGGCATCACTCTTCCCACTCGCGATGTCCTGAGTTTTGGCGGTGGCTTCATCGATTACGACAATGACGGCTGGCTCGACCTCTTCATCGCCAACGGCCACGTATATCCCGAAGTCGAGCAGGCCATGCCCGGCACCCGCTACAAGCAACTGAACACGTTATTCCACAACGAAAACGGGAAGCGCTTCAGCGTGGCCACCGAATTATCGGGAATATCGGATCTTGCGCCCCGAGCCGCTCGGGGCGCCGCCTTTGCCGATCTCGACAACGACGGTTTCGTGGACATCGTCGTCGCCAATAACGGCGACCCGCCCGCCATCCTTCACAATGACGGCGGCAGTGAAAACCACTTCGTGAACTTCCGCCTGGTGGGGTCCGGGGGTTCAGCGTTTGTATCTACAAACCCTGACGCAAAGAAGTCCAATCGCGACGCCATGGGGGCCCGCATTCGAATTACCGCTGGCGGCGTTTCGCAAATCCGCGAAATTGCCGGCGGCGGCAGCTATCTTTCCCA
>Ga0207641_10002053_pt1 | contig 19124 bp, 14 predicted proteins | sample KBSSwiS62_FD_184306 | JGI IMG/M metagenome (GOLD analysis project Ga0207641, IMG submission 184306) | Switchgrass rhizosphere microbial communities from Kellogg Biological Station, Michigan, USA - KBS Switchgrass S6-2 (SPAdes) (version 2) | ecosystem: Host-associated > Plants > Roots >... | reverse complement strand
GTCGTCGTCTTCGTCCTGATGGTTATCGCCGCGATGGCCGGCGGCGCGTACTTTCTGCGGCCACGTTTCGAATCGGTGCCGCCGCAGATCACCGTCTTGCCCAACGCGGACGTCTTCGGCGTGGCTCCCCTCGAGATCCAGGTCGCTGACCAAGGCGCAGGCCTCAAATCCGTCACGGCGACGCTGTCTCAGGGGGGAACGGAGCATCAGCTCGCCTCCGAGCAATTCGACCAACCCCTCAGCGAGAAAAAAATTGCGGTTGCATTGGCGAAGGTGTCCGGCGTGAAGGAAGGCCCCGCCGTGCTTCGTGTCACCGCACGAGATGCGTCGCTGTGGCACTTCCTCAGAGGCAACGAGGTCGTGCTGGAGAAAAGCATTACGATCGACATCACGCCTCCCACGCTCGAGCTCATCGCCGACGACCGCTACGTGAATTTCGGCGGCGTCGGCATGATCGTCTACAAAGCGTCGGCGGACACGGCGACCAGCGGAGTCAAGATCGGCGATTACTTCTTCCCGGGCTTCCCCGGCCAGATCAAGGACCACCCGGACCACTTTCTTGCGCTCTTCGCCCACCCTTACAACGCCCCGGCGGACGCGAGGCCAACGCTGGTTGCCACCGACAAGGCCGGCAATACGCGCGAGCTGCGCGTTGCCTACGAGCTCAAGAACGTCCGGTACAAGAAAAGCACGCTGCCTTTATCGGACAGCTTCCTGCAGAACAAAGTTGCGCCGCTCCTCGCCGACGCGACCGCGCGGCAGGGCGCGCCAAAGGACGTGTTCGTTGCGGTGAACAAGCGCCTGCGGAAGGAAAACGAAGACCGCATCACCGCGATCACGACGAAGATCACACCCTCGATGCTATGGAAGGACGCCTTCGCCCAGCTCAGCAACTCGAAGGTCGAGGCGAATTTCGCGGACCAGCGCACGTACACCTACAACGGCGAGCCGATCGATACCGCGTACCACCTGGGGTATGACCTCTCGGTTACAAAGCACTATCCGGTCGAAGCCGCCAACAGCGGCAAGGTCGCCTTCACCGGCGACCTCGGCATCTACGGCAACGCCGTCATCATCGATCACGGCCTCGGCCTCTTCAGCCTCTACGGCCATCTCAGTTCCATCGACGTCAAGGAAGGCGAATCGGTCGCCAAGCGGCAAGTCCTGGGCAAGACGGGTGAGACGGGGCTCGCCGCCGGCGACCACCTGCATTTCGGCATCTATCTCGACGGGGTCGCGGTGCTGCCCGTGGAGTGGTGGGACCAGAAGTGGATCGACGAAAACATCACGCCCAAGCTGGAAGGGCGCAGCGGGCAGGAAATCGCGGAGGCCCAACAACCCGTGAAGACCGCGCGCAAGGGTGGGGGAAAACGACGGCGATAGCATTCGCCGTCCGCTCGGCGTCGGCGTGCTTCACGGTGACGAATTGGCGATGCGGTCCGATCCTTTTCTGCGGCGGTTGAAGCGCGCCGAACTGCCGGTCGACACGAAAGCACTTGCGCGCTTTCTCATCGGCAAGACACTCGTGCGCGATGCGCCCGAGGGCCGCACGAGCGGACGCATCGTCGAAGTCGAGGCCTACGTTCCGGGAGACGCGAGCGGCCACGCGTACATTGGCGAGACGGATCGCAACCGATCGCTGTTCCTGCGGCGCGGGCACGCCTATGTCTACTTCATCTACGGCATGCATTTCTGCGTGAACGTGTCGGGCGAGGTCCCCGGCATCGGCGCTGGCGTGCTTCTGCGCGCGCTCGAGCCGATCGAGGGGGTGGCCATCATGCAGGCCCGCCGCCGCCTGTCTCGCCTCACCGACCTTGCGCGCGGCCCCGGCCGCCTCGCGGAAGCCATGAAGATCGATCGCCGCCTCGACGGCATCGACCTGTGCTCGCGCAGCCCGCTGTGGCTCGCCGCCGGGGTGCGTGCTCCGGGTCCCGTCGCGACGTCGGTGCGCATCGGAATCTCGAAGGAAGCGACGCGGCTCCTGCGCTTCTACGAAGCGGGAAACCCGCACGTCAGCGGACCGCTGGCGCTTCGGAAATAAGGCATGACGACGGTCAATTTCTACCGCGATCTCCCGGTTCTGGAGTCCTTCGCCCAGACCATCGAGATCGGTCGGCACACCCAGGTTCCAGGCGACTGGTGGATCGTCGTCGCCGATGTGATCGGCTCGACGAAGGCCATTGAAGCGGGCGCCTACAAGAAGGTCAACACGGTTGGCGTCGCGTGCATAGCGGCAGTGGTCAACGTGGACCGGAGCGTCGAGATGCCGTTCGTCTTCGGCGGCGATGGCGCGACGTTCGCCGTGCCTCCCAGCTTGCTGGAGCGCATCGTTCCGGCGTTGCGCGAGGCCCAGCGTTTGTCGCGCGAGAGCTTCGAGCTGGCGCTGCGTGTGGGTGTCGTCCAGGTGTCGAGCCTGGTCGACAGCGGCCTGCGCGTCCAGGTGGCGAAGATTCGCCTGTCCGCGCACGTTACGCAACCGACCTTTTCCGGATCTGGCTGGGAAGAAGCCGAACGCAGAGTCAAGGACCCGTCGGCCGACGGGGTGCTGCGCATCGAGGAAAGCGGGGGTCCGTGCGAGGGCAGTTTCGAAGGCTTCGAGTGCCGTTGGCAAGGTGTGCCGAGCTTCCACGATCACAAGCTGGCGCTGCTGGTGGCGGCCGTGTCGGACGATGCCGATGACAATTTGTACAGCTACCGGGGCGTATCCGACCAGATCGCGCAGATCTACGGTGACATCGCGAACTATCACCCGCTGCGCGCCGACCACATGCACCTTTCGTTCAACCCCCGGGAGCTGAGCCACGAGTGGCGCGTGCGGTCGAGCCGGCTCACGCTGTGGGCACGGATGAAGTACTTCGCGAGGATGGCATTGCTCAACCTGGCGGGCGTCTACCTGTTCGCTCGCAAGATGGACACCAAAACGGTGCGCTGGAGCCGCTACATCGACGAGCTGGTGGAAAACTCCGATTTCCGCAAGTTCGACGGCGTTCTGCGCATGGTGATGGATGGCACCGAAGCCCAATATCAGCGCTTGCGCGCTTACCTCGAAGCACAGCGGCGCGAAGGGCGGCTGGCCTACGGCATGCACCGGTCGCGCGAAGCGCTTCTCACCTGCATCGTATTCTCGTACAACGGAAACCACGTGCACTTCGTGGACGGCAGCGACGGCGGTTACGCGATGGCGGCGCGCGAGCTCAAGGCGCAGCTCAAATCGCTTCAAGCGTGATCGGTGCGCGGTCCCAAGTCGGGCCCGGCTCGCTGATTGCAAGACGGAAGCCGGTCGGCGCGATCGCCCGGGCATCGGATTCTGCGGACGGCCGCTGGAGTCAGTGGCAGTCCGATGTCTGCCTTGCAGACCGCGCCGGCTCGACGCAAACTTTCGCGGTATGAACGGGATGCGCCCATGCCACGCTGCTTGCTGATTGCGCTCGCCGTGTCCGGCTGCCTGGCGGTCGCATTGGCGCAGCACGCCTCGGCGCAGGAACGCTTCGATTTCGAAACGGCCCCCGGGCACCTGCCGAAGACCGTGGTGCCGGTGCGATACGTGCTGGTACTCGATCTCGACCCCGCGCGCGACGGATTCACGGGGCGTGTCGATATCGTCATCGACGTGCGCCAACCGGTACAGGCGGTGGTGCTGCACGCTCGCAATCTGAACGCCTCGCGCGCCCAGCTCACGCACGACGGCCGAATGCGCCCCCTTCATGTCGGCCCCGGGTCGATCGATCAGAGCTGGGCGCTCGCGCCGACCGACACGATGCCTATCGCACCCGGTCGCTACACCCTGCACATCGAGTACAGCGGCCGCGTGAACCGCAGTGGCAATGGTCTCTATCGCGCCGATTACACGACCGCTGGCAAGCCCGGACGTACTTTGGCGACACAACTCGAGTCCGTCTACGCGCGCGACGTTTTCCCCAATTTCGACGAACCGGCGTTCCGCGCAGTATTCGAGCTGTCAGTGCGCGCGCCGCGGGGCCTCGAGGTCGTTTCGAACATGCCGGGCGCAACATCGCGGCCGGATGGCGGAGCCACCTTGCACCGCTTCCAGCCCACGCCGCCGATGCCGAGCTATCTGGTCGCTTTATCGGTCGGTCACTTCGACACGCTCGCAGGCCGTGCCGCCGGCGTGCCGCTCCGCATTCTGACGGCGCCCGGGAAGCGTGCGCAGGCTGCCTATGCGATGCGCGTCACGGAGCAGGTGGTGCCGTTCTACGATGCCTACTTCGGCATCCCTTATGCATTGCCGAAACTTGACCAGCTTGCCGTTCCTTCGGTGCGGCAAGGCGCAATGGAGGATTGGGGGCTTATCTCGTACAGCGAGAACTCCGTGCTGTTCGATCCGGCACGAAGCAGCCCCGAGACGGAACGCGGCGTGTTTGCCACGGTCGCCCACGAGATCGCGCACCAGTGGTTCGGCAATCTCGTCACCGCCGCGTCCTGGGACGAGATCTGGCTCAACGAAGCGTTCGCCACCTGGATGGCCGACAAGTCCATGGCGCGATTCAATCCGCTCTGGCACACCGACCTCGAGCGTCGGTTCCCGCTCGACCGCACGATGGCCGGCGACGCCGGCGGTGCGACCCGCGCCATCCGTTCCGGCCCGGTCATCGAGGCCCGCGTCGTCGACGTGTTCGACAGCATCACTTACGTCAAGGGCGGCGCCGTGCTGGGCATGCTCGAGCAGTGGCTGGGCGAGGAGGAGTTTCGCCGGGGGCTCGCAGCGTACATGCGGGATCGCAAGTTCTCGAACGCAACCGCCGGCGACCTGTGGTACCACATGGCGCAAGCGTCGCGACGCGATGTGGCAAGCGTGGCGTCGACCTGGACTGACCAGCCCGGTTACCCGCTGCTCTCGGTCGCCAGCGTTTGCGACGCACAGCAAACCCGCGTCACGATCTCCCAACGTCGCATGCGCGACGGTGCTACACCGCTCTCCCCATCGGGCACGGATGTCGCGAGCGCCCTGTGGCAGGTGCCGGTACGGCTTGCGCGCGGCAGCGAGATGTCGACGGTGCTGCTCACGGGTGCGCAGCAGACGTTCGCGCTGCCCGGCTGCAGCGACGCGTCGCTGGTCGCAAACGCTGGAGGGATCGGGTTCTACCGCGTGAAATACGATGAGACGCTGGCGGGCGCGCTGGCGCAGCGTTTCGTTAGCTTGGCGCCAGCCGATCAGGTCACCGTGCTCAGCGACACGTTCGCGCTTGCGCAGGCGGGCGAATTGCCGATGGCGCGCTGGTTCCAGCTGGTGCAGGAGATTCCGAAGGTTGCCGGCCCCGCACGGGACACACTGTTCGAGTTGGCGGGCAGCGGTTTCATCTTTCTGGACAACGCGATGGCAGGTACGCCGACGCAGCCGGTGCTGCGCGCCGCCGGGCGTCGTGTGTTCGGCCCGGAGCTTGCGCGTCTGGGATGGCAAGATCGGCGCGGGGACGGACCGCAGACGTTGAAGCTGCGTGGTGCGCTCATCGAGCTCCTCGCGAGATTCGACGACCGACGGACGATCGAAGAGGCGCTGAAGCGCTTCGACGCTGACGAAGCGAAACGCGTTCCCCTCGCTGCATCGATTCGTGCGCAAGTCCTGGCCGCTGCGGGCATGCATGCCGACCGCGCCCGCTTCGACCAGTTGATGGCGCGCTTCAAGGCAGCCCGAGGCGAGGAAGACCGTTGGGTGTACGCCAGCGCGCTCGCGGGAGGGCGCGACGAGCAGCGGGCGAAAGAGCTGATGGCGGCGGCGCTCGCCGGCGTGACCACGCCGAATGTCGCTTTCGAGCTGCCCGGAATGGTCGGCTCGCAATCGCCCTTTCGCGATCTCGCCTACGACTTCACGCTGGAGCACTGGGATGAGCTGGCGAAAATCGCGGGCGACACCATGTGGGGCCGCTATTGGCTGTTGCCCAATGCGGCCGTGCGGTTCAACGAACCCGCGCGCGCAGCGCAACTGTTGGAAGACCAGCAGCGCAAGGCGGGCGCAGATGGTGCGATGCCGGCTGCGCGGATCGCCGCTCGCATCGCGCTGTTATCGGCAGTGCGTCAACGAGACGCGGCCCCGCTGCAGACCTTGTTGGCGGACCGGTAGGAGCTCACCTCAACGCTCCCGCAGTGAGACCCGACACGATATTTCTTTGCAACAGCAGGAACAGGGCGAGGCGTGCTAAATCGTCGAGCCTGTGCGATCCCAGGCTGTGCGTTGGTCGGGATGAAGCTCTGCGTAGTAACCCCTTAGATCGTTCAATTCCCGCGCAACCTCGATCGGAAATCCGGCGCGAGTGCCGCGACGATCGACGACCAGACCGTCGAGGTAGTCTTCGCAGCGGGCCACGCGACGCCATAAGTCGGCAATGTTGTTGGCGATGCGGGGATATCGTGCGGCGAGCACCATGGGGCGCACATGCTTTGGCAGACGCGCCATCCAAGTCAGCGTCGTATCCAGCAACACGTCGTTGGTCGGAAGCGTCCGTTCACGCGTCCATGACCGCTCGGCTGCACGGCGTCGCTCACCTTCGATGGTTTTCTCGACGTCCGGCGTGGCCCCGTTTCCGAATTGGGCCGTCTCGATGGATTTCATGAAACAACTCCCTTGCCGACCGTGGCGGCAAATTACATGTCACCCGTGGCAATCGGAGCTGCGTCGGCAACCCGTCAGTCACTACGATGTTCCGCTCGCCGCTCGGCAAGCGCGAGCAGGGTGACCACGCAGCTTCCTCGCAAATATCGGGCCCGGTTGCCTATCGGATTGATTTTGGACAGTAATGTCGACCTAGGCAGGGAGCACACCCGGACGCGCTGCCAAATTTTCCGACAGTTGATTTCGTAGTGAACAACAGGCATCGCTCAGATTGCGGCCGCGCGGACAGCGGGGTTCACATCGATTCGGCCTTCACCCCGAGCGCGTCCGCGAGTGCTTCGAGGCTGTACGGCTTGAGCAGCAGGCGGAACTCGCCGTCGCGCATCCCCGCGCCGGATTCCGCGTAGCCGGTGGCGAGGACGATCGGCAGCGTCGGATTCCGGCCTCGGATCTCGCGCGCGAGATGCAGGCCGCTGGTGCCGCCCGGCATCATGATGTCGGAGAAAACCGCTTCGAGCGCGCCCGCCTGGGAAAACTTCACGAGCGCGGCTTCCGGATTCGATGCGTGGATCACGTTGAAGCCGAGCGAAGCGAGCATCTCGCGCGTCAACGCGGCGACCTCGACGTCGTCCTCGACCAGGAGGACGTCGCCGCGACGCCGGGCGACGCTCGCAACGCCAGGAAGAGCTGGAGCGTTCTCGACTTCTTCGGCGACGGCCGGAGCACGCGCCGCCTTCGGGAGCAGCAAGGTCACCACGGTTCCAATCCCAGCGTCGCTCGCGATGGATACCCGTCCACCCGACTGTTGTGCGAATCCATACACCTGAGCAAGGCCGAGGCCCGAACCCTTTCCGACGTCCTTGGTGGTGAAGAACGGATCGAATACGCGCCCGATGATCTGCGGCGGAATTCCGACCCCGGTGTCGGATACGCGCAGTCTCACGACCTCCGCCGGTGAGCCGTCCTCGATCGAATCCATGACGTTGTCGCCGGTGATCGTGATCGTTCCTCCTGCCGGCATCGCGTCGCGCGCATTGACGCACAGATTGACGATGGCGTGCTCCAGTTCGCCGGCGTCGACCTCGACATGCCAAAGAGCGGGATCGAACCGCATCTCGACTTGTATGTCTCCCCGAAGGGAGCTCGCGAGCATTTCGCGCATGCCGCTCAGGTAGTGGGCGAGGTCGATCGACTCGGGGTTGACCGCCTTGCGACGGGAGAAAGCGAGAAGGTGCCGCGTGAGCCCGGTGCCACGCGCCACCGCTCGACGCATTGCATCCATGATCTTCTGCTGCTGGTCGGGCGACGGATTGCGCTCGAGCACCTGGACGCCGCTCGCAAACACGGCCAGCAGGTTGTTGAAGTCGTGAGCGACCCCGCCCGTGAGTTGCCCCAGCGATTCCAGTCGCTGCGTGTGACGCAACGCTTGCTCCGCCTGACGCAGCCTTTCCTGGTCGTGCAGGCGCTCGGTTACGTCGTACACGAACTGGTAGGCCCCGATCTGCCTGCCCGCGGCGTCCCGCAGTGCATTGAAGCGCATCTCGTAGAATCGGCGGTTTCGCGAGGGGTCGCCGAATTCATCGATCGCAGTGAATTCCTCGCCCGCAAGCGCGCGCGACCAGATGGACCGGACGGTGGCCTGATGCTGCGGTTGGTCGGCGAGCAGGTCGAGCATGCTGATGCCGACGCGCGGACGCTTGCCGAAGATCTTCTCGAACTCGTCGGCGGCCGCCTTGTTGATCGCGAGCCACCTGAATTCGCAGTCGGCCACCTGCACGAATGCATTCGTGCCTTCGACGATGTCGGCCAGAACCTTGCGCTCGGCGAGCGCATCGCTGACGCGTCTTTCGAGGGTCTCGTTCAGATCGCGCAGGGCACGCTCCGCCAGAACGCGCCGCGTCGTTTCCTCGACAGCACAGAACATTCCCGCGACGTTCCCGGTCTCGTCGCGGACCGGAGAATAGGAGAAGGTGAACCAGGTCTGCTCGTCGTAACCCTTTCGGTTCATGACCAGCGGAAGATCCTCCCGGTACGTCGCGTGGCCCGACATCGCCGCGTCGATCAGCGGGCTGATGTCCGGCCAGATCTCCGACCATATGTCCTGGAAGCGATTGCCGAGGGCCCTCGGGTGCTTGGTCCCGAGGATCTTGGCGTAGGGGTCGTTGTAGAGGAATCCGAGCGCTTCGCCCCACGCGACGAACATCGGAAACTGCGATTGCAGGAGCAGCCCGACGACCGTGCGCAACGATTGCGGCCAGGATTGTGGCTCACCCAGGGGGGACTTGGACCAGTCGTGGGCACGCATCAGCGCGCCTGTTTGACCGCCCCCGCCAAGAAAGTCGAGCATGGGCTATACGTCCCGTGCAGCGTTGGAGAAGTCTAGCTCAATCGCGCGCGGGGCGACATCGTTGCGCCGCCAGTCGATCGACCACGCTCACGGGTAGCGTGCGCGGACGTAGGCATACAGCGCTCGCAGGCCCGTCGCTTCGCCGCCCTCGGGACGGCCGGGACGGGGCGACGTGTTGGCCCCCATCACGTCGAGGTGGGCCCAACGCGTGTCCGGAGACACGAATTCCGCGAGATACAGGGCCGCGATGATGGAACCCGCGAAGGTCCCCTTGGCGACGTTGTTGAGATCGGCGCACTTGCCTTCGATCTCCTTGCGATAGGGGCGCCAGATCGGCATGCGCCAGAGCGGATCGCCGACCCGTGCGCCGGCCGCGAGCATCCCGGCCGCAACATCGTCGTCGTCGCAGAACAACGCCTGCAGCTCGGGACCGAGCGCGACGCGCGCCGCCCCCGTCAGCGTTGCGCAATCGATCAGCAGATCGGGTCTCTCGGTATCCGCTTCGGCGAGCGCGTCGCACAGGATGAGCCGGCCTTCGGCGTCGGTGTTGCCGATCTCGACCGTCTTCCCGATGCGCGTACGGACGATGTCGCGTGGCCGGTAGGCGTTGCCGCTGACGGAGTTCTCCACCGCCGGAATCAGGACGCGCAGGCGAATCGGCGTGCCTGCGGACATGAGCGCGTCGGCGAGACTCAGCATGACCGCTGCGCCACCCATGTCCTTCTTCATCTCGAGCATGCCTTCGCGCGGCTTGAGATCCAGGCCGCCCGTGTCGAAGCACACGCCTTTGCCGACGAGCGTGACCTTGGGCGCGTCTTCGCGTCCCCAACGCAGATCGATGAGGCGCGGCTCGCGAGAGCTCGCACGCCCGACGATGTGGATGGTCGGATAGTTGCGTTCCAGGAGATCTTCGCCCACCGTGATCGCAATCGCTGCATCGTGCGCTTTGGCAACTCTCGTCGCGGCCGCGGCCAGCTGTTCGGGACCCATGTCTTCGGCCGGCGTGTTGATGAGATCGCGCGCCAGGAACACCGCGCTTGCGACGCGCTCCACTTCGGCGCGATCGGCATTTGCCGGCCAAACCAGCGTGGCAGGCTTGCGCTTCGGCTTCTTATAGGCGCTGAACGCGTACGAGCCCAGCGCCCATCCGAGCGCCGCGTCGTCGGATAAATGCTGGGCGTTTCCAGCGTCGAACACGTACGTTCCCTCGGGCAGCACCCCGGGCAGGTGCGCGAACCCGTAGACGGGAGGACCTTCGACCGGGGACGCCAGGACGACGCTGGAGCGCCCGTCACGACCCGGAACGAACGCGAACGAGCCAGGGTCGGCCTTGAATCCGATCGCAGAGATCCATTCGCGCGCGTGCGGGTGCTGTTCGAGCCACGCCGGCAGCGCCTGGGCATTGACGGGCGTGATGGAAACGGCATTGCTGCGATCGGATGTAAGTGCCAGGGACATGGTTGACCTCTATCAGGCGCTAGGCCGCGCCAAGTGGAATGGATGAGCCGACGTTGCTCGCAAGCGCACGCTGCCACATGACGACTGCGCTTGGTCTTGAGCGTAGTATCGCCTGGTAGGCGGCGCGTCAATCGAGAGAGGCAACATCATGGCCAGAGGAAAGAATTTTACGCGGGCAAAAGGAGGTGTCGTCGAGAATGCCGGCGATATGAGCTTGCGCAAGCAGGCGGACGAGGTGTTGCTGAAAGCCGGCGCATTGCAGCGCGCGATCTTCAACAGCGCCAACTTCTCGAGCATCGCCACCGATGCGAAGGGCGTCATCCAGATCTTCAACGTCGGCGCCGAGCGAATGCTGGGCTACACGGCCGCCGAAGTCATGAACAAGATAACCCCGGCCGACATTTCCGACCCGCAGGAGCTGGTCGCGCGCGCTGAAGCATTGAGCATCGAGCTCGCGACCACGATCACGCCAGGCTTCGAGGCGCTGGTCTTCAAGGCCTCGCGCGGAATCGAGGACATCTACGAGCTCACGTACATCCGAAAGGACGGAAGCCGGTTCCCGGCGGTGGTGTCCGTCACCGCGCTGCGCGATGCGCAGGACGCCATCATCGGCTATCTTCTGATCGGAACCGATAACACCGCGCGCAAGCTGGTCGAGGCCGAGCAGCGAAAGCTCGACCAGCGCCTGCGCGACCAGCAGTTCTACACCCGCTCTCTGGTCGAATCGAACATCGACGCCCTGATGACCACCGATCCGGCCGGCATCATCACCGATGTGAACAAGCAGATGGAGGCCTTGACCGGATGCACGCGCGACGAGCTGATCGGCGCGCCATTCAAGGGCTACTTCACCGATCCGGAGCGTGCCGAAGCGGCGATCAGGCGCGTGCTGAGCGAGAGGAAGGTGACGGACTATGAACTGACGGCCTGTGCACGCGACGGCAAGCAGACGGTGGTGTCCTACAACGCAACCACCTTTTACGACCGCGGGCGCACTTTGCAGGGGGTTTTCGCCGCGGCGCGCGACGTCACGGAGCGCAAGCGCGTGGAAGCGGAGCTGCAGCAGGCCAAGGCCATGGCGGAGACCGCGAGTCAGACCAAGTCCGATTTTCTGGCGAGCATGAGTCATGAGATCCGGACGCCGATGAACGCGATCATCGGCATCGCGGACCTGCTGGCGAAGACGCCTCTCTCGCCTGAGCAGGACAAGTATGTTCAGATCTTTCGCCGCGCCGGCGACAACCTGCTCCATCTCATCAACGACATCCTCGATCTGTCCAAGGTGGAAGCCTCGCAGCTCGAGCTGGAACGGACGCGGTTCCTGCTGGACGATCTCTTGGAAAAGGTGACGGAAATGGTGGCGGTCCGGGCCCAGGAAAAGGGTCTGGCCCTGGTGTGCGAGATCGCGCCGGATGTGCCACGCAACCTGATCGGCGACCCGACGCGATTGCGCCAGGTGCTGCTCAATCTCCTGGGTAACGCGCTCAAATTCACCGAACGCGGACAAGTCGCGTTGCGAGTCACGTCCGATCCGGAGCCCTCGCCGTCCGGCGTCTTGCGGTTCACGATTTCGGACACGGGCATCGGAATACCGGACGAAAAACTGGGTGCGGTATTCGAAAGGTTCACGCAGGCGGACTCATCGACTACCCGGAGGTACGGGGGTACGGGGCTCGGCCTCACGATCTCCAAGCGCCTGGTGGAGCTGATGGGCGGGCGCATCTCCGTCGAGAGCGGCCTCGGCAAGGGCAGCGTATTTTCTTTTGCGGTGCAGCTCGGGATCTGGGCCGGGCCGACGCGCCGAACGACCGCGCCGGTGGGCGTGGGCCCCGAGTTTCCGCTGCCGAACCTGCGGATTCTGCTGGTGGAGGACTCTCCCGACAACCGCACGATCACGGTGGCGTACCTGCGGGACACTCCGTACCAGGTGGACATCGCCGAAAACGGTGCCATCGCGCTGGAGAAGTTCACCGCCGGGGCATATGACCTGGTGCTGATGGACCGGCAAATGCCGGTGATGGATGGCTTGGCCGCCACGAGGGCGATCCGACAGTGGGAACAGGCGATCGATCGGCCGCCGACCCCGATCATCGCGTTGACCGCCTCTGCCCTGAAAGGCGATCAGGAAAAATTCGTGGCGGCGGGGTGCACGGCCTATCTGACGAAGCCGATCAAGCAGGACGTGCTGCTGCACGCGATCAGGGAGCATTCGACGGGGCCGTGTTCCGCGGGAAGCGGGGACGGCGCCCGCACCGACGCGATCGTCGTGCGCGCGAATCCGAAACTCGCAGATCTCATCCCCGGCTTCCTGCAGAATCGCAGGCGTGATGTCACCGCAATGCTGGACGCCCTCGACGAGAACGATTTTGCGATCGTCGAGAATCTGGGGCACGGCATGAAAGGCGCCGGCGGGAGCTGGGGCTTCGACGCCATCACCGACATCGGCGCGGCGCTCGAGCGGTCGGCGGAGAGCGCGGACAACGAAGGGTCGCGCAAATGGGTGGGTGAACTCTCCCGCTACCTCGATCGTGTCGAGATCGTCTACGACTAGGGTGTAACAGGATCCTGCGCGATTCTCGCGAGGCAGGCGCGGACGCGTGCCGTGAGCTGGGGAATCGAGAACGGCTTCGTCACATAATCGGTCACCCCCGCCTCGAATCCCGCGCGCGTGCTGGGTTCATCGGTCATCGCAGTGAGCATCAGCACGGGCAGGCGTTCTGTCCCCGACTTGGACCGAAGCACTTTCATGACGGCCATTCCGTCCATGCCGGCCATCTTGTAATCCAGCACCAGCAGATCCGGCATGCGCTCGTCGATCATTCGCAGCGCGTCCGCACCGTTGGTCGCCGTGCTGACGATGTACTGCTCCGCCTCGAGCGCGCGCACGATCAGAATGAGCATATCCGGCTGGTCGTCCACCGCCAGGATCCGAAATCGGCGCTGCGCGACGGATGCCTGGAGCGTAGTGTGCGCGACGAACGGCTTCACGGTGGAGCGGGGCTGCAACACGATCTCGCAGCCTTCGAAGGCGCAGAAGACGTCCAGTTCCGAACCGCGCTCCCGGGCGAAGCTTTTGGCCTTGCGCTCGATTTCCTCCACGACGCGGTCGTCGTGGCCGGGATCGTGGTGGGTCAATGCCACTCGCCGCACACCGGCGGCTGCTGCCATTTGCACCACGTAGTCGTACGTGCTGTGGCCCCACGTTTTCTTCGACGGATACTCCTCGGGCGTGTACTGCGCGTCGTGAATCACGAGGTCGGCGTCGGCCATGAACCTCGCGTGCCGCCGGTCCCCGTCGTGCAGAATCGATTCCATGAGACCTGGCTCCGCGCCGGCGCGCCAGAGTTCATCCGAGAACGGCTCATGGTCGACCAGGTAAACCAACGTCGCACCGTCCACTTCGACTCGGTAGCCCACGGTCATGGCCGGGTGGTTCAGAAATTGCGTGACGACTCGTGCGCCGCCGATCGTGTGCGTGCCCTCGGTCAGGTCGTGATAGGTGATCTTGGCCGGCAGTTGATTGAGGTCGATCGGAAAATAGGTGTACTCCATTTGGCCCGCCAGCACGTCGCGGAGCGGACCGCGACTGCCTTCGGGGCCATAGATCGCGACGGAATTTCCGTTGATGAACGCCGGGCTGAAAAAAGGGAATCCCTGGATGTGATCCCAGTGCGTGTGTCCGAGGAGAATGTTTGCGTCGATCGCCTTCTTGCCGCGCGCCATCAGGTCGGCTGCGAGGCCGCGAGCGCCGGTGCCGCAGTCGAAGATCAGCAGATCCCCGCCGGCAGTCGTCACCTCGACGCACGAAGTATTCCCGCCGAAGTGGTTCGTGCCTGGCCCGGGCGTTGCGATCGACCCCCTCGTGCCCCAGAACCGTACTTTCATGGGACTTCGGGTCCTTGACGAGCCAATCGATCGGGAGCGCGCGATGCCACCGGTCCCGGGCGTTCCACCGACGGCGACCCAATTCCGTGCCTGCAAGTCTTCACCGTTCCGAAACGGGCGCGCGACATAGCGTCGTCTCTCCGCGACATCTCGTCTTGGCCGACTCTCCAGCGGTGACGTCGGCAACCCCGACCACTCGCCGTAGATCGCTGATCGCCGACCCGACGCGATCGATGCGGTTCCGGAGTTCGTCTGCACTGCCGGCTTCGGCTGATGCGCTCTTCGTCAGTTCCTCTTTGATGGTGGTCAAGACATCCAGCATGATCATGGCCGTGACGACGGCTCGATCGCGCTCGAAATCATCCGCGCCTGCGGCGGGGCAATGCCTGAAAGCCGATTCGGTCGATCGCAGAAGGGTCATGACCGCCTAATGCTGGCACGGGTACGGGGGACGCTATGTCTTCCGCGCAACTTAGCGGCGCGTTATTCACCAGGACTGCCTCGCCTGTATGTCGTCTCTCATACATAGCGGGAAACGGTGTGCTATCTTTTGCGGCCGATCCGCTCGCCCGTCACGATCGATGGTCACCGTTCCTGAAGCCAGGCAAAACGAATTGCTTGCCGCGCTGCCCGAGGCGGAGCTCGAGCGCGTGCTCGAGCTTCTGCACGTAAAGTCCCTCGACCTCGGCGAATCGGTATACGAGGCGGGACAGCCGCTCCAGCACGTCTATTTTCCAACCGATTGCGTCGTTTCCCTCCTGAACGTTCTGGAGGACGGAGCGACGGCAGAGATCGCGGTCGTCGGTTTCGAGGGAGTGGTTGGGATCGCGTTGTTCATGGGCGGTGCGACGACGCCGAGCCGTGCGATTGCGCAGAGCGCAGGAAAGTGTCTTGTGCTGGGGGCGAAACATGTGCGCGCGGAATTCAGCCGCGGCGGACCGTTGCAAGCCCTGCTTCTGCGCTTTACCCAAGCGCTGATCACGCAAATGTCGCAAACCGCGATCTGCAATCGCCATCACAGTGTCGACCAGCAATTGTGCCGATGGCTGCTTCTGAGCCTCGATCGCCTGCGATCCAATGAGTTGCGCATGACCCAGCAACTGATCGCCGACATGCTGGGCGTGCATCGAGTGGGTGTCACCGCGGCGGCGGGCAAGCTCGACGCTGCAAGGATCATCGCGTACACGCGTGGCCGCATCCGGGTTCTCGATCGCGGTCGTCTGGAGCATTCCGCATGCGAGTGCTATCTCGTGGTGAAGAAGGAATACGACCGCCTGCTCCACGGTCGCCCCGACATGGCCTGAGGCGTCCCCGGGGCCGCGGGCGTATAGTGACCTCTGCCCGTCGACGTTCGGCGAATATCGCCCGTCAGCTCCCTTCGTGTCCATGGCGAATGAAGCGATGGACTCCAGGAGGGGCCTTGAAAAAATCGAGTGGTCGCGCGGCCAACCAGCTGCTTGCCGATCTGTCGCACTCGGACTACCGAAGGGTCTCCCCGCACCTTCAGTCGATCACCCTCGCGTTCGCCGCTGTGCTAACCGAGAGGAATGCACTCGTCGGCCATGTGTATTTCCCGACCTCGGGACTCATTGCCCTTCATACGGCGACGATTGGCCGGCCAAGCCTCGCCATGGTTGGCAGCGAGGGGATGGTCGGTTCTTCCGTGGCGGCCGGCGTCGCCAAGTCCGAGGCGTTGGTCGTGGTCCAAGGTGAAGGCGCTGCGATGCGGCTGCACGCCCGCCGATTCCGGCTGCTGGTCGAGCGAAGTCCCACGTTGCAGCGCCAAATCCATCGCCACACCGTGGATCTGCTCCGGCGAGCATCGCAGACGGCTGTCTGCAACGACGTTCACCGCACGGAGGCACGCCTTGCGCGATGTCTTCTCGAAACCAGTGACCGCGCGGGCACGCGGTACTTGAGAGTCACGCAGGAGCAACTCGCCCATCTGATAGGCGCCCGGCGATCCAGTGTAAGCATTGTCGCGACGTCCATGCGCCACCGACGACTGATCAGCTACGCCCGTGGTCACCTGCGGATCACCGATCGAAAGGGCCTGCGGCGGCTTGCGTGCGCATGCTATCGCGCGGAATGGTTATCGAGGCGCTGAGAGCCTTGCGCGGGCTCTGCGCGCTGCGTCGCCGAAGGGTCACGAGGTGAGGCGAACACGCGTCGCTTGCCCCCGAGGGCGCAGAGCCATGCACGCCTAACGTGTAAGATAGGATTTTCGACAGGCCATGACCACTTCGTGTGCGCCTGGACGCCCAACGCCCATGCTGCACGAATTTCTCACTGCCAATCGGCACGACCTGATCGATCGATGCCGGAAGAAGGTCGGCCAGCGGACGGCGCCCAGAGCCACGGACGACGAGCTGACGCATGGCATACCGATGTTCCTCGACCAGCTCATCAAGACGCTCGAGGTCGAGCAGACGACCGAGCCCCTGCGCAGTCGCAAGGTCTCCGGTCCGTCTGGCGGTGCGGGGCCCGGCGAGATTGGCGACGCTGCGACCGTGCATGGACGCGAGCTGTTGCGGCACGGCTTCAGTGTCGATCAGGTGGTTCACGACTACGGCGACTTATGCCAGGCGATCACGGACCTTGGCTTCGAGCTCAAAGCGGGTATCGAGGTCAGCGAGTTTCGGACTCTCAATCGTTGCCTCGACAACGCCATAGCCGAAGCCGTCGCTGAATTTGCGTATCAGCGTGACTTGATCGTTGCACATCGGCACGCCGACGCGCTGAACGTGCGCCTCGGTGTTTTTGCGCATGAATTGCGAAATTTCCTGAGCACGGCCACTCTGTCGATTGCCGCGCTCCGGTCAGGCAGCGTCGGGCTTACCGGAGCCACCGGGGCCATGCTCGACCGCAGCTTGGTCGGAATGCGCAACTTGATCGATCGTTCGCTCGCCCGAGGTTCGATTGACGCCGGCCTGCCGAGCCAACATGAAGTGTTCTCCCTCGCTGAGTTCATCGCCGAGATCAAGCTGTCCGCGACGCTGGAAGCGCAGGTGAGGGAGTGCGGATTCGGCGTTTACCAGGTCGACCCGCAGCTTGCCCTCGATGCCGATCGCGATCTGCTCTTGTCGGCAGTCGGGAACCTGCTGCAAAACGCGTTCAAATTCACTCATCCTCACAGCGAGGTCCAATTGAACGCTTACGCGATGGGCGATCGAATCCGCATCGAGGTCGAGGATGAATGCGGTGGGCTGGCTCCGGGGGCGATCGAGAGGCTTTTTCAGCCGTTTACACAGCTTGGAAACGACAGAAGCGGACTCGGACTTGGGCTCACCATCTGCCGGAACAGCGTCGAGGCGAGCGGCGGAATTCTGAGCGTCCGCGATCTGCCTGGCACCGGATGCGTGTTCATCATCGACCTGCCGCGTCACTCCCTCGAGTCCACGGTAACCGGCGCGCCCATGTAAGGCGTTCTACCGAAGGAATAAACCGCCGCGATGGCGGGCGGGCACCCGACTCCAACGCATCACCGGCTCACTGAGTCGGGATCCGCTTTCGGTTACCCGAAAGTCCGAGGCGGCTGCGCCGCTCACCTCGGTCGACTGTGCCTCATCGTCGAAGCCCGCGCCTCGCGCCATGGCGTTGCGCGCGCCTTGCGCATCCTCAGCTTCGTACAGGCCCAACACGACGCCGGACTTGATGCTCGTGATTTGAAAGACAGGCATTGCTTGACTCCTTGTTGTCGCCTACGCGCGGCGCGGCGGATCATCGATCAGGTCTGCAGTGCCGACGCTCACATTCCGCGGTCCGCCGTGCGTCCGACTGCAGGGTGGAAATGCAGCGGATCTCGGAGATTCTGCAATTCCCGGTAGTAGTAGAGCGGCGTAGGCTTTTTGCCCTCGAGCCTCAACCGCTTCAGGAATTCGGTTTCCTCGCGGGTCAAATCACCGCTGAGTGACGCATCCTTCAGAAATGCGTTGAGGCCGGGCTCGCCCCCCGAGGGTTGATCGGGTTCCGTTTCAACGAACGCAAATCGCTTCGCGCGCCCCGGGACGAGCCGCGGGTTCAGCACGATTGCCATGGCAAAGCTGGAGAGGTCGATATCCCACGAGTCGATCAGCGGATCGAGAAAGGAAACGCAATTGGCCGCGGACAGGTGGAAGACATCGGTGTCCAGGAACTCGAGGATCGTGACCCGCGTCTGCTTATAGCTCCGGCCGGTGTGCTGGGCGACCGAGCGGAGCCATTCCTCGTTTTTCAACTCCTCTTTCGCTACTCGCTTGATCGCGTCCAGAAGCGTCTGCGTGACGAGGCGCTCGAGCTCACCCAACGGCTGCTTCTGGAAAATCGATCGTACCTGCTGCTGCCTTTCCGCAGCGCATTTGCGGAGAACCAGTTCTCGCACCTCCCGGAACAGAGGCTCGGGGGCGTCCTCGAAGTCTCTCTTCAGCGCTTCCCTGCGCTGGAGTTCGGCAAGCTTCCCGAGCCTGCCGCTCGACAGCTTGAGGCGCTTGCCCATCTTCTCGTAGAGGTCCGTCCGATCGGGCGCCGGGGGCAATTTCTTTCGATTGAGGAGCTGGGAGATGTACGACTCGGTGACTTCGGCGGCCGCGGCCAGGTCCTTCTGCTCGAGGCCCAATTGTTCCAGCCGTTCCTTGATGACGAGGCAGACATCCATCGAGTGCTCCACGGGTTAACCAAACGGGATTAATAATATCAAAAAAGTACCTTGACATGTCGACAAAGTTAACCGAAAATAGTTAAGACACAAAGCCCAATTCACACGAGACGTGTGAGAGGTTGTTCCTCCGTTTTACCGTTCATCGAAAGGCACTGCCATGAAGATTCCAGTCGAAACGAAGCCGGCCCTCTGGGGCTTTGCAGGCGGTGCCGTGCTATCCGCAATCGTGG
>Ga0207641_10002052_pt1 | contig 19139 bp, 21 predicted proteins | sample KBSSwiS62_FD_184306 | JGI IMG/M metagenome (GOLD analysis project Ga0207641, IMG submission 184306) | Switchgrass rhizosphere microbial communities from Kellogg Biological Station, Michigan, USA - KBS Switchgrass S6-2 (SPAdes) (version 2) | ecosystem: Host-associated > Plants > Roots >... | reverse complement strand
ACGGCATCAGATCAAGGTGCACGCGCACGTCTATGCCGAACAGGACGTTCGGAACGCACTCGAGGCGGGCGTCGATATCCTTCAGCACGCGGGCTCCGCGGGCACGGCACCGCCTTACTCGCCCGAGCTGATTCGCGACATCGTCAACGCCGGGCGTCCTGTCGTGGTCACTGCCGCGCATCGCAGCTGGGTCTATCCCGACACCGCCGCATTTCCCGAACGGCTGCAGGATCCGGAACTGAAAAAGCTGTTTCCGGCGGACATCTACGCCGAAGTGCAGGATTCGCTGAAGAACTGGCCGGCGCTCCCGTATTTTCAGCGGACCGATCGCGAGATGCTGTTCCGGGAACGCGGGATCAAGCAGTTCATCGAGTCGGGCGCGGTGATGGGCATGGGGACGGACAGCGGCACCCCGATGAACTTTCACAGCGAGGCGCTGTGGCGCGAGATCAAGGTGCACGTGGACATGGGCATGACGCCGCAGCGCGCCATCGCCGCCGCCACGCGCGTGAACGCGCAAATCATCGGCAAGGCGCGCGAGTTGGGCACGATCGAGCCGGGCAAGCTGGCCGACATCATCGTCGTGAAGGGCAACCCGCTGTTCGACATCATGGCGCTGTCGAATGTGGAAACGGTCGTGAAAGACGGAACGGTCTACAAAGGCGCCGCCGTCTCAGAACCGCGAACCGGGACGGCAGCCAGCCGCGGCCAATAGCTTGAGAGCGTGTGGCCTCGGATTGTTGCTGGCGGCGGCCGCCCAGATCCAGCCGCCCGCGCCTGGACAGGACCTGGCGCACCCGCAGAACACCAACGCCGGAATCTACGCGTTCACCGATCGCTGCGCTCGCTGCCATGACGCCGGGACGGACGGCGCGCAGGACCGCTACTCGCTGAATCGCCGCACGCCGGAAGAGGTACTCGCCGCGATTACGACCGGCTCGATGGCGGCATACGCGCGGGGCCTGACCGACTTCGAGAGGCGGGTTGTCGCGGTGTACGTGGGTGGCCGGCCTCTTGGCGCCGCGGCCAGGGGCGATGCGTCAACGATGAAGAGCGTGTGCACGGCCCGCGCTCCGTTCGAACCGTTCCAGGGCTCCGAATGGAACGGTTGGGGCGTCGACGGCGGCAACTCGCGATTCCAGAACCGTCCTGGCCTGACCGTCGCCGACATGCCCAGGTTGGCACTGAAGTGGGCGTTTGGCTTTCCGAACGGCAACTCCGCGTACGGCCAACCGTCGGTCGTCGGCGGCCGAGTGTTCGTCGGCGCGGATACCGGGTTCGTGTACTCGATCGACGCCGCGACGGGATGCGTCCACTGGTCGTTCCGGGCGAATGCGGGCGTGCGGACGGCCATCACGATCGGCGCGGGTGCAGCCGCACACCGGTTTCTTGCGTACTTCGGCGACGTCAAAGGGAACATCTATGCCCTGAACGCCGAGACCGGCGCCGCGGTCTGGAGCGATCGCACCAGCAGGCACGCGATCGCGCGCGTGACGGGCGGGCCGACACTGGTCGCGGGACGCCTCTATGTCCCACTGTCTTCGCTCGAGGAATCAGGCGCAGGGAATCCCAACTATCCATGCTGCACGTTCCGTGGCGGCGTCATCGCCTACGATGCGTCGAGCGGCCGACGGTTGTGGACGGCGTACACGATTCCCGAGGAACCGGTCGCGCTGAAAAAGACATCCAGGGGCACACAGCTCTGGGGACCGGGCGGCGCCGGCGTCTGGTCGTCGCCAACCGTCGATCTCAAACGGCGGGCTGTCTACGTCGCGACGGGCAACGCGTATACGCAGCCGGCCGCCAACACATCCGACGCGGTCATCGCATTCGATCTCGACACCGGCGCACGCCGCTGGGTCAGACAGGTGATGGCGGGTGATGCCTACGTCAGGGACTGTCCCGGGAAGTACCGGCCGCTCGTGCCGAAAGACAACAAGTCCGAAACGTGTCCCGACGACCTCGGCCCGGACATGGACTTCGGCAACGCGCCGATTCTGCGCACGCTGCCGGATGGACGAACGCTCATTGTCATCGGCCAAAAAGACGGTCACGCCTGGGCGCTCGATCCCGATCGAGACGGCGCCATCGTCTGGAGCCGTCAGGTGGGATTCGGCATCGACAACGGGGGCGGCGCGATCATGTGGGGCTCGGCCGCGGACGACCGCCTCGGCTACTTTCCTGTCACGCGGGCGACGCCGATGCTGGGTGTCGCGGCGCTGCGCCTGGCCGACGGCGCGCTGGCCTGGCGGGCAGCGCCGGCCGATGGCGGCGCGGCGCCGGCGAGTGTGATGCCGGGCGTGCTGTTCTTCGGATCGAGCGCTGGAACCGTCTACGCGTATTCGACGACCGATGGTCGGGCGTTGTGGCAGTTCGAAACGGCGCGCGAGTTCGACACGGTGAACGGCGTGCCCGCGCAGGGCGGCACGATCAACGCCGCCGGACCGGTGGTCGCGGCAGGCATGCTGTTCGTGCCGTCCGGGTACTCGGAGCTCGGCATCGGCGTGCGCGGAAACGTGCTGCTCGCCTTCGCGCCGGCAGTTCGCCCCTAGCGTCGTCGCGCGCCCTCGTAGATGCTCGACGCGCCGCCGCCCAGCGCCGCGCCGACGAGCGCCCCCGTCTTTCCATGCACGAGTCCGCCGATGCCGGCGCCCGTCGCGGTGGAACCGCCGATGATCAGCGCGCTCTTCTGCCACGACCGATGCCGCTGCTCGGAGCGATAGCGAGCCGTCCGGTAGGTTGCGGTGCGGTATCCCGAGCCGACGCAGGCGACGCGCGTCACGGTCTCGCCGCGAACGAACGTGCTCCGGACGATGGCGCGTTGACCGGATCCGCAGGTCACCACCGTCGGACCCGCGAACGCCTGGCTCCCGCATGTCAACGTCACGATGCCGGCCGCCAACCACGTCATGCGCTTTCTCATTGTGTCCCCCCTGAACCCTCGCGAGGTTCAAGCGAGGTGCCATCGACGACACGCGATGCATTTCATGGCGATCTGAACGGACTTCGGCTAGTCGTCTCCCGCTGAAGTCATGCGTATTCCCCAACAGAGGACAGGAACACAGGCGGGAACGAGCTGACCTCTCAGCGCGTCACGCTGACCGTGACGTTGTCGTAGGTGAAGATCGAGCCGTCGCTCGCGACCGCGCGCAGCACGTAGTCACCCGGCTCGGCGAACGTGACCTGCGCGGTCCATTTGCCGTCGGGCGGCGGAACGGGAATCGTGTACGGCGGCGACCACGGCGAGTTCGCATACGCCCGCGTGTCGGTCCAGGTCTTCATTTGATCGGGCGTGAAGGTCGCGGCGGCGGCTTTGCCGCGGTAAACGATCCACGACAATCGCAGCCCGGGGCCGCTCGAGGGCACGATCGACGAAGGTGGCCGATAGATGATGTTCGCGAGGTTCGCAGGAGCCTGCGCCGGCGTCGCGCGCGGCGACGCCGGCGGAGTCGATTCATCCAGCGTCCGCCCGCTGGCGTCGCGAGGCTGCGGTTTTCCGTCCCTCCTCGCCGGCAGGTTGTCGGGGTCGCCGGCAAACGCGACCAGCGTGATCGCTTCGCCGACCTTCGCGCTCCGCCTCTTCGCACCTTCGACCCGCAGCTCCGGTGGGCGGTTCGTGCGGAGTTCGTCGCGGAGACTACCGAAATCGCCGCCGACTTCAGTCGAGATCACCTGGTTGTCGATCTGGTAGTCGGTCTTGAGCGATGCGTACGCCTTCTCCGTCCTGCCGTGCGTCGTGAGCGTCCAGATCAATTCCTTGCCGGCCATCTCCCTGGGCACGTTGACCGTGAACAGAAACGGGCTGCGCCGAGGATAGAAATGCGTCGGCTGTCCTTGATCCGACCCGCCGGGCTCGATCGCATTGTCGGGTCCGATCGGAACGTCGAATTCCTCCAGCCAGTTCGTGTTCATGTAGCCGAAGTACATCGCGAAGCCGTTCGGCGTCGGCATCCAGCCCTCGTACGCCGGCGACACGGTTTGCCCCGTCGAATAGGTGAAACGGATTTGCGCGGCCGGGGTCGTCAGCCAGGCGGCAACCGCGAGCGCAGCGAGCACCAGCCGCGCCGATCCACGCGGGACGGCGACCGGGGACATCATGGTTTCTGCTGGCTTTGCGTCCCCGGCATCGTCGTCTGCGTCGGCGGCGCCCAGCACAGCGGGCAGCCGATGTCGTAGTCGTTCCGGTTTTTCATGTTCTTGCGGCGCCTGGCCATTTCGGCCTGGAACTGCTCTTCGGTGAGCGTGACCGAGTAGCCAAGGTCGATGAACATGTTGGCGATCGAGCGGCGGCCGCCGCCGGCCCAGTTTCTGGGGTCGGCGGGGTTGCGATTCGCGGCGGTCGTGTCGAGGAAGCCAATCAGGTGCACGATGGTGCCCTTCGGCAACAACGGCGCCGCATCGTCCTCGTAGACGTACTGCTTGACCCAATTGTGATCGTAGCCCACGCAGTTGAGAGTCTGGATGTTGTGGCCCCAGATCGCTTCGAGGCACATGCGCACGCCGGGCGCATGCAGGTGCGGCTCGAAGGCGATGATCTTCGTGTGCTCCTGCAGCGTGGCGTACGCATGCAGCTCCTGGTTCGCCTGATTCGGCTTCACGTCGATGTCGATGCCGTTGCCGAGTCGCAGAGGTGAGCGGCGATACAGCGGTTTGTAGCCTTTCGGGAAGAACGTGAACGCGAACTCGAGGTGGGCCCTGGTCTCGCGTCCATTGGAGTGGATGTGGCCGGCGCTCAAGGCAAGCGCCGAATTCGACTGCAGCAGCCGGCCGGCTTCCGGCGGGAAGATGTCGGCATTGCGTCCGACCTCGTGAATCGGCCAGCTGCTGGCGAGCTCGTCGCCCGATCCGCGCTCACCCATCTGCACGCTCGAGTACGTCATGTGGTGAAAGACGTAGCGTCCGCCGACGGTCTTCGTCGGGCCGCCCGTGGGAATGTCATTCACTTCGCGCACTTCGACTGCCGAGACGAAGCGATCCTCGGTCAGACCGGTTGGCACCAGCCCGATATCGCCCCACCAGTCCGGGCCAGTGGCCGGGACCAGCACTTCGCGTGATTTCAGAATCAGATCCGGTTCGCCGATCGTCCACTTGTCCGTCTCGTCGAAGTCGAGCGGCGTCGGCATGTCGGCGGGGTTGCCGCGCGGCGCGCCGCTGTCGGCCCACTGTCCGATCTTCGCGATCTGCGCTTCGGTCAGCGATGGATCGTGCTTGAACTTCTGGATGCCGATGTTCTTCTCGACGAAAAACGGCGGCATCGCGCCGCGCTGGCTTCGGAGTGCGGTCCGCGTCTTCATCGCCCGCGCCCACGGCCTGACCTCGTCGTAGGTGACGAGCGACATCGGCGCCACACCGTCCGCGTGATGGCATCCCTGACAGCTTTTCTGCAGGATGGGGGCGATGTCCGTTGTGAACGTCACCGCGGCCGCGGACGACGCGGGCGCCTGCGCGCCGGGTGTCGGCGACGATGCGAGCAGCGCGCAGGCCAGCGCGCTGAGCAAACGGAGGAGCGATCGCAAACGGTCGGTCGACATCACGACCTCCCAGAAGAGCCTGCTCGCCGACCTGCCGCCGAAGCCGTTGGGCGAAGCCGGAGGCGCCATCGGCGCGAAGGTGGGCGCAGGCGGGCTAAGTCTAACCGGACTCAGGCGGCGTGCGGTGGAGGTTTCTCGCCGAACACCTCCGCTTCAAACCTCCACACTTTGGCCCAGTGTTTCCAGGCGTCTCGCGGCAGCCCGGCCTTGTGACACGTGTGCGCGAGAAACGTCTCGGCATCCCACTCCCACTCCGTCGCGACCTGCGGCAGCAGCAGGCCCCGGTGCCACTCACGCTCGACGACCAGTCCGTGCCGGCCCACGATCACGTCCGCGGGGCCGTCGATCGGTTCGAGCGGACCGAGCAGGGAGATCTCGATTTCCAGCTCGGACACTTCGGAGAGGGTGACTGGCGGGAAGCGAGGATCGGTCGAGGCGGCCGCCACGGCGCAGCGCGGCACCAGGCGGCCCAGCGGCTCGTCGGCCTCGACGTGGCCGATGCAGCCGCGCAGCTCGCTGTGTTTAAGGAGCGACACGAAAACGCCGCCGTGCCGTTCGGCAATCGCCCCGGTGATCGATGTGACGAGCTCCCGCACGCTCACGTACGCGACGATGGCGTCGCGGGCAAGCGCGAGCAGCGAGGCGCGGTCGTCATCACAGGTCATACCTACTCAACCGTAAAGCTCGAGAAGTCCGCAGAGCCAATTATCTCCGCGATCCCTCAGCTCTCCGCGGTGGTTTTCAGAATCGACCGATCGCCGCCGCCAGGTAGCCCACGACGCTGGACTTATCGCCCGACACGTCACCCGAATCCGCGTAGTCGAGGACGACGGCGTCGCGCGCGCCGAGCTGTTGGGCCGCGCGCATGACGGCGACCGTTGGACCGCCGCCGCAGGCGTGGCCGGGTTGATCGTCGAGCGCGCGCTGCAGTCGATCGGCGTCGAGCTGCGACACGCATTCGATGACGACAGAATCCAGCTTTTTCGCGGTGGCCGCGTCGTGGTAATGCGACAGGTCGGTGCTGGCCACCAGCAGCGCACGGCGTCCGTCGAGCGCCGCCACGAGCGCGTCGCCGAGCGAGAACGCCGTCCGCGCGGTTTGATAGCCCATGACCAGCGGCACAATCGGCAGCGCGGGCGCCAGCCGCTGAATGAACGGCAGCTGCATCTCGAGCGAGTGCTCGCGGACGTGTGCGGTCGGATGCTCGCGGATCACGGGCGAGGTCTCGCGAAGGGATTGCGCGCAATCCGCATCGATCGGCGACACGCCCAGAGGCGTCGCGAAGCCACCGGATGACACGATCGACACGCCATCGAAGCCGACAAAATGCGACGGACCGACGAGCACCGCGACGTCGAACGTGCGGCCCTCGAGCAGCCGATACGCGTGCGCTGCCACCGGCCCCGAGTACAGCAGTCCTGCGTGCGGCGCCACGAGAGCGACCAGGTCGCCGGCCAGATCGCGATGGGTCGCGGCCAGATGGCCGTCGATCGCTTTCGTCAGCGCAGACGCCGTCCCCGGATACCAGCTGCCGGCGACGGCGGGGGTTCGAACAGGCGTCATGGGTTCCGGCACGGTTTTTTCGGCATGGTAGCATTTGCCATGCCCACCGTCCTGACGCGCGAACAGGTGACGGCAATCGCGGCGCTGGCGCACCTCGAGCTCGATGGGGCGGAGCTCGATCTCTTCGCGCGGCAACTCGGCAGCATTCTGGACTACGCCAATCAGGTCCAGCAGATCGATACGACTGGCGTGCCGCCCACCGCAAGCCTGGTCGCGCGGCAGTCCACGGATCGCCCCGACGTGGTCGGTCCGTCGCTCGACATCGCCGACACGCTGGCCAACGCGCCCGATGCCGATCGCACGCGCCTCGAGGGCGGGTTCTTCAGGGTTCCGCGAGTCATCGGATGAGCGACGCCGCGACGGTTCGCGGCGCCCGCGACCTGTTCCGCTCGCGGGCCCGCTCGGCGACCGACCTGTGCCGCGATGCGATTGCGCGGATCGAGGCGCTCGATCCGGCGCTGCACGCCTTCAACACCATCGTCTCCGATCAGGCGCTGGCGCGTGCGAGGGCGATCGACAAGGAGTTCGATCGCTGGCGCGACGCGCCGCTGGCCGGCGTGCCGGTAGCGCTCAAGGACAACCTGTGCACACGCGGCATCCGCACCACCGCGTCGTCGCGGATGCTGGAGCGCTACGTGCCGCCGTACGACGCCACCGTGGTGTCACGGCTCGCCGCCGCCGGCGCCGTCGTGGTCGGCAAAACGAATTGCGACGAGTTCGCCATGGGCTCGTCGAACGAGACCTCGGCGTTCGGGCCGGCGCGTAATCCATGGGCGCTGGACCGGATTCCTGGCGGCACGAGCGGCGGATCGGCGGCGGCGATCGCGGCTCGGTTGACGCCGCTGGCGCTCGGGTCCGATACCGGCGGCTCGATCCGCCAGCCCGCCGCCCTCTGCGGCGTCATCGGCCTCAAACCGACCTACGGCCGGGTATCGCGCTACGGGCTGATTGCGCACGCCTCGTCTCTGGATCAAATCGGACCGTTGACTCGAACCGTGTACGACGCGGCCCTGACAATGGAAGTGCTGGCCGGCGCCGATCCTGCCGATGCCACCAGCGCGGCCGCCCCGGTGCCGGAATACACGGCCGCCCTCACCGGAGACGTGCGCGGCGTTCGGGTCGGTGTCCCACGCTCGCTGCTCGAACAGGGTGTCGACGGCGACGTGTCACGCGCGCTGACGGCGGCCCTCGACACGCTGCGGGCCCGCGGCGCGACGCTCGTCGACGTCGAGCTTCCCTACGCGAAGTACGCCATCCCCGTTTACTATCTCGTCTCGACGGCCGAGGCGAGCTCGAACCTGGCGCGCTACGACGGCGTGCGCTATGGCTTCCGCGCGAATCCCGAACCCCGGCTGCCGAATCATGACCTGCGCCAGATGTATGCGCAGACGCGCGCACGAGGCTTCGGCCCCGAAGTGAAACGCCGCATCATGCTCGGCACCTACGTCCTCAGCGCCGGCTACTACGACGCGTACTATCTCAAGGCGCAGCAGGTGCGCACGCTCATCCTGCGCGATTACGAACACGCGTTTCAGGGATCCGGCGCCGTCGATGCGATCGCCATGCCGACCAGCCCGACACCTGCGTTCAGGATCGGCGAGCGGATGTCGGATCCGCTGCAGATGTATCTCGCCGACATCTTCACGGTGAGCGCGAACCTGGCCGGACTGCCAGCGATCAGCATCCCCTGCGGGTTTACTCAAAAGCCTGCCTCGCCGCAGCCCGGCGAGGATTCGTCGAGTGGAGGCGGGCTGCCGGTCGGGCTCCAGCTGACCGGACGGCCGTTCGACGAAGCGACGCTTCTTCGCATCGCCGACGCCTACGAGCGCGACACCTCGTGGTGGAAGGAAACACCGCCGATCCTTGCAGCGCCACCACGCACGTCCGACCCAGACGGCCCACTCGGCCGACGCGACCACCTCGCCCCGTCTGACCCACGCGACCCACGCGGCCCACTTGCCCATGAATGATCCCGCCTGGGCTGCGTTCACCGACGAACAGCTCCTCGAGGTTCGCATGTGCGACCTCGGCGTCACGATCGAGGGCACCGACCTCGAAGCGCGGATTGCGCAGCTCAACACGGAGATGGACGCGCGAGGCCTGACGTTCCGGCCGTACTACTGGCTCTCGGACGAATGGTTCACGCCAGACGGCGTGCCCGGGATCGCGATTCCGTTCTACCTCGCGCATCCGCGTCTCGCCAAGCTCGAGTTCGCGCAGATGCTCGAAGTCGAAGGGGGCGACCCGGAAGAGTGCATGCGGATTCTGCGGCACGAGGTGGGGCACGCCATCGACAACGCCTACGCGCTGCGGCGGCGGCCGCGGCGGCGACGGCTGTTCGGACACCCAGGGATCGAATATCCCGAGTACTACACGCCCAAACCGTACAGCAAGAGCTACGTGCAGCACCTCGATCACTGGTATGCGCAGAGCCACCCCGACGAGGATTTCGCCGAAACGTTCGCTGTCTGGCTCGATCCGAACTCCATGTGGGCAAGCCGATACGCCGGCTGGCCGGCGCAGCGGAAGCTGGAGTACATGGATCGGCTGATGCGGGAGCTCGCGCGGGTGCGGCCGCGCGTCAGCTCGAAGCGGCGGATGGATCCGCTGCCACGGCTGAAGAAGACGCTCGGGGAACACTACCGGAAGAAGCGCGAACACTACGGGCTCGACCACCCGGATTTCTACGACAGCGATCTCTACAATCTGTTCTCGAACGGACCGGAGACGGCGAAGAATCCGTCCGCGGCGCGCTTCGTCCGCCGCATCCGGCGGGAAGTGCGCAGCACCGTCGCCAGCTTCACCGACAGCTATCAGTACACCATCGATCAGCTGATCGAGCGGATCATCGACCGCTGCCGCGAGCTGAATCTCAGGCTGACCGACTCGGAAGAATCGACCAAGACCGATTTCATCGTCTTTCTCACCGTGCAAACGATGAACTACCTGCACAGCGGCCGGCATCGGGTGGCGCTATGAGCGGAAACAAGCTGCGCGTGGTAGCGCTCGTCCACCGTCACCTCATTCCACCCGAGAAAGTCGAAGAAGGGACCGACATCGAGTCGGCGCCATGGCGCACAGAATACGATGTGATCTCGACGCTGACCGCGATGGGGCACGAGGTGCAGACGCTCCCCGTGCACGACGATCTTGGCGAGATCAGGCGTCTGGTCGGCGAGTGGAAGCCGCACATTGCCTTCAACCTGCTCGAAGGCTTCGACGACATCACGATCTTCGATCAGAACGTCGTCTCGCTCCTCGAGTTGCTGAAGCTGCCGTACACCGGCTGCAATCCGCGCGGGCTCCTCATGGCGCGCGACAAGTCGCTGTCCAAGAAGCTGCTCGCGTACCACCGCATCCCTGTGCCCGAGTTCGAGGTGTTCCGCATCGGGCGCCCGATCCGGCGGCCGAAGCGGCTGCCCTTTCCATTGATCGTGAAATCGCTGACCCAGGAAGCGTCGATCGGCATCTCCCAGGCGTCCGTCGTCGACAGCGACGAGAAGCTCAAAGAGCGCGTCGCCTTCATCCACGAGAGCATCCACACCGCAGCCCTCGTCGAGCAGTACGTCGAAGGCCGCGAGATCTACGTCGGCATTCTCGGCAACCAGGCGCTGCAGGCGATGCCGGTCTGGGAGCTCTTCTTTACCAACATGCCCGAGGGCTCCAAGCGCATCGCGACCGACCGCGTGAAGTGGAGCGTGAAGTACCAGAAGAAGTACGGGATCGACAGCGGACCGGCGCGCGACCTTCCCGAGGCCCAGGCGGCTGCCATCCAACACCTGTGCAAGCGCACCTTCCGCGCGCTCGAGTTGAGCGGGTACGCGCGCGTCGATCTCAGACTCGAGGAAAACGGGAACGTCTGGGTGATAGAGGCCAACCCGAACCCACAGATTGCGAAGGGGGAGGATTTTGCGGCGTCAGCCGAGAAAGTCGGGCTGAGCTACGAAACGGTCCTACAGCGGATCATCAACCTTGGATTGCGGTGGCAGCCCGAGAGTTTCGCGTGAGCAGCCACACGCAGATGCCGATCACGATGAACGGCGCCAGCGGGATCAGGAGGGCGAACGTCACGGCGACCAGCGCGATCACCACGCCGATAAACCCGGTCACGATCGCGATCGGCAGCACGAAGAGCGCGACCGCCGCCTTCAGGATCAGCCGCAGGATGATGAACGGAAGAAAGAGGATCGTGAAGGGCAGGAAGATGAGCCCGAACAGGAGGCAAAAGAACAGGCGAAACGGCAGCGTGAGCAGGTAGAACACCGCACAGCCTCCAATGGCAGGCGCTGGGCCTGCCAGTCTTCAGGATCTACGCGCGGCGGCTTCGAGAAGTTCCGGGGCTTTCAGTTGATCCGCCGGGCCGCGCGGCGCCGTCGGGGCCAGGTAGGCCATCGGCTGGTGCGTGATGCGCTCGTCGAGGCTCTTGACCACCGCGGCGGTCCCACCGGCTGTCTTCTTCGTCTTCGTGAACCCGACGACGACGCAGAAGCCAATGAACAGCACCAGCACGAATACCGTGCTGGCGCCGAGCCCCTGGAGCGTGCCAATCGCGATCTGCAGTGCGTCGCCGCTCACTCCGCCGTCTCCGGCGCCGGACGGCTGGGCGGCACGTCGTAGTAGACGAGGCCGCGCCGGACCTCTTCCATCGCGACGCGTTCGGCCTTGTGATGCTGCGGAACCTCGTCTTCGAGGCGCGGGCGGGCCCCCTTGCGCAACTGCTTGGCCCGCAAGGCCGCGACGTCGACGAACAGGAACCGGCTTTCGATCGGCGGCAGCGGTTCGGGCGGAACCTTCGGCGGCTCGATCTGGGGATCTTCGACGGGCTGAAGGGTCGTGTCGTCCATGTCCTGAGTACAGCCTAACATGCGGGCAGGACGGGCTGGAAGAGCGGGAAGCTTCCTGGCCCTCCAGCCCATCCCGCCCTTGCTCGGTTACGCGGCGACGTCGACCTTGATCGTCCGCGGCTTCGCTTCTTCTCGCAGCGGCAGCCGCACGGTCAGGACGCCGTTCTTGTACTCGGCCGCCACGCGGTTCGAATCGACGGTCTGCGGCAGCGAGAACGACCGGCTGAAGGTCCCGTAGCGCCGCTCGACGTGGTGATACTGCTCTTCCTTCACCTCGTGCGACAGCTTCTTCTCGCCCTTGACCGTCAGCACGAAGTTCTCGACGGTGATGTCGATGTCCTCGCGCGACATGTCAGGCAGCTCGGCCTTCAGCACGAGCTCGTGATCGCCCGTCTGAAAGATATCGACGGGCGGCATCCACGTATTAGACGACGTAAAGCCAAAGTCGCGAAATGGATCCCAACGCACGATAGTCATACTTCCTCCTCAGTCTTATAGGTCAGGTGGGTCGGGTGGGCCTCGTGGGTTCTTACCCGACCCACTCGACCGACCGGACCCACTCGACCGATTGATTACGCCGTCTCCGCGTATTCCGCGTCGACGACTTCCCCATCCTTCACGTTCGAACCCGCCGAACGCTGCGAACCTTCCGGACCCTGCGCATCTTCCGAACCTCGCGAACCCTTGTAAAGCGCTTCCGCGATGGCGTGCGACGCCTGCTGCAGCGCTCCGGTGGCTTGCCGGATGGCCGCCACGTCGTCTCCCTGAGCAACCCGACGCAATTCCACGATGGCGCTCTCCACTGTCGAGAGATCGCCGGCCGCGACCTTGCCGCGGTTTTCGTTGACGGTCTTCTCGACCTGGTAGGCCAGCGAGTCGGCCTGGTTGCGCGCGTCGATGAGATCGCGCCGCGCCTGGTCCTCCGACGCGTGGCTCTGTGCTTCCTTCACCATCCGGTTGACGTCGTCCTTCGACAGGCCGCTCGCGCCGCTGATGGTGATGTTCTGCTCCTTGCCGGTCGCCAGATCCTTCGCCGCGACGTTGACGATGCCGTTGGCGTCGATATCGAACGAGACCTCGACTTGCGGCACGCCGCGCGGCGCCGGCGGCAGCCCCACTAGCTGGAACTTCCCGAGCGTCCGGTTGTCGCGGGCCATCGGGCGCTCGCCCTGGAGCACGTGCACCTCGACGTTGGTCTGGTTGTCAGCCGCAGTCGAGAAGATTTCGCTCTTCCGCGTCGGGATGGTGGTGTTCCGGGTGATGAGCGTCGTCATCACGCCGCCGAGCGTCTCGATGCCCAGTGAGAGCGGCGTCACATCGAGCAGCAGCATGTCCTTGACGTCGCCCGTCAGGACGCCGCCCTGCACCGCCGCCCCGATGGCGACGACTTCGTCCGGGTTGACGCCCTTGTGCGGGTCCTTGCCGAAGAACTCGCGCACCAGCTGCTGCACTTTCGGCATGCGGGTCGATCCGCCGACCAGCACGACCTCGTCGATCTTGCGCGGATCGACGCCGGCGTCGGCAAGCGCCTGCTTCACCGGGCCCATCGTGCGCTGCAGCAGATCGTCGACGAGCTGTTCGAGCTTCGATCGCGACAGCTTGATCTGCAGGTGCCGCGGCCCGCTGGCGTCCGCGGTGACGAACGGCAGGTTGATCTCGGTCTCCATCGCCGAGGACAGCTCGATCTTGGCCTTCTCCGCGCCCTCCTTCAGACGCTGGAGCGCCATGCGATCCTTCGACAGATCGATACCGTCGCTCTTCCTGAACTCCGAGACCAGCCATTCGATGATGCGATCGTCGATGTCGTCGCCGCCAAGATGGGTGTCGCCGTTGGTCGCTTTGACCTCGACGACGCCGTCGCCCACCTCGAGCACCGAAATGTCGAAGGTGCCGCCGCCGAAGTCGTACACCGCAATCGTTTCGTCTTTTTTCTTGTCGAGGCCGTAGGCCAGGGCCGCGGCGGTCGGCTCGTTGATGATGCGCAGGACGTTCAGGCCGGCAATCGTGCCGGCATCCTTCGTCGCCTGGCGCTGGGAGTCGTTGAAGTACGCCGGGACCGTAATGACCGCGTCGGTGACCTTTTCGCCGAGGTAGTCGTCAGCGGCCTGCTTCAGCTTCTGCAGGACCATCGCCGAGATTTCGGGCGGTGAGTATTTCTTGTCGCGCGTCTCCACCCAGGCGTCGCCGTTCTGTGCCCGGACCACTTTGTAGGGGACTCGCGAAGATTCGCTCTGGACCTCGTCGAATTTCCGGCCCATGAACCGCTTGACCGAGAACACCGTGTTTTCAGGGTTGGTAACCGCCTGCCGTTTCGCCACCTGGCCGACGGGCCGCTCGCCTTCCTTCGTGAAGGCCACGACAGACGGAGTAGTACGGGCGCCTTCCTGGTTGACGATGACTGCCGGCTCGCCGCCTTCCATCACGGCGACGACCGAGTTCGTCGTCCCCAAGTCGATTCCAATCACTTTACGTGGCATCAGTTGAGCCCTCTTTTCCCTAGGTTTTTCCTCAGGTTCTTTCCGGTTGAAGAGAAGTATAGCAAACTATGAGTGTATGTCAAGCAGTAAATCTTATGTTGAAACACTCATATCTAACTATATGGCCCGGCTGGAACCGACCCGGAGCCTGTGCGATGATGCGCCCATGCGTCATCGGATTCACGCGATCGCAATTCCCTCTGAGGTCGGCGATTTCGCGGACGAGGTCCGGCAGGTTTTCCTGGAGCTCGGCCGGGCGTTCGGGCGGGAGTTTCTGTCCGGGGAATGCACGCCCCCGGTCGACGTCTACGAAACAGACGAGGCGGTCGAAATCGTCGTGGATGTGCCGGGCGTCGACGCGTCGGCCGTCCGCCTGATCGCCAAGAACGAGGCCCTCCTCATCGTCGGCGACAAATCGACGCGCCGGGCACGGAGCGAGTCCAGCTTCCACCTGGTGGAGCGAGGCTTCGGTCGCTTCGCGCGCGCCGTCCACCTCGGCCCCGCGTGCGACCCTTCCAGGGCGACGGCGCGGCTGATCAGCGGTGAATTACGCATCGCCGTGCCGAAGATCACCGAGCGTCGCGGGAAGCCCATCGAGATCAGCGTCGCCTCCGTGGCAAATGGCTAAGATGAACGACTAGCCATGCTTCGCCTGCTGTTCATCGGCGACATCGTCGGTCGTCCGGGCCGCGAGCTCGTGCGGCAGGGGCTCGCCCCCCTCGTCGAGTACCACAGCATCGATTTGGTCATTGCCAATGCGGAGAACGCCGCGGCGGGGTTCGGGATCACCCGCGAGATCGGCGATCAGCTGCTCGACTGGGGGGTCGAAGTGATGACGTCGGGTAATCACATCTGGGACAAGAAGGAAGCGCTCGATTACATCGGCGCAGAGCCTCGTCTCCTCCGGCCGGCGAACTATCCTGTCGGAGCGCCCGGGAAGGGCAGCTACCTCGCGCGCACACGCAGCGGCGCCACAGTCGGCATCGTCAACGTCATGGGTCGCGTGTTCATGCTCAACATCGACGACCCGTTCACCGTGGTCAAGCGTGAGATCGAACGCCTTCGCGAACGGGCGCGGATCATCTTCGTCGATTTCCACGCGGAGGCGACGTCGGAAAAGATCGCCATGGGATGGCATCTCGACGGCCTCGTCACCGCAGTCGTCGGCACACATACGCACGTCCAGACCGCAGACGATCGGCTGCTGCCGAAAGGCACGGCCTACCTCACGGACGTTGGTATGACCGGCCCGCACGATTCGATCATCGGCGTCGAGATCGAGGCGGCGCTCGGCCGATTCCTCACGGCGTTGCCTCAAAAGTTCGAGACCGCGACCGGCAACCCGCGCCTCAACGCGGTGATCATCGAGGCCGACGAGCAGACCGGGCGCGCGACCGATATCGAGCGTCTGAGCTACAGCGCCGACGAGCTCCGGGACCTTTCAGATGTCGGATCTGTTCGATCTACCGTTTGAAGAGGAGCCTCCAGAGCCGGAGGCGGTGAGTTCCGAGCCACCTGCCCCCCCGCCTCCGCTCGCGACCAAGCCAACGAGCTCCGGCGGGCCCGCCCGAAGCGCCGAGGGCGCAGAGGCGGGCACTGCGCGTCACGTCTACACCGTCACCGAACTGACCGTTCGCGTACGCGATCTGCTCGAAGAACAGTTCTTCGAGATCTGGGTCGAGGGCGAGCTGTCGAACTGCAAGGTCTGGAACACCGGGCATCTGTACTTCTCACTCAAGGACTCCTCGTCGCAGCTACGCGGGTTCATGTTCCGGTCGTCGCTGCGCTATCTGAAGTTCAAGCCCGGCGACGGTCTTCGTGTGATCGCGCGCGGCAAGCTCTCGGTGTACGAGCCGAAAGGCGAATACCAGTTCGTCTGCGAGCACCTCGAGCCGCACGGCCTCGGCGCGCGGCAGCTCGCGTTCGACCAGCTCAAGAAGCGCCTGCAGCAGGAAGGGCTGTTCGATGCCGCCCGGAAGCGCCCGCTGCCCGCGCTGCCGCGCAAGATCGGGATCGTCACGTCTCTCGACGGCGCCGCCATCCGCGACATCATCAAGGTGTTGAGGCGTCGCTATGCGAACGTGCACCTCGTCATCAGCCCGGCGCGGGTCCAGGGTGAGGATGCCGCTCCGGAGATTGCGCGAAGCCTCCGGCAGATCGCACGCGTGCCTGGGGTCGACGTGGTCATCGTCGGCCGTGGCGGCGGCTCTCTCGAGGATCTCTGGGCGTTCAACGAGGAATCGGTGGCTCGCGCGATCGCGCGGGTGCCGGTGCCGGTCATTTCCGCGGTTGGCCACGAAACCGACGTGACGATTGCCGATTTCGTGGCGGACGTTCGCGCGCCGACGCCCTCGGCCGCCGCCGAACTGGTCGTCGCGGCGAAGATGGAGTTCAGCAGCCGGATCGATCGGCTGCGAGATCGTCTCGGCGCTGGAGCCCGCGGACACCTGCAGCGCCTGAGCCGGCGCATCCACGTCGCCGCGGGGCGGCCCGCCTTCGCCGGCTTTCCCACACGGCTGGCGATGCGCGGACGGCACGCCGCGGAGCTGTCGCACGTGTTGGCGCGCTTGATGCGCGCCGGCATCGCCGTCCGCGAGCGCCGCTGTCAGCAGCTGGATCGCCAGCTCGGCACGTTCGACCTCGGCCGGCGGCTCGAAGGCATCCGCACGCGCCTGGTTGGCGCGGATGGCCGTCTCAGCGCGGCGGCGCGGCGGCGCCAGCATCGCGCCGGCGCCCAACTCGGACGCGTCGCCGGTCGGTTGGACGCCCTCAACCCGCTGGCGGTGCTGGGTCGCGGGTACGCGGTTGCATGGAACGAGGACAAGTCGCGCGTCCTTCGGGACGTGTCGTCGGTGACGCGGGGCGACATCGTCAAAGTCACGCTGGCCAATGGCGAGCTGGACTGCGAGGTCCGTTCCACCGCGGAATCGACACCATGGACACCACGGACGCAAAGGTAAATACTCAACCTCGAGACATGCCCGACACCTCCATCAAGGACTTCGAAGCCGCGATCGCCGAGCTCGAATCGATAGTGAAGAAACTCGAGGAAGGTGAGCTGCCGCTCGAGCAGTCGCTGGAGCTGTACGAGCGCGGCATGAAACTGTCGCGGTTTTGCCATTCGCGCCTCGAGGACGCCGAACGGCGGATCGAAGTCCTGAACGAACGCGGCGAGTTGAAGCCAGCGCCGCCGTCGCTCGGGTCGGACGCGCCCGAACGCTGACCCGTGGCTCGCCAGTCGCTCGACGACTTTCTGACACACGCGCGCAGCGTGGTCGACGCCGCGCTCGACCGCCACCTTCCCGTGCCGCCAGCCTGCCCGGCGCTTGTCGCGGATGCCATGCGCTACAGCGTGTTCGCCGGCGGCAAACGGCTCCGGCCGATGCTGACGCTCGCGGCCGCCGATGCGATCGCCCGGCGCGGGCCCGATCGGCAGTCCGGCGCGCAGAGCGGAGCACCAGTCAGCGAGCGCGCATTCGATCTGTCGTTGCCGGCCGCGTGCGCCATCGAGTTGATCCACACCTACTCTCTGATTCACGACGATCTCCCCGCCATGGACGATGACACGCTGCGGCGCGGACGGCCGACCCTGCACGTGGTATACGGCGAAGGCATTGCGATACTCGCCGGCGACGGCCTGCAGGCGGAGGCTTTCGGGCTGCTGGCGCGCGAGCCCGCGACTGACGAGCCAGCGATCGTGGGCCGCAAGCTGCGCGTCGTGCGGGTTGTCGGTGACGCCGCCGGCGCGGCGGGCATGGTCGGCGGCCAGGCCATCGACCTGCAGGCGGCGGGTCAGGTTCCAGGACACGCTCTCGCGCTCGACGCCGACGGTCTCCGCACGATGCACGCGCGCAAGACCGGCGCGATCATCCGCGCGTCCGTCGCTTGCGGCGCGATCATGGCTGGCGCCGACGAGGCGCTGGTCACAGCTCTCGACCAGTATGCGAGCGACATTGGACTCGCCTTCCAAATCGTCGACGACATCCTCGACGTGGAGGGCGATGCCTCGTCGCTCGGCAAGACGGCAGGCAAAGACGCCGCGGGCGACAAGCCGACCTACCCGGCGCTGTTCGGCCTCGACCGCTCGCGCGCGCTGGCCGCCGACTGCCTGACGCGGGCGCATCAGACGCTCGCCGCGGCGGCGCTGACCGACGGACACCTGGGCGCGATCGCGGAGTGGGTCGTGAAGCGGCGGAGCTGACTCGATGTGGATACTCAACACATTCCTTTGTGTCTGATCCAAGTGGCTAGCAGCAAGACGCGACTGGACGTGATCCTTGTCGAACACGGGCTCGCCCCGTCGCGGGAACGGGCGCGTGCGTTGATTCTTGCCAGACAGGTCACGGTCGATGGACAGGTGATCGACAAGGCCGGCGCGGCGATCGCACTCGACGCCCGCGTTGCGCTGGTCACGCCCGATCACCCGTATGTCGGCCGGGGCGGCGTCAAGCTCGCGCACGCGCTCGACGTCTTCCGCATCGATCCATCGGGCCGCCGGGCGCTCGACGTCGGCGCGTCGACCGGCGGCTTCACCGATGTGCTGCTGCAACGCGGCGCAGCGAGCGTCATCGCGCTCGATGTCGGACGCGGCCAGCTGGATTGGCGGCTGCGCACCGACGCCCGCGTCATCGTCCGCGAGGGTGTCAACGCGTGCGGCACATCGTCGCTGGTCAGTGCGCGCGCGTTGACACCCTCGCGGACGATGACGCGGGCGCACTGACCAG
>Ga0207641_10002047_pt1 | contig 19179 bp, 20 predicted proteins | sample KBSSwiS62_FD_184306 | JGI IMG/M metagenome (GOLD analysis project Ga0207641, IMG submission 184306) | Switchgrass rhizosphere microbial communities from Kellogg Biological Station, Michigan, USA - KBS Switchgrass S6-2 (SPAdes) (version 2) | ecosystem: Host-associated > Plants > Roots >... | reverse complement strand
GGCAAGGGATCCGACATATCCCTCGCCTCGGCGCTCGATCAGATTCTGGCTAAGAGCCGCGGCGTCAACCTGACCTCGGTCGCCACAACCCTTCAGGACACCGGCAGCGGCGTAATGACACGGGCCGATTCCGGGATCAAATCCCTCAAGCAACTCGAAGGTCACACCGTCGGCATGAGCGGCCAGGTCGGTCCCCGTGCGGTGTTCGAGGATCTGCTTCGTCGAAACGGCGTCGATGTCAGCAAGATCAGATTTGTGATCGTTGGTTTTACCGGGGGCCAGATGTTGGCTTCGAAGCGAGTCGACGCGCTGGGTGACCAGGTCAGCTACCAAATCCCCTCCTACAACGCGGCCATCGGCCGGCCGCTGGATGACAAAACCTCCGTGTGGTTTGCCTCTTATGCCGAACTCGGTGCCGTCAAGTTCTACGCCGCGACGCTCAACGTGTTGCAGGATTACCTGGCCGCGCATGGCGATCTGGTCCGTCACTTCCTCGCGGCCTGGCGAACCGGTAATCAGTGGGCGATTGAGAATCCGGATGCGGCGGCCGCTTTGGAGGTCAAGCACTTCCCCGAGCTGAAGCTGGGCGTGGTGACCGCGCAATGGAAGCAGGTCATCAAACTCATCCAAAGCACCGATACCGCGACCAATGGACTGGGTTGGCAGAACCCAGCCGTGTTCGACGGCATGAGCTCATTCTTGGCCGAGCACAAGATCGCGCCCAGCAAGGTCGAATCCAGCACCGTCATGACCAACGACTACCTCCCGAAGGGGTCGAAATGACGAGCACGATGACCATTGAGATCGATCGGCTGACGCCGGCTATCGGTGCTGAGATTTCCGGCGTCGATCTCAGGGCGCCGCTGACCCCGACGACTCGGGACGAGATTCATCAAGCCCTGCTTGATCATCACGTTATTTTCTTCCGCGACCAGGACCTCGACCACGAACAGCTGATGGCTCTGGGCCGGCAGTTCGGGACCCTCACCATCGGCAAGCTGTGGTCGCCGGTCGGCGGTCATCCCGAGGTGGTGAATATCTTCGCCGACGCCAAGACCAAGTACGTTGCTGGCGAAATGTGGCATTCAGACATGACCTGCACGCCGGTTCCGCCGATGGGCAGCATTCTTGCGATGAAGATCGTTCCCCCCAACGGCGGTGACACGCTGTGGGCGAATATGTACGCCGCCTACGACGCGTTGTCCCAGCCGATGAAGGATTACCTGTCGGGGCTTTCCGCCGCCCACGATGCCGAGCTGGCGGTGAGCATGGCGCCCGACGGCGTCCAGGACGCTCCGGAGAGCTCCGGCGAGAAGACCCCCGTACTGGAACAGGTGGCCCGGCCGCCGGTCAAGGTGCCCATTCCGCATTCAGTACACCCGGTTATCCGCACCCACCCGGAGACCGGACGAAAGCTCATCTTCGTCAATCCGTTCTTCACGACTCATCTGATCGGCGTAGAAGCAGCCGAAAGCCAAGCGATTCTGCAATACCTCTACAACCATTGCGCCGATCCGCTGTTCAGCGTCCGCTTCCGCTGGCGGGCAAACTCGGTGGCCTTCTGGGACAACCGCTGCACCCAGCACCGAGCGCTCAAGGACTACCTGCCGCACACTCGATCCGGTTACCGCGTGCAGATCGATGGGGATGTCCCCGTCTGAGGTCGGCCGCCGCCAGCCTCTGTCCGCGGTCGCGCTGACGCATAGCTATTTCTCTCGGCGTTCGTCTCGATCGGCGGTGCCGACCTCGGTCTTCGAGCACCTCAGCTTGGACGTGGGGCCGGGCGAGATCGTCTCGGTAGTTGGGCCCAGCGGGTGCGGCAAGTCAACGCTGCTGAGCATCCTGGCCGGAATCCTTGTCCCCGCGCAGGGCCGCGTCCGACTCGGCGATCGAGACATCACCGGTCAGCCTGGGCATCTTGGCTACGTTATGCAGGTTGATCAGCTGCTGCCGTGGCGAACCGCGCTCGACAATGTCGCCCTGGGCCAAGAAATACGCGGTGACTCTCGTCGTAACACCCTCCTTCGCGCTCGCGCCCTGATGCAACGCTTCGGCCTCGGTGGGTTCGAACATCACTACCCGCACGCGCTGTCTGGCGGCATGCGGCAACGGGTCGGCTTCCTTCGTACCGTCCTGTGCGATTGGCAGGTACTGCTGCTCGATGAACCCTTTCGTGGCGTGGACGCTCTGACCAAGAGCCACCTGCACGAATGGCTCTTGACCCTCTGCGGTGAATTCGGACTCAGTGTTCTGCTCGTCACTCACGATCCGGACGAGGCCGTGTTCCTGTCCGATCGAGTGCTGGTGCTGTCCGATCGACCGGCTGCGATCATCGGCGAGGTCACCGTCGGGCTATCGCGGCCACGCAGCTACGAGGTAATAGCCAGCCCAGAATTCGCGGTGCTCAAACATCACGTGCTGGCCTTGCTGTGGCAATCGGAACGCGCGGCTTCACAAGCCGAGGTTCAGGCCATCCGGATGCAACGGTGAAGGCCCGATTCCTGGCGGTCCTATTGCCCGTGGCGGTGATCGCGGCGGCGTTGATCGCGTGGGATGCCCTTGTCCGGTTCGGTCACGTCGCCTCGTACCTGTTGCCCAAACCGTCGGTGGTTGTTCGTCAGGGCTACCAAAGTCGGGCCTTGCTGCTCGACAACCTTCAGGTCACCGTCGAGGAGATCCTCGGCGGCCTCGCGGTCGCGGTGACGGTTGGCATCCTCCTCGGCGCCGCTATCGCATTTTCGACGGTCGTGCGCCGCAGCGTGCTGCCGCTGCTCATTGCCTGGAAGGCGGTACCGACCATCGCGATAGCGCCACTGATCATCATTTGGTTCGGTTACAGCACCATGCCGAAGGTCGTGATCACGGCCCTGACTTGCTTCTTTCCGGTGACGATCAGCGTCGCTGATGGTCTGCGTTCCGTCGAAGACGGCCGGACAATTCTTTTCAGGACGCTCAAGGCAAACCGGCGCCAGAGGCTAGCGAAGCTATACCTACCGACGGCTCTCCCACAGCTATTCACCGGTCTCAAGATCGCCGCGCCGCTGGCCATTATCGGAGCCACCATCAGCGAGTGGACGGGCGCTGATCGAGGCCTCGGGTACCTGATCCTCACCGATACTTCGACCCTGAACACGGAGCGAGTCTTCGCGGAGGTAGCCCTGCTGTCGGTCGCCGGCATTCTTCTGTACGGACTGATCCTCTTGCTCGAGTGGATGGCCCTGCCGTGGCGAACCCGAACCGTCCGGTCCAGCCGACGACCCCGACCACTCAGGTGAAGGTCATCCGGATCGCCGCACCGAACACCTGAGCCCCCGTCCTCGCGCTGGACCGCTTGGCATCGAACTGAGCGAGCTGGCCGAACTGCACGGCTCGTTAAGTCCAGAGGCCACCGGCCTGCAGCGCCAACAGGCCCAGTCCGGCGGCGAGCGCCACGAACATCAGCACGGACAGCATGACCACAATGTCGAGAATCGCATCCCGAGCGATCGGCGCGTCTTTCTGGGCGAGCCGGCGCTCCGCACTGTGGGCGCGCCGCAGTGCGAGCGGGTTCGGGGCACTAGCCGCTCCACCTAGCCATGACGTCGCCGAAAGGGCCACAGTCCAGGTTTACCGCCTCAACCCGGTCTCTGCATCTGGAAAGACAGATCGAAATCAGTCAGTGATCGTTTCGCCACCTGGCGGTCACCTGAGCCGAGGAGGACAGCCCAAATCCAACGTTCAGGTGTCGCCTTGGCTGCGAAGATAGCGACCGAAATGGGGGACGGTGAAGGCGATCCGCCCGCGCTCGGCCGAATAGATCAGGCCCTTCTTGAGCAAGGCGTCCCGGGCCGGCGACAGCGACTGCGGCCGGCGGCCGATCACGGCGGCGACCTCCGCGGTGGAAACCCCGGCCAGTTCTCCTTGGGCCTGCTCCCCCGCCTCGGCCATCGCCCGCAGGTACTCGCGCTCGGCCGGGGTCGCTCGTTCGTAGCGCGAGCCGAAGAATCCCACGGCCAGCTCCGCTTCGGCGTCCGGAGCAGCCACCACGACATCTTCGACCGTGATCGGACTGCCGGGGGCGATATCCCACACCGTCTTGCCGTAAGCCTGGATGAAGTAGGGATAGCCCGCCGTCAGTTCGTACATCGCCGCCAGGGCATCTGCTTGAAAGGCCGCGCTTTCCTCGCGAGCCGGGTGCTCCAACGCCTGGTCCGCACTCGCTCGATCGAGCCGATCGATCCGGACGTAGCGGAAGAGCCGTTCGCTGTAGGACTTGCTGGCGCTGAGCAGGACCGGTAAATGAGGCAGGCCGGCGCCCACGACGATCAGCGGCAAGCCATTCTGGCTGAGCTCGTGGCAGGCGGCGCACAGCGCCGACACGTCCGCCGCGCCGAGATCCTGCATCTCGTCGATGAACAGCGCGATGCCCCGTCCCACATCACCGGCCAGACCGGCGGCATCGCTCAACAGCTCGACCAGGTCGATCTCGATATCACCGGAGTCGGCTCGCCCGCTGACCGGAGCCGCATCGATGCCGGGCTGCCATCGATCGCGCAGCTTGGCTTCCGGTGGACCCTTCTGGGCAAAGGCCCGCAGCACGCCCAGGACGTAGTTCGCATCGTCGAGGTTCGGACTGCCCAGTTCGCGGATCGCCAAATGCAGAGCAGCACTGAGCGGACGGCGGATCGACTGATCCGGTCGGGCTTCGAATTTGCCGGTTCCCCAGTCAGCCCGGACAGCGGCCGAGCGCAAGGCGTTCAGAAGCACGGTCTTGCCCACGCCACGAAGTCCGGTCAGGATCACCGATCGTTCGGATCGACCTCGAGCGACCCGTTCCAGCACGACGTCGAAGGCCATGAGTTCGGTATCTCGGCCGGCGAGTTCCGGCGGCCGCTGACCAGCGCCGGGGGCATAGGGATTGCGAACCGGGTCCACGCTAGGACCGTATAACCAAATCTAGTAGAAATGCGAGATGCGGCTAGACACCCCAATCGTGTCGGGGGCGGGCCGCCCCGGCAGTCAGGTGCGGCGAGGCGGAAGGTCCGTGTCGGCGGTCGCCTTGAGCATGGTTCGGCCGATCTGCCCGAGGGCCTCGAGCTGGTCCGGAGAGAGCAGGTCGATCAGATACGTACGAACCGCTTCGACATGTCCCGGCGCCGCCTCCTCCACCACTCGGAAACCTACGTCGGTCAGGCGGGCCAGCTGACCACGCTTGTCGGTCGGGCAATCAAGGCGCTCCACCCAGCCCCGTTCCTCGAGCCGGGCGATGGCGTGGGACAGCCGACTTCGTGACGAGCGGGTTGATTCGGCCAGTTCGCTCATTCGCATCTGGCGGCCTGGCACCTCAGACAACGGGATGAGGATCTCGAAATAGGAGTGCGGAAGGTTGCTGTCGGCTTGAAGCTGGCGGTCCAACACGTCGGTCAACGAGCGGACGCCGTCGATGAACGAACGCCAGGCGAACTGCTCCGAGGCGTTCAACCATCGCGGTTCTGACTGCGGTTCCGGACGTTCAGGCACCCCTTAAGACTAGCTGTGAACAGCGAAAACGGGCGCAATCGTGGCTAACAGTGCTACAAAGGTAGGGAGTCTCCAGCAGTGCAGACTCGCAAGCAAAAGGCGGTAGTTCGATGATCTGGAACATTATTAGTTTCCTCATCCTGGGCCTGATAGCCGGCGCCATCGCTCGATTGCTGGTGCCAGGACGAGACGAAATGAGTCTGCTGATGACCGCGGTGGTCGGCATCATCGGATCCTTCATCGGCGGATTCCTGGGTTACCTCATCGGCCACGACAAGGGCGAAGGTGGCCTGCAGACCAGCGGCATCATCGGTTCGGTCATCGGGGCGATCATCGTCCTGCTCCTGTACCGCAAGTTCGGCAGCGACCGCCGGTTGGCTGCGCACTGACAAATTGGCCATTCGGGGAAACAAATTGGCCATTCGGGAAAAGATACGATGAGCGGGTGCCTACGAGCCCCACGCGAGTTCTGCTGTTAGAGCAAATTCACCCGGACGCCGTCGAGATGCTGCAGACGGCCGGTTTCGACGTCACGACCTATGACCGTGCGTTGAGCGAGGACGAACTCGTCGAAGCGATCGCCGACGTCCAACTGCTCGGAATCCGCTCCAAGACCGAAGTGACGGCTCGTGTCCTGGACGCTGCTCATCACCTCGCCGCCATCGGGGCCTTCTGCATAGGCACCAACCAGATCGACCTGATGGCGGCGACCGAGCACGGGGTCACGATTTTCAACGCGCCCTTTTCCAACACCCGGAGCGTCGTCGAACTCGCCGTAGCGGAGATCATTGCCCTGACTCGTCGCCTGACCGAGAAGAACGAGGGCATGCACGCCGGCCGGTGGGACAAGTCAGCTGAAGGCGCGCACGAGATTCGCGGCCGCACACTGGGTGTCATCGGTTACGGCAACATCGGTACCCAGCTGTCGGTACTGGCCGAAAACCTGGGCATGCGGGTGTTGTTCTACGACACGGCGGACAGGCTCGCGCTGGGCAATGCCCGGCGCCGGGCCACAGTGAAGGAGCTGCTCCACGACTCCGACGTGGTGACGCTGCACGTCGACGGACGGCCGGAGAACAAGAACATCTTCGGTGAAGCTGAATTCGCGATGATGCGCGAAGGCTCGATCTTTCTGAACCTGTCTCGCGGATTCGTGGTCGACTACGCCGCGCTGCGGCGCCACATCGAGAGCGGCCACATCGCGGGCGCGGCCGTTGACGTGTTCCCCGTCGAGCCGAAGGGACGCGGGGACGAGTTCGTGTCCGAGCTCCGCGGCCTGCCCAACGTCATCCTCACGCCGCACATCGGTGGGTCGACCGAGGAGGCTCAGCTCGATATCGGCCGGTTCGTGGCCAACAAGTTCATTTCGTTCATGTCCGACGGCTCAACGTCGATGAGCGTCAACCTGCCCGGCCTGGATCTGCCCCGGCGCACCGACACCCTGCGCCTGGTCCTCATCCACCGGAACGTGCCCGGGGTCCTGGCTCGCATCAACGGCCTGCTGGCCGAACATCAGGTCAACGTCGAGGCGCAGCTACTGGGCACGCGCGGCGATATCGGCTACGTCGTGACCGACTCGGCCGGCGGAGTCACCCAGGCAATCGTGGAACAGATGCGGTCGATGCCTGAGACTATTCGGTTGCGCGTGCTGTTCGAGCCGTAATCTCTTCTGCTCCCAGTTGTCGATTTTCCGGTCCGCGGTCCGTCGTATTGATGTCCGAAGCGATCGACCACATTCGATGGAGGAGCACCCATGGCTCAGTACCTGATCCTGATTTATGAAGACGAGACCGCCTACGGCAGTGACGAGGTTTGGGCCGAGGCGTCCAAGGCCCACGCGCGGTTCGCCGAGCAGGTCCCTCAAGTCGGCGGCGAAATCGTCGGCGGGGCGGCCCTGCAGCCGACCCAGACGGCGACTTCGATCCGCGCCGACGTGGTGACCGACGGTCCGTTCACCGAGACCAAAGAGGTGCTCGGTGGGTATTACCTCGTCGAGGCCAAGGACTTGGACCAGGCTCTGGAGATCGCCAAGCTTTGTCCGGCGCCGTTCGGCGGGGTCGAGGTCCGACCGGTGTTGGACCTGTCGACAATGCCGAGCTGAGCTGAGTTCAGCTCGTTGAGTTCGACCGATCCGGCGGACGTCCGGGCTGCCGTTGCTGATGCGCATCGTCGAGAGTGGGCCAGCGTGCTCGCTTCGACGGTGCGCATCGCCGGCAGCCTGGACGCCGCCGAGGAGTGCGCCCAAGAGGCGTTCGTCCGTGCATTGCAGAACTGGGAGCGCGACGGCATTCCGGACAAGCCCGGAGCGTGGCTGACCACGACGGCCAAACGGCTCGCTCTTGACTTGATCCGTCGCGAGCGCACTCTTCGCGACAAGCTCCCGCTGCTCATCGAGCCCGATGCAGATCTGGCTCCGGAGATTGGCGAAAAGCCTGTGATCGCTGACGATCGTCTCCGGCTGGTCTTCACCTGCTGCCACCCGGCGCTGGCGCGCGAGGCTCAGGTCGCTTTGACGTTGCGGCTGGTTTGCGGATTGAACACAGCCGAGATCGCGCGCGGATTCCTGGTCAGCGAGTCGACCATGGCGGCCCGGGTGACGCGGGCCAAGAAGAAGATCAGCGCGGCTCGCATTCCGTATCGCGTCCCGGCCGAGCATGAACTACCCGAACGTCTGGATGCCGTTCTCACGGTGATCCATCTCGTGTATTCCACCGGCCATACGGCGCCCTCTGGCGATCAGCTCGTCCGCGACGACCTGGTCCAACGGGCTGTTTCCCTGGCCACCCTCGTCCACGAACTGATGCCCGACGAGCGTGAGGCCGGTGGACTGCTGGCGCTGATGATGCTGACCGATGCCCGTCGCGAGACCCGTGTGGATGAAGCCGGTCAGCTGATCCTGCTGGCCGATCAGGATCGCACCCGCTGGGATCGGGCGGCCATCGAGCGTGGGCGGGCTCTGGTGCTCGATTCGCTGCGGGGCGGGCGTCCGGGCCGCTTCCTACTACAGGCGTGCATCGCGGCTGTGCACGCCGAGGCCGCGACCTTCGCCGAGACCGACTGGGCCGAGATTGTGGCGCTGTACGAACTGTTGTGGCAACGCTGGCCCTCGGCGGTGGTGGCTTTGAATCGCGCGGTTGCCGTCGGGATGGCTGACGGCCCGGCGGCCGGGTTGGCGGCGATCGATGGGCTGGCCGCACCCGTATTAGCGGGCTACGGCTACCTTCCGGCGGCGCGGGCCGACTTTCTCCGACAGCTCGGCCGGTTCGAGGAAGCAGCCGCGGAATATCGCTCGGCTCTGCAGTGCACCGACAACGCGGCTGAACAAGCCTTCTTACGAGCCCGATTGCGAGCGCTTGCGGATGTTACTGGCCAGTAATAAGCTGAACCTACTGACGAGTAACAAGGAGTTGTGGGGCGATGGGGCACTACAAGAGCAACCTGCGCGACATCGAATTCAACCTTTTCGAGGTTCTCGGTACCGGCGAACGCCTAGGCACCGGACCGTTCACCGAACTGGACGCCGACACCGCCCGCGGCATTCTGGAGGAGGTTCGCCGCCTGGCCGAGGGACCTCTGGCCGAGTCCTACGTGGATGCTGACCGCAACCCGCCGGTGTTCGACCCGTCCACCAACACCGTCACGATGCCCGAGTCGTTCAAGAAGTCCTACCGGGCTTGGCAGGACGCGCAATGGTGGCGTCTGGAGTCGGTTCCCGACTACGGCGGCACGAGCGCCCCGCGCTCGCTGGTGTGGGGGCTGGCCGAAATGGTGCTCGGCGCGAACCCCGCGATCTGGATGTATCACTGCGGCCCCGCCTTCGCCAACATCATTCACGAGGTAGGAACGCCGGAGCAGCAGAAGATCGGCCGCCTGATCGTGGACAAGGCCTGGGGCGCCACCATGGTCTTGACCGAGCCGGACGCCGGCTCCGACGTCGGAGCCGGACGCACCCGGGCCATCCGGCAGCCGGACGGCAGCTGGCACATTGAAGGCGTCAAGCGCTTCATCACTTCGGCCGAGCACGATATGGCGGACAACATCGTGCATTACGTGCTGGCCCGCCCCGAAGGCGCGGCCCCGGGGACCAAAGGCTTGTCGCTTTTCATCGTCCCGAAGTTCGATTTCGACTGGGACACCGGCGAATTGGGCGAACGCAACGGGGCCTTCGTCACCAACGTCGAACACAAGATGGGCCTGAAGGCATCCACCACGTGCGAGGTGCGCTTCGGCGAGTCCATTCCAGCCAAGGGATGGCTGCTGGGCGAGGTGCATGACGGCATCGCGCAAATGTTCATGGTCATCGAGCACGCCCGCATGATGGTCGGAACCAAGGCGATGGCTGAACTGTCCGCGGGCTATCTGGCCGCTCTGGACTATGCCAAGACCCGCATCCAGTCGGCCGACCTGACACAGGCTTCGGACAAGACCGCACCCAGGGTCACGATCATTCATCACCCGGACGTCCGCCGGCAGCTGATGACGCTCAAGGCCTACTCCGAAGGCCTTCGGGCCGTCGCGCTGTACACGGCCAGCGTCCAAGACCGGATCCAGATCGCCAAGCACGAGGCGGCGCCGAGCAGGGACCTCGACGAGCTTGAGGCGCTCAACGACCTGTTGCTTCCGATCGTCAAGGGAGTCAGCTCCGAGCGTTCCTACGAGCAGCTGGGCCAGGCTTTGCAGGTTTTCGGTGGATCTGGCTTTCTGCAGGACTACCCGATCGAGCAGTACATCCGCGACAACAAGATCGATTCCCTGTACGAGGGGACGACCGCGATCCAGGGGCAGGATTTCTTCTTCCGCAAGATTGTCCGCGACCGCGGCAAGGCGTTGGGAGCGCTGTCGACCGAGATCCGAGAATTCCTCGATTCGATCGAAGACGTCGGACGACTCAAGGTGGAGCGAGAGGCGGTGGCCCGGGCCTTGGCCGAGGTCGGGACGATGGTCGGCGCCATGGTCGGTCAGCTGACCTCAGCTCAGGCCGATGTCCGCAACATCTACAAGGTCGGGCAGAACACCACTCGTTTGTTGCTGTCCTGTGGCGATCTAGCCATCGGTTATCTCTTGCTTCGACAGGCTCAGGTGGCCTTGATCAAGCTCGACCAAAACGGGCTGGCGGCCGGCGAACAGGCGTTCTATGAGGGCAAAGTCGCGGTATCGCGCTTCTTCGCCACTTCGGTGCTGCCTGAACTGGTTGCGCGTCGTCAGATCGTCGAAGCGACCGATAACGCGCTGATGGACATCGGCGAAGCCACATTCTAACGGCCGTTCACCGCCGGTTCGTCTCGGTTGGGTACGGTCGAGAGGTGACGAGCGCACCAAACTGGATTGAGCTGGAAGGCTCCGTGAACGCCCGCGACGTGGGCGGAATGCCCACCATGGACGGCCGACGCATCAAGCGAGGGGTGCTGTTGCGCTCGGCCAACCTGCAACATCTCACTGAGGCCGACGTCCGCCAGCTGGTCGGGAGGCTGAACGTTCGCCGCATAGTGGATCTGCGCACGGACGTCGAAGTCGACACCACCGGGCCCTCGCCCGTACACAACGTTCCCGATGTGACGATTCATCACCTCTCGTTGTATCCGGATGCGCGACCCTCCCTGGATCCGGACGCTCCTGCGGCCGAGCCGGTGATCGTGCCCTGGCACGCCGAGAAGTTCGTTACAGCGCGCGGGCCGATCGTGTCGTCATACCTGCGTTACCTGGAGCGACGACCCGACTCGATCGTCGCCGCGTTGCGGGCGATCGCCGAGCCCGAGGGCGCAACGCTGGTCCACTGCGCCGCCGGAAAGGACCGCACGGGAGTTGTGGTGGCCCTGGCCCTGGCCGTGGCCGGCGCCTCGCGAGCGGCGATCGCCGCCGACTATGCGGTGACCGAGTCCCAGCTCGGCGCCATCATCGCCCACCTGGCCAAGAGTGAGCTGTACAGCCGGGAGGTCAATGCGCCGGAGACCGTTCCGCGTCCGACAGCCGAGGTGATGCTGGCGGTGCTCGATGGAGTGGACGAAGACTTCGGCGGTGTCCTCGCCTGGCTGGCCGATCACGGCTGGACCGACGGTGACACCGAACGGCTGCGCACCAAGCTGCTGGCCTGACCGCGGCACCCGCACGTGGTGCGCTTTACCGGGACAGCAAAAACCCGCCCTCTCGGGGGACGAGAGGACGGGCGGCATGCTGGAGCAGTTAGTGCATGATCTGGCGGGCTGCGATGGCCAGCAACTCGCTGCGCATTGAAGGCGAGGCGTTGTCCAGAGCGATCTGGAATTCGCGGTTGGCCTTCCGGTTAGCCATCTTCTGCTTGAACGACTTCGTGGTCTTGCTCATCGGAGATTCTCTCTTCAGTGTCGTGACGTCGCTTCGCTTTCGTGCATCTCCGGCTAGTTGGCGAACGATCGTACGTCGGGCTTCGTTCGCTTAACCTGGTGGTACAGCCGTGATCTGTTAACTAGTTTACGCTTCTTGCCTTATGGAGCCACTTCTCATGGTTACATGTGCTTAACGCCACTCACTTGACGCGTATTCCACGGCGATCGTGTAAGCAGCATCACGTGGCGCCGCTCTCTGCGCTCCGTAGGGTGAAGGTCGTGAATCTCACAAACGTGACTATCGCCCCGCTCGACGGATCGTCCGGCGACCTGACCCCAAAGCCCGGGATGACCACTCTGGTGGTCAATGTGGCTTCCAAATGCGGTTTGACGCCGCAGTATGCCGGGCTGGAGCGGCTGCAGGAGCGCTTCGCCGATCAGCCGTTCACGGTCTTGGGTATTCCGTGCAACCAGTTCGGCGGTCAGGAGCCCGGGTCCAGCGAGGAGATCGCGGAATTCTGTTCGACGACCTACGGCGTCACCTTCCCGATGACCGAGAAGGTAGAGGTCAACGGACCCGGTCGTCATCCGCTCTACGACTCCCTGGTCCAGGTTCAGGACGCCGAAGGGTACAGCGGCGACATCCGGTGGAACTTCGAAAAGTTCCTGATCGGACCGGACGGCGCGGTCAGCCGCTTCGCACCTCAGACCGAGCCCGAATCACCCGTCGTGATCACTGCGATCGAGGGCGCTCTGCATCGCACGGCCTAGCCGGTCGGGACGCACTCCCGTGAGCTCGGAGCGACTAGAGCAGCGCTAGCCCGGGATCGTTGAGAACCGCTGCCACGTCGGCCAAGAACAGCGACCCCTGCTGCCCGTCGACCGAACGATGGTCGAAGGACACCGCGAGCTGGGTGACCCAACGGGCCTCGATGCGCTCATCCGCGCCGGTTCCGACCACCCAGGGCTGTCGCCGTATCGCGCCGACCGCAAGAATCGCCGCCTCTCCTGGATTGAGGATCGGTGTTCCGGTATCGATGCCGAACACTCCCACGTTGGTGATGGTGATCGTTCCGCCGGACATATCCGCCGGCGAGGTCTTACCCGAACGTGCCGTATCGGTCAGCGCGGCGATTGCCTGCGCCAATTCGAGCAGGCTGAGCTGCTCGGCCGATTTGATGTTGGGCACGATCAGCCCACGCTCGGTCGCCGCGGCGATGCCCAGATTCACGTAGCGCTTGACCACGATTTCGCCGGCAGGTTCGTCCCAGGTCGAGTTGATGATCGGTGTCCGAGCCGCCGCCCACATCACGGCTCGGGCCACGAACAGCAACGGCGACACCTTCACGTTCCGAAATTCGGGACGTGAGGCCACTCGATCGCGCAATTCCATCATGGCGCTGACATCGACGGTCACGAATTCGGTGACATGGGGAGCCGTGAAAGCCGACGCCACCATGGCGGCGGCCGTGTGCTTTCGGACGCCCCTGATCGGGATCCGCTGCTCACCACCAGTGGGAACCGTGGCGGCCGACTGCCCGGACCCGGCCGGGCCGGCGATTGCTTCCACATCGGCCCGTGACACGGTGCCGTTGGGGCCGGTCGGAGTGACGGTCTGCAGGTCGATGCCCAGCGACTTGGCCAACTTGCGGACCGGAGGCTTCGCCAGCACGGACGTAGCGCCCACTTCGTAGGCCAGGTTGGCGGTCGGGGTGGGGTGCGCGTTGGACTCGGTCGGCAGGCCTCGCTTGCGGCGACGTCCGCGTCCCTCGGAAACGCCGTAGCCGACCAGGACCGCCTGGCGCTCTGGATCCGGCGGCTGCGGGACCAGATCCTCACTCAATCGTCGGGGTTGCTGATCACCCGCCGCATCACGGCCCGCCTCGCCGGTTGCACCATTGGCTGGATCACCGACCAAGATGGTGACGATCGGCTTGCCGACCTCCACCGTGACCCCGGCGTCGTAGTGAATCTTGTGGATGACCCCCGCGTACGGAGACGGCAATTCGACCGCCGCCTTGGCGGTTTCGACCTCGACCAGGGGCTGATTCACGGTCACCGTGTCGCCCTCGGCCACCTCCCACCGCAGGATGTCGGCCTCGGTCAGGCCTTCCCCGATGTCGGGCAGCTTGAATTCCTTCAGTTCAGCCATCTGTCCGCAAGCCCCTCAGTACGCCAGTGACCGGTCGATCGCATCCAGGATGCGGTCGACGTCCGGAAGCCAATCGTCCTCCACCCGACTGGCGGGGTAAGGCGTGTCGAAACCACCCACCCGAAGGACGGGAGCTTCCAACGAGTAGAACGCCCGCTCCTGGATCCGGGCTGCCACCTCCGCGCCGAGCCCGCCAGTCACCGACGCCTCGTGGACGACGATGACCCGGCCGGTCCGCGTCGCGGAGTTCAGCACCGTTGCGGTGTCGATCGGGGACAGCGAACGCAAGTCGAGGACCTCGATCGAGTGCCCGTCCTCGGCCGCCGCTTCGGCTGCCTGCAAGGCCGTGGCCACCATGGGCCCGTAGGCCACGATCGTGGCGTCGGTACCGGAGCGCAGGATGCGGGCCTTGTGTAAGGGCAGCTCTGGAGCCGTCTTGTCGACCGCACCCTTGCTCCAGTAGCGGCGCTTGGGCTCGAAGAAGATCACCGGATCGTCCGATTCGATGGACTGCCGAAGCATCCAGTACGCGTCGGCCGGATTGGAGCAACTCACCACGTGCAGTCCGGCGGTGTGGGCGAAATAGGCCTCAGGGGATTCCGAGTGATGCTCGACCGCTCCGATACCGCCGCCGTAAGGGATCCGCACCGTGATCGGCATTTTCACCGTCCCCAGTGAACGGTTGTGGAATTTCGCGACCTGGCACACGATCTGGTCGAAGGCCGGATAGACGAAGCCGTCGAACTGAATCTCGAGCACCGGACGGTAGCCCCGAATGGCCAAGCCGACCGCCGAACCGAGGATGCCCGATTCCCCCAGCGGCGCATCGACAACCCGAGCCTCACCGAAGTCCTTCTGCAACCCGTCGGTCACGCGGAAAACGCCGCCCAGCTTGCCCACGTCCAGGCCCATCACGATGATCTTCTCGTCGGCCGACATGGTGTCATGCAGGGCCGTGTTCAGAGCCGCGGCCATGGTTATCGGCGCCGCGAGCGGAGTGCCTCGGTCGGCCGGCGCGCTCACGAGTTGCTCTCTTCGAAGGAGTCCAGATAAGCCGCGTACTCCGCCTTCTGTTCAGCCAGCTCCTCGGTCAGCTCGCTGAATACGTGATCGAAGGAGTCCAGCGGCTGCGGATCGGGCAACGCCCGGCAAGCAGTCCGGATCCGGATGGCCAGTTCTTCAGACTCGGCCTCGACACCGTCGAAGAAGTCCTGGCCGACTCCGGCGGTCCGGATCAGGTAAGCCCGGACCCGTTCGATCGGGTCGCGCAGTTTCCAGGTCTCGAGCTCGTCGCTGAGCCGGTACCGGGTCGGGTCGTCGGAGGTGGTGTGGGCGCCCATCCGGTACGTGTAAGCCTCGATCAGGGTCGGTCCCTGGCCGGTCCGCGCCTCGTCCAGGGCCATTCGGGTCACGGCCAGGCAAGCCAGCACATCGTTGCCATCGACCCGCAGTCCCGGGAATCCGAAGCCGGCTGAGCGGTGGAACAACGGCACCCGGCTCTGGTGCTCGACGGACTCCGAGATTGCCCACTGGTTGTTCTGGCAGTAGAACACGATCGGCAGATTGGACGCTGCGGCCCAGATGAACGCCTCGTTGACATCGCCCTGGCTGGAGGCACCGTCACCGAAGTAGGCCAGTACAGCGGTGTCACGATCGGCTTCGCCGGTTCCGACCGCGCCGTCACGAACCACGCCCATCGCGTAACCGACAGCATGCAGGGTCTGAGCGCCGAGCACGATCGTGTACAGCCCGAAGTTGTTGTCGTTGGGGTTCCAGCCACCGAGGCTGACGCCGCGGAACATGCCGAGCAGCGTGAGCGGGTCGACGTCGCGGCACCAGGCCACGCCGTGCTCGCGGTAGGTCGGAAACGCCATGTCCTGGGTCCGCAGGGCTCGTCCGGACCCGATCTGGGCCGCTTCCTGGCCGAGGCAGGAAGCCCACAGGCCCAGCTCGCCCTGCCGCTGCAACGCGGTGGCTTCGCCATCGAAACGCCGGACGAGAACGAGGTCGCGATACAGCGAGCGGATCTCGGCGTCGGTGATCTCCAACGGAAAGTCCGGTCGTTGGACGCGGGTGCCTTCTGGCGTAAGGAGCTGAACCAAGTCCGGCTCAGGCGGGACAGTGCCATGCAGCGACATGCATACGCTCCTTGCGTCTCGAGCACCGGTAGCGGGATCACCGCGGAGTGCTAGGGCAATATTCGGGCAGCGGCTCCGGCTGCCGGCCTCTCGGGGTGTGAGGGATCGACAGCAGGTGCTCCTCACATAGTGACACGAACCACTGGGTGCGTTGTCGCCGTCCCATAGTCAGCTGATTCGAACGAGCGTGCGCTTCCAGGTGCGGCGATCGCCGAGAACGAGAATGTCGTCGATCAAGGTGAACGGGCGAGCCTCTGGCTCGTCCAGGACGGCGTCCGGGTAACCGCCATGGCGATTGACGTGCAGGGACCCGGTCACCTCGGCGTAACCCCGGCTGAGTCCGGTGATCCAGGCCTGCCCGAAGTAGCCGAGATAGCGGTGCTCGCCGTTGGGTGCGTAGATCTGCAAGGAGAAGGCGCCACCGCTGTCGCACATGAACAGGCCACTGGCCCCGGCCCCCAGCGTCGGTCGCCACTCATCGGTCTCGGCGGGACGGTCGGCGAATTCGACCAGCCGCCACGCGCCGAGTAGCTCGTCGGGCAAAGCTGCCATGAAGGCAGTTTGCCAGCTCAAAGGGGCGGGACCCGGCGAGATCTCCAGCACCTGGCCTGACGCAATGCATCGGCCCGCGTTCGTCTCGTGAAGGTCTGGATACATCCGTATACGATATTGTTTCGTGCTTCCTGCTCGGCGTTCTGGAAGCCCACCATCGCGGACCACGGAGGATCAGGTATCTATGGTCGAGGCAGCGGTCGGACTCCCGCCATCGCTGGCTGAGTTATGGAACGGCCGTGACCGTCAGGTCGCCGCCTCGCAGGCCGTGTACGAGACCGTCCGCACCCTGATCCTGTCCGGTGCGCTCGCGGCTGGTGGTCGACTGGGGGCCGAAGAATTCGCCAAACAGCTCGGGGTCAGCCGGACACCGGTGCGCGAGGCTTTCCTGCGGCTGGAAGCCGAACGACTCGTCGAACGCCACAACAGCCGCAACCTCGTGGTCGCCAGCGTGGACGCCGGGGAGATCCTGGAAACGTACGTGGTGCGGATTGCCATGGAGGGACTGTCGGCACGACTTGCGGCTGAGAGTGCCCGTCCTCAGGACATCGCCGATCTGCGCTGGCTCAACGGCCGATTTCGGGAAGCGAGCGAAGCCGGTGATGTGCCGGCGATGGCCAAGCGGAACCTCGAGTTCCACGAGGCCATCGGCAAGGCCGGTCACAACGGTTTCCTGCTGGGCTTGCTGAGCACGGTGCACGACCGGGTGCGACGCTTTCCGGGGACCACTCTTTCCCGTCCGGACCATGCCAGTCTCGCCGTCAAGGAACACGACGACATCATCGCCGCCATTCAGGCTCGCGACCCCGAATTGGCTGATCAACTCTCGCGAGAACACATGACCCATGCGTTGAAGGTCCGCATCGAGATGCTCCGCAACGGCTGAACGGCTTCGCGTTTCGTTGCCATGCGGCGTCATAGTCGACCGCGTCATAATCCCGCCGCCGGCGCCTCTTACTGAGTAAAGGCGCCGTGCACGGTCGACGCGCCACGTGTCGTCTCGGGGGAACGTGTGAACTTGCGAAGCCTGACTGCGAGAGTCACCGTACTGGCAACGAGCCTCGTGGCCAGTGCGATATTCGTGGTGTCGGAGCCAGCCGGTGCGAATGCCGCCGCCTCGCCACCGGACTACACAGTGATCGTCTCGAGCGGGTCAACCGCTCCCCTGCAGTTGTTCAACAACGCGACCCGTGCCCCGATCGTCCCGGCCGGTGCATTTCCAGCCGGATCGCAAGCCGCCGCCACGTCCGCCGATGGCAAGCTCGCCTACACAATCGATCAGGACGGCAATTTGCTGACCATCGATCTGGCCACCCGAGCAGTCTTGCAGTCGTCGCCGATCGGTAACGGCAATCGGTTGATTCTCAGTCCCGACGGCCGCTACTTGTATTTCAACGGAGCGGATCTCCGCATCGATCTGGTGACCGGTGACAGGGTTGGCGCCTTCGGGCGGGCTTGGAAATCGCCCATACTCAGCCCGGACGGAACTCTCCCTTTCATACCGGGTACGGGTCCGGATGGCTTATCGAACGACGTCGTCAGAGTGGGCGGCGAGCAAGTCGACCAGTTTCGCATCGGCACGTACCTCAACGCCTTCCTCCGAAATCACGACGGTTCCAAGATCTGGGCCGAAACGTCCGTTGGCCTGGTTCCTTTCGATTGGCCGACCACCCACATCGACCGAGACGTATCCGTCACCGGTGAGATGGCGATGTCGCCGGACGGTTCCACGGTCTGGGTGAACCTGAGCGGGGCAGAAGCCGTCGTCCCCATCGACACCGCGACCGTCACCGCAAGGGCGTCCATTCCGTTACCGGTCCGGAACACACCGACCAGGGCGATGGACATCGCGGTCACGCCGGACGGCGGCACCGTGTATGCACTGTCATTGCAAGCCGACCGGGGACTCTTGTGGCTGGACGTCATCGACACCAAGACTTCGACCGTGGTGACGTCTCGGTCCATCCGCGGTGACTTCGGCTCCCTGGCGATCACCCCCGATCAGGCCCCGGTCGCCCGCCTGAAGGCGACGACTGCCTGCCCACTCGCCCGTACCATCCGGCTCGACGCCAGCACTTCCACCGTCCGCTACGGCACTATCGCCACCTTCGACTGGACATTCGGCGACGGCTCAACGGCCAGCACAACCACCCCGACGACCAGTCACCAATACGCCCGCGCCGGCAAATACACCACCACAGTCACCGAAACCGACTCGGCCGGAACCTCGACCACCTCGGTCGGAGACGGCCGGGTGATCAACCTCTTCGGCGGTCCGGGCGCTCGCGCCAGCGTCACGACGGATATCCCCGCGCGCTGCCCCGTGGCGACCCGTCCGCCAACCACCAGGACTACTCCAGCGCCGACACCGGCCAAACCCGCAAGCAGTCCAGCCGACGAACTGGCAAATTCCGGCGTCCGCAGCACTTCCACCCTCGCTCTGACCATCGTCCTGATCAGCGCCGGATCAATCATGATCCGGCTCGGGCGACGTCATCGCCCGCCACGTAACCGAGCCTGACCCAACAATCCAAGC
>Ga0207641_10002045_pt1 | contig 19204 bp, 20 predicted proteins | sample KBSSwiS62_FD_184306 | JGI IMG/M metagenome (GOLD analysis project Ga0207641, IMG submission 184306) | Switchgrass rhizosphere microbial communities from Kellogg Biological Station, Michigan, USA - KBS Switchgrass S6-2 (SPAdes) (version 2) | ecosystem: Host-associated > Plants > Roots >... | reverse complement strand
TCGCGCTCGTGCTCTACACGTGGTCGTTCGCGACCATCCTGTTCGGCACGGCGATGTTCATCGTCGTCTCGAAGTTCCCGGACTGAGCGGAGAAGAGAGATGGCCGAGATCCGCGTTCACCGCTTGCGCAAGGAATTCGCCGACTTCACGGCGGTCGAGGACTCGACCTTCACCGTCGGCGACGGCGAGTTCTTCTGCCTGCTCGGCCCGTCGGGCTGCGGCAAGACGACGACCCTGCGCATGATCGCCGGCCTCGAGCTGCCGACCTCGGGGCAGATCTTCCTCGGCGACGAGGACGTGACCTTCAAGCGCGCGTCGGCACGCGACATCGCGTTCGTGTTCCAGATGTTCGCGCTCTACCCGCACCTGAACGTGCGCCGCAACATCGCGTTCCCGCTCGTCTCGCAGGGTATGCCGCGCGCGCAGGTCGCTGCGCGCGTCGAGCAGGCCGCGCGCGTGCTGCGCATCACCGGTCTCCTCGACCAGCCGGTCTCGCGGCTCTCGAGCGGCGACCGCCAGCGCGTCGCGCTCGGCCGCGCCATCGTGCGCGAGCCGCTCGCCTTCCTGATGGACGAGCCGCTCGGCGCCCTCGACTCCGAGTTCCGCGAGGAGATGTGCCTGGAGCTGCGCGCCCTCCACGACCGGCTCGGCGCGACCACCGTCTACGTCACCCACGACCAGCTCGAGGCGATGGCGATGGCCGACACGATCGCGGTCATGAACCATGGCGTCGTCGAGCAGCTCGGCGCGCCGCTCGACGTCTACGAGCGCCCCGCGAGCGTGTTCGTCGCCGACTTCATCGGCTCGCCGGCGATGAACTTCCTTCCGTTCGATGCCGCGCTCGCCAGCGGCGACCGCGTCGTGCACGTCGGCAGCGCGCAAATCGACGTTCCCGCGCTGCGCGAGGACATCGACGCACGTGGGCTCCTGTGCGGGGTGCGGCCCGAGCACGTGCGCTTGTCGGACCGCTCGGCATTGCGCGCGCAGGTGCTCGGCAGCGAATACCTCGGCACGAGCCGGATCGTCACGCTCGCGACTGTCGACGGCGTGCAGCTGCGGGCGAAGGTCGACGTCGCGAGCAGCGCCGCGCGGGGCGACCACGTCGGCCTGGCGTTCGACGCCGACGCCGTCTCGCTGTTCGACCGCGCGAGCGGGCGGGCGCTGCGCACGGCGCGCGACGATGCGGGCGGCCGGGCCGGAGCACGCCATGGCTGACCTGTCGCTCGTCGGCGTGAGCAAGCGCTTCGGCGCGATCCAGGCGGTCGACGGCCTGACGCTCGCCATGGCGAGCGGCGAGTTCGTCGTCCTGCTCGGGCCGAGCGGCGCCGGCAAGACGACGACCTTGCGTCTCGTCGCCGGGCTCGAGCAGGCCGATCGCGGCAGCGTGCACATCGGCGGACGCGACGTCACCCACACGGCGCCGGCGCTGCGCGACGTCGCCTTCGTCTTCCAGCAGTACTCGCTCTACCCGCACCTCTCGGTGTTTGACAACCTGGCCTTTCCGCTGCGCTCGCCGCTGCGGCCGGCGAGCGCCGCCGACGTGCGTCGCAAGGTCGAAGAGGTTGCGCGCCTGCTGCGCATCGAGGACAAGCTGCAGAGCCCGGCGACGCGGCTCTCCGGCGGCCAGATGCAGCGGGTCGCGATCGGTCGCGCGCTCGTTCGCGAGCCGGCGATCTACCTGATGGACGAGCCGCTGTCGTCGCTCGACGCCAAGCTGCGCAACGACCTTCGCCTCGAGCTCAAGCGCATCCAGCAGGACCTCGGTGCGACGATGCTCTACGTCACCCACGACCAGATGGAAGCGCTGACGATGGCGACGCGGATCGGCGTGCTCGAGCAAGGCCGCCTGGTCCAAGTCGGCACGCCGCAGCAGGTCTACGAGGATCCGGCCAGCACCTACGTGGCGGCGCGCCTCGGATCGCCGCGCATCAACCTGATCGCGCGCGCGCTCGTTCCCGGCGTCGGCGCTCCCGGGCAGACGGCGACGGTCGGCGTGCGCGCCGAGCACCTGTGCCTGCATGGCGCGTCGGCCGCGAGCGCGCGTCCGGCGGCGCGCGTGCGGCGCATCGAGCGCCTCGGCGACCGGCAATTGATCCACGTGCAGCTCGCCGGGACCGAGCAGGAGCTCGTGACCGCCGCGCCCGGCGGCGCCGACTTCGAGCCCGGCACCACGGTGCAGCTCGAGCTGCTGCGCCCGCTCTGGTTCGACGCCGCCGGACAGCGGATCGCCGCCTGAACGTCACTGCAGCCTGGAGCTTCCCATGACCCACGCCGACCTCATCCGACGCGTCACCCAGACCCTGATCGACCACGTCCAGGAGCTCACCGCCCTCGACCAGGCGATCGGCGACGGCGACCACGGCCTCAACATGCGGCGCGGCGCCCTCGCCATCCAGGCCCGCCTCGGCGACCTCGCCGGCCAGTCGCTGAACGAAGCGCTGCGCACGATGGGGATGAGCTGCATGGCGACGATCGGCGGCTCTTCCGGGCCGGTGTTCGGCACGCTCCTGCTGACGCTCGCCAAGGAGCTGCCCGACCCGCCGACGGCAACGGGGCTCGCGCGCGCGATCGACCTCGCCATCGAGGCCTTGACACGGCTCGGCAAGGCCGAGGTCGGCCAGAAAACGCTGCTCGACGTGCTGCGACCGGTCCAGGAGACGCTCGCGAGCGGCGGCCCCGACCTCGTCGATCGCGTTCGCCAGTGCGCGCTCGACAGCGCCGCCGCCACCGCGCAGATGGACGCGGCACGCGGCCGCGCCTCGTTCCTGGGCGCGCGCGCGCTCGGCCACGTCGACCCCGGATCGCGCTCGATGGCCTTGATCGTCGGCGCGATCTGCAGCAGTCTTCCCGCGTCGGCCGAAGCGGCCGCCCCGTCAGCCTGAGGTGTGACATGAAGAAGCTCATCAACGACGTCGAGACGCTCCTGACCGAATCGCTCGACGGCTTCGCCGCCGCGCATTCCGACATCGTCGCCTTGGGCGACGGGGGCCGCTTCGTTCGGCGCTCGGCGCTGAAGAAGGGCAAGGTCGCGCTCATCTCCGGCGGCGGCTCGGGCCACGAGCCGCTGCATGCCGGCTTCGTCGGCCACGGAATGCTCGACGCGGCGTGCCCCGGCCAGGTGTTCACGTCGCCCACGCCGGACCAGATGCTCGCCGCTGCGCAGGCCGTCGATACCGGCGCCGGCGTGCTGTTCATCGTCAAGAACTACTCCGGCGACATGATGAACTTCCAGATGGCCGCGGAGATGGTCGACTGCGACAACGCGACGGTGATCGTCAACGACGACGTCGCGGTCGAGAACTCCACCTACACGACCGGCCGGCGCGGCGTCGCCGGCACCTTGATCGTCGAGAAGATCGTCGGCGCCGCGGCCGAGCGCGGCGACGACCTCGTCGCGCTGAAGCGGCTGGGCGACGCGGTGAACAAGGCGACCGCGTCGATGGGCGTCGCGCTGACCTCGTGCACGGTTCCCGCCGCGGGAACGCCGACGTTCCAGATCGGCGCCGACGAGATGGAGATGGGCGTCGGCATCCACGGCGAGCCGGGGCGGCGGCGCGTCAAGCTGGCGTCCGCCGACGACATCGCGGCGGAGCTCACGGGATCGATCCTGAAGGACCTGTCGTTGCGCCGCGGTGCCGAAGTGCTGCTGCTCGTCAACGGCTTCGGCGGCACGCCGCTGCTCGAGCTCTACCTGATGGTCAATTCCGCGCGCAAGGTGCTCGAAGGCGCCGGCGTCCGCGCGATTCGCTATCTGACCGGCTCGTACGTGACCTCGCTCGAGATGGCGGGCTGTTCGATCACGGTGAGCGCGGCCGACGACACGACCCTGCCGCTGTGGGACGCGCCGGTCCGCACCCCGGCGCTGCGCTGGGGGATGTGAAGGAGACCGTCGCGGCCCTTCTTCTTGCCGGCGACGAACCGGGGCTCGGCGCCATCCCCCAAGGCGTTTTGCGACCGACGAGAGCGACCGCCCGCCGAGGTCGGGCCGGAGCGCGCTCAGAACCCGAACAGGTCCGTGCGTTTCCCGTCGAGCCATTCGACAGGTGCTTCGGACCAGGCGATCAGGTAGGCGCCGAAGTCGCTGGAGAACTCCACCTGAGTTCCCGCCTCGATGACGCAAAACCCTCCGCCGAGCGCGAGCTGCCCATTGATCTTCGCACCGCCACCGATCATGAAGATCTCGATCGGCGCCTTGGTACGAAAAGGAGGGACGCGAGTCCCCGGGATCATCGTCAGCGCCGAGTTGCGGAAGTCGTGCGGTGTGCCGCTGTAGTCGCAGATCAGCCGCCGCATGACGCCGCCCACCGAGCACGGGAAGGGCTGGATGCCCATGACGGTGATGCTGACGTCGGGGCTTTCCTCGGGCTTGGGGTTGGTGAACTTGGCGTCGCGCCCGCCGGCGTGCAGATGCGGCGCGTTCTCGCGCGAGGGATCGGGCCAGTAGAGGACAGGACCGTCGAGCCGCGACGCCATCAGTGATGGCATGTAGGCGATCGCGTCGTGAGTGGCGCCGGGCATGTTGATTCCCATCTGGCCCGCGACGGTCGTTCCCGCGTAGTCGGTGAGGCCACCGCTCAGCACGTAGCTGAACGCGATGTCGACGTGCTGATGCAGGCCCGACGATGACAACGGGTCGAAGCCCAGCAAGCCGAGAAAGCGTCCCGAGTCGCGGTCCTCGTGCGCTGCCGCGAGGCGCAGTCCGGGACGCGACGCGTCGACCCAGCGAAGCTCTTCCTTGTTCGTGACGAACACGTTGGTCTGGCGTTGCGTGACGGGCTGGACGGCGGTCTGCATGCAGAGTCTCCTAGGGGTTTACGTGAGGGCGACGCGAGACCGCCTTGACCCGAATGATAACGATCGTTAGCATTCCGTCAACTAGAAATTCTTCAACGGAGACTGAACATGACCCTTGGCTCGACCCAGCAATCGATCACCCGCCGCGCTCTGCTGAAGGGTGCCGGCGCCGCCGGCCTGAGCGCTGCCGGCTTCAGCACGCCGGCGTTCGCCGCCGCCGAGTTCCAGTTCAAGTTCGCGAGCAACCTGCCGGCGACGCATCCGCTCAACGTTCGCGCCAAGGAGGCTGCCGATCGCATCGCCAAGGAGAGCGGCGGCAAGGTCGAGCTGCAGATCTTCCCGGCCAACCAGCTCGGCGCCGACGCCGACCTGATCAGCCAGCTGCGCGCCGGCGGGATCGACTTCCTCACCATCTCCGGCCTGGTCGCGTCGACGCTCGTGCCGACGGCGGCGATCACGGGAATGGGCTTTGCATTCAAGGACTATCCGTCGGTCTGGCAGGCGCTCGACGGCAAGCTCGGCGCCTACGTGCGCGGCGAGCTGGCCAAGGCCAACCTGCTGGCGATGCCGAAGATCTGGGACAACGGCTTTCGCCACATGACGACGTCCAAGCAGCCGATCAAGTCGGTGGACGACCTGAAGGGCCTGAAGATGCGGGTGCCGGTGAGCCCGCTCTGGACCTCGATGTTCAAGGCGCTCGACGCGTCGCCCACCGGGATCGCGCCGCCCGAGATGTACTCGGCGCTGCAGACCGGCATCGTCGACGGCCAGGAGAACGGGCTGGTCGCGATCCAGTTCACCAAGCTGTACGAGGTGCAGAAGTTCTGCGCCCTCACCAACCACATGTGGGACGGCTACTGGATGCTCGCCAACAAGCGCTCGTTCGAGAAGCTCCCGGCCGACATCCAGCAGATCATCGCGCGCAACTTCGACCTGTCGGCGGTGGCACAACGCGCCGACGTCGAGCGGCTGACTCTCACCGCGCGCGCCGACCTCGAGAAGGCCGGAATGAAGTTCAACACCGTCGACCAGGCGGGATTCCGCGACAAGCTGCGTGCCAACGGGTTCTACCAGGAGTGGAAGACCAAGCTCGGCAAGGAAGCGTGGGACACGCTCGAGGCCTCGGTCGGGAAGATGGGCTGACGATGCACGCCTCGCACGCCGTCAGCGACGCCGGCCCGGAGCACGTGCCGAGCGGCACCGGCCCGGCGGCGGTGCGCCTTCTCGACCAGGTCCTCGGCTCGACCATCGAAGCGACCGCCGCGGTGCTGGTCGCGCTCGAGATCGTCCTGCTCAGCGCCGGCGTGATCGCGCGCTACCTGCTCCATTCGCCGATCACCTGGAACGACGAGCTCGCGTCGATCCTGTTCCTGTGGCTGTCGATGCTTGGCGCCGTGATCGCGACGCGCCGCGGCGCGCACATGCGGATGACCTCGCTGATCACGCACGCGTCCGTGCGCGCCCGCGACCGGCTCGACATCCTGGCGGCCGTCGCATGCATGGCCCTCGCGGCGGTGCTGCTGCACGCCGGCTGGGACTACGCGGCCGACGAGGCGATGGTGACGACGCCGGCGCTCGGCATCTCGTCGGCGTGGCGGGCGGCGGCGATTCCGGTCGGCCTCGGCCTGCTGATGCTGGTCGTGCTGATGCAGCTCAGCCGGCTGCGCGACTTCAAGGGGATCGCCTGGATCGTCGTCGCGTGCGTCGCGGCGACCGCTGCCTTCTTCGGGCTCGCGCCCCTGCTGAAGGGCATCGGCAACTGGAACCTGCTCCTCTATTTCGGCCTCCTGCTCGGCGTGCTGATCCTGTGCGGCGTTCCGATCGCGTTCTCGTTCGGCCTGGCGACGCTCGCCTACGTCGCGTTCAGCACGCGCACGCCGGTCAGCATCATCGTCGGCCGCATGGACGAGGGCATGTCGCACCTGATCCTGCTCTCGGCCCCGCTGTTCATCTTCCTCGGCCTCCTGCTCGAGCTGACCGGCATGGCTACGGCGATGCTGAACGCTCTCGCCGGGTTGCTCGGCCGGGTTCGCGGCGGCATGTCGTACGTGCTCCTCGGTGCGATGTTCCTGGTGTCGGGAATCTCGGGCTCGAAGGCCGCCGACATGGCGGCGATCGCGCCCTCGCTCTTTCCCGAGATGAAGCGGCGCGGCTCGAAGCCGGGCGAGCTCGCGGCACTCCTCTCGGCGTCGGGTGCGATGTCCGAGACGATCCCGCCGAGCCTCGTGCTCATCACCGTCGGCGCGACCGCCAGCGTCTCGATCGCGGCGCTGTTCGCCGGCGGCGTGGTTCCGGCCATCGTGATGGGGCTGGCGCTCGGCGTCGTCGTGTGGTGGCGTGCGCGCGGCGAAGACACGAGCGCGGTCAAGCGCCCCGCGGCGAAGTCGATCGCCTGGGGCTTCGTGATCGCCGCGCCGGCGATCGCGCTGCCGTTCATCATCCGCGCCGCGGTCGTCGAAGGCGTCGCGACCGCGACCGAGGTGTCGACGATCGGCATCCTCTACACGGCGATCGTCGGCCTGGTCGTCTACCGCAAGTTCGAGTGGCGCCGCCTGCCGGCGATGCTCGTCGACACGGCATCGCTCACCGGCGCGATCATCCTCATCATCGGCATGGCGACGGCGATGGCGTGGGCGCTGACCCAGTCGGGCTTCGCACGCGACCTGACGCAGTTCATGAGCCACCTGCCGGGCGGCGCGACCGGGTTCATGATCGTCTCGGTCCTGGTCTTCATCGTCCTGGGCAGCGTGCTGGAGGGAATTCCCGCCATCGTCCTGTTCGGGCCGCTGCTCTTTCCGGTCGCGCGCGCGCTCGGCATCCACGACGTCCATTACGCGATGGTGGCGATCCTGGCGATGGGCATCGGCCTGTTCGCGCCGCCGCTGGGGATCGGCTACTACACGGCGTGCGCCATCGGCGACGTCAAGCCCGAAGAGGGCGTGCGGCCGATCATCGGCTACCTGATCGCGCTCTTCCTCGGCCTGCTCGTCGTCGCGATCTTCCCGTGGTTCTCGATCGGCTTCCTGCCGAAGGCCTAGCGCCGGACACCGCGGCGATTTGGAGCGAAACGATGAAGCGACTCGACGGCAAGGTGGTCATGGTGTTCGGCGCCGGCTCGTCCGGGCCCGGCTGGGGCAACGGCAAGGCGGCGGCCGTCGCGTTCGCGCGCGAAGGCGCCCGGGTCGTGGCGATCGACCTCGATGCCGACGCGGTCGCACAGACGGTCGGCGCGATCGAATCCGAGGGCTACCAGGCGCTGGCGGTGACGGCGGACGTCACCGACTCGGCGTCGGTCGTCGCGGCGGTCGACAAGACGATGACCGCCCACGGCCGGATCGACGTGCTGCACAACAACGTCGGCGTGACGACGATGGGCGGCCCGCCCGACCTCGACGAAGCGGCATGGCAGCGTTCGCTCGACATCAACGTCGGCAGCGTCTATCGGACGACGCGCGCGATCATCCCGCACATGATCGAGCAAGGCAGCGGCGTCATCATCAACATCTCGTCGCTGGCCTCGATCCGCTGGTCGGGCTATCCGTATTTCGCGTACTACGCCTCCAAGGCCGCGGTCAACCAGGCGACGGTCGCGATCGCGTTGCAATACGCGCGCAACGGCATCCGCGCCAATGCCATCCTCCCGGGCGCGATCGACACGCCGCTGATCTACAAGCAGATCTCCTCGCAGTACAAGTCGGTCGAGGAGATGCGTGAGGCGCGCAACCGGGCGATTCCGACGGGCAAGATGGGAACCGCCTGGGACATCGCCTATGCCGCGGTCTTTCTGGCCTCCGACGAAGCCTCGTTCATCACCGGCGTGTGCCTTCCGGTCGACGGCGGGCAGAGTTGCAGCCTCGGGATGTCGCAATGACCACGAGCGCGGTCGACGACAAGCGTGCATTGGTGGCGCTCGTCACGGGCGGCGCCGCCGGCATCGGCCACGCCATTTCGAGCCGACTGGCCAAGGACGGCATGAGGGTGTTGGTCGCCGACGTCGATCTTGCGGCGGCCGCGGCGACGGCCGAGGAGATCCGGTCCTCGGGGTCGATGGCGCAATCGATCGCGCTCGATGCGGGAGACGCCGAATCGATCGCCGCGATGTTCGCCGCGATCGAGAAGGAGTTCGGCGGCTGCGACGTCCTGGTGAACAACGCCGGCATCGCCAAGACGTTTCCGTTCCTCGATTTCCCGCTCGACAACTGGAGCGCGACGATCAACGTCAACGTCACCGGCGCCATGCTCTGCGGCCAGCACGCCGCGCGCTCGATGAAGCGCAAGGGGTGGGGCCGCATCGTCAACATCACCTCCGTGTCCGGCGTTCGCGCGAGTGGCGGCCGGACCGCCTATGGCACGTCGAAGGCGGCCCTGGCGGGGCTCACGCGCCAGATGGCAGTCGAGCTCGCTCCCCACGGAATCACCGCCAACGCGGTCGCGCCCGGGCCGGTCGACACGCCTCTGGCGCGCAAGTCCCACAGCCAGGTCGTTCGAGACCAATACGTGGCCACCATCCCGATGGCGCGCTATGGCACGCCTGCCGAGATCGCCGCGGCGGTCGCGTTCCTGGCGTCGCGCGACAGCTCGTATGTCACGGGCCACGTGCTGGCGGTCGACGGCGGTTATCTGGCCGCCGGCCTTCGCGATCCCTGAGACCCAACTGCGTCGAGCTCGGAGCGCGCGATGCGCCGGTATCATCCGGCACCCCATGAGCTCCCGACACGCGCCAAGAATCGCTCCGATATGACTCCTCGGCCCAACGAGCCCGCCGTTGACGAACCCGAGGCTGCCTTCATCGATTCCGCGATCTTCAAGCTGCTGGTGGCCGCGAGTCTGCTCGCAAGACCTTTCATGGAGAAGATCGGCCCGAGTCATTCGCTATCGCTTCCCGAATGGCGCTCGCTCGTCGTGCTCGATGCCAAAGGCGCGCTCTCCAACGTGTCGGTCGCCGAACTGACGGGCCTGGACGCGATGACCGTGAGCCGCGCGCTTGAACGCCTGCACCGCAGCGGACGAGTCGAACGAATTCGCGACCCGGACGACAAGCGACACTGGATCAATCGCTTGACACGCGCGGGCCGCGCGACCTACCGGGCCGTCCTCAAGGAGGCGCGCAAGCGTCAGCGGGACATGGCCGGAGATCTGACGACGAGCGACATCAAGGGCCTTCAAAAGACGTTGGATCGCATCATCGAGCACTTGCGATAGGCGGGCCAGGCGGGAAGGCCCCGGGTGGAAGGCATCACAGATCGCAGCATGCCGGCGTCTGCGCCGCTTCAGGTCACTTCTCGAACGGATCGAATCCATCCTTCAGGATCTTGATCCGGAAAAGATTTGCCCGTGCCGTCACATACAGCGTGCGACGCTCGTCGCCGCGGCCGAACGCGACGTTCGGGCTACGCCTCGCCGCGGCGCGTGATCCGCAAGCCTGGCGCGCGCAGGGCCGCGCTTCGCGCCGCGTCGACGCTCCACGCGCCGCCGCCGGCGACGGCGAGGAGCAGGAAGACGAAGCAGAAGAGGACGGCGGCCTCGCCGTCGTTGAGGATCGGGATCAGCGCGTTGCCCGAAGGTGCGTGGACGAGGAAGTACGCGAACGCCATCTCGCCCGAGACGACGAACGCGACGAAGCGCGTGAAGACGCCGACGATCAAGAGCGCGCCGCCGACGACCTCGAGCATGCCGGCGACGCCGAGCAGCGACCAGACGGGGAGCCGGTCGAACATCGCGACGTGCGGGAAGCCGAACAGCTTCGCGGTGCCGTGCAGCAGGAAGAGGTAGCCGGAGACGATCCGCAGCGCCGCGAGCGCGTGCGGGACGAAAGGCTCGAGACGGCGTTCGATCGCGGACGGCATCACGACCTCAGCGGCTCGCCAGCGGCGCGTGCGCGGCCTTGTAGCGGGCGATCTCCTCCTTCAGGTCCTTGTGCTGCTCGCACGGCAGGAAGCAGAGCTTGTCGAGCGTGCGCAGCTCGGCCTCGGCGCGCGCGAGGTCGCCTGCCTGCAGGTACGCCTCGCCGAGGTACTCGTGGGCGTTGCGGTGCTTGGGGTCGATCTTCAGCGCCTTGTCGTAGTACTTGAACGCAGTGTCGAGGTCGCCCGTCTTGCGATGCGCGTGCGCGAGCTCGTTCCAGGCGTCGGCGTCGTTCGGGTTGCGCGCGACGTAGGCGTTCATGCGCGCGATGACCTTGTTCCAGTCGTGTGCCTTCGCCGCCGCCATGCCGGCCTGGAAGTCGGCGTCCTGGACCGCGCGCGCGGTGTCGGCGCCGCCGCCGCCGCCTCCTCCTCCTCCGCCTCCTCCTCCGCCGCCTCCTCCGCCGCCTCCTCCGCCGGCGGCGATCGCCAGCGGCGACGACAGCGAGAGGCCGAGCAGGGCCGCGATCACCAGCTTCGATGCCATGGGCAGTTCTCCTCGATGTGCTTGCGTCAGTGGAAGTCGATGCGGCCGTAGACGCCGTCGTTCTCGTCGTTCGGCCCGGCGGCGTAGAACAGCGTGTTGGTCGGCTGGTCGTTGATCCCGTTGCCGAAGGCGATGCCCCACAGCCCGTCGATCGCGATCGGCGTGCCGTTGCCGTCGGCGAGCGCGCCGAGCGAGGCGCCGGTCGCGGGATCGAACGCGTTGATCGTGCCGTCGCCGAAGTTGCCGATCAGGAGATCGTTGCTGAAGGTGCCGAAGTTCGCCGGAGCGAGTGCGATCCCCCACGGGGCGTTGAGCTTGCCGCCGGGCGCGATCAGTCGCGCCGTCAGCGTGCCCGCGGTGTCGAAGACGTCGACCGCGCCAAGCCCCGGGCCGGCGACCTCGTCGGCGGCCTGCGCGTCCTGCTTCGCGTACGCGACGACGATCTGGCTGCCGATCGCCTGGATGCCGAACGGCGCGTAGCCGGCGGGCAACTGAGGATCGGTGAACGCGCCCGCTTTCACCACGGGCACGAAGTTGCCGTCGTAGACGTCGACGACGCCGTTGTGGAAGTCGGCGGCGTAGAGGCGCGGCGCGCCGCCGGCGCTCGCCAGCGCGAGGCCCTTGTAGGCCTTTCCCTCGGCGGCGCGGTCGACGACGAGGACAGCGCTGTTCGCGTTGACCGTCGGCGACCACGCGCTCACCGTCCCGCCTTCGCCGGCGAAGATGAAGACGGCGGGCGCGGTGACGCCGGCCTGGGTGACCGGGAACGCCTGCGTGGCGTTGAAGACGATGCCGGTCGGCTTCGCGCTGCCGCCGGCGCCGGCCGGGATCGCGACGACGAGCGACTGGCGGACGCCGTCGCCGTCGTACAGCGTCGACGTCGAGCTGCCGTTGTTCGCGACCCAGACGAAGCCCTGCGGGTTGAACGCGATCCCCCAGGCGTTAACGAGGCGCGCATCGACGTTGGCGGTGCTGTAGGGGTTGTTGGCGGCGTTGCGGTTGGAGATGAGGTGGGTCGAGACGTAGCCGCTCGCGGCCATCGCCGGCGTCGACGTCATCGTCGACGAACCGCCGCCGCCGCACGCTACCAGTGCAAGCGAAGCAAGGCCCGCGGCGCCCGCCAGCACGAAAGAATGGCGCATCGAAGACCTCCGCAGTGGTTGCCCGTTCGCCTGTCAATGCCGGCTCGTGCCGGCGAGGTTCAACGCGCGCGCGATGCCCCTAGAACGAGAGCGCCACACCGACGACGACGGTCGCGTGGCGGCCGTTGTAGACCGCGGGATACGGGCCGCCGCGCGTCGCCGCGACGCCGGCGACGTGAAGGTCCCAGCCGTCGAGCACGACGCCGGCGCCGACGCTGACGTCGCCGCGTGTCTTACCGGCGTCGCCCGCGACGGACCGAAGCGGCGCGAGCGCGCCGACGTGCGCGAACACGCGCGCTCGCTCGTCGAGCGCGACATGCGCGTTGAGCTCGACGTAGGCCGTCGCGACGTTGCGGCCGTAGTAGTCGGGCGAGAGATACAGCCGCGCGCTCCAGTCGCGCGAGAGCAGCCCGACGTAGCCTTCGACGAAGTCGTAGCCCGCGCTGCCGACGAAGTGCGAGCCGACGATGCCGATCTCGACGCTCGCGCGATCGATCGTTCCGGCGAGCCAGCCGGCGTACGCGGTGAGCTGCGGATACGTGTCTTGCCCGGTCAGCGCCGCGCGCGTCGCCGAAGCGCCGACGTACCAGCGCTCCGCGCCCTCGAAGTTGACCGTCAGCCGCGCGCTCGGGTTGGAATTGCTGAGCGAGACGCCGCGATAGCGGTAGTCGGAGTCGACGCCGATCGTCGCACTCAATTGCGCGTGCGCCGCCTGCCCGATCAACGTCGCGGCGATCGCCGACGCCAGGCGGCCGCCCCGCCGCATCGTGCGGGGCGCTGCTCGCACGTCAGCGCGGCGCGATCGAGGCCGCCATCGAGCCGGCGGCCGCGCAGTCGCACGCGCACGCCGCGCCGGCGCGGACGAGGCTCGTGCACGCATCGATGCGGCCGCCGGCGCCGACGACGAGGTCGGCGCCGGGCGGCGCGGCGGCGCGCCGCGCCTTGCCGCTCGCCTCGTGCATCAGCGCGAGCAGGCCGCTGACGTGCGCCGCCGCGTACGACGCGCCGGAGACGACCGCCCAGCGCGAGACCGGCACCGTCGTCGGCACATCGCTTCCCGGCGCCGCGACCATGCCGTTCGGCGCCGCGCCGCCGGCTTCGTCGACGACGGCGACGACGCCGCGCAGCGCCGCCGGAAAGCCGCCGCTCGCGAGCGCGCGGTCGGCGGCGGCGACGACGCCGATGCCGCGTTCGAGCGCAGCGCGAACGAGCTGCTCGATCAGGCGATCGGCGGGCCCGGCGAGGCTGAGGTTGATCACCTGCGCGTCGCGGTCGATCGCCGCGTGGATCGCGAGCGCGAGGCCGAGCGTCGTGCAGAGCGTCTCCTCGCCCGCCTGCCGGCACGCGCGCAGCGCGATCAGGCGCGCGTCGGGCGCGACGCCGACGATGCCGACGTGGTTGTCGGCGCGCGCCGCGACGACGCCGGCGACCGCGGTGCCGTGGCGCTCGGCCGCATCGGCGCGGTTGCCGATGAAGCTCGCGCTCTCGGCGACCTGCCCGGCGAGGTCGGGATGGTCGAGCTCGATGCCGCTGTCGATGACGGCGACACGCACGCCCTTGCCGGTCGCCGTCGCATGCATCTCGCCGAGGTGCCATTCGCGCGCAGCCGGCTGCATCGCGAACAGCGGGTCGTCGTGGCCGAGCGAATGGAAGACGTTCATCGGCTGCGCCCACGCGACGCGCGAGTCGCGCGCCAGCTGCACCGCGACGTCGGTCGCGCGCAGCGTCGCGGGGACGTCCATGACGTAGCAGTCGAGGCCGAGCAGCGGCATCGGCCAGCCGGTCGCGAGCGCGAGGCCGTTGCTGCGCGCGAGCGCGAGCGCGATGCTGCGGCGCGTCGCGCTGCCCTGGGCGTCGGCGTAGCCGGCGCCGTAGCTGCCGTCCGGCCGGAAGTGCGGCGGCGGCAGCTTCAGCAGCACGAGCACCTGGTGCTCGGCGCGCGCTGCAGCGTCGCCGGCGTCGACGACGTCGGCCGCGCGCGCGGCGAGCGACATGCAGAGCGCGACGGCGACGACGAGCGCCTTCATCGCGCCGCCTCGCCCTGCAAAGGCTCGGCGCTGGCGACCCCAGGCTGGGCGCGCAGGCGTGCGAGCGCCGGCGCTGCCGGCTCCGGCAGGCGCAGCAGGTAGGCGTCGGCGGCGGTCGGTCCGCCGATGATTCGCGCACCGGCGGCGCGCAGTGCCGCGCTCGTCTCGGCCTGCGTCGAATCGGCTCGAAAGACGACGATCGCGTTCGCGTCGACGACGGTTGCGCTGCCGAGCGCGCGATACGGCTCGACCGACGGCAGCAGCGCGACGAGCGCGGACGCCATCACGAGGATCACCGCCGCCTGGACGGCGACGGCGAGCGGCAACGGCTGGCGCCACCACGCAGGTGCGGTCCGGCGGCCCGGCGACGGCACGACGGGCGCGTCGAGCCGCGTCCTCAGCGCTGCCCAGCCGCGCTCGACATCGCCGGCCGGCACGCCGTCGGTGCCGGCGACGGTGCGCCACTGCGCCTGCGCCGCGACGTCGGCCTGGCACGCGCTGCACTGGGCGACGTGCTCGCCGATCTGCGCCGCCTCGGCCGCGTCGAGCGTGCCGTTGACGAACCACGGCAGCAGCACCTGCGCCGCCTGGTGCTCGTCGCCGCCGAGGCGCAGGATGCGCGCGTTCACGACGACGCCTCCAGGCGGCCGTGGAGCGCGGCGCGCAGGCGCCGGCGGCCGTGGAACATCCGCGTCTTCACGGTGTCGACCGGGCAATCGACGATGCGCGCAATCTCGGCGTACGGCAGGTCGTGGAAATAGGTGAGCACGAGCACGGCCCGCTGCTCGGCCGAGAGCGTCCCGAGTGCGCTCGCCAGCGCCGCCTGCGTCTGCGCGCGCATGGCTTCCTGCTCGGGGCCGGCGTCTTCGCAGACGAGCTCGTCGACGCCGTCGCCGTCGACCGGCTCGTCCTGCGTGCGCAGCGCCTTCAGCGCCGTGCGGTAGGCGATCGCGAAGATCCAGGTCGAGACCTTGCATTCGCCGCTGTACGTCGCGGCGCGCCGCCAGACGACGAGCATCGTGTCGTTGACGGCCTCCTCGACAATCGTCGGCCGCGGCGTGACGAGGCCGAGGAAGCGGTCGAGGCGCGGATGGTAGATGCGATAGAGCGCCTCGAAGGCGCGCAGGTCGCGCGCGACGACGCGTTTCATCAGCGACTGGTCGAGCGCATCGGCGCTGCGTCTGGGTGCCGCCGCGGCCGGCGAGGGAGCGGAAATTTTGCGCAGCATCGCAACCTCATCGCGAGTTTATGCCGGTGCACGCGCAAATGGTTCATCGCAGAGCGTCGATCGGCTCGGCCGCTATCTTTCGCGATCGGCCATGACGCGCCGCGCGTGATCCACCAGCACCTCGATGGCGCGCGTGCGCGGTGAAGTTCGCGGCCAGATCATTCCGAATCGCCGCGCCTCGGACGAATGAGGCAGCGGCAGCCGGGCCACCGGCAAGGTGGGCCACCAGGCGGTCGCGGCGTCCGGAGCGATCGAGACGCCCACGCCGCGCCCCACCAGCATCGCGATCGCGGCCAGCGAACTGATCTCGAAGCGTTCGCGCGGCACGATGCCGGCACGCCGCAGATAGCGTTCGGCGGCCTGGCCGCCGCCGAGGCGGCGGTCGTAGCGGATCAGCGCCTCGTCGCGCAGCAGCTCGTGCGGGTCGCGCTGCGCCCAGGCCTGCGGCGCCAGCACCACGAGCGGCTCCTCGCGCAGGAGCAGCCAGTGCAGCGTCTTCGGGAGCACGAAGGCCGGATGCAGGCACATCGCCACGTCGAGCCGGCCCCGCAGCACTTCGTCGTACAGCTCGGACGTCAACCCGGTGCGCACCACGATGCGCGCGGCCGGATGCTCCTGCACGAGCGCTTCGAGCACCGTCGGCAGCGGACCGTTGAGCATGGTGTTGGTCGCGCCGACGGTCAGTTCCAGCGTGCCCTCGCCGTCGCCGACGACGGTGCGCATCGTCGCCAGTTCGGCGAGCAGGACCCGCGCTCGCTCGGCGAGGCGGTGGCCGCCCTCGGTCTGGCTGACGGTGCGACCGGAGCGGCGCAGCAGGGGAACGCCGAAGTCGCGCTCGAGCACGCGCATCTGCTGGGCCACCGCGGCCGGGGTCAGGTCCAGGCGTCGCGCCGCCTCCGACATCGACCCGGACTCGAGCACCACCATGAAGGTGCGCAGGTAGTTGGTCTCCATGAACAACATTCTCTTTTATCTGATCGAAGATTCGAGCGCTTTTTCTATTCGCTCGCCTGCCCCACACTGCCGCCCATGCGCAGCAAACTCTTCGTTCCCGGGTCGCGACCCGAACTGTTCGACAAGGCCCTGCGCGGCGATGCCGACGCGCTTTCCTTCGATCTCGAAGACTCGGTCAGTCCGGGCCGCAAGGCCGATGCACGCCAGGCGCTGCAGGGCCTGCTGTCCGGCCCGGCGGCCCGCGCCTCGGGCAAGACACTGATCGCGCGGGTCAACCCGCGCGGGTCGGAGCACTTCGAGGCCGACGTGCGCGCCGTGGTGCGCCCCGGGCTCGCGCTGCTGAACGTGCCCAAGGTCGAAGCGATCGAGGACGTGCTTGCGGCAGCCGAGGCGCTCGACGCGGCCGAACGCGCGAACGGCGTCAGCGAGCCGGTCGGCCTGCTCCTCAACATCGAGAGCGCGCGCGGCCTGCGCCTCGCCTACACGCTGGCCTCGGCGCATCCGCGCGTGGCCGGGCTGCAACTCGGCCTCGGCGACCTGTTCGAGCCGCTGCAGATCGCCCGCCACGAACCGGCGGCGCTGCACACCGTGATGCTGCAGTTGCGCCTCGCCGCGGGCGAGGCCGGTGTCTTCGCCTACGACGCCGCGTACGCGCGCTTTCAGGACGTCGACGGGTTTCGCGCCGAGGCCGGCCTGGCGCGGCGCCTCGGCTACCTCGGCAAGAGCTGCATCCACCCGAGCCAGGTGGCGCACGCCAACGAAGTGTTCCGCCCCACCGACGACGAGATCGCGCAGGCTCGCCGCGTGGCCGCCGCGGCCGACGAGGCCGAGGGCCGCGGCGTCGGCGCCTACACCGTCGACGGCGAGATGGTCGACGCGCCGTTCGTGCTGCGCGCGCGCGCGGTGCTCGCCACCGCGCGGCGAATGGGGCTCGACTGAAGACTCGCCCCGTTCCACGCCGCTCGTCGCCCCTCCAAGAACCGCATTCCGACAGGAGACTCGAACCCATGTCCACGCCATCCCTTTCCCGACGCCGCGTCTGCATCGCCGTCGCCACGCTGTGCGCCCTCGCTGCACCGCTCGCGCAGGCGCAGGGCTACCCGAGCAAGCCGATCACGATCGTCGTTCCCTACGCGCCCGGCGGCTCGAACGACAACTTCGCGCGCGTGCTGGGCAAGGGGCTGAGCACCGCGTTCAAACAGCCGGTCATCGTCGACAACAAGCCGGGCGCGAGCGGCAACATGGGCACGGCCTTCGTGGCCAAGGCGCCGGCCGACGGCTACACGCTCCTCGTGGTGTCGTCGAGCCTGGTCACCAACGCCGCGATCCAGACCAAGCTGCCGTTCGACGCCGTGAAGGACCTGGCCCCGGTCGCGATGATCGCCAAGGGCCCGTTCATCGTCGCCGTGAACAACGACTTCCCGGCGAAGACGCCGAAGGAGCTCGTGTCGGTGCTGAAGGCTGCGCCGGGCAAGTACGCCTACGCCAGCTCCGGCATCGCCAGCACGAACCAGTTCGCGACCGAGCAGCTCAAGGCGCTGAGCGGCACCTTCGTGCTGCACGTGCCCTACAAGGGCATCGGCCCGGCCGTCACCGACCTGATCGGCAACCAGGTGCAGCTGCTGATCTCCAGCGGGCCGTCGATCATGCCGTTCGTCAAGGGCGGGCGCATGCGCGCGATCGCAGTCACCAGCGCCCAGCCGAGCCCGATCGCGCCGGAGCTGCCGCCGATGGCCAGCGCCGTGCCGGGCTACAACTTCGAGGCCTGGTGGGGCCTGCTCGCGCCGGCCGGCACGCCGCCGGAGATCGTCGCGCGCCTCAACGCCGAGGTGAACAAGGTGCTCGCCTCGCCCGAGTTCAAGGAGTTCCTGCTGAAGGAAGGCGCCTTGCCCGCCCCGATGACGCCGGCGCAGTTCGCCGCGACCATCGCCGCCGACATCCCGCGCTGGCAGAAGCTTGCGAAGCAGCAGAACATCGTCCCCGAATGAGCACCTCAGCCCCCCACCCGTCTGCGCGCGGGCCGCTGGCCGGCGTGCGCGTGCTCGACCTGAGCGCCTACATTGCCGGCCCCTACGGCTGCACCCTGCTCGCCGATCAGGGCGCCGAGGTTCTCAAGATCGAGCCGCCCGGCGGCGACAACCTGCGCCACTACCCGTCGACGCTGGCCGGCGAGAGCCGGGCGTTCGTCGGCGTCAACCGCAGCAAGCGCGGTGTCGTGCTCGACCTCAAGCAGCCCGCCGACCGCGAGGTGCTGTTGTCCCTGGTGCGCGATGCCGACGTGCTGGTGCACAACTTTCGCCCCGGCGTGCCCGAGCGGCTCGGCATCGCTTACGCCCAGCTGCAGCCGCTGAACGACCGGCTGATCTACTGCGCCGTCACCGGCTTCGGCGAGACCGGGCCCCTGAAGGACAAGGCCGGCTACGACCAGGTGCTGCAGACCTACAGCGGCATGTGCGACGAGCAGGGCCAGCGGGGCGGGCCGCCCGAGATCCTCTACGGCTCGGTGGTCGACTACTTCGCTTCGGCGATGGTGGCCTCGGGAATCGCCTCGGCGCTGTACGAGCGCGAGAAGAGCGGGCGCGGCCAGCAGGTCGGCGTGTCGCTTCTGCGCGCCGCGCTGACCATGCAGTCGGCGCGCCTGGTGTGGGGCGAGGACGAGCCGCGCGATG